>Ga0255765_1000017_pt1 | contig 190320 bp, 177 predicted proteins | sample 041ome_8_FD_179965 | JGI IMG/M metagenome (GOLD analysis project Ga0255765, IMG submission 179965) | Coastal salt marsh microbial communities from the Groves Creek Marsh, Skidaway Island, Georgia - 041407BS metaG (version 2) | ecosystem: Environmental > Aquatic > Marine > Intertidal zone >...
TCATAAAAACAGGATTTGAATCCACTTTTTTTGGATTGTAGACCAAGACCTCATCACTTAATTCTGGATAGGGTAAAAATACAGCTGTAATTTGAATATTACGGTTTAAAATGACTTCCACTTCCTCGCTTTCTACCTCTGAATCAAAACCCAACCAGCGATCAAAATAATAACCTGTAGAGGGTGTTGCTTTAAACAAAAGTGTCTCATTAGAGGAATATGAACCTGATTGTGGACTGACACTTCCTTCACCTTCAATCCCTACTGTCAAATCAAAGGTAGTAGGACTTTCAACTTCTTCAGAATCGGGTGTGCAATTCAAAAAAACAAGGAAAACAAAAACAAGTAAAAATTTTTCTAAAACAACTTTAAAAAGATTGTGCATTTTGATGTCTAATAGGATTAGGAGTTTGAACGGTAAAATTAATTAATATTTGAGATTTAACTAAATAAATTAGCAAGACTGAGTAGCTTATTTTGGATTTAGATAGAAAGGGCAAACAACCAAAAAATAATATTGTAATCGTTTAATAATATTTTTTAAGTTTGGAAAAACTTTTTAATGAAAAATTATTTTATTTATTCACTGCTGATCTTTAGTTTTATCACTGTACATGCCCAAAGGGATCGCGGTTACGATGTTGGTTCTAACGGGGTATTGTCGGATTCTCGTTTATTGGATATTTTTGAAAACATCAAAAATAGAGTGACTACAAAAACGGTTAATATGAACCAAATAAAGGGGAGTCCTTATTTTGATGAAAATTTCAAACAAGGTGAAATAGAATATTTTGGAGAAACACTCAAAGAAAATATTTTTTTGCGTTTCAATGCCTTTAGCGACGAAATGGAAATGTCTCCAAATCCACTAGCTGAAAGCACAGAAAACATTTTGATTAAAAACAATAAAGTTTCTTGTTCTATTGAAGGTGAAACCTACCGGTATCTTGGATTTATTGCTGACAATCAACCTCCTGCTGTTGGTTACCTCAAAGAATTATTCAAAGGGAATGTTCTTGCTCTATACGAACGCAAAACCAAAGTGTATATGGAAGCTACTCAAGCCAGAACTTCACTAGAACGTTCCTTCCCTGCTCGTTTTGTTGATAAAACAGAATATTATTATTCCATCAACAACGGCTCCTTATTGCAAGTAAAGCTCTCCAAAAAGAAATTGATTTCCATTTTGAAGCCTTACAGTACTTCGATTAAAACCTTTTTGGAAAATCAGGACAGCAAATTAAAATCTCTAGAAGAAGTTATTCAACTTTTCTCCTTTTTAGACCAAGTTTAGCACAACTTAAGTCCCTGGAAAACAACAAGTAAACGTTTTTTGTCAAACTTTTATTGCTTTTTTTTAAACTTTAAGAGGATAATTTTCACAATTTCTTAACATTTATTAACTATAATTATTATTTTAGCGGACCTAAAACTATATTTTTATGAAACATTTGTATTATTTGATGGCACTCTTGCTGTTTGCTCAAGTAGCAATAGCACAGAGAACCATAACAGGTAATGTTACCGATGACCAAGGTGTACCACTCCCTGGTGCAACGGTTTTGCAAGTCGGTACCAGCAATGGTACAACTACTGACTTTGACGGTAACTATTCGATCACAGTCGAAGACGGTGCCTCTATATCCGCTAGTTTTGTTGGATACGAAACTTCAACAATAGTCGTAAACGGACAAGATCAAATCAACTTTTCCTTAGCACAAGGAAACCAGTTGGAAGAGGTAATCGTAACTTCATTAGGAATTAAAAGGGAAAAGCAAGCCTTAGGGTATGCTGTTTCCGAAGTCTCTAACGAATCTATCGAACAACGTGCAGAAGGAGATATCGGTCGTGTATTGACTGGTAAAGCTTCTGGGGTTCAGATCACCAACCAAAGTGGTTTATCTGGATCAGGTACGAGTATTGTAATTCGCGGATTCAACTCCTTTTCTCAAGGGAATCAGCCTTTGTTTATTGTAGATGGTATTCCTTTCAGTAGTGAAACCAACTCTCAAGGTAGTTTCGTTGATGGAAACAACGGTTCTTCTCGTTTCTTAGACATAGACCCAAACAACATCGAGTCTGTAAGTGTCTTAAAAGGTTTAGCAGCAGCGACGCTTTATGGAACGCAAGGACGTAACGGGGTTATCCTTATCACAACAAAATCTGGTAGCTCAGCCTCTGGAGAAGCGAAAAAGAATGAGATCACAATCAACTCTTCTTACTTCAACGTTGATTTTGCTTCAATGCCAGACTACCAAAATCAATACGGTAATGGATTTGACCAAGCCTTTGGATGGTTCTTCTCAAACTGGGGTCCTAGTTTTGACGAAGGAGGACCTGCTGGTTGGGGTGGACAATCTTCTATCAATGGTACTCTTTCTGGTACACCAGGATTTTTAAGACACCCATACACAACTGCAAGTTCTGCAACGGGAATTCCACAAATCCTTGATGCAATTGGAATTGCTCCAGATGCATTGTATGAGTGGAAGCCTTACGACAGTGTAGGTGAGTTCTTTAGAACAGGACATGTGTTTAGCAATAACGTAAACGTGAGAGGTGCCTCTTCAGACGGGACTGTAAATTATAACATCAACTATGGTAACTTAGAAGATGTAGGGTTTACTCCAGGTAACTCTGTAAACAGAAATACCATAAGTTTTGGAGGTAACGCTCAACTTACAAACAAATTTGTTGTTGGTGGTACTTTAAACTTTGCACAAACTAAATTCCAAACACCTCCTGTAGCTGCTGGTTATGGTAGTAACGTAGGTGGTGAAGGAGCTTCTGTTTTTGCAAACGTATTCTACACACCTCGTAGTGTGGATTTGATGGGATTACCTTATCAAAACCCTGTTACAGGTGAGTCAATATATTACAGACAAAACAACTCCATTCAACACCCGGTTTGGACTGTAAATAATGCAGCTAACATCCAAAACACCAATCGTGTTTTTGGAGGAGCGAACATTTCCTACGGTATCAATGACAATTTAAACGTTTCCTATCGTTATGGTGTAGACGTTTATTCTGAAAACAACATTAACTACACAAACAAAGGTGGAAAAACAGGATCATTAGTAAACCAAAATGGTATTTATGAGACCTGGAACAATACAAAAGCAATTTACAACCACAACTTCAACATTAGTGGTGATTATGATATTGCAGACTTTGGTGTTACTTTCAACGTTGGGGTAGATTCTCGAAGCGATACTTTTGACCAAAACGGTACTAGAAGTACAGGACAGCAAGTATTTAACGTTTTGAGACACTTCAACTTCGAACAGCAAAATGAAATCCAATACTTTGAAAGAAGAAATATTGCAGGAGCCTTTGCTCAAACAGAAATCGACTACAACCGTTGGATTTATTTAACACTTGCTGCACGTAAAGACTGGGTATCAAACTTATCAGCAGAAAATAGATCAATCATCTATCCTTCTGCTAGTGCATCGTTTATTCCTACCCAAGCGTTCCCAGAAATCAAAAGTGATTTCTTGAGCTTATTGAAAGTAAGAGCTGGTTATGGAACTTCTGCAAACTTCCCATTTGGGTATCCTATTGCAGCGACGCTTAACTTAGACACTCAATCGTTCATTAAAAACGGAAACTATGTAATCTCAAATACTTCTGGTTCTGTATTGGGTAACCCCAGCTTAAAACCAGAGCGTATCGACGAGATTGAAGTGGGTGTTGAAGGTCGTTTTTTCAACAACAGAGTAAGCTTGGACCTTTCTTTATATAACAAAAAGACGAATGACTTGATCATCAACAGACCTCTTGACCCTTCTACGGGTTATACTTCAACGCAAACCAACATTGGTTTAATTGAAAACAAAGGAGTTGAAGTTGATCTTTCTATGGACTGGTTCCAGAGCATGGACGGATTTAACTGGACAACCGCTTTAAACTGGTCTACCAACGATGCAATTGTTGTTGACTTAGGTGAAGATACAGATCGCATTGTTTATGCAGGATTTGGTACTTTAGGTAATGCTGCTATTCCAGGAGAATCTCTAGGTTCAATCATAGGTTCTTCAAACACACGTTATGGAGGAAGCATCGAGAATTCACGCTGGGTAGGCGGTGGTGATCCTGTGGTAAACAACCAAGGTAGCTACGATATTACTTTTGACCCTTCAATTATTGGTGACGCAAACCCAGACTGGATTGCGAACATTAGTAATACGATTTCCTATAAAGGATTGAGCTTTAACTTCCTTTTCAACTACCAACAAGGTGGAGATATCTTTACCTATACAGTAGCTACGCTATTAGGAAGAGGGTTATCAACAGATACTTTAGATCGTGAGTTGAGCTTTATTTTACCAGGTGTAAATTCAAGTGGACAACCCAACACTAAAATGATTAATAACTCAACATATTACTTCAGTAACGTTCTTTACGGTTCTGACGAAATGTTAGTATATGATGCAAGCCACTGGAGATTGGGAGAAGTTTCTCTTTCTTACAGTTTGCCTAAAAGCTTAATTGAAAACACACCTTTTGGTAGTATTTCACTTACAGCTTCTGGATTTAACTTAGCATACAATGCTTGGAATACTCCTGATGGAACAAACTTTGATCCAAACATTGCAGGGGTAGGTGTTGGAAACGGTAGAGGATTTGACTTCCTTAACGGACCAAGTGCTAAGCGATATGGTGGAAGTATCAAGCTTACATTCTAAAATTTAAATTAAGAAAACATGAAATATACTAATTACATCTTAGGACTTTGTTTAAGTGCTATGTTGGTGTTGACTTCTTGTGAGACTCTAGAACTAGACCTTACAGACAACCCTAACGCACTAAGTCCAAGTCAGGCAGATCCGACGTTCTTCTTGAACTCGATTCAAATAGACTTTGCCTTTTTTGTGAACAGCATGGGAGACCGTGGTGGTGAGCTTACAAGGATCAACTACATGAGTGGTAGAAACTACGAAAATGTATATAGCCCTGACAGCTGGAACGGAATTTGGTCTTCTGCCTACAGAGGTATGCTTGAAGACATCCGTTTGATGAATCAACTTGCAGAAGAATCTGGTCTATCCTATGCTAAAGGTATGGGTAAAGTATTCCAAGCTTACATCTACCTTACATTGGTAGACTATTTTGGAGACATTCCTTTCTCTGAAGCACTTCAAGGTTCTGAAGGAATATTAAATCCAATTGCAGACGGTGGACAAAGCGTTTACAGTGCTGCTATTGCAACTTTAGACAGCGCTATTGCAGATTTCAATGCTGGAGGACCAATTCCTTCAAATGATTTCTTCTACGGTGGAAAAGCGGATAAGTGGATCAAAGCGGCAAACAGTATCAAGAAAAAGGCACTTCTTAACTTAGGTGACTTTGGCGGATACAATGCTATCTCAAACTACATCAGTGAGCCTGGTGATGACTTCCAGTTTCAGTGGGGTACAAGCCCAGCTACACCAGATACACGTCACCCTCTTTACAGAGGAAACTATACACCTACTGGTGGTGGTGAGTACATGTCAAACTGGTTGATGTTTAACATGATCAATGGACACGCTGGAAATACAGATCCTAGAATCAACTATTACTTCTACAGACAGGTGTCTGAAACTCCTGGTTTCGATGGTCCTGCAAATGAAGAAGTACTAGAATGTGGATTACCTGGATACTACGTACCACCACAACTACGTGGAGACGATACGCCTTTCTGTGCTCCTACCAATGCTGCTAGCAAACCTGCTGGTGGGTACTGGGGTAGAGATCACGGAAACGATAACGGTATCCCACCAGATGGGTTTACTCGTACGCTAAGAGGTGTATATCCTGCAGGAGGAGTTTACGACGACAGAAGCTTTAGTGGACAAGTTGCTGGTGCAGGAGAAGGAGGAGCAGGAATAACACCTGTGATGCTTTCCTCTTGGATGCACTACATGAATGCTGAGGTTGCCTTAAACACTGGAGGAGATCCAACAAGTGAGACTTTAAAAGCACTAGAACAAGCATTAAATAAGACAGACGACTTAGGTGGTCCTGCTCTTAGTAGTGATGACGTGGCTGCCTATGTTGCGGCTTTTACATCAGACTGGAATGCTGCAGGTTCATTAGCGGATAAGCTAGATATGTGGGCTACTGAGTATTTTATCTCAATGGCTGGAAACGGTATCGACGCTTACAACTCCTACAGAAGAAATGGATATCCCAGAACACTTCAACCTAATGTTGAACCTGATCCAGGACAATTCCCACTGTCGCAGTTTTATCCTGCTAACTACGTAAACACGAACAAGAATGCATCTCAAAGATCTTCTAAATCTGAACGTGTTTTCTGGAATGCTAACGGACCCTCTAACCTTAAATAATAGAAACAATGAAGAAAATTATATATCTATTAAGTTTCGTTACAGTATTTCTTTCTTGTACAGAAAGTGATAAAACCATTGATTTTGTATATGATAATATTCAAAAAGGTGCTGTAATTAGAACCATAAGCTCTAGTGGGGAATACAACTTTTACGATCCTGCAAACTCGATTTTTTCTGCTACTATCGAAGAACACGATGCAGAAAATGGAGGCCTAATGCAAAACATAGAAGTATATGTATCTCTTAACGGAGGATCTGAAGCTTTATTGAAAACGCTTCAGCCTGGAGAATTTACTACTGGTCCAACAGGACTTCCAAGAACTGATCTTAAGGTTTCTCTAGCGGAATCTGCAAATGCTCTTGGACTTTCTTCTTCAGATTATACGGGAGGTGACGCTATCAACATCCGTTTACAATTAAACTTGACAGATGGACGTAGCTTTAGCTCTGGTGATGTAACTGGATCTATGACAGGTTCTTACTTTGCTTCACCCTTTGCATATAATATGGTAATCAAATGTATTCCTTTAAGTGCAGTACCTGGTATTTATACATTTACCATGTCTGATTCTTATGGTGACGGATGGCAAGGAAGTCATATCAAAGTTACTGTAGATGGAACTACTACATATTACGGTATTCCTAGCCCTTACGGGAGTGACGTTGACAGAAATGCGCTTTTAGAGCCATTTACTGGAAATGAATCAGGAGGAACTGCTCAACTTATCATCCCAGAAGGGGCGTCAAGCATGAGCTTTGCATGGAATAGTGGTGACTGGCCATCAGAGTGTAGTTATACAATTACTTACACTAAATTAGATGGTACTGGAGAACAAACAGCCTTTAGTGAAGGTAGTGTTTCCCCAGGAACAAAAGTGTTGAGTATTTGTCAATAAGACTCATATTTAATCTTAAAAAGGGGGCTGTTGCCCCCTTTTTTTTTGATAATACTTTTAGAAATTCGAGAGAAGAAAAACAATTTGGATTACTTTTAAAAAATGGAAACAGTTACCATATTTGGAATTCGAGCCATACTGGAAGCATTGCAAGCAGAAAAGCCTATTGATAAAGTTTGGTTGTTAAAAGGTGTACAAAGTAAACTCTACGATCAATTACTTCACAAGCTACGATCTGAGAACATCTCATTTAGCTTTGTTCCTCAAGAACGACTGGAACGATTCTCTTCAAAAAACCACCAGGGGGCTGTAGCTCGAATAGCTGCTTTACAAACACGTGAAATGGAACCTCTTATTGAAGAAGTGTTGGAGCATAAAAAAAATCCATTATTTGTGCTTTTAGACGGCATCACAGATACAAGAAACTTCGGTGCTATACTGCGCTCTGCAGCGGCTGTAGGTGTAGATGCAGTATTTATATCTAGCAGTGGTAGTGCCCCACTAAACGGTGACGTAGTCAAAACCTCTGCAGGAGGAGCATTTAAAGTTCCTATCGCTAAAACACAACATCTCAAAGATGTGGTGTACTTATTAAAAGCGCATGACATTCCTACCCTAGCACTATCTGAAAAAGCAGAGGAAACCGTATATAATAAGGACCTAAAAGGACCTTTAGCAGTCGTTTTTGGAGCTGAAGATACTGGTATTTCAAATGGACTTTTGAAAATTTTAGATGACAGTGCTAAACTACCCATGCAAAACGAAATGGATTCTCTCAACGTTTCTGTAGCTTGTGGTGTACTTTTTTACGAAATTATAAGACAACGGTCGTAGACTAAAAAAGGAGTATATTTAGTCTATGAACACTCCTTTAGCTGAACGCATGCGACCCAAAAGACTTGCCGATTATTTCGGTCAAGAGCATCTTGTTGGGCCAAAAGGAAGTTTAACCCAAATGATTAAAAATGGTGTGTTTCCCTCCCTGATTTTTTGGGGACCTCCTGGAACAGGAAAAACAACACTGGCACAACTTCTTGCACTCGAAAAAGAACGTAGCTTTTATCATCTCTCTGCTATTAATGCGGGTGTAAAAGAAATCCGTGATATCATTCAAAAAGCAGAACAAACAGGAGGGTTGTTTAGTAACAAAAACCCAATACTTTTTATTGATGAAATTCACCGTTTCAGTAAGTCACAACAGGATTCCTTACTCAATGCAGTAGAAAAAGGAATCATCACCCTTATTGGTGCCACAACGGAAAACCCAAGTTTTGAAGTCATTAATGCCCTACTCTCTAGGTGCCAAGTTTATATTTTAAATCCACTAACAAAAGAAGAGTTAAATAAAATTCTTACTCAAGCCTTACAAGAAGATAGTGTTTTAAAAAAACGCAACATTATAGTCAATGAAACGGAGGCCTTGGTTGAAATGGCAGGAGGTGATGCTAGAAAATTACTATCGTTACTAGAGCTTGTAGTACAATCTCAAAACGAGAACTCCTTTAAGTTGACCAACGCATTGGTTTTTGAAACCATACAAAATACTACTGTCCATTTTGATAAAAAAGGGGAGTTCCACTACGATATAGTATCTGCCTTTATAAAATCAATACGGGGTAGCGATCCCAATGCAGCAGTTTATTGGTTAGCACGAATGATTGAAGCAGGAGAGGACATCAAGTTTATTGCACGACGTCTTTTAATACTCGCTGCGGAAGATATAGGTATAGCAAATCCAACAGCCCTTGTACTTGCAAACAGTACCTTTCAAGCCGTAGCGACAGTAGGATATCCAGAAGGGAGAATCTTACTCAGTGAATGCACCTTGTATTTAGCTACCTCACCCAAAAGCAACAGTGCCTATAAAGCCATAAACCTAGCACAAGAAAAAGTTAAAAATACGGGAAACCTACAGGTACCCCTTCCCTTGAGAAATGCCCCTACAAAATTGATGAAAGAATTGGGCTATGGAGAGGGATATCAATACGCGCATGATTATGAGAATCATTTTGCTAATCAAGAATTCTTGCCAAATGAACTCAAAGAATTTGTTTTTTACGAGCCCGGTTCAAATTCAAAAGAAGAACAGATCAGATCTTTTCTAAAATCCCGTTGGAAAGACAAATACAATTATTAATTAATGTTTTTTCCAAAAGAAGGGAGTAAACAAAATCAGAACCGTAAACAATTCCAATCTACCCAAAAGCATTAAAAAACTTGCCCAAAGTTGAGCCATATCAGGCAGTGCAGCATAGGTGTGACTTGGACCATAAGCCCCTAGCGCTGGTCCCACGTTGCCCAAAGTAGAAGCCGCCAAGCCTACTGAGGATTCAAAATTCATTCCAAAACTACTGAATCCCAATGCCCCAACAATAAAGCTTAACATATAAAGAATAAAAAAACCAAGTATGTTATAAGAAATAGCATCACTCACTGTCTTTTCGTTGTATCGAGCTTGGATGATAGCATTTGGATGTAAGGCGCGTTTAAACTCTAAAAATCCACTTTTGATCATCAGCATATGTCTTACAACCTTTACCCCACCAGCTGTAGAACCAGAAGAGCCCCCTAGAAACATCAGACCAAAAAACACAACAGTTATGAAAGGGGTCCATTGTGTAAAATCTGTGGTAACAAAACCCGTAGTAGTAACAACAGAAACAACTTGAAATAAGACTGCTCTTAGAGAAAATTCAAACTCTTTCAATGAAGCTGCTCTGGCTGACTGCTCACTAAAGAAAAGCATCCCTACAACCAAAACCGTGAAAAAAAGAAGGAACTTAACATACAAGTTAAACTCGTCGTCTTTAAATATTTTTTGAAATTTTCTGGTAAAAGCAAAATAACTCAAAACAAAATTGGTCCCCGCCAAAAACATAAACAGCAAAATAATGTATTGAATTAAGGGCTGGTCATTCCAAAAAGCTACACTTTCATTTTTTGTGGAAAACCCACCGGTAGACATGGTACTCATCGCGTGGTTTAAAGCGTCAAAAAAAGACATACCCGCAAAATAAAGCATCAAAGTTTCTACTACTGTATAGGCAACATAAATCAACCATAAGCGTTTAGCAGTATCTGTAATTCTAGGATGTAGTTTGTCTCCAGCAGGGCCAGGCGCTTCAGCGGAAAACAACTGAATACCTCCTATACCTAAAAAAGGCAGAATTGCTATTGCCAGAACAATGATACCCATCCCACCTATCCAGTGTGTAGTACTTCTCCAGAAAAGAATCCCTTTTGGAACTACTTCAAGATCTTGCAGTATAGTTGCTCCTGTAGTTGTATAACCAGACATGGTTTCAAAAAAACTGGAAGAAAAGTCGGTTATGGTTCCAGAAAAGAGATAAGGTGCTGTACCCGATAGTGCCATTAGTATCCAACCCAAACTGACGATTAAATATCCTTCTCGCTTTTGAATTTGTTTATTGTATTGTCTTCCGGATAGCATCAGCAATGCACCAAAGGACAATACAACAAAAGAAGATAGCGTGAGTTCAAAAGTTATTCCGTCTTTGTAAATAAAGCTGATCAATGAAGCGAGCAACATAAAGCCTCCATTGAAAAGCAACAAGACACCCATTAAAAAAACAACGATTTTGTAATTGAATGAATGTATGTTCATTTTACAAAAATAATCGCTCAATTCGTTTGATGGACCTTGGTAAACAACCCACCACTATACGATCTCCAGGAAGTATGGTGTAATCTCCTAAAGCTATGATTCCCTCACCTTCTTTAATCACTCCTCCGATAATGGCTGTTCGTGGAAAATCGATGTCTTTTATCTTGTAATTTGCCACTTCAGAATTTGCGTTTACTACAAATTCTAAGATTTCTACATTTAGGGTATTGAGTGTAGTCATGTCTACCACTTCTCCCCTACGCACATATCTAAAAATAGTGTTTGCTGTAAGGAGTTTTTTATTAATCAATGAGTCGATACCAATAGAATGAGAGAGCTGGAAATAATCCATATTCTCAACTAAGGCGATGGTTTTATTCACTTTCTTGGTATGTGCCATCAAGCAACTCATGATATTGGTTTCTGAGTTTTCAGTAACAGAGATAAAGGCATCCATAGAGGAGAGGTTCTCCTCGTCCAGTAATTCTGCATTTCTTCCATCGCCGTGAATTACAAGTGCATTGGGCAATTGATCTGCAATTTCAAATGCTTTTTTCTTGTCTTTTTCAACAAGAGTGACGTGAAACTTTTTTTTGCACAACTCACGGGCTGTATTGAATCCTATTCTTCCTCCCCCTAAAATCATTACATTTTTTACGGAAGCCTTAGTTTTTCCCGTTAGTTTGTAGAGTTCCTCTACTCCTTCTTTAAGAGTGATAAAGAAAACGGTATCTCCTTCTTCAAAACATGTGTCTCCTCGTGGAATCAAAGTCATTTGAGTTCCTTTTCTTTGGATGGCTATAGGCATAAAGTGCACGTCTGGAAAGATAGAGGCTGCTTCTTTCACCGTTTTTCCCACAAAAGGTACCTCTTTTTCCAAGCGTGTTCCAATAAGGGTTAACGCACCTCCTTCAAATTCATAACTGTTTGAAAAGGCAGATTGATCCAAAAGTTGTTGAATTTCTTCTGCTGCCAACTCTTCTGGTGAGATGAGTTCATCTACTCCAATATTTTGAAAACTAATGGAGTCCTGAGCATTGATAAGTTCAAAATTAGAAATACGTGCAATTGTTCTTTTACTTCCCAATTGTTTTGCTATTGCACAAATGGTAATATTAACTGATTCCTCTGAAGTAACTGCGATAAAAAGATCAGAATTTGCCACCTGAGCTTCTTCCATTACAGTCAATGAAACAGCATCTCCTCGAATAGCACGAATATCTAAGTGGGATTCTGCATAATTGAGACGATCTTTGTCTGTATCAATTAGGGTAATGTCCAGCGACTCATAGGAAAGGAGCTTAGCCAGATGAAATCCTACTTCACCCCCTCCTGCTATAATTATTTTCATATATCGAAATCGAAATACGGGTCAAATATACGAATATTCACACTCGTTCTCTAAAAACAACTTGAACATGCTTATCAAATTAGTATCTTTGCTGCCGCTATGAAACAAGCTGTAAAACCAGACCAAAACAACCCTGAAGCTAAAAAAACTCAGGTAACCCATATGTTTAATGGTATCTCCAAAAGTTATGATCTTCTAAATAGAATTATTACTCTGGGAATAGACACCCTATGGAGAAAGCGTCTTATCGAACTTGTGAAAAAAGAACGACATGAGCTGGTTTTAGACATTGCCACTGGAACTGGAGATTTGGTTTTGGCTTTAGCAAAATTAGATACAGAAAAAATCATTGGTTTGGACCTTTCTCCTGGGATGCTGGAAATTGGAAAACAGAAAGTAAAAGCCAAGGGCCTAGAAAACCGCATTGATATGCAGCTTGGTGATTCTGAAGCCCTCCCTTATCAATCCGCTTCTTTTGATGTGGTGACTATTGCTTTTGGAGTGCGTAATTTTGAGCACTTAGAAAAAGGACTAGAAGAAATACTTCGCGTACTTAAACCTAAAGGAACTTTGGTGATTTTAGAAACTGCGGTTCCAAAAAACAAGATTTTCAAGGCTTTATATCTTTTTTACACCCAACAAATAATGCCTTTCATTGGAAAACTTTTTTCAAAAGACCGTTCTGCTTACCAGTATTTATCAGACTCTGCTGCTGCCTTCCCATGTGGAAAAGACTTCAACAATATTTTAGAAAAAATTGGGTTTATAGAAGTAGAAGACTTTCCACAAACTTTAGGGGTATCTTCCATTTATTTTGCAAAGAAATCTTAAATCATATCACCTTTTCTGTTGCCTACTTATTAGTTTTGGTTTTCAAGGACTCCTAGCTCAGTACCCTACAGTTAGAGAACGCTTAATCAATTTACCCAACTTTGATAAAAAACCCGTTCATTACGGATACTTTTTAGGCACAAACCAATACGACTTTAAATTCGAGTACATCGATTCTTATTATAAAGAACTGATGTATAAAGACATTGCAGTAAATCAGAAAAAGGGATTTAATGTCGGTTTGATTGGTGATTTGCGCATAAATGATTTTTTTAATCTTCGGTTTGAACCTGGTCTTTATTACAATCAAAGGGAACTGGTTTATCCTGAATTTCCAGAATTTGAGCGCGAGTCGGATCGCTTTAGAGAAGTCAAATCTACCTACATACACCTACCCTTGTACTTAAAAATCAATACCAAAAGAATCAACAACTTCAGACCCTTTATTTTAGGTGGAATCTCTACAGATTTTAACCTATCAAGTAATCAAAAAAATACGGATGACAATGCGAGTAATGTCTTTCGTACTGTTTCACAACAATTCAACTATGAACTGGGATTGGGGTTTGAATTTTACTTGTATTACTTTAAATTTTCCCCTTCTCTTCGCGGTATATTTTCACTTGAAAATGAACTAATAAACGACTCCGCCGAAGGTAGTCCCTGGACCGGATATATAAACAATATGTTTAGCAGAGGGGTTTCTTTAATCGTTACCTTTGAGTGATCAAGAGTCTCTGAAGAGTTCGCTTAAAAAAACAGCTGTTGCGGAAGCTACATTTAAACTTTCTGCTCCTTCTAAAGCACGTTGGTTAGGTATTGCAAGAGTTGTATTGGTAACTTTTTTAATTTCTTCAGAAAGACCATGTGATTCGCTACCAAAGACGTAGCACGCTGCTGTAGGATGTGTTGCTTTGTAAAGAGAAGCTCCTTCAGCATCAGCTGCTATTATCGTTTTACCTAAGCTTTTCAAAAAACCCGCAAGATCTTCTTCATAAAGGCAGTTTACTCGTGTAAGGGATCCCATAGTGGCCTGTACCACTTTTGAATTGTACCAATCTACAGTAGTAGAACTACAAACCAGCTCATCAATTCCAAACCAGTCACACAATCGAATGAGCGTTCCCAAATTCCCCGGATCTGTGATCCCATCTAAAGCGATTGTAACCTCAGCATTTTGAAAAGGCTTGGGCTGGGCCATTTCGAAAACTCCCAGAGCAGGACTAGGGGTTTTAAAATGAGTTATTTGTTTCATTTCTGTAGAATTGATCTTAATCGCATCAGGATGAAAAGGCTCTTTTGTGGTGAATAAAAAGTGGTATTTCCACCCTGCCTTGAGCAATTCCTCCACAACCTTTTCTCCTTCAGCAACAAAAAGACCCCATTTGTATCTGTATTTTTTTTGCTTGAGTTGGAGGATTTGTTTGCGTTGATTCTTACTGACCATAAAAATGACTTATTTTTGAGGTTCTAAACCAGATGAAGTGTATCGCCTCCTCACAAATTTAATCATTATACTAATGACTACCATTATTTTGGTGGGGTGTTCTGGCACAAAGGTTTTCAAAGAGAAAAGACCACTAGTTGATCGGGTTGAAATTTTCGAAGAAAATAATGCACTGAAAAACCATCCTGTCAATTTCATTATCACCACTCCAACAAATAAAAAGGTGCTGGGTATTCCACTTGGAAAGTTACTTTACGAAACATCACACCCTGATCCAAGAGAACAGTTTAATCGCTGGCTTCAAAAAAAAGAAAAGCGAGTGGCCCACTTGGAGCGTTGGATATCAAAAAAACAGATCACTGCCCTGAGTAACTATGCTAATAAATTCAATGAATGGTTAAAAAAAACGGGGGAACCTCCTGCTATTTTAGACAGTACAGAAGTTGAAAATTCAAAAAGAAGAATCGCACAGTATTATAAAAACCTTGGCTTTTACGATGTACAAGTTCAAGAACAGATTCAAAAAATAGATGCTCAAAAAATAGTATTAAAATATCTCATAAGTCCAAAAAATAAATATTTGGTAGATTCAATTACCGCTAAAATTGAATCTCCTCAGTTAGAAGTTTTATACAACGAAGCCCTCAAAAATCAACGTATAAAAAAGGGAACTCCTTTTGAAATCAATAAGTTTGAAGAGGAGCGTGAGCGTTTGTTTCTCCTTTTTCGCAATAATGGGGTTTACAATTTCCAGCAAAATAGCATTCAATTTACAGCAGCTATAGACAGTACTGGAAAAGACATGACTATCCCAGTCACCGTAAGAGTAGAGGACCTACAGCAACGAGTAAATGACAGTCTTGTTAAAACACCATACACCCAATTCAAAATTAATTCAGTTCGTGTTTTTATCGATAATTTAAATTCTGAAAATAGCTTTTCACAGTTTACAGATTCACTAAGTTTTAACAAGTTAACCATATACAGTAAAGGGAAACTCAAATACCGCCCTAAAGCCATAACTTCTGGAATTGTGATTAAGGAAGGTGCTTTTTACAGTGATGATGACCGCAATGCTACGTATCGCTATTTTGCCAATCTCAAAAACTTTAAATACCCCAGTATAACCTACACTCTAGATCCAGAGAAAGAAGCATTAAATACTGCAATTTATTTAAGCCCTAGAGAACGTTTTTCATTGGGCTTTGATCTTGATCTCTCCCACTCCAATATTCAAGATTTTGGAATTGGACTAGGTGGAGGTTTGGGCATACGCAATGTTTTTAGAGGTTCAGAATTATTGGAGTTAAATTTAAAAAATACACTTGGAGCCTCTCGAGATATTGCTCAAGCAGGAGATCAGTTTTTTAACCTATTCGAATTAGGAGCAGACATAAAACTAAGTGTACCAAGGCTTTTAATTCCCTTTTCAAATAAAGATTGGGTAGCTTCAGACAAAGCTCCAAAAACAGAAGTTATCTTAGGAACTAGCCTGCAAGAAAACATTGGTTTAGACAAACAATTTTTTAAAGGAACCTATCAATTTGATTGGCAACCCAACAGCAAAAAAAAGATTCAGCTTAAGTGGATCGATCTTGAGTTTGTCAACAACAGAAAACGCTCCAATTACTTTAATGTATACAAAAACTCCTATGATCGGCTAAATCAAATTGCACAACAATACAATTTACAAACAGACCGTGTTGATTCATCTGGAAACCTTCTCATTCCTGTGGGTGCTACTGATTTCATCAATGCTGTTTTAGGTAATGAAACTGTACTAACTGTAGAGGATGAGGAATTTAGAACGGTTAATACAGTAAAGGAACGTTACGACCGTCTTACAGCAAACAATCTGATTTTAGGTTCCTCTTTTAGTGTAAATTTAAACAGTCAAGAAAGTATTTTCGACAATACATTTTATCAATTAAGATGGAAAATTGACTGGGTAGGTAATTTGTTTAACTACTTTTTAAGTAGTGTAAATGCCAAGCAAAATGATTTAGGTCAAAATATTTTGGGTGGTGTTCAGCCTTCACAATATCTAAAAACAGAAATCGACTACATTAAACACTGGTCTTTGGGACGAGAACGAGTGATTGCTTTTCATGCTTTTACAGGAGTTGCACTTCCCTTCGGCAATTCAACTAATATCCCCTTTGCACGTTCCTATTTTTCTGGTGGAGCCAATGACAATAGAGCATGGAAAGCCTATAAACTAGGCCCTGGAAGTAGCAGTAATATCAATGAGTTTAATGAAGCTAACTTCAAACTGGCATTCAATATTGAATACCGATTTGCTTTAACAGGGCCACTGAAGGGTGGGCTATTTGTAGATTTAGGTAATGTGTGGAACCTTTGGGATGATGTTGAGGATCCTAAAATGCGTTTTGACAGCTTAAAGGACCTGTCTGAAATTGCCGTAGGATCTGGTTTTGGTTTGCGCTATGACTTCGATTTTTTTGTTTTTCGTTTTGATACGGGTTTTAAAACCTATAATCCCGCTTTGGACATTGGCCAGCGCTGGTGGTCCGAATACAATTTTAAAAACGCTGTTTTTAATATCGGAATTAATTATCCTTTTTAAATCAAATAAGTTTTTATTTTTGCACCAAACCAAAATTGATGAGTCATTCTATACCCGCCGGAGTTCTTACCGGCAAACAAGTTCAAGAAGTATTTAAATTAGCAAAAGAAAAAGCATTTGCTCTCCCCGCTGTAAACGTTATAGGGAGCAATAGCATCAATGCAGTACTTGAAACTGCAGCAGAACTCAATAGTCCAGTAATCATCCAGTTTTCTAATGGTGGTGCGCAGTTCAACGCCGGAAAAGGACTTTCTAATGAAAATCAAAAGGCTGCAATTGCTGGAGCAATTGCTGGAGCTAAGCACGTTCACGAACTAGCCGAAGCCTATGGAGCTACAGTAATTTTACATACAGATCACTGTGCTAAGAATTTATTGCCCTGGATAGATGGTCTTTTGGATGCAAGCGAAGCATATTATAAACAACACGGCAAATCTCTGTTTAGCTCGCACATGATTGACCTATCTGAAGAACCATTAGAAGAAAACATCAGTCTTTGCAAAACCTATCTAGAACGCATGTCAAAAATGGATATGACACTAGAAATAGAACTAGGTATCACTGGAGGTGAGGAAGACGGAGTTGACAACAGCGATGTAGATGCATCTAAACTCTACACTCAACCCGAAGAAGTAAACTATGCCTTTGAAGAATTAAGCAAAGTGAGCTCTCAATTCACGGTAGCAGCTGCCTTTGGAAATGTCCATGGAGTTTACAAGCCTGGCAATGTAAAGTTGACACCTAAAATCTTAAAAAACTCTCAAGAATATATCTCTCAAAAACACAATCTTCCAGAAAATACTGTTGATTTTGTGTTTCACGGTGGCTCTGGATCTACTCAAGCAGAAATTGAAGAGTCCATCGGATATGGAGTAATCAAAATGAACATAGATACAGACTTACAATTTGCCTTTACAGAAGGGATTAGGGACTATATGAATGATCAAGTAGAATATCTAAGAAACCAAATTGGTAATCCTGAAGGAGCAGACCAGCCGAATAAAAAACATTATGACCCTAGAAAATGGCTGCGTCTAGGAGAAGATACCTTCAAAAAACGCCTAAAAAAAGCATTTGAAGACCTTAACAATGTAAATACACTCTAGTTTCTTATTATTTTTATCTTTAATTAAAACTATCATATGAGTTGGTTTAAACGGAGTGAGAAGGGGATTCAAACAAAAACAGAGGAAAAAAAAGACACTCCTAGAGGTTTGTGGTACCAAACCCCAACTGGAAAAATCATTGAAACCAAAGAGCTTGCCGAAAATAATTACGTCAGCCCTGAAGACGATTATCACGTTCACATTGGCAGCAAAGAATACTTCGAAATTCTTTTTGATAACAACCAATATGAAGAGCTCAACGAAAAGCTAAAATCCAAGGACTTTTTAAAGTTTGAGGATTCAAAAAAATACATAGATAGACTCAAAGATGCCCATAAAAAAACAGGTCTTTATGATGCAATAAGAACAGCAGTAGGTCCATCCAAAGGAAGAAAACTAGTAATAGCTTGTATGGATTTTAGATTTATTGGTGGTTCTATGGGATCTGTAGTAGGTGAAAAAATAGCACGAGCAACAGACTATGCTATAGCAAACCAACTTCCTTTACTAATCATTTCTAAGTCTGGAGGAGCACGAATGATGGAATCTGCTACTTCATTGATGCAAATGGCGAAAACCTCCGCTAAGTTGGCACAATTAGCAGAAGCAAAATTACCCTATATTTCTCTATGTACCGATCCCACTACTGGAGGAACAACTGCTTCATACGCTATGCTTGGTGATATCAATATTGCTGAACCCAAAGCACTCATAGCTTTTGCAGGCCCCCGAGTTGTAAAAGATACTACAGGAAAAGAGCTACCAGAAGGCTTTCAAACCAGTGAGTTTCAATTAGAAAAAGGCTTTTTGGACTTCATTTCACACCGAAATGATCTCAAGGATAAAATTAATCTCTACATTGATTTAATTCTAAACCAGCCCATCCGAGCGTAAAACGCAGTTTAAGAGCGGTTTATTTTTATAATTTTTTCGGTTTTGATTAGGTTTAGTTGTATCTTTGCGCCTCGTTATAAACGAATACATAAAAATCATTAAAATTAATATTGGCATGTACAATTCAAAAGAAGTAAAAGAAGGTATCTTCAAAAAACACGGAAAATCCGAAAAAGATACAGGATCAGCTGAAGGTCAAATAGCATTATTCACCCACAGAATCCAACATTTATCTGATCACTTGAAAAAAAATCGCAAAGATTTTAATACCGAACGTTCTTTGGTTCGTTTGGTAGGAAAACGCAGAAGTCTTTTAGACTATTTAAAAGCAAAGGACATCGAGCGTTATCGTAATATCGTAAAGGAATTAGGTTTACGTAAGTAATCAAAAAACACCTTACAGTTTGCTGAATCTTAGTTTTTCATTGGTTGCCACAACACACAACACCGTTTTAACCAAAAAATGAAAAATGATTCCAAAAATACACACCCAAGAAATCCGTCTTCAAGACGGTAGAACCATCACACTAGAAACAGGAAAACTTGCTAAACAAGCTGATGGATCTGTAGTCGTACGAATGGGCAATTGTATGCTTTTAGCCACAGTTGTTTCTTCTAGAACCGCCAGTCCTGTTGATTTTCTCCCTTTAACGGTAGATTATCGAGAAAAATTTGCTGCAGCGGGTCGCTTTCCAGGAGGCTTTTTTAAACGCGAAGCACGCCCTAGTGACCAAGAGGTCTTAACAATGCGTTTAGTAGATCGTGTACTACGCCCATTGTTCCCTGGCGATTACCACGCAGAAACCCAAGTCATGATTCAACTCATGTCTCATGACGAGGAAGTAATGCCTGATGCGCTCGCTGGACTTGCTGCCTCAGCTGCTATTCAACTTTCTGATATTCCATTTGAATATCCCATTTCTGAAGTCCGCGTGGCTCGAGTAGAAGGAATGCTTGTCATCAATCCGAGCAAAGCACAACTAGCCACATCGGATATTGACATAATGATTGGCGCAAGTGAAGACTCCGTAGCCATGGTTGAAGGAGAATTTGATGAAATTTCAGAGGAAGAAATGCTGGATGCTATCGCTTTTGGACATCAAGCTATTAAAGATCAAATCAAAGCACAAATTGCTTTAGCAGAAGCTAGTGGTAAAAAAGAAACTCGCACCTACGAAGAGGAAAACTCTGATGCTGATTTACAAAAAGAAATTTTAGAGGCTACCTATCAAGATTTTTACGAGATTGCGAAGAAAGGACTTTCTAAAGGGGAACGCTCTGAGCAATTTTCTCAAATAAAAGAAAACTTCGTTAAAAAATTAAGCGAAGAAGAACTTGAAGAAAAGGGAGAGCTCATTTCTCGTTATATTAAAGAATCACAAAAGAAGGCCGTTAGAGATCTAATCCTTGATGAAGGAATCCGTTTGGACGGAAGAAAAACTACAGACATTCGCCCCATTTGGTGTGAAGTAGATTATTTGCCTTCAGCCCATGGATCATCTATTTTTACAAGAGGAGAAACACAAGCACTAGCTACAGCAACTCTTGGTACCTCTCGAGAAGCAAATATCATTGATCTTCCTACCGATCAAGGAGAAGAACGTTTTTATCTGCACTATAACTTCCCTCCTTTCTCTACAGGAGAAGCAAGGCCTTTGCGTGGAACTTCCAGAAGAGAAGTAGGACATGGAAATCTAGCACAACGCGCTTTGAAAAAAGTTGTCCCACAAGACTGCCCTTACACCATCCGTGTTGTCTCTGAAGTATTGGAATCCAACGGTTCCTCTTCTATGGCTACTGTGTGTGCTGGAACTATGGCATTAATGGATGCCGGAGTCCAAATCTCAAAACCAGTTTCTGGTATTGCTATGGGTCTGATTACGGAAGGAGATAAATTTGCTGTACTTTCAGATATTCTTGGAGATGAAGATCACCTCGGAGATATGGACTTTAAGGTAACAGGAACAGCAGATGGTATTACTGCCTGTCAAATGGATATTAAAATTAAAGGACTGCGTTTCGATATTATGACGCAAGCACTCAACCAAGCGAAAGAAGGTAGATTACATATTCTTAAACACATTACCGATACTATTGACACTCCAAATAAAGAGGTAAAAGATCACGCACCAAAGATGATCTACCGACGTATTGCAAATGAATACATAGGGGCTCTAATTGGACCTGGTGGAAAGGTAATCCAAGAACTTCAAAAAGAATCAGGCTGTACAATTGTCGTTACAGAAGATCCTGTTACTGAAGAGGGTATCATTGAAATTTTAGGAACTTCGCCAGAAGGTATTGCAATGGTTGAAGCAAAAATTGACTCCATAACATTCAAACCCCAAGTAGGAGAAACCTATGAGGTAAAAGTGATTAAAATGCTTGATTTTGGAGCTGTAGTAGAATATACCGAAGCACCTGGCAACGAAGTACTTTTGCACGTAAGTGAACTCGCATGGGAACGTACAGAAAATGTAAGTGATGTAGTGAATTTAGGAGATATTCTAGAAGTTAAATACTTTGGAATTGATTCGCGTACTAGAAAAGAAAAAGTGTCTAGAAAAGCATTATTACCTAGACCTCCAAAAAAAGAATAATTTTTTAACTCTTTTTTGAAACATTTTTTGATTCTGTGCGTATTACTTGTATCACTTTGATTTATTTATAGATGAGACAATTAAAAATAACCAAACAGGTAACCAACAGGGAAACGGCTTCTTTGGATAAATACCTTCAAGAAATTGGAAAGGTAGACCTTATTACAGCCGAAGAAGAAGTTGAGTTAGCTCAAAGAATCAAGGCAGGAGATCAAATTGCACTTGAAAAATTGACCAAAGCGAACTTGCGTTTTGTGGTATCTGTTGCCAAACAATATCAAAACCAAGGCTTAACTCTTCCTGACCTAATTAATGAGGGAAATCTTGGACTCATTAAAGCCGCTCAGCGGTTTGATGAAACTCGAGGTTTTAAATTCATTTCCTATGCTGTTTGGTGGATTCGCCAATCCATTTTACAAGCTCTAGCAGAACAGTCTCGTATTGTTCGACTACCGCTAAATAAAATTGGATCTATCAATAAAATCAATAAAACCTATGCTTTTTTAGAACAAGCACATGAAAGAGCTCCTTCTGCAGAAGAAATTGCTAAGGAATTGGACATGACCATCAATGATGTTAAAGAATCACTGAAAAATTCTGGAAGACATGTCTCCATGGATGCTCCTCTTGTAGAAGGTGAAGATTCAAATTTATATGATGTCTTGAACAGTGGTGAATCACCCAATCCAGACAAAAGCTTATTACATGAATCACTTCGTACTGAAATAGAACGAGCTTTGGAAACATTGACTCCTAGAGAAGCTGATGTTGTTCGTTTGTATTTCGGCCTAGGAAACCAGCACGCCATGACCCTTGAAGAGATAGGAGAAACTTTTGATCTCACCAGAGAGCGTGTGCGTCAAATCAAAGAAAAAGCCATTCGCAGGTTAAAACACACCTCAAGAAGTAAAATCCTTAAAACCTATTTAGGATAAAAATCAAGGCAGCCTCTGGTTGCCTTTTTTTTTATCTTTACCATTCAATATAACTCTATGTCTGTTCGAATAGCACCCTCCGTACTTGCTGCCGACTTTGCCAATTTGGAGAAAGAAATCAAAATGGTCAATGAAAGTGATGCCGATTGGTTTCATATCGATATCATGGATGGAGTTTTTGTTCCCAATATTTCTTTCGGAATGCCTGTCCTAAAAGCCATTCAAAAGCACGCTAAAAAACCTTTGGACGTGCATCTTATGATTGTTGAACCCGATCGTTATATCGAAGCGTTTGCCAATTTAGGGTCAGCCGTACTTACAGTTCATTACGAAGCTTGTGATCACCTGCATAGAAGTATTCAAAAAATAAAAGATTGTGGCATGAAAGCCGGGGTAGCATTAAATCCTCATACCCCAATAAACAATCTAAAAGATCTCATACACGATATAGATCTGGTATGCTTAATGAGTGTTAATCCCGGCTTTGGAGGTCAATCTTTTATAGATCATACATTTGAAAAAGTAAAAGAACTCAAAGAACTTATCAAAGCTAGAAATGCAAATACGCTAATAGAAATAGATGGCGGTGTAACCAACCATAATGCTACAGAGCTGATCGCCTGTGGTGCTGATGTTTTAGTTGCTGGTAGCTATGTTTTTGGAGCTTCAGATCCAAAAGCAACAATCAAACTCCTCAAAGAGGCTTAATTTTTTTTGGTTTTGAACTGAACCCTTCTATTAATTGCTCTTCCTTCTGGACGGCTGTTATCTCCTATAGGATCGGAGGTTCCGAGTCCTTGAACTTCCAATCGGCTAGGATTCACGCCTATACCAATTAAAAACTGACGTACTGCAAGAGCACGATTTAAAGATAATTCCAAATTATAGTCTTGTTCTCCTTCCTCGGACGCGTATCCTTCTATTAGAAGTACTCCGTGGGGATTTGATTCCAGTAAATCCTTAATCTTTAAAAGGTGTTCTCTGGTTTTAGCCCCGAAAATCTCATAACTATCAGCAGCAAAATTAATACGCGAACCAAATTCATTTAAAGTTTGCATAATTTCTTCTGAAAGCAATGGACAGCCATCATTTTCTAAGGGTCCTGCTTCATCTTTACATTTATCCTCAGGATCAATTATACCATCGCCATCAGAGTCTGGCCATGGACAGCCCTTGTTTTCCTTAGGACCAGCTTGATCAATACAAGAATCCAATCGGTCTGAAAGACCGTCTCCATCTGTATCTGGACAACCCTTCATTTCTACTTTCCCCATAAGCTCTGGGCAAATATCCTCATGATCTAAAACACCGTCACCATCAGTATCATTACAGCCCATAAGCTCAGGAAGTCCATAAATATCCGGACACTTATCTTCTTTATCGATTACTGTATCACCATCAGTATCGGGACACCCATTGTATTCTTTTGGACCTGGCACTGCAGGGCATTGGTCATTTTTATCTGGCACTCCATCCTTGTCAGTGTCTTTTGAACCAAAATTATACCCTAAACCTATAAAATTTTGCAAATGATTAAATCCATTAGTCTCATCCATGTCTCTATAGGCCACTTGGAGATTGAGTGCAAAATGAGAATTTAAATTATAATTTACTCCCACTCCACCAAAAAGTGTTCTGCTGGTCTCAGTAGAGGGAAAAACTCCCTCTCTTTCCATCCCATCAGCAAATTGTGAAAAACCATAACCTCCAATGAGGTAAGTGGATATTCTTCCTTCTGAAAGGTTTAATTTTAAAAAACCATCCCACGAAGAGTAATTATAAGATTGCTGAAAATTATCTACCTGGCCTAAGGCGTATTGTGATCCGAAAGATAAACCGCCCAATACTTTACGACTTAAAACAAAAACAGGGGCACCTATGTTGAAACCAGAGTCTGTGCCTTTTCCTTGAAGTGAAATCGTATTGGCATTAATTGAAAAGTTCCAAGGTAATTCTGAGGTTTGTGCAGATATAGTGAAGTTTAAACAAAAAAGAAAAAAAATAGAATAAAGAGCAATAAGTTTCATAAAAAGGTAATTAGTCTTAATAATCATAAGAACTAAAAATTGCACTTTTTATTGTAACAAAAATCCTTTGACTCGATTTTTTATTTATCCAAATCCTTACTGGACTTGAATATCGAAGGAAATCGTTTTTCGATCCAATCAGGGATGTAGTTTTGATTTTCATCTTCTTCCAAACCTGTAGCAGTTGATATAACTGCATATAAAATTACACCTCCAACAATAACTACTGCTCCAATAAGTACAATCACTAATTCACTCATTGTTTTAAAATTATAGTAGTCCTAATTTACAAAAAAATAAATACCCCTTGACATGAAGTCGATATTTTAATCTTTTCTTATGAATTCTTACACCCATCTTCCTCAAGTACCTTGGAGAAGTAATTGAGAAAATAAGCAGTATCGTTTGCTGAAAAAACTAATGGAGGTTTGATTTTTATAACATTGTGATCTGGACCGTCTGTACTCAACAAGACTCCATAAGTTTTCATTCTGTTTATGATGTAATCTGCTTGTTCAGGGAGTGGGTTGAGATTTTCATCTACAAATTCAATTCCTAAGAACAGGCCATGCCCTCTAACCGATCCAATAATTGGGTGTATTAATGCCAACCGCTCAATTCCTTTTTTGAGTTCATTTCCAACTTTAAGTGCGTTGAGCTGTAGCTTTTCCTGTTCTACCACTGTTAAAACTTCATTTGCTATAGCACACGAAACAGGGTTTCCACCGAAGGTGTTAAAAAATTCCATTCCATTATTAAAACGATTTGCTATTTCTGGAGTACAAACTACGGCGGCAACCGGATGACCGTTACCCAAAGGCTTACCAATGGTAACAATGTCAGGTATGACATCATGTAATTGAAAACCCCAAAAATGAGAACCTACCCTACCACAACCGGTTTGAACTTCATCAACAACACACAGACCTCCTACTTTTCGTACTGCTTTAAAAGTAGCCTTTAAAAATCCATCCGGCAGTTCGATTTGACCACCACAACTTATGATTGGCTCAATAATCATTCCTCCTAAGAGTTGTTTTTTTCTATTTAACCCTTCGATAAGTTGTTCAACTTCTTTCACGTAAGCTTTTCCTGCTTCAGTCCCCCTGTATTTACCCCTAAAAGCATCTGGTATTGGAAAGATATGTGTGTTTTTCGGCTTACCTCTTCCTCCTTTACCTTCAAACTTGTATGAACTGATTTCTATACATCTGTTTGTGTTGCCGTGATATCCCCATTGAGAAGCCAAAATATGATCGGAACCGGTAACAGTTGAAATCATTCTAAGGGCCAATTCATTCGCTTCACTTCCTGAATTCACAAAATGTACAACACTCAAAGAATCAGGTAGTGTGTCGGTCAATCGTTTGGCTAGTTTAGTGATGTTTTGATGCAAATACCTAGAATTGGTATTGAGCTGCCCCATTTGTAGCTGTCCTGCCCTGACTACCTGATGATGTTCGTGTCCAACATGAGCAACATTGTTTACCATGTCTAAATAATGCCTGCCTTCCTGATCGATAAGAAATACTCCCTCACCGCGAACAATATGAAGTGGATCGTGGTATTGCAAACTCATTCCCCTTCCCAAATTCATTTTTCTGTCTATAACAATTTGCTTTGAATCCATTTTTGTATTAGAATCCAACTCTTTTTGTTTGAACAATAAATTTGGATCTGGGCAAAGGGATTGCCAAGTTTTTATTTCGTTTTGATAGGCTACACCAGGGAAATCATTTTCATAATCTAATAGGGAAAGTACAATTTGAAAATGCAAATGAGGTGCCCAATTGCCGTTTTCACTCGCTGCACCAATACGAGCAATACAAGCACCTTTTTTAACTGTAGTACCCACTTTTAACTCTCTTATTGACCGATGGGACAGATGTCCATAAAGCGTATAAAATGTGAAGTTCTTTTGATTATGCTCAAGCACTATAAGCCCACCATAAGTTTTGTCCCCTGTGTCTAGTGATGATACAACAACTTCACCGTCAAAAAGAGCATGAACAGGAGTCTGTGCAGGTACCCAAAAGTCTATACCCAGATGCACACATCGCTTTTCTAAACCTTCATTTCCCAGTTTATCGTAAGCAGGTGAAGTGTATAATGGTCTTGGTTCGAGATAACCCCCAGCAATCAAAGAGGTGGGATTTTCCTTCTGAAGTGATGCGATTTTATACTGAAAGGTGTCAAGGTCATTAAACTCATTTTTTCTTCCCACCCAAGAACTGGAAAAACTCAAATCTAGAGGAGTTATTCTTTTCGCCGTTACGGTTGGAAAGAGTGTATTAAAACCACATTTTATGTTTTGAGACCAGTCTAAGAAATTCGAATAACTAGGATGTGGACTATACCCACAGGCTTCTCGAAAACGAAATTCTGCAAAATCTGAATTGAGTGCAGTCCATTTGTGCAGTAACTCCCATGCTGGTTTCTCACTAATCCACAAATAGGCGTTGTCTGGATTTCTTTTTCGGTTAATTGCTGCTTTTGTAACAGAAACAACAAGTCGCATTCCGATGAGTGTGAAAAGAAAGGAAAGCTCTTTTTCTGTTATTGGAAAAGCACTGTGATACCCTCTTACTATCGGTAATGCTGCCTCTAATGGATCTTCAAATCCCATCACAGCATAAACACAACATATGGCGAGATCATTGATTAATTGGGTGTGCACCGCATCCCCAAAATCAATAAGCGTAACGTCGTATTCTGAGAATTGATCATCACTTTTTGAAACAATAATATTGTTGTCGTTTGCGTCATTATGAACTACACTCTTTCTCAATCCAAAATATCCTGCTTGAAACGCCTTAAACCGCTCTATGAAGGGCAATATCATCGATTTTTGCTTTTCATCAAACAAAGAAAGGTACTCTTCAACCCAAAGACTTTTTGCAATATCCCATTCATAGTCTCTTTGAGCATGGGGATGACTAAAGGACTGTAAGAGATGAGTCAAATAACCACAATGTTGCCCAAGAGTATGTCTGAGTTCTTTTGATTGAGGATTCATTTCACTCCACACTGTACCGGAAACCCAAGTCAGCAAACGCAAAATACCCTGACTACCGTCTGATAATTTGAAGAGTGCAGTTAACGATCCCTTTTTGTCCGGAACGACTTGAGGTGCTCCATAGGCTTTTAAATGATCTAAAAGCTGGATTTGAAAATTGATAGAATTTTGATCAAATGGTGCTTTTGTAATCTTAAAAACAAAAAGCTGATCTGCAGTTTCTACCTTGAAATTGGAATCAATTTCACCGGGCAACGGAGTCAATACTCCCTGAACACCATAGTAGACATCAAGCAATTCCTTGGCAGCTGAAAGCTCTATTTGGGAGTTGTAATTTAACTGATTCAAATCAATTTTTTTTGATAGATAAATTTATGAAAGCCCAAAGAACTAAAAAACAATAAATCGGAAGATAGTATTTTATATCTCTTTTTTCTAGTGCTGCGGTACTCAAAAAAAAGCCAACAATACTGCTGTACGTTAGCTTTCGTTTTTGTGACCCAGGGAGGATTCGAACCCCCAACCCTCAGAGCCGAAATCTGATATTCTATCCAGTTGAACTACTGGGCCATTAATCAAAAATACCATTTATAATGGCATTTTAATAAATTGATTGACAAATGTAAACAATTAATAAAAGGAACTCTTTCTTCATCAGAATTTGATACTATAATTGTACTTGTTCTAAAAAAATGTTAAATTGTCTGTAAATTTCTTCACAAAATCAAATCGTATGATGAAAATAAAACCAACTTCAATGAAATTAAAACAGCTAGCATTAGCCTTTTTAATTCCAATTTTAACCTTTGCTCAGCAATCCATTTCGGGAACGATTTCAGATGCTGACACTGGCGAACCTCTTTTAGGGGTTACCGTTCTTGTTCGAGGAACGAACAAGGGAACTGTTTCAGATTTTGATGGGAACTATCTCATCAACAATCTCGATGCAGGAGAGTATATTTTAGAAGTCTCCTATACAGGGTATTCAAAGCTAACTCAAACTGTAAATATTGGCTCTACAGATGTCACTCAAGATCTTCAGATGTCTTTTTCTGCTTCTGAACTTGATGAAATTGTAGTAACAGGTACTGGAGCTCCCGTTGCTAAAAAACAACTGGGGAACAGTATTGGATCCATTTCTGCAGCCAGCTTAGAAAAGTTACCCATCAATTCCTTTTCAGATCTTTTGGCAGGTCGTGAACCCGGAATTGTAGCCTTTCCATCCGGAGGTTTAACCGGGGAAGGAGCTCAAATCCGTATTCGTGGAAACGCCTCACTATCTCAGTTAAACGAACCGATTGTAATAGTAGATGGTATTCGTGTTGACCGAGGTGGTGGATTTGGTGGTGGATTTGTTGGTGCAGGAGGGGGTGGATCGACCTCCCGTCTTGACGACATTAACCCAGAATCTATTGAGCGGGTTGAAATCCTTAAAGGAGCATCTGCAGCGACACTCTTTGGTACAGAAGCAAGTAATGGTGTAATTCAAATCTTTACTAAAAAAGGTCAAAGTGGTGCACCTCGTTTCAGCTTTAAAACAACTCAAGGATTCATCAATTACCCTCTAGGCGCAGTTCCAGACAACACGGGTTGGACAGCTAGCGCATCAAGAGCAGGTGAACTCTCACAATTATTAGGATACTCCATCCGTCCATATGAGTTAATCAGATTTAATGCAATGGAAGACTTATATGAAACTGGAATTCAAAATACAGTCAATGCAAATGTATCTGGAGGTACTGAAAAAGTAACTTACTTTACTTCTGCTCGCTACTCTTATACCGACGGACCTTTTGGTGGTCAAGAAAGAGAGGGATACTTAGAGGGACAAGAGACAAATGCTTCTGACATCGATCGTTTGGCACAGTTTAATGTAAACTTAAATATCAATCCCAACGATAAGTTTAGTATCCGCTTGACTCAAGGCTTTACTTCACGATACAATACGACTGCTGAAAACAACAACAACATTTACGGTGTTGGTTCTCTAGCGCAGTTTAGTAAACCGGAGCTCGTTTCTGAAAACAATACCACAGGTACTATTGCCTTTGCTACAGTAGATGAGACACTTCAAGTTTTAACAACTTCAAAAGTCAACAACTACAGTGGAAGTATGGGATTGAATTATTACCCTGCTGATTGGGTTAAAATAGATGGTACCTTTGGGATCAACTATTCAAGTCAATCCAGTACTAATTTCTGGCCATTTGCATGGAATATTGATGGATTCTCAGGGAGTAGACCATTAGGACAACTCAGTGCAGACACAAGAAACTTTCTAGCACAGACAGGGGAGGTGAAAATCTCATTAAACAATAACTTTGGTGCAAACATCTCTTCAAACTTTATTTTAGGAGGTCAATATGTTTCTCAAGAGACTAAAGTATTAGGTGCTCAGGGAACTGAATTTCCTGGTCCTGGTTTTGAGGTGACTTCTGCAGCTGGGGTTCTCGATGTATTTGAATTTTTTGAGGAAATCATTACTGCAGGGGTATTTGCTCAAGAGCAAATCGGTTTCAACAATCAAATGTTTGTCACCCTTGGAGCAAGATTGGACGCAAACTCTGCCTTCGGTAGTGAATTTCAAGCGGCTTTTTATCCTAAAGTATCCGCTTCCTACATACCCTCTGACAATCCAAACTGGACTGGTATTGGACCTGTTAGCTCTCTGCAGTTAAGAGGTTCCTACGGATGGTCTGGACTTCAACCAGGAGCTTTTGATGCCTTGACTACCTATTTGGCCTTATCTTCAGCCTCTGGCGCAGGTATAGCACCAAATAACTTAGGTAATCCAGAACTTTCACCTGAAATTTCAAAAGAATGGGAAATTGGTTTTACGGCAGGTCTTCTTGACGATAAATTGAATCTTGAGTTTACTTATTTTGATCGTGTTACTGAAGATGCACTTTACGCACGTCAGTTTCCCCTTTCTGGAGGATTTAGAAGCACCCAGCTAACCAATATTGGTGAGTTAGCAGCTTACGGTATGGAGATTAGTTTAAGTGGTACGGTAATTCGTACACAAGACTTGACCTTAAACTTATTTGCTAATGGAGCTTACTACCGTGACCAAGTTGTAAGTTTGGGAGGTGCTCCACCGTTAAAGGTTGGAGGCTCTTACCCAAGATATCGTAACTTCTTGAGAGAAGGTTACGCTCCTGGAGCAAACTTTGGAGCACAACTAATCGAAGTAGGCGCAAATCAACTTCCTGTCGATATTGCAAACTCCGATGGATTACCTGACACTAGAGATCAGCTCATCTCTTACTTTAATGGAAAAACACCTGAAAATGTAGGTAGTGTACCCACTTCTATAGGAACAGGAAGTGTCTTGTTGAGAGATGAAGATGGTGATGGAGATTATCTGGATCATTATCTAGGTAAATCTACACCGGACTGGACTGGTTCTTTTGGAGGTTCATTGACTTATAAAAATTTCACCCTCAGCACAACCTTTGAATACAAAGGAGGTAATTTTGTAATCAACAACCTTACAGATGCCTTCCGTCAAGCAAACGGTGCCATTGGTCGTAACTTACCTACCTCTGCACGAGTTGTTAGAGACTATGCTGCAGGAGGTGTAGATTCAAACTTCAATCCGCTAAACGATCCTAATGTGCGTGTAGACGCGTTAGACGAGTGGCTGAATGAAAACCTCGCATTGGCTCCTTTTTCTGGATTAAATACATTTGAAAAAGCAGACTTCATCAGCTGGAACGAATTGAGTTTGAATTACCAATTCAAAGGAAGTATTCTTGAAGCATTCAACCTTGAAACCGCTTCTCTAGGACTTTCTGGTAGAAACCTCGCTTTATTTACAGGCTATACTGGAGTAGATCCAAGAATCAACTTCGTAGGTCGTGGAAGTGGAAGTACCTTAGACCAAAACTTTGGACAAGGTATTGCAGCCTTTGGATGGCCCATCCCAAGACAAGCTATCATCACTCTTAAAGTAGGATTTTAAATAATGGAAAAAATGAAAAATATATATACAATGAAAAAAACATTTATTTTACTGACTTCCATCATAATGTTCCTCGGATGTAGCTTAGATGCTAATAACCCGAACAACTTATTGGAAGATCAACTAGGCGTAAGCGCATTCAGTCCTATGGTAAATGGACTTGAAGGTGTGCTTGTAAGAGCCTATGGAAACATTCTTGCTCCCTATTCTGTAGCAAGTGATGAAATGATCTGGATTGGTTCTCGTGATGCATGGCAACAGCTCAATTTTGGAAATGTTGATAACATCAACAATGAATTTGTAGATGCTGCCTTTTTCTACGTGGCAGAAGCTCGCTATTGGGCGGATGATGTTATTGCTCGAGGAGAAGAATTTAGCACTTCGAATGCCTTTTCTTCAAAAAATAAAGCAGATTTAGCTCGTGCTTATTGGTATGGAGCAACAATCTATATGGTGATTGCAGACATGTTTGATGACTTTGTTGTTGGGTCTGTTAAAACAGAAGGAGCTGCACCTGTTGGAAAGGCAAATATGGGCTCTTTATACGACGCAGCAATAGGGTACATAAACAAGGCTCTAGCTTTAAACGCTGGGCTCACTGCTGAACTCAAAGCCACCAAAGCCAGAGCAGAATTCTCTAAAGGAATCTGGGCAAAGACAAATCCAGTAAATACTGCTGCACCACTAGTGAGCTCTGCTTCAGCAGCTAGTTTAGCTGCAGAAGCAATCGCAGCCTTAGGAGATGACTTTTCTGTCAATCTAATCACTTCTGGTTCTGCACCCGATACGGTAGGCGGATTGGATATTGCTGGTGAGGTCAATGACCGCTTAGAAATGCGTTTGTCTGATTCATACATCATTTCTTCAGATGCCAAAAGACCTGACGCTATTGGAGATGGAAATCCAGCAACCACTGTGTCGCTAATGGATCCTATTGACAATATTGCAGATCCTGCACTGTATAAAAATGTTGTGAATTTTACAGCGCCTGGTTTATATCCTGAATATCCTGTAGTCTCTGGAAGAGAAATGCTATTAATTATTGCTGAAAATGCCTTAGCTAATGGCGATAATGCTTCGTTTACTGAAAACATCAATAAATTGAGAGCTCTCGATGGACTCACTCCCTTTTCTGATCAAGTGGATGCACAAGATCTTCTTGAACATTCCAGAAGAGTAAACTTGTTCCTTCAAGGAAGAAGAATCGCTGATCATTATCGATTTGGAAGTCCTTCTGAATATTGGATAAGCTCTTCCCCTGCAATTAACTCACCGGGGACGTTTTTACCCATTACCATATCAGAAATTCAATCCAATCCTAATGTGAATTAAACATTAGTTTTAGTTTAAAACCCCCTTAAAACTAAGGGGGTTTTTTTTTAATCTTTTATCTGTTCTGACATTTGGATCATTTTGTTGTTCAGAACATGAATCGCTTTTGAATAGCGTTCATCCCATTCTTGTAATCTTTCAGAAGAATTTAAAGCAATTTCATATTCGAGCCCAGGAAGTATCCAAGCTGCATACCCACTGAAAGGATCGGAGGAAGCGTAGAGGGATTTATACCAAGATCCAAAGTACATACCCTTTTCTGAAATAAAACTCTTTTCAAGAGCAATCAATTGCTGGTTAAGATCATGTAGCTCTTTCTTAGAAAAACTACCCTTTTCAAGGTGAGATTCCAATAGAAGACTAAGTTCAATTGCTGTTTTCTCTAGAGTTGCTATAGCGGACTCTGCCTGTGGAAAACCTTCAAAAAAAGCATTGTATTTTTTTATCTTATCTGTTGCTGTATTAAAATGTAAATTCAAATCCTTAGGATACCTAGTGAGATTATATGGAATGAGTTCTCCATTAGCCATACGAAGCGCCATTATACCTGCCATCTGTTCGACCATAGGGCCCATTTTGAATTCTGGATCTACAAACTGCTCATAAAATTGAAAGCTGTCGTAGTTCGAATGGTATAAATTAGGTCCACCAGCCCCTCCACTCAAAGAAGGCACCCCAACGTGCATATAAAAAGCGATATGATCAGAACCACCTCCTAAGTTTCCAATTCGTGGTTCATCATTACTGTTTTTTCTCCAAAAGTCAAACAACGATTGATCGGTATATGGATACTTAACTGATTTAGATGCTTCTACCAATATTTTTTTTAATGTAGGCGCTGCGGAAGCACCAAAGTTTTTACCTGATACACCCCCGTCAAAATTCATATAAACAACACCTTTAGCCTGAAGCTGTTCACGCATTTGTTCTACCCATTCAGCTGAACCGATCACACCAAATTCTTCTGCGTCCCAATGTCCTATCAATATGGATCTTTTTGGTGTAAAGCCTTCTTTTTTTAATTTTCCTAGGGTTTCACTTAAACTCAATAACATTGCAGTTCCGCTGTTTGGATCTGTAGCTCCAAATCCCCAAGCATCAAAATGACATCCTAGAATTATCCATTCCTCTGGTGCTTCACTCCCTTTCATCATACCGACCACATTTGCGGCTCTTACAAAATCGATTTTTTGATCTACTTTCAATCGAACAGTCAAAGCACTTCCACCCTCCAGACGATATGTAAAAGGCAATCCACCTTGCCAAGAAGTAGGAACTACTTTTCCATTCATTTGGCTTAATATTTTTTCTGCTTCTCCATAGGCTATTGGAGTAACGGGGATTTTATGTAACTGAGCTAATGAGGGATCCATACGTTTTATTTTCTTTTTTCCATCCAGAGGTAATGCTGGTTCAAAAGGAGTCAATGGATCACCTGTAAAATCTGTAGTTAATAAAGAGCCTCTTTGAATTGTGCTTTTGTTGTAATAGGGACCCTCTGGATAAACCAATCCCTTTGCATAACCACTGTCTTTGGGATCCGTGTAGATAATAAGTCCGGCTGCGCCATAAGCTTCGGCAAATTTAGCCTTGTAGCCTCTAAAGTTTCCGCCGTAACGTGCTAAGACTATTTTTCCTTTTATATCAATTCCTAAAGCCTTCAACGTTTCGAAATCTTCTTTCCTTCCGTAATTTGCATAAACTACTTCTGCTGTTACCTCCCCACTCCCTGAAAAAGCATTCCATCCTTTCCAAAGGAGTGGATCTTTTGAATATTCATCTCCAGGAATGATGTCTTCTTTTTGATTCAATATTGCTCTTGATGGGGTTACAATCTCTATAAGCGAACTACCTGGTGTACTAGGCAAATAAAGATCATAGGGGTATTGTTTTACCTCAAAACCTGCTTTTTCCATGACTTCTGTCATGTACTGTTGTACTGCTACATTCGTTTCACTACCAGCGACATGGGGGCGTTCGGTTATTTTTTTTAAATGCTTTTTAAAAGCTGTGAGATTTTGCTGTTTTAAAAAAATACTTTCTATTTCCAATTGTTTTTTCCAACTTTCAGAAGTATAGCCCTCCACTTGGGCTAAAGAGATGTGCAGTACACATAAAATGCTTACTGCGCTAAAAAAAAATCTATGTTTCATAAGGTATAGTTGAGTTGATTGCTATCGATTTAAATGTACAAAAAGTTAAATCAATCGAATAAAAAAACCCCTGGGTTTACCCTATGTATTCAGTAAAAAAGTATTGAACAAGTTAACTAATCAGGAAGTCAAATGCTGTTTAACAAGATCTGCTATAAGTTTTCCTTCTGCTTTTCCTGCAAGTTCTTTTGAGGCCAACCCCATAACTTTCCCCATATCTTTCATTCCCTCTGCCCCAGTTTTAACTATGATTTCAGAGACTATTTTTGAAACCTCTTCTTCGGAGAGTTGGGCGGGTAGAAATGCGGCAATGATTTCAGCTTGTGCTTCCTCCGGTGATGCGAGGTCGGGACGACCTTGTTCTTTAAAGATACTTGCACTTTCTTTTCTCTGCTTGACCAATCGTTGTAGCAACTTTATGGTTTCTTCATCATTGAGTTCTTTTCCTGCACCACTGGCTGTTTGTGCTAAAAGTACAGCAGATTTTATTGCCCGTAATGATTCCAATCTCAAGCTGTCTTTTGCTCGCATTGCATCTTTTATCTCTTCTGTGAGGTTACTTAGAATTCCCATAATTAATCTACATTATCGTGTAAAAAAGAATTGTTTGACCGGATTTGAAGGTCTTCATTACTATCACTATCTAAGGATAATCTTGAAGGACTGTCATTAAGGTCATCCTCTAGTTCTAATCCTCTTCTTTTATAAGCTGGTTCTTTTTCCATTTCTTCTACCTTTTGGTATTGATGTGAAAATTTGTGGTTATACGCTTTCAGGTGCGTTTTCCTTTTTTCTGCTTGTGAGGCTATTGTTTGGTTTATGGTTTGTTCAAAAGGATTTGTACTTTCTTGTTTTTCAGCTGTCACTTCATCAGAAACTACAACTTCTGATTGTAACTCCTCTTCTGCCTCCTTTTTTAGTTCAAACTTAACTTCTAGAGCTGCCTGCTCAAAGTCTTGCTCAAAAGGGGTCTCTTGATGTCTTTCATTTTCTTTAGATTCATTGATTACTTCATCGACCGCAACTTTTTTCTCTGAAAAAGGTAAATCGAAATCCATTAAGATTTGACTCTCAAGCTCTATTATTTCGGGATCTACCACATCCATCTCCATTACAGAAGGATTTACTTCATTAAAGACGAATTCCTCATCATCGGGAGTGTTCAAATCTGCCAAAGGCTCACTAGCAGGAAACTCTTCTAATTCCTCTTCTTCAACGCTTGCGGTTACTTCATCAAATTGTGGTTGAAAAAGAGGAGTTTCAGTAACCTCTTCAAAAGTCTCTGTAGCGTTTGTTTGTTCTTCAGAGAACGCTACAGGGGCTTTAGTCTCTTCAATTTCATCTTCTAAAAGAGAAAAAGTATTGGATTCAACAAATTCTAATTCCTCCTCAATTTCAATTGCTTTTTCGGCAACTACCTCATAACCTACTACTTCAACTTCTACATTAATATCGTAAAGTATGTCGTTCAGATGAATAAGAGGTTCTTCTTGTTCTTTTGCATGTGGCACTGTTGTTTCCTCTTCATTGAAAAATGTATTATCAAATGAGCTTGAAGTAAAATCTGTATCTTTATTTTCACTGAGATCGTGTACAATTTTTTGTTCTTCTTCTAGAGAATGAATAATTTTTTTAGCTTCTGTATTGGAAATTTCATTCTGCTGTTCTTGACCAAAACCAGTTGCGATAACAGTTACAGAGACCTCATTTCCCAAAGAGGTATCCTCTCCTACACCCATTATAATATTTGTATGATTCCCAGCCTCGGCCTGGATAAAATCATTAATTTCTCCAATCTCGTCTATGGTAATTTCATCTGTCCCTGAAACAATAAGTAACAATACATTTTTACAACCTGTAATTTTATTATCATTTAACAGGGGAGAGTCCAGTGCTTTTACTATAGCTTCCTGAGCCCTATTTGACCCTGAAGCGGAAGCTGATCCCATAATTGCTGTACCCGAATTGGTTAAAACAGTTTTAGCGTCTTTCAAGTCGATGTTTTGAGTGTAGTGATGTGTAATAACCTCTGCTATACCACGCGCTGCTGTTGCTAACACTTCATCTGCTTTTGCAAATCCTGCTTTAAAACCTAAATTGCCGTAAACTTCGCGCAATTTATTGTTATTGATTACTATAAGAGCATCAACGGCTTCTTTAATACGTTCCAATCCTTTTTGTGCTTGTTCTAAACGGAGACGTCCTTCAAATTGAAAAGGCATAGTTACGATCCCTACAGTAAGGATGTCCATGGATTTTGCCATTTGAGCAATTACAGGTGCTGCACCTGTTCCCGTACCACCACCCATCCCAGCAGTGATAAAAACCATTTTAGTTTGAGTTGAGAGTATGTTCTCAATTTCCTCTATGCTTTCTTGTGCTGCTTTTGCTCCCACTTCAGGATTGGCGCCAGCACCCAGACCTTCTGTAAGACTGGCTCCCAATTGGATTTTTGTAGGCACACCACTTTCAGAAAGAGCTTGAGCATCTGTATTGGTAATTACAAAATCTACCCCTTTTATTCCTTGCTGAAACATATAATTAATGGCGTTACTCCCACCACCACCAACACCGATGACTTTTATTACGTTGCTTCTGTTTTTGGGTAAATCAAAGTTAATCCCTTTGGTTTCTTCTAAATCCATTTGATACTTATTAGGCGTTGTCTAAAAATTCTTTTAATTTTTCTCCAAAACGATCTAAGATCGATTTTCTTTTTTGAGAAACAGCAGCTGTTTCTTCTACTTCACTTTCTTTTACTGGCGCTCCTTCCTCTTCTGTAGTAATTTGAGTTTTTACTTCTGGAGCTCCCTCTAATGCATTCATTAACAAACCGACAGAGGTTGCAAACAGGGGGCTGGAGACCGTTTCCTGTGTGTTTCCAGCAAGATGCTCTGAAGGATAACCTACACGGGTATCCATTCCTGTTATATACTCAACCAATTGTTTTAAGTGCTTGAGTTGACTACCTCCCCCCGTCAGAACAATTCCAGCAATCAATTTTTTCTTTTGATCGTTATGACCGTAATTTTTAATTTCTAAAAACACTTGCTCGATAATTTCTACCACTCGTGCATTAATGATTTTGGAAAGGGTTTTTAATGAAATTTCTTTAGGGTCTCTACCTCTAAGTCCAGGTATAGAAACAATTTCGGTGTCTCTATTTTCTCCGGGCCAGGCAGAACCAAATTTAATTTTCAATAATTCTGCTTGTTTTTCAATTATGGAACATCCTTCTTTAATGTCCTCCGTAATCACATTTCCTCCAAAAGGAATCACAGCTGTATGACGTATTATACCGTCTTTAAAGATGGCCAGATCTGTAGTTCCTCCACCAATATCAATCAAAGCAACACCGGCTTCCTTTTCCTCAAAACTCAGAACTGCCTCCGAAGATGCTAAGGGCTCCAAAGTTATATTCGCCATGTTGAGTCCTGCACTTTTGATACATCTGCCTATGTTTTTGATTGAGGAAACTTGCCCTACAACCACGTGAAAATTTGCCTCCAAACGACCGCCGTGCATTCCTACAGGCTCTTTAATTTCACCTTGACCGTCTACTTTGTATTCTTGTGGAAGGACATGAATAATTTCTTCTCCAGGCAACATTACAAGTTTATAAACTTGTTGTATGAGTCGTTGAATGTCCTCCTCATCAATTACTGCCTCTGGATTTTCTCTTGTAATATAATCACTGTGTTGAATACTGCGGATGTGTTGACCCGCAATGCCTACGACTACATCAGTTATTTGTACTCCAGCGTTTGTGTGTGCATCTTCAACAGCTTGTTGTATGGATTGTATGGTTTGGGTAATGTTATTTACCACACCTCTATGCACACCCAAGCTTTTTGACTTTCCAACTCCAAGAATTTCAACTTTATTGAATTCGTTTTTCTTACCAACTAATGCAACAATTTTTGTTGTACCAATGTCTAACCCAACTGAAAAATTTTTTTGTTCCATAACACTATGAGCTTGAAGCTACCACTTGCTTGTCGTAACTTAAATTGATTGATTTATAATTTTTTAAACTGTCTTGAACATGCTGAAATGCACAAAAGACTTTTAGCTTTTTTATTTTCTCTTTCACACGTGTAGGAGTGCCGAGAAGAACCTCAAATTCATACGATTTTAAGCTTAACTTATATTGGTTTTTCTCCAATTGAACACTTTTTAATTCCCTAGCTAAAAACGGATCCTCTTGTAAGGTTTCTATTAGAGCAGCAGTAACATCCAAACTGAATGTAGCAGAGCTGGTATAAAAAAGAGGATAAGGAATCGAATCGTTCTGCTTGTAGTGAAATAAGGCGCCACTTGCATCTGAAAATAGGGAAGAATTTGAACCATATTTAAAAAGCGGAGTACGCTCTGTAACCTGAAGTGATAAGGTACCTTCTGGGGCCAAAAAAAGCTCGGCGTTTTCTATCTCAGGGGTACTGTTTAGTTGGTTTTCAAGCATATTCAAATCTAAACTATCTTTGGGCAGGCTACACTTAGAGCCCCAGTTTTGTGTTAACAATTTATTAACCGTGAGCTCATCCAAAAGTTTAGCTGGGCGGGTAAATTGTATCGCTATTGTTTCAATATTTTTATTCTGATTTCGATAATGTGAAAATCCTACACACACAATAAAAAGTACTGCAATTGAAACCAAAAAAAAGAGGGATCTATACTGTTTCATTCTGTGTAAATTCTGTTTTTAAACGTTGAATTTCTTCTCCAATGTCACCTGCGCCTAAAAGAGCAAATACTCCGGCATCACTGTGTTGAAGTGTGGTTTTTATTTCTTGCTTTTGAATGATTTTTTTCTGTTTATTTTTTATTTTTTTTAGCAAGGTATTAGAATCAATCCCTTCAATAGGCTCTTCTCTAGCGGGATATATATCGAGCAAGATTACCTCATCAAACAAACCGAGGACAGTGGCAAACTCTTCCATAAAATCCCGTGTCCTTGAAAATAAATGAGGCTGGAAAACCACACAATTTTTCTGATTAGGGTAAATACTTTTTAGGGTTTGATAAACACTTCTTATTTCTGTAGGGTGGTGTGCATAGTCATCCAGTACAATGGCTTGCTCCCATTCATAAACATTCATTCTTCTATAAACTCCTTTGAAACTGGATAAAGCGGATAAAACAGACTCCAGTTCTAATCCAGCTAGATCTGCCATTGCTATTGCACCAAGGGCATTTTCGACATTGTGTTTACCTAAAAGATTGATTCTTACCTTCTCAAAAACTCCACTAGGAGTTTTGAGATCAAAAGAGTACCCTGTTGGTGTTATGCAAAGATTAAAGGCTTTATAATCTGCATTGACATCTACTCCATACGTCCATCCAGAAAGAGGGACACCATAAGCAACTACCAGTTCCTTTTTTACTTGGTTCGAAAACTGAACGAAGGCTTCTTTAAATTCCTCCTCAGTTTTGTAAATGTCCAAATGATCTGCTTCCATAGATGTAATACAAGCTATGGAGGGATATAAATGCAGAAAGGAGCGATCGTATTCATCTGCTTCCACCACAAAAATATCATTGCCTTTTTGAATTAAATTATTTTGACCTTCATTCAAAAAACCTCCTAAAATTGCAGTAAAAGACTGTTGGGTTTTTAATAAAATATGAGCAAGTATAGAAGAGGTAGTTGTCTTGCCATGCGTACCAGCAACAGCCATTACATACTCTTCACCACATATTTCGGCAAGGAACTGTGCACGTTTTACAACCCTATTTCCCTGTTTAAGGTAAAAAGCAAGTTGAGGATGACTTGAAGAGATAGCTGCTGTGTAGACAACCTGAATTTCTTTAGACATTAAAGGCGTTGTTAACGCATCTAAAGAAGCGTCATAACCAACTGTTATCCCTTCCTGTTCCAATTGGTAAGTCAAGGGGGTGGCAGTGCGATCATATCCATAAACAATATGTCCCTTTGCTTTGCAGAGCCTAGCTAGAGCGGACATGCCTACGCCTCCAACACCTATAAAATAGTAGCTATTTTGACTTGACCGATTCATAACAACTCTTTTATTTGGTTCAAAATAGCTTCAGTTGCATCAGGTTTCGCCAGCTTTTTGATATTTGACTTTAGCGTTTGTTGTTGTTTTTCATCTTTTACTAATGATGAAAATTGATGTTCAAATTGTTCTTCAAGCTGGTGTTCTTCTATAAGTAGCGCGGCATTATTTTCAGCTAATGCTTCTGCATTTCGCAATTGATGGTTTGCGGTTACATTTGGTGAAGGAATAAGTAGCAAGGGTTTCCCCACACAGCACAGTTCAGAAATACTCCCCGCACCTGCTCTAGAAATGATAAAATCGGACGCAGCATAAAATTGATCCATTTCATAAATGAAAGGACGAATTACGACACCCTCTTCGCTATAATTAGAATAGCTATCATAATACAATGAACCACATTGCCATAAGATTTGAAGACCCATGCCCTTTAAGAAGGCAAGTTTGGATTGTATCAATTCATTAATTTTTTTTGCGCCTAAACTACCCCCTATCACAGCCAGTGTTTTCTTATCTGGATCTAGGCCAAAAAAAGTCTTTGCTGTTCCATTGGATGTGATTTTAGTAAGAGAGGAACGCACTGGATTTCCCGTTAAACGAATTTTAGTTTTTGGGAAAAAACGCTCCATCCCATTGTAGGCAACACACACCCGATCTACTTTTTTACTCAAAATTCTGTTGGTAATCCCTGGGAAAGAATTTTGCTCTTGTACCAAAGTAGGGACTCCAAACCATTGCGCTACTTGCAATATAGGGCCACTGGCAAAACCACCTGTGCCCACAACAACAGTAGGTTTAAATTTTTTAAATTCTATATATGCCTGTAAAAGGCTTACAATCAATTTTAAAGGAAATAACAAATTACTGATGGAAAATGAACGCTGAAATCCAGAAATCCAAAATCCCTTTATGCGAAAACCTGCTTTAGGTACTTTTTCCATTTCCATTTTTCCTTTTGCACCCACAAAGAGAATTTCAGCATCGACAAAGTGTTCTTTTATCGCGGTTGCTATGGCCAAAGCAGGATAGATATGCCCACCGGTACCCCCTCCAGATATGATAAGTTTAAACGGTTTCACTGAGTACATTTAAAGGGTTTTGTTCATCGACTATTTCAGTCTCTGGGACTTCTATTTGTGTACTGACACTCAGTATGATTCCCATGGCTATACACGTCATCCAAGCAGATGTTCCACCACTACTTATCATGGGTAAATTTTGGCCCGTTACGGGAAGTAACTGTAAAGCAACACCAATATTGATAAAAGCTTGGAATATAATTGGTATACCCAACCCAATGACTGTTAATTTTCCAAATAATGAAACCGTTTTATACGAAATCACTAAAATTCGGTATAAAAGCAGTAGATACAACAAAATCAATCCAACGCCTCCCACAAGACCAAATTCTTCTACGATGATCGCGTAGATAAAATCTGAAGAACTCTGTGGTAAAAAGTTTTTCATTCTACTCTTGCCTGCACCCAAACCAAACACCTTACCTGTAACAATAGCCGCTTTAGCACGTGCAACTTGATAATTGCCATCGGAACTTTCCCCTGTTCTGAAATTTTCTATACGATTCATCCATGTATCTACTCGATTGGGGAACACTCCAGGAAATGCCTTTATCATTAAAAAGAAAAGCAGTACAGTAACAATCCCTGTTCCTAAAATGGAAGACAAATAAAAGAATGGATATCCCGCTACAAAAGCCAATAATAACACCATAACAAATAACAGTGCTGCTGTGGAAAGGTTTGCGGGAAAGATTAAAAAAATGATTAGAAAAACGGGAAACCAAAAACGAAACAAAGACCTTCTAAAAGAAAACGGTAGGGTATCTATTTTGGATAAATAGGAGGCGGCGTATACCATAAGAACTACAGAGGCTAGGGTTGAGGTTTGAAAACTCAATCCCACGATTGGAATTCGTATCCACCTACTCGCATTGGCACCAGAAATAACCGTTCCCTGTGAGGCGGTATAAATAAGCAAAAGAACCACAACAGGTAACATTAAAAGGGATATCCCTTTAAAATAATGGTAGGGAATTTTATGAACAGAAAACATCAAAATAAAACCGATGGCTAAAATCACGAAATGCTTCACAAAATAGCCCCAGGGTGTTCCCTTACCGACCACATAAACCAAATTCGAACTCGCACTAAAAATGGGTAAAAAGGAAAATACAGCCAATAAGGCCAAAATTCCCCATAATACTTTATCTCCTTTTAGTGATTTAAACATAGCGCTTATAGGTTTCTAACAGCTTCCTTAAATTGATTTCCACGGTCTTCATAATTCTGAAACAAGTCAAAACTGGCACACGCTGGTGAAAGCAATACTGTGTCTTTAGGTATAGCAACTTTATGAGCTATTTTAACGGCTTCGCTCATCGATTGTGTTTCTATAAAAATATCAGTCACATTTTCAAATGTGCTGCGTAATTTCTCATTATCAACCCCTAGACAAATAATGGCTTTAGCCTTTTTTCGAACCATGGGCAATAAAATTTCATAATCGTTTCCCTTGTCAACCCCACCCACAATCCATACAAAAGGGCTCTCCATACTATCTAGAGCAAAGAAGGTAGCATTTATATTGGTCGCCTTGGAATCATTTATATACGCTACATGTTGTATTGTCAATACTTTTTCCATTCGGTGTGGTGCTCCCTTAAAATGGGTGAGACTCTCACGTATGGATTCTTTTCTGATGTCCAAAAGACGTGCAACTGTTGAAGCTGCCATAGCATTGAGCAAATTATGTCTTCCTGAAAGTGGGAATTGAGCGGTATTGATCATAGTTGTTTTATTTTCTAAATGAATGGTAATGTTGTTTTCCTTTAAATAGGCTCCTTCCCCCTTTTGGGTATTTCCTAGGGGGACTTTTTTAGATTGTATAGACGCTTTTTCCAAAGCCTTTTTCAAAACAGGATCTTCTGAATTGAACAGAAAAAAATCTTTTTCAGTTTGATTTTGAGTGATTTTTAATTTGGATTGAACGTATTTTTCCAAACGGTAATTGTATCGGTCAAGGTGGTCCGGTGTGATGTTCGTAATCACTGCGATATGCGGAGCAAATTGACGAATGTCATCCAACTGAAAACTGCTAATCTCCAAGACGTAGTAATCAAAATTTGCAGTTGCTACTTGATAAGCAAAACTGGTTCCTATATTCCCCGCAAGTCCTACGTTAAGTCCGGCATCTTTTAAAATTTGATAGGTAAGTAATGTAGTCGTGGTTTTACCGTTTGTTCCTGTAATACCAATTAAAGTTGCAGGGGTGTATTGTGCTGCAAATTCTATTTCAGAAACAATTACCAATCCTTTCTTTTTCAAATTCTCAACCAAGGGACTATCAGAAGGTATTCCAGGACTCTTCACTACCCATTCTGCATTTTTCATAGCATCAGGGCTGTGTTTTCCAGATTCCCATTCTATCCCCTGTTTTTGCAATGTGGATTGATGCTCCTTTGAAAGCTCATTTTGTTCAGAAACAAAAACTTGATAGCCTTTCTTTTTCGCCAAAAGTGCAGCACCCATTCCGCTTTCACCTGCTCCCAAAACAACAACTTTCTTCTCCATTATCTCAGCTTAAGGGTTACTACAGTTAGAACTGCCAAAAGAATTCCAACAATCCAAAAACGCGCTACAATCTTACTTTCATGAAAACCGCTTTTTTGGTAATGGTGATGAAGAGGTGCCATTTTAAAAATGCGTTTTCCTGTTCCTGTTTTTGATTTTGAATATTTAAAATACCCTACTTGTAGAATAACCGATAGGGTTTCTAGAAAAAACACACCACACAAAAGAGGAATCAGCAATTCTTTTCTAACGATTACTGCAATAACAGAAATTACAGCGCCTAGGGTTAAACTTCCCGTATCACCCATAAATATTTCTGCTGGATATGCATTGTACCATAAGAACCCAATCAAGGCGCCTAAAAAAGCTGCTATAAAAACAACCACTTCTCCAACATTTGGGATGTACATGATGTTTAAATAGTTTGCAAAATTGACATTACCAGAGACAAAAGAGAACACAGCCAAAGCAAATACTATAATTGCTGAGGTACCTGCTGCTAAGCCATCTATACCATCGGTTAGGTTAGCACCATTTGAAACTGCCGTGATGATAAAAATAATTATGGGTATGAAAACGAGCCAAGTATATTGTGATCCAATACCCATCCAAGCTATTAAACTGTGATAATCAAATTCATTTTTCTTTAGAAGAGGAATTGTTGTCAAAGCAGCTTTAATGTCGTTTTTCGTTTTATCGTCAGCTATAGAAATTTCTGATGAAGTGATTGAAGTACTAACTTCTGATCTCACTGTTACCTCAGGATGAAAAAAGAGTACACTACCTACAAAGGCGCCCAAAAGGATTTGACCTACAACCTTAAACCTTCCTTTCAAACCATCCTTATTTTTTCTGAAGATTTTGATATAGTCATCCAACCAGCCAATAAAACCCATCCATACAAGAGTAACGAGTAAAAGAAGAATGTAAATATTACTCAACCGCGCTAATAAAAGAACAGGGGCTAGTGTACTAAAAATGATAATCAATCCTCCCATAGTAGGAGTCCCCTCTTTCTCTTTTTGCCCTTCTAATCCCAAATCACGAACTGTTTCTCCAATTTGCTGCTTTTTTAAAAAAGCAATCATTCTTTTTCCAAAAAGCATGGAAAAGGTCAAAGAAAACAGTACTGCCAAAGCTGCTCTAAAAGAGATATATTGAAAGACACTTGCCCCTGGAAATTGAAATTGGTGTTCTAAATATTCAAAAAGGGTATAAAGCATATTACTGTGTTTTTTTAAAAATATTTCGAGCTATTTCCATATCACTAAAAGGAAAGCGTTTTCCTTTTATTTCTTGATAAGACTCATGTCCTTTACCTGCTATTAAAACAATGTCACCTTTTTGAGCCAACTGATGAGCCATTGCAATAGCCTCTTCTCTATGCGTTATCTTTAGAGCTTTATTAAAATACTCTGGAGCAACTCCAGCCATCATATCCGCTATGATTTTTGCTGGATCTTCCTCCCGAGGATTGTCTGAGGTAAAAAGGACTTTATCGCTTAGTTCCGTAGCAATTTTTCCCATTAGGGGTCTTTTTTCTTGATCCCGATTGCCACCACATCCAATCAAAGTAAAAACTGTTTCGTTTTTTGTACGAATTTGATTTATGGTTTCCAATACGTTTTTTAGTGCATCTGGAGTATGTGCGTAGTCTATGACTACAGTAACTTTTTCTGGTGTTTGAAAAATTTGAAAACGCCCTTCCACACTTTTCATTTGACTGAGATGCTTTAGGACATTTAATTGAGGAATTTCAAAAAGATCTGCTATGGCAAACACTGCTAGTAAATTTTGAACATTAAATTGTCCAACTAATGGTGTCCAAACCTCTTGATTTTGAATTTTTAACAGCATCCCAGTAAATTGAGACTCCAGCAGTTGTGCTTTATAGTCAGCGTGCTGTTTTACCGCATAGGTATATTTTTTTGCCTTGCTGTTTTGCATCATGAACAAACCATTTTTGTCATCCAGATTGGTCAATGCAAAAGCCGTTTTTGGCAAACCGTCAAAAAAACGTTTTTTAACATCTCTGTAGTTTTTGAAATTTCCATGGTAATCCAGGTGATCGTGTGTCAAATTGGTAAATACACCTGCAGCAAAGGACAGACCCTCAGTACGGTACTGTGCTATTCCATGAGAGGACACTTCCATAAAGCAAAAACAAACCCCTTGTGCTACCATATTATGCAAATGATGGTTTAGTGTAATTGCATCGGGTGTTGTATGGCTGTTATCAAGTGTTTTAGTTGCGTATCGGATATTCACTGTAGAGAGCAATCCACTTTGAATTCCCTCTGCGGTAAAAAGCTCATAAAGCATTGTAGCAATGGAAGTTTTTCCATTGGTTCCCGTAATACCAATTAATTTTAATTTTTCTGATGGGTTGTTATAAAAATTGGATGCAATAATTCCAAGTGCTTTCGAAGTGTTTTCTACTACTACGTAAACTACATCTTTTGCTCTTTCCTTAGGAAGCTTTTCACATATGATAGCTAGAGCTCCTTTTTCTATGGCTTGTGAAATAAAATCATGACCGTCAACCTGAACCCCTTTTTGAGCGACATAAAGGCTGTCCTTTTGAGTCTCTCTACTATCAAAACTTATTGATCTGATCATTACTTTAGGGTTTCCTGAGATCCCTTCAATAGCAACCTTATACAATATGTCTTGAAGTGTTTTCAATTTTATTCCAATTCTGTTTTTTGAGATTTTTTCTCTGATGATCCTAAGGTGACAACCCCTTTATATCCAACTATTTCATCAGGTTGTGTTTTACTAAAGTTAGTTGTCTTTATTGCTTTTTTCCATTGAATATTTTGATCGTCATCGGGATCCTTTCTCTGATCTAAGGAACTCAAAACCTTAGGGTTCAGTGTGATCTCAAAGGGGATGTTGTTAAATATCTTTTTGGCAATTTTTTTGAAAACAGGTGCTGCCACAGTAGCTCCATAATATCCTTTTGATTTATTGGGCTTATGAATAACCACAATACAAGAATACTTAGGTTTCTCAACCGGGAAGTAGCCCACAAAACTGGAGATATATTGCACATTCCCTGAGGTGTAATCAACCTGACAGGTTCCTGTTTTCCCTGCCATTGTAAGTAAAGGATCCTTAATACTGTGTGCTGTACCCCAATTTTTATCTACTACATTGAACATCATCTGCTGAACCTTTTCTAAGGTTTCTCGAGAACAGATAGAGGGGTTCAAAACCTGTTTTGAGAATATTTTTGTCGGAGTATTCCCCAAATTGCTAATTTGACTTAACAATCGAGGCTTTATTAATTCACCTTCGTTTGCAATAGCATTATAAAACGCTAAGGTTTGAAGTGGAGTTAAGCTCACACCATAACCATAAGCCATCCAGGGCAAGTCCAAACCATCCCAATCAGGATCGGTGGGATAGGGAATTTTAGGAGTTCCTTCACCTCGAATAGAAAGTCCTAAGGGCTTGTTTAATCCCATGTTGTACAACCTGTCCACGAACTGTTTAGGGTTGTCTTTATAGTTGTCATATACAATTTTTACCAGTCCTACATTGGAAGACACCTCAAAGGCCTTGGCGGCAGTCAAAGTACCATATCCTCCTCTTTTAGAATCTTTTACCTTATATTTTCCATAAAAATAAAGCTCTCCATTTCCTGTTTCTATAAGTGAGTTTTCATCGATGTACTTGTCTTCCAAAGCAGCTATCATTCCCATCAATTTGAAAGTGGAGCCAGGCTCATGTGTTTCTCCTACGGCATAATTTAATTTTTCATAATACTTGCCCTCTTCTGTCCTACCTAAATTTGCAATGGCTTTTATCGCTCCCGTAGCTACTTCCATCACTACGACTGTTCCGTGCTCTGCTTCAAATTTTTCAAGTTGAGCCAAAAGTGCATTGTGAGCTATATCTTGGATATTTACATCTATTGTGGTATGTAGATCAAATCCCTCTGTTGGTTCTTTTTCATTAGAATCACTAATGGGTTTCCATTGTCCGTTTGCTATTTTTTGCTTTAATCTTAATCCATAATCCCCTCGCAAGTACTCTGAGAAGGCCCCTTCAAGACCCACTCTAAAATAAGCTCCGTTTTTATCTTGCAGCTCATAACCTATGGTTCGCTCCGCAATTTTTCCAAGCGGATGCTCTCTTTTGATTTCTTGCTCTACAATTAGCCCCCCTCGGTATACATTTTGATTAAAAATGGGAAAGTTTTTAAACCGCATGTACTCTGAAAAGGATAAGTCTTTTGCAACCAACCAATACCTGTTCTTTTGTTTTCGTGCTTTTTCTAATTCCTGTAGAATTTGACTTGAAGGCCTGGAATAAATCTGAGCTAAAGAGTCTGCAAGGTCTTTTTTGTGTGTTTCAAATAAATATGCCGAGGGAGTAATGGCATCCCAATGTAGCTCATAACGAGAAATGGAAGTTGCCAATATATTGCCGTCAGCAGCATATATATCCCCTCTACTGGGCTCCAAAACCACATTTTTGACAAGTGTTTCCGGCTCAATCCCTAGATCCTTGTCATTTTCATAAAATTGAATATATATGAGCTTACCAACCAAGACCAATGCAAATAGAAAAAGAAAAGCCGCTAACAGATAAAACCGCTTCATGAGTCTTTTGGATGTGCCTAAATTATTATTCATCAGTTATGTTTATTTTAATGGGTGGCTGCGTTGCAGGCCCAATGCCCTTTTCTGATAAAACACTAGTTACAGTTGATTCCTTTTCAAGAATCATGAGCTGTTTTTTTGTTTCGATAAAATCACTCTTAACTGCTTTTAACTCCGTATTGAGGGCAGCGATTTTAAAGATTTTATTGTCCGCACTGTGGCCACTAGAAATCATAATGACTGCAAGTGTGGATAAAAAAAGAATCATTCTCCAGTTTTTAAAGGCATTTTCTTTAATAAGAAATTCGATATTCAAAATGGAAATCAAACGTTTCATCTTTTTTCTGCTATTCTTAATTTGGCACTACGCGCTCTTGGATTGTCTTTAAGCTCTTCCTGACTTGGAACAATCAGCTTGCCTATTTTTCTTAATTTGCTTAAAGAATTTCCATAAAAATCTTTTTCTTCTTTTCCCTCAAAATTGCCGCTCTGAATGAAACGTTTTACAAAACGATCTTCCAGTGAATGATAGGAAATACACACCAATCGACCCCCTGGATTTAACACTTGAACAGCTTGCTTTAAAAAAGACTGCAGAACCATTAGTTCGTTATTTACCTCTATGCGTATAGCCTGAAAAATTTTTGCTAAAAATTTATTTTCAAATCGTTTGGGTGTGAGTGATTTTACAACGTCAATCAAATCAGAAGTCGTTGTTATTGGACCTTCTTCTCTAGACATACAAATAATTGAAGCAATTTTTCTCGCATTTCTCAACTCCCCAAAATGGAAAAATAAATCTGCCAATTGTTCTGCTTCATAAGTATTGATCACCGTGAAAGCATCCAACTCCTGGTTTTGATTCATTCGCATGTCAAGCCTGCCTTCTTTGCGGATTGAAAATCCACGAGCTCCTTCGTCAAATTGATGTGAAGAGACTCCAAAATCTGCCAATATTCCATCGACCGCTTCTACCTTATGATATTTCAAATATTGAGAGAGATGGCTAAAATTTGCAGCTACAAAATCAAAACGATCGTCCAAAGGAACATTTTCAAGGGCATCTGTATCCTGATCAAAACCTAGTAATCGACCCTTGGGTCCGAGTTGTTCTAAAATTCCTCTGGAGTGCCCCCCTCCCCCAAAAGTAACATCGACATAAATCCCTTCAGGACGTATATTGAGCCCCTGAAGTGCTTCGCTGAGCAAAACTGGATTATGATACTGAGTCTTCATTTTTGTCTCCCATTACTTCTTCTGCGAGGGCTCCAAAGTCTATCGCGGCAGCATCAATCGCTTTTTCATAAAGCGACTTATCCCAGATCTCAAAAATATTAACAGCAGAAGAAACTACTATGTCTTTTTCTATTTTGGCGTGTTTTATCAAATCTTTTGGAATCAAAAGACGACCAGAAACATCCATTTCTATTGTTTTTACCCCTGCTGTAAATCGACGGATGAAATCATTATTCTTTTTATTAAACCTATTCAACCCATTGACTTTCTCCATCAATTGAGTCCACTCCTTCATGGGATACAATTCCAAACAAGGATTAAATACGGCACGCTTCAGTACAAAACCTTCAGTAAGCATCCCTGCTAATTGCTTTTTTATAGCAACTGGCATCATTATACGCCCTTTGGCATCTGCTTTACATTCGTATGTCCCAATAAGATGTTGCACTGCTCGCTTCAGATTTGTATCAAATATAAATGATATTTACCACTTTTTACCACTTTTTACCACATTGTTAATAAGTTTTCCCACCCTTACTTTTTTTTACCTCAAACTGCCTTAGAAATAAAAACAAAGGCTAATTTGTAATTGTCTATATTTGAAAATTAATTTCTTTCTTAGGAAATAATGAATAACATCATTCAAGAAGAAGAATTTCGCTATGTTGAGTCTGGCGAAGGGCAACCGATTATTATCCTGCATGGGTTGATGGGTGGTTTGAGTAACTTTAAAGGCGTAATGGATTATTTTCCTTCTAAAGGGTATCGGATTATCATTCCGGAACTCCCTGTTTATACGCTACCTGTGTTGAACACTTCTGTAAAATCTCTCTCAGAGTTTTTATTTAAATTCATCAATCATATGGGGCTGAATGATGTTATTCTGTTAGGTAATTCATTAGGCGGTCATGTTGGTTTACTATTTACTAAAAACCACTCAGAACTAGTAAAAGGGCTCATCCTAACAGGCAGTTCTGGGCTTTATGAAAACAATATGGGTGATGGTTATCCCAAAAGAGGGGACTACGATTATATCAAAGCAAAGAGTGAAGCTGTATTTTACAATCCTAAAGTCGCTACTAAAGAAATTATAGATGAAGTGTTTGAATCTGTAAACGATCGCAATAAGTTAGTTCGTACGTTAGCTTTAGCAAAAAGTGCAATCAGACATAATATGGCCAAAGAATTGCCAAAAATGAATACCCCAACAGCAATTATCTGGGGAAAGCAAGACAGTGTTACTCCTCCCAATGTTGCAGAAGAGTTTGAAAGCTTACTCCCGGATGCAGACTTGTATTGGATAGACAAATGCGGTCATGCACCCATGATGGAGCATCCGGAACAATTCAATTCGATTCTAGAAGAGTGGCTAGTCTCTAGAAAGTTCTAGAAACCATGCGCATCAAAACTGCCCGATTTATAATTAGTAATTCAGAGGTTAAAAAATGCCCACAGTCACCCTTACCTGAGTATGCCTTTATAGGTCGTTCCAATGTAGGGAAATCTTCATTGATCAATTCACTTTGCAACCAAAAAAGTCTTGCAAAAACCTCTTCAAGACCGGGAAAAACACAATTAATTAATCATTTTTTGATTAATGAAAACTGGCATTTAGTAGACTTACCCGGCTATGGCTATGCTCGTGTTTCCAAGGCAAAGAAAAAAGTGTTTCAATCTTTCATTACAAATTATTTCAGGGAAAGAAAACAATTAATTTCTGCTTTCGTATTGATCGATATACGTCACCAACCCCAAGAAATAGACCTCAAATTCATAGAATGGTTGGGCAACAATGAAATACCTTTTGCTTTGGTCTTTACAAAAGCTGATAAATTAAAACCACAAGCAGCAACAAGAAATCTTGAGCAGTATAAAGAAGAGATGCTAGCTACTCTTTGGGAATCACTTCCCCCTATTTTTGTTACCTCTTCTTTAAAAGGAACGGGGGGAGATGCTCTTTTAGCTTATATCGATGAACTCAATCAACTTTTTAGGGAGAGCTCTAAGTTTTAAGATTTTTTAAGTTCCAATTTTTCAGCAAAATAGTCACAAAAGTCACGCATTGTTGCAGTCATCTTTTCGTCCTGTGTAGCGCTGTAAAAAGTATCACTTAAGGACAACAAGGTTTGATGAAAAAAAAGCTGCATTTGATCCACAGGCATATCTTTTACCCACAAATCCATCTTCAAGGTCTCTTGCTTTTCTGCATCCCAAAAGGAAAGCAACATCGCTTTAGCTTCCATATTAGCGATCCCTCCATCTGGAGCGGTCCAATTCATTTTTTCTGGAATATTGTTTTCATCCAAATTTACATCAATAGTGATCTGAGTTTTTTTATGAATAGCCATTAGCGGTTGGGTTTGTATTTTGATTGATTAAAAAGTTGTTGAGCAGGGAGTGCTAACCACTCCCTAAGAGGAACTTCTGGATACTGATCTCTATGGCTTTTTACGATTTGCCATCCAATCCATCTTCCTATTTTACCAGGAGACTCATTATCCAATTGAAGGTAAAACTTTGAAAATGGAGCGGGCTTTAGAAAGCGCTCAACCCAATCAGGATCTGTTTGATACAAGCCCTGATTTTCGATAAAATACTGCCAAACATAGAGTTCATTTTCTTTTGCCCATTCTAGTTCCTCACTTGTATATGCCATTTTATCTTCTTCCTTTTCATGAGGTAAAAAAAGATCTTGTAAGTATAGTTTTTTTCCTTCATAAATCATTTGAGCTAAAAAAGTTCTTTCCTCTGGAGCAGGAATAAGTGCAAAGCTTAGCTTTTCAACAATTTGAGAAGGAATGTATTTTCGATCTAATTCTTTTCTTATGTAATTTGGAATCCCTTCATAGAAAGGGTGATCAGAACCTAAAAAGGTATCCAAAGAAAGCAACAACAAACTATCAGAATAGACGGTTTTTAGCTGGTAGTCGACATTATTTGTCAAAGTAATCACCCGAGGGATATTGATTATTGGAACATGATATTTAATGTGTTTAAAAAGATGAGATACTTTATTCTCTAAAACACCCAAATCCTTAAACTCTTCAGAAACAGCATGATAAAGAAGTAGTTGCAAGCTGTCTTTTTGTCTTTTAATCCAAACACTGTCCGAAAATTGTTTTGGAAACAAAAAAGGGTATTCAACCTTTAGCTTAGGGATTACATCTGGAGACTGATTGTAAAATTTTAAATCAAAACGTTCAAATGAAATTGCAACAGAAAGGTTTTCAATTTCCTCTTCATTAGTATTTTCATTTTGACAAGAAGAAAATAAAACCAATACCACAAAAAAGAGACTGACAGAATGAGAAAAAGAAAAAAAACAAGAAAGTCGCCTATTCGGATTTGTAACCATGCCTTCAAAAAGAGTAATTTTGAACAAATTTACTTTCTATAAACGATTAAAAAATGAAATCTGCTAAAAAAGTCGAAAACTATATTATAGAATGGTTAAAAAGTTACCTCATCGAATCTAAGATGAATGGATTTGTTGTAGGTGTCTCAGGCGGAATTGATTCTGCAGTAACCTCGACCCTTTGCGCCAAAACGGGATTCCCAGTATTGTGCCTAGAAATGCCTATTTTACAAGAAACCAATCAGCTTACAAGAGCCACAGAACACATCAATTGGCTGAGAACCCATTTTGCTAATGTCACTTCCTTAAGACTTTCTCTAGACTCCGTGTTCAATTCATTTGTTGATCAACTACCCGCTACAGATAATAAAGAAGCTCAAAACCTCAGCCTAGCTAATACTCGAGCCCGTTTAAGAATGACTAGCCTCTACTATTTTGCTGCCTTAAACAAATATTTAGTTGCAGGAACAGGAAATAAAGTTGAAGATTTTGGTGTGGGTTTTTACACCAAATATGGAGATGGTGGGGTGGATCTAAGTCCCATAGCAGATTTAAACAAAACTCAGGTATTTGAAATAGCAAAACATATGGATATCGTTTCTTCCATACAAAATGCCGCGCCTACTGATGGCCTTTGGGGTGATGATCGAACCGATGAAGACCAGTTGGGAGCTACCTATACGGAGCTAGAATGGGCTATGGAAATGCAAGAAAAGCCTGCTCTTAAAGAACACTTTTCTGAAAGACAAAAGACAGTTTACGAGCTTTACCTAAAGCATCACAATCAAAACAAACATAAAATGAATCCCATACCTGTTTGTGAAATTCCCAAGGATTATTTGTAAAATAATACTTATATTGCTATAAAACACTCCAAATCTTGTCCCAAAATGTTAAAACTAGTCCTTCTAGACCCTCACCCAGTGGTCCAAAAAGGTTTTAAAACCTTCTTTGAAAATAACGACTCCATTATTGTTTGTGATACTTTCACTAGTATTGACGCTCTTTTTGAATTTCTATCGGAGAACGAACTAGACGTTGTGATAATGGAAATGGAGCTCCCTGATGGCAGCGCTGTAAATACCATCAAAAAAATAAAAAAAAACTATCCCAACATTTCAATTTTAATTTATACTTCATTGCCTCAAACCATCTATGGTATTTCGTTGCTGAAAGCAGGAGCTCTTGGTTATTTGTCAAAGCAAGTAAAGAAAGAAGTGCTGATAGAAGCCATAGAAAAAGTAGTAAAGTTGGGCTATCATATTACTTCCAATTTTGCCAATCAAATCACAAACAATATCGATCTCTCAAGACCTAGAAACGCCTTTGGAACACTTTCTTCCAGAGAAATTGAAGTATTAAAATTTATAGTACACGGTAAAAGAAATGTCGAGATATCGAAAACGCTTAAACTGAGCCAAAAAACGATAAATACCTACAAAAGTAGATTGATGAAAAAACTCGAGGTAGAAAACCAAGCGGACCTCTACCAACAGGCAAGAAATCTAGACCTACTCTAGAGCACTCTATTGAGCCTCCTGGAAAGTAATTTTTTTAAATTTTGATATTGCATTACTTCTTCCAACACAGACCCCTCATTAATTTGTGAGTCTTTAGTTGCGTTTTCCATAAGCTCCGTAATTTTTTGATCTACTAAATACCTTCTAAAAGTCAAAATGGTTTCGCTGACCAATTGACCCACTACACTTTTTCGGTCTTTAACAAAAATGTTCTTCTTTTCCCAATCATGAAGTTGATGTTCTTCATCGGCTAGCAAAATATCTGTGAGTATTTTGCCCAACCTTGGATCTTCCTGTTGAATCATTTTTTGTGGGTGCACCTTACCTTCAGATTGAAAACTTTGTATCAACTGACTGTATAACGTTTGGTATTCTTGTTGAATCATTTCGACCTCATCTTGCTGCAGATCTAAAAAGACCTTTTCATGCACTTTGGATTGAACCGTTTTTGATTCTTCTATCAAATTTCCCTCCTCATCTGACGAGATAAAAACTTCATCAAAAAAGGCTTCATCCCCACCGTAATGAAGAAGGATACTCACAATTTGTTTTTCTAAATTCAGCAAGGGGTTTTCCAGACTTGTTTTTATATCACTTCCTTGTTTAGGCAACTCCTGAGCTGCTTGGGCAGAAGTAATCTTTCTCACAGGAACCTTTTTTTTGCTTTTTTCCTGTGCCAATGCATTGAACAAAACCTCTTCAGAAACTTCCATTTGTAAGGCACATTCCCTCAGGTAAATTTCTTGCTTGATCGGATCAGGAATTTTAGAAATACTTTGCACTATTTCTCTAACTGTGGTTGCCTTTTTTACAGGATCGTTGGCTGCTTCCAGAAGCAATAAATCTGTTTTAAACTGAATAAAATCCTTGGCTTGTTCTTTTAAATAGGCTTGAATTTCCTCAAGACTATGAGATTTAGAAAAACTATCTGGATCTTCTCCTTCTGGAAAGGAACAAATTCTAACGTTCATCCCCTCTTCCAATATCAAATCTATTCCTCTTATAGCTGCACGAAGTCCAGCAGCATCTCCATCAAAAAGCACAATTACATTTGAAGTCAGTCTTCGAATCAAACGAATTTGCTCTGGTGTCAATGCTGTACCGGAAGAAGAAACTACGTTGTGAATCCCTTTTTGATACATTTGAATAACATCTGTATAGCCTTCTACGAGATAGCAAACATCCTCTTTTGCAATGGCTTTTTTGGCTTCATAAATTCCGTAGAGAACCTGACTTTTATGATAAATAGCACTCTCAGGTGAATTGAGATATTTTGCAGTTTTGACTGTACTTGAAAGTATTCTCCCACCAAAACCCTGAACTCTACCCGCCATACTTCGAATGGGAAATATCACTCTTCCTCTAAATCGATCGACACCACCTCTTTCGTTTTTAATCACCAACCCTGTTTCTTCCAGATGGCTTTCTGCATAACCGGCCTTGCATGCAGTAGTATAAAAATGATCGATCTTTTCTAAAGCATAGCCTAGCGCAAAAAAGCGTATCGTCTCCTCGGTAAAACCTCGTTCTCTAAAATAGCTGAGTCCAATAGCTTTACCCTCATCGGTTTCCCAAAGTTCTTTAGCAAAGTGCTCTTGTGCGTACTGATGAATTAAATAAAGACTCTCTTTGTGATCAAGTTTTTCTTTTTCTTCTGAACTCTGTTGGGTTTCCTCAATTTCAATATTATATTTTTTGGCTAAAAAACGAATGGCTTCAGGGTAAGTAAAATGTTCGTGCTCCATAAGAAAAGCAACTACATTACCTCCTTTACCACTGCTGAAATCTTTCCAGATTTGTTTGACCGGAGACACCATAAAACTTGGTGTACGTTCTTGAGAAAAAGGACTGAGTCCTTTATAATTTGATCCAGATTTTTTTAAAGAGACAAAATCACCTATTACCTCTTCAACACGAGCGGCTTCATATACTTGATCTATGGTGCTTCTGGATATCAAAAATTAGAGTTTTGATAAATTTAAAACTTTCTATGCAATCCCAAATGAGATTTTTTGGGTTTATATTTTTCTTTCTATAACGTAATTTACCATCAATTCAAGAGCATCTCTATACTCATTTTTTGGAAATTCCATGAGCAGTTTTAAAGCTTCTACACGGTAAGATTCCATTTTTTGTTGAGCAAACTCTAAGCCTCCTTTGTCTTTTACCAATTGGATCAATTCTTTGACCTTAGTTTTGTTTTTATTGTGGTTTTTTACCGTATTTATAATTTGACGTTTTTCGAAAGGAGTTGCAGTATTGAGGGTGTAGATTAAAGGCAATGTCATTTTTTTTTCTTTAATATCAATCCCCAAGGGTTTCCCTATTTTTTCATCTCCGTAATCAAACAAATCATCTTTGATTTGAAAAGCCATTCCTAATAACTCGCCAAACTGATGCATTTTTTTTACCTCCTCTGGCTTGCTGTTTAAAGCTTGGGCGCCAATTGCACAACAAGAAGCTAATAGAATGGCTGTTTTTTGACGAATGATTTCATAATACACTTCTTCGGTAATGTCCAGAGCGCGAGCCTTTTCAATTTGCAACAGTTCCCCTTGACTCATTTCCTTGACGGCAACTGAAATAATTTTTAACAAATCAAAATCTTCATGTTCTATAGACAATAATAATCCTTTGGAGAGCAAATAATCACCTACCAGGACTGCAATTTTATTCTTCCACAAAGCATTTATAGAAAAAAAGCCTCTTCTTTTGTTGCTATCATCGACTACATCGTCGTGAACTAAGGTCGCCGTATGAATCAATTCTATTACTGCAGCTCCTCTATAGGCACGTTCATTGACTTTTCCTTTACCCAACATTTTGGCCACAAGAAACACAAACATGGGTCTCATTTGCTTCCCTTTTCTATTGACAATAAAATGAGTGATTCTATTGAGTAATGCGACTTTTGAAGACATGGACTGAGTGAATTTCTCTTCAAAAAGCTCCATCTCTTCATATATTGGTTTTTTTATTTGCTCAACGACTTTCACTACCTATAAGTTATTCTTGAATTTGGTTGGGAGGATAAAGATATCAATTCTACAATGACTCTAGTCATTTGCTGTATCCTTTCCATCCGTAATTTTATTTGCCAATTGACCACAGGCAGCTGCAATGTCTTCTCCGCGTGAACGCCGATAGGTCACTTTTATCCTAGCCCTAGTAAGAGCAGTTATATATGCGTCTACAACATCATTAGAGGCCTGTTTCATAGAAGAGTTGTCTATGGCATTATATTGAATCAAATTAACTTTTGAGGGCAGGTGTTGACACCATTTGACAAGTGCTTGAATGTCTTCCTTTTGATCGTTTATTCCTTCCCAAATTACGTATTCAAAGGTGATTGCCTTTTTTGTGTGTTTGTACCAATAGGTTAAAGCCTCTGAGAGTTCGCTGAGGGGAAATTTTTTAGCAAAAGGCATGAGTCGCTCTCTGATTTCTTGTCGAGCGCTGTGTAAGGAAACTGCCAAACCAAATTTTACACCATCATCTGCCATTTTACGTATCATCTTAGGGATACCTGAGGTAGAAACTGTTATTCTTTTTGCAGCCATACCCAAGCCCTCAGGATGGGTAATTTTATCGATTGCTGCAAGTACGTTGTTGTAATTCATCAAAGGCTCTCCCATGCCCATAAAGACAATATTGGACAAAGGACGATGGTAGTACAATCTGCTTTGCTGGTCTATTGCCGTAACCTGATCGTAAATTTCATCTGCTTTCAGGTTACGCATTCGTTTCAGAGCAGCCGTTGCACAAAAGGTACAATCTAAACTACAACCCACCTGAGATGAAACACATGCAGTAGTTCTTTTTGAAGTGGGAATTAAAACAGATTCTACAACTAAATCATCGTGTAGTTTAACTGCATTTTTTATCGTTCCATCGGAACTTCTTTGTTGGAAATCAATATTGATGTGTTTGATTTCAAAATACTGTTTTAACAATTCACGATGTACTAAGGACAAATTTGTCATTCCCTCAAAATCATGAACTCCTTTTTGCCATAACCATTGGTAGACTTGACTTCCCTTAAAAGCGGGAACCTTGTGTTCTAGAAAAAAATTTTGTAATTCTTCCTTGCTAAGCGCTCGTATGTCTTTTTTCGATGTTTCCAAAAGCTGAAAAAAAAACCGCAATTTTGCGGTTTTTAGGATTTATAATATGAGCATGGCATCGCCATAAGAATAGAAATTGTATTTCTCTTTAATGGCAATACTGTATGCGTGTTTAACAAACTCTGGATCAGCAAAAGCAGATACCATCATTAACAAAGTAGACTTTGGAGTATGAAAATTAGTAATCATCGAATTGGCAATAGAAAAATCATAGGGCGGAAATATAAATTTATGAGTCCATCCCTGGTATTCATTTAATGTCCCAGCGGATGATACTGAGCTCTCCAATCCACGCATCACTGTAGTTCCTACAGCACATATTTTTTTTCTAGCTGCCTTTGCACGATTAACAGTTTCCACCGCTTTTGAATCTATAATCAACTCTTCAGAATCCATTTTGTGTTTGGATAAATCTTCGACCTCAACCGCACTAAAGGTTCCTAAGCCTACGTGAAGGGTAAGTTCTGCCAAGTCAATTCCTTTAATTTCTAATCTTTTCAAAAGATGTTTGGAAAAATGAAGCCCAGCAGTAGGTGCAGCAACCGCTCCTTCATGCTTAGCATAAATGGTTTGGTAACGCTCTTGGTCGTCTGCCTCCAAAGGTCTTTTTATGTATTTAGGAAGTGGCGTTTGACCTAATTCTTTTAGTTTTTTACGAAATTGGGTATAGTTCCCGTCAAAAAGAAAACGAAGAGTTCTTCCTCTAGAAGTAGTATTGTCAATTACCTCTGCAACCAAGCTGTCGTCTTCACCAAAATACAATTTATTTCCAATGCGTATTTTTCGTGCAGGATCTACCAATACATCCCATAAACGCTGTTCTTGATTGAGTTCACGAAGTAAAAATACCTCAATACGCGCTCCTGTTTTCTCTTTATTTCCAAAGAGTCGTGCGGGAAACACCTTGGTATTATTGAGTACCATAACATCGCCTTCATCAAAAAAGTTGATTACATCTTTAAAAGTATGGTGCTCAATAGTTTCCTCTTTTCGATTCAAAACCATTAATCTGGATTCATCACGATCGGGAGCAGGTCTTTGGGCTAAAAGTGTTTTGGGGAGCTCGAATTGAAAATCTGAAAGTTTCATTAATAAATTTTAGGCTGCAAATATACCATCTTCACCTAGGGGTTGTCAAGTGATTTGGCAATTATCTCTTGTCAATCTCAAAATTTAGCTGCTTCAGGTCTTCCCAAAAACTGGGATAGGACTTAGAAACTACCTCAGCTTCTTCTATTTCTAGTGGTATCTTGAGTGATAAAGGTGCAAATGCCATAGCCATTCGATGATCGTTGTAGGTAGGTATCGAACAGCCTTCCACAAATCGATTGCCAGGAGATAAATGTAGACTGTTTTCTGTTATTGATATTGTGGCACCTAGCTTTGTCAACTCTTGCTCTAGTGCGAGCAAACGGTCTGTTTCTTTTATTTTTAAGGTATGCAATCCCTTCAAATCACAACCAATTCCTAAACCATAACAAGTCACAGCAATGGTTTGAGCAATATCTGGAGCTTCTGACAGATCCCATTGAATGAGCTCTGGAAGTATTATTTTTTCTTTGGTCAAAAAAATACTGTGCCCTTCAAATCTAGTTTTAACTCCAAACTCTTTATAAAGGATTTGAAGTACAGCATCTCCCTGCAAACTGTTCTTGTTGTAACTCATCAGTTCTATTTCGGCTTCCTCTGCCAAAGCAACAATACTGTAAAAATAGGAGGCAGAACTCCAATCAGACTCTACAATCTGAAGTGATTTTTTGGGATTCGCTTGATGAGCTACACTGATTTCCTGTCCTTCAAAAGTTGTCTGAACACCTAAATTTGAAAGTAATGACAGGGTCATTTTAATGTAGGGAATGGAGGTGATTTTTCCGATCAAGTTTAATTTAATACCCTGCTCTAACACAGGTCCCAGCATCAATAATGCAGAGATATATTGACTGCTAATATCTGCTGGAAGACTTACCGTGCCTCCAGTCAATTTTTTTCCTTTAATCCTCAATGGAGGATAACCCTCCTTTTTTTCATAGGATATAGAAGCTCCCAAAGTTCGCAAAGCATCTACAAGGATTTTTATCGGTCTTTCTTGCATTCTTTCTGAGCCAGTCAACACAACTTCTCTACCTTGAAGTTGCGAAAAATAGGCTGTTAAAAAACGCATGGCTGTCCCAGCGTGATGTATATCGATCTTGTCAGCATTCGAATCTAAAGCGGCTTTCATCACCCTGCTATCATCAGAATTAGAACCGTTTTTAAGTTCGTATCCCTTAAAAAGAGCCTTTAAAAGCAAGTGCCTGTTAGTCTCACTTTTAGAACCTGTGATACTGAGTTTTCCCTTACAAATTTGAGAACTGTGAGAAATTTTTACCTGCATCTAGGACTCAAGGTTTTAATTTAGGATTATTGAGATGCCTTTGGTGATCTCGTTCTGTTTTTTTCTGTAGTTTTTTTTCAAAAGCAGTGTGTAGATCAACACCGGTTTGATTTGCTAAACAAAGAGCAACAAAAATAACATCGGCTAATTCTTCTCCAAGGTCCTTATTTTTATCACTCTCTTTTTCGGATTGTTCTCCATAACGTCTTGCTATAATTCTAGCTACTTCTCCGACCTCTTCACTCAATTGAGCCATATTGGTGAGTTCATTGAAATATCGCACACCGTGGGCTTTTATCCAATCATCTACAGCTTTTTGAGCTCCTTTTAAATCCATGTTCAAAAATAAGTATTAATGTTGGGATTCTACCGCAAGATCCTATCTTAGTTAAAAAGTAGATTGATTTCTGAAAGAGAATATACTATGGGACATTTGGTGTGTTCTGGTTCGTTATGAGAATTAAAATGTATGGCTTGCATACCCAAATGGAGGGCACCAGAAATATCAGCTTCTAAACTATCACCTATCATCAAAGCGTTTTCTGGTATGACTTGCGCCTTTTGAAGAGCCTGTTGAAAGATTTGTGGATGTGGCTTTTTATAACCTATTTTTTCTGCTGTAAAAGTATGTTCAAAATAGGGAGCCAAGCCTGAATTGCTGATTTTAAAATGCTGAACCTGTTCAAAACCATTGGTGATGATGTGAAGTTTATACTTTTGTTTCAAATTTTCTAGTAGTTCGTGTGTTCCGTCAAACAAATGGGTAAAACTACTAAGGTTTTCAATGTAGAGGTCAGAAATCACTTCTATCTGTTCGTTAGAAACAACTCTATTTAATGCGTAAAACGTTTCTGACAAACGTCTTAATCGTAACTCTTTTTGATCGATTTTATTTTCTCTATACAACTTCCAACAGGCATGATTAATTGGTACATAATGCATCAAAAATTCTTCACAGTCAAGAGAAAAATTCAACTTATTAAAAATCAAATCGAAGGTCAAAGCCGAATTTTTTTCGAAATCCCAAAGCGTGTGGTCTAAATCAAAAAAAATATCTGTAATGACATTACTGTCTATCATAAACATAGTTTTTTCGCCTTTTGAAAGGTATTGATTTTCATTCAAGCTTACAACTCAGTATCGGCATGAGTTTACGATAAAACAAAAGGTTAAAGTAGCTGTTCGTCTGCAAAGCTATAATATCCTTTATCTGAAACTATAATATGATCTAACACCTTCAGGTCTACATGAGATGCTGCCGTTTTAAATTTCCTTGTGATTTGTTGATCGCTTGTACTGGGTCTGAGTTGCCCTGAAGGATGATTGTGCACTAAAATTAAAGCTGTTGCACCTAACTCAAATGCACGCTTAAAGGCTAAACGAATATCTACTATTGTTTGTGTAATTCCTCCTTTACTCAATCGGTATTTTTCGAGCAACTTGTTGGATTGGTTGAGATACACTACCCAAAACTCTTCATGAGGCAATCCGAAAAAATCAGGAGCAATGTAATCGTAAACACTTTTACTGGAATGAAAAATAATTTCTTTTTTGTCGGACAGCTGTTGACCTCTTTTTATCAGTTCAAAAACAGCTTTTAGTTTTATTGCTTTAGCTTCACCTATTCCTCTAAACTTTTTTAAATGTTCTATGGGTAGTTGATGAAACTTGATCAAATCGTGATTTACAGAAGAAAGTACTTTTTGCATCAACCCAACTGCGTTTTCATTTGAAGTTCCACTACCAATTAGGATAGCAAACAATTCTGCCACACTCAAGGCAACACCTCCGTGGGCTTTTAGTTTTTCTCTGGGACGATCTAAACTATCCCAATCTTTAATGGTTAGGGTTTTGTTTTTAGTATTCATTTGGGGCGGATAAAGATTCACCACAATATAGAAAAACTATGGTTTAAAATCCTAATACACACTTCTTAAGAACCTCCCAATTCAATCCTCCAAAACTCCCAGAGCTCATCATTACCATCACTTCATTATGGTAATCTTTTTGAAGTAGAAAGTCCATCAGTTCTGTAGCGTCGCTATAAACATGTAAACCTGTATACTGAAAGGCTTTTTGAATATGTGCCTTTTCAATGGGTTTTTTGTTTTTAATTTTTAGTGCTTCCTGATCATAAAAAACAATTGCTTCATCACCTTGATCTAAAGATTGAGCATATTGAACGATAAATTCAGGATCCAAACTGCTGTAAGTATGGAGTTCCAGGCAAAGGCTTATACGATGATTTTTAAATTGTTTTTTAACTGCATCAGCAGTGGCTTTTACCTTACTTGGTGCATGTGCAAAATCACGATATAGAAAAGCGGTTTTCCCTTTTGCCATAGATTCCAATCGTTTTGAAGCTCCTTTAAAGCTAGGTATAGCCTCATAAAAATCTGATGCGTCTACACCCATTAATTGAGTAATCCATTGAGCACCTGCTAGGTTGAGTAAGTTGTGGGTTCCAAAAATCGAGAGAGGTAAGTTGCCCTCTGGTGTGTCAAGATAGGTTACCCCACTTTGAATGAGGTGTTTTGGAGTTTGATAAGGGATTTTTTTAATTGGGTGAGGATGCTCCTCAACCAGATTTTTAAGGACTTCATCTTCTGTATTATAAATCAAAACCCCTCCAGCTGGTATCGAAAAAATAAACAGATTAAATTGTAGGACATAGGTGTCAAAGGTTGGAAATACGTTGACGTGATCCCAGCCTATACCACTGATCAAAGCAATTTCTGGTTGGTACCATAAGAATTTAGGTCGTAGATCTATCGGTGAGGACAAATACTCGTCTCCCTCCAATAACATAAAATTATTTTCCTCTGTAATTGATAGGGTATCCGCAATTGATTCGATGGGAGCCCCTACCATAAAGTCAGTTTCAATAGCATGGTAATTCAACACATGCAAAACCATGGAGGTGATTGTTGTTTTTCCGTGACTTCCCGCCACTACAACCCGTGTTTTATCCTGAGAACGTGCTGCTAAGAATTCTGGGTAAGATTGAACTAAAAGACCCAGTTCTTGAGCCCTTATTAATTCGGGATTGTCTTTTTTTGCGTGCATTCCCAAAACCACAACATCCAGTGTAGCATTAATTTTTTCTGGAAACCATCCTAAGGCTTCGGGATGGATTCCTACTGCTTTTAGATTACTACTGGAAGGATCATAGATGGCGTCATCACTACCACTAATCAAATGACCTAAACGGTGCATGGCGAGTGCCAAACTATGCATAGCACTACCTCCTATTGCTATAAAGTGAATTCGCATCACAGTTTTGTATTATTTACCTTTTTAAACAATTCTGGAAATACTTCTTTATAATTTTCAAGTTTATTAAAATATATCTCTGCGCTTTCTTCTTTTCCTGTTTTTTTGGCAAAAATATGCTGATAGTAATACACCCAAGCTAAAGGTACAGTATCCCTGAAAAGATAGCTAGATTCAAAATAAGAGAGCGCACACAAACCCCATTCATTCTCAAGGCCAAAATCCGCAGAAATTCGAGCTAAGTCGTAAGAAAAATTTCTTCTTCTATTTTTTAATACTTCTATAAAAGCCTCAGAACAACTCTTATACTCTTGATTCAATTTTAAAAAAAGTTGGTCATAAATTTCCTTTGCACGATCACGATTCTCTATTTTTTTCTCATAAAGGGATCCTTCTGCCAAAAGGCCTTCATAGAGGTCTTGTTTTTTTATTTTTTGGATGAGTTGTAATGCCTCTTCTACACTTCCCCCTAATAAACTAGGCAAGGCAACCAACACATCCACTTGGGCTCTTAGATAGGCTACATTATCTGGCTCTAACGCCACGGCTTTTTCAAAAGCTGGCTTCATTATATTGACATAGCGCAAAGAAGACAACATAGGAACCTCAAGGGCTCTAAATCCTGCAGCTCCTCCCAAAAGAAAATATCGTTGGGCATTGGGCTGAAGGTCTACTGCTTGTTTTGCATAATCCATTGAAGTTTCCCAGTCTTTGTATCCAAAAGAGAGTTGTGCAATTGAATCTAAAATTAATATCTCTTGGGTTTGCTCATAGGAGTTAGTTAATAAATTGAGTTGCTTTTGGTAAATAGAATCTTCTTTAAATTCGTACGAAGCAACAGGTGTAAGATCTTGTGCTGTGCCCAATCTTAAAAATAAAACACAAAAAAGACTTAGAAGTTTTCTAAACATCCGTTTGGTTTATGAGTTTCCAAAGGACATCTTTCAACTCTGTAAGCTGGTACTGAGTAGCACTAGATATGATCAGGTGAGGGATCTCTTTAAAGATGGATTTCATTTCCTTCAGGTATTCGATTTTGAGTTCTTCGTCCAACAAATCTGCCTTGGACAAAATAACCATGTATTTTTTGTCGAGAAGTTCTGGGTTGTATTTCTTCAATTCGTTAAATAGAATTTGAAATTCTTCTTTTACATCTTTAGAATCGGCTGGGATAACAAAAAGTAAAATAGAATTGCGTTCAATATGTCGAAGAAAATAATGTCCCAGTCCTTTTCCTTCGGCAGCTCCCTCAATTATTCCAGGAATATCCGCCATAACAAAAGAACGATAGTCTCTGTATTCAACGATACCTAAGTTCGGCTTAAGTGTGGTAAACTCGTAGTTGGCAATTTTAGGTTTTGCGGAAGTCAGAGCAGCTAAAAGAGTAGATTTTCCTGCATTTGGGAACCCAACAAGTCCTACGTCTGCAAGGACTTTTAACTCTAAGGTTACCTGTAGCGTCTTACCTTCAATTCCAGGTTGTGCATAACGAGGTGTTTGACGTGTAGCCGATTTAAAGTGCCAGTTTCCTCTGCCACCTAAACCTCCCTCTAAAATGATCTCTTCTTGGTGTTCCTCCGTTATTTCAAATAAAATTTCATTGGTTTCTGAATCTCGAATAACAGTGCCCAAAGGGACTTCGATTATACAATCCTCCCCTTGTGCCCCACTACTTCGGTTCTTACTACCGTCTCCACCATGTCCAGCAGCAAAATGCTTTTTAAATTTAAATGTGTATAAAGTCCAAAGCTGACTATTTGCTCGAATGATCACATGACCGCCTCTTCCTCCGTCACCACCATCCGGACCACCTTTGGTGATGAACTTTTCTCTGTGCAAATGCACGGAACCCTTACCACCGTTTCCAGAACTCACAAAAAGTTTTACATAATCAACAAAATTCCCTTCGGTCATGACTGTTTATAAACGATCAATGAGTTGTGTCAGACGTGAAGTAATTTCTTCAATAGTGCCAATTCCATTAACACTGTGAAATTTATTTTGTGCTTGGTAGAAAGTTTTTAAAACAGCTGTTTTTTGGTTGTACTCTTCAAAGCGGTTTCTAATTTTAACTTCGTCTTGATCGTCTGTTCTTCCGCTTGATTTACCGCGTTCTAAAAGACGAGAAATAAGAAGATCGTCGTCTGCCTCTAAGGCTACAGTTGCAGTAATATCCATTCCTTTAGTAGCCAAAAAACGATCGAGAGTTTCAGCTTGCGATTCCGTTCTTGGAAAGCCATCAAAAATAAATCCTTTCGCATCCGGATTGCGATCAACCTCTGCCTCAAGCATATCAATTGTTACTTGGTCGGGAACCAAGTCTCCATTATCCATATAAGATTTTGCTAAATTACCTAGGTCGGTGCCATTTTGAATATTGTATCGAAAAAGATCTCCTGTAGAAATATGAACGAGTCGGTACTTTTCTTTTAGAAAAGCTGCCTGCGTTCCTTTTCCAGCACCTGGTTTTCCAAATAAAATGAGATTGATCATTGTCTGATTTTGGAGCAAAGATACCCATTTTAGCTGGCTTTTTTCCTTTCCAAAAAACTTATCCTTATTTTTGCCAAAAGAACAACATGGGATATTTTTCAGGTAAGCAAACTATAGGAATTTTAGGTGGAGGACAACTTGGAAAAATGTTGTTGTATACTACGCAACAATGGGACATCCAAACCAAAGTAATGGACCCTAGTAATGAGGCTCCTGCTCGAATAGCCTGCAACCATTTTATTCAGGGAGATTTAATGGACTATGACAAAGTGCTCCAGTTTGGAAAAGACGTTGATATCGTCACTATAGAAATAGAAAATGTAAACACAGACGCCCTAATGGAATTAGAAAAAAAAGGGGTACAAGTCTATCCACAAGCAGAGGTCCTTAAAACCATCCAAAACAAATGCCATCAAAAACAATTTTACCAAAAAAATAAAATTCCCACAGCACCATTTCAACTTTTTGAATCCAAAGAAACACTTAAAAATGCCGTTGCAAGAGGACGAATTTCTTTTCCTTTTGTTTGGAAGTCAGAATCTATGGGATACGATGGTTATGGAGTAAAAATTGTACGTTCCAATCAAGATTTGGAACAGATTAAAGAGGGGGGCTGTATGGCAGAAGAACTAGTGAATATCGAAAAAGAGCTGGGGGTTATCGTCTGTCGCAGTCCAAAAGGTGAGGTACAGTGTTACCCATGTGTTGAAATGGAATTTCATCCAGAAGCCAACCAGGTAGAATATGTTTTAAGTCCAGCAAGAATTTCAAAATCCATCGCTACACAAGCTGAAAAAATAGCTTTGAGTGTATCCGATGCATTTCAACACGTTGGCCTTTTGGCAGTAGAGTTATTTCTCACAAAAGAAGGAGAACTATGGGTCAATGAAGTAGCACCCAGACCACACAACAGTGGTCATTACACGATTGAGGCAGCATATACTTCTCAATTTGAGCAGCACTTAAGAGCCCTATTGGATCTTCCTCTGGGAAATACTGCAAATAAAGTGGCTGGAGTAATGGTCAATCTCGTTGGAAAGGAAGGACATTCTGGACCCGTTTATTATAAAAACATTGAACACATTCTAGCAATTGATGGTGTAAATCCGCATCTTTACGGTAAGAAAGAAACACGACCTTTCAGAAAAATGGGTCACGTCACCATAATTAACGAAGACTTAAAAGTAGCTAGAAAAATAGCTGAACAAGTAAAAGAAACCATTGAAGTAATAGCGAAATAATATGGCACAAGTAGGAATTATCATGGGGAGTGAATCTGACCTACCCATTATGCAAGAAGCAATAGAAATATTAAAATCTCTAAAAATAGAAGTAGAGGTAGATATTGTATCTGCCCACCGAACTCCAGACAAAATGATGACCTATGGGTCACAAGCACATAACAGAGGCATAAAAGTGATTATAGCTGGAGCAGGAGGCGCCGCACACCTGCCGGGCATGATAGCTTCTCTTTCTCCACTTCCTGTAATAGGCGTGCCAATTAAATCAAGCAATTCCATTGATGGTTGGGATTCTATTCTTTCTATTTTACAGATGCCAGGAGGAGTTCCTGTTGCTACAGTAGCCTTAAATGGAGCAAAAAATGCGGGCTTACTTGCGGCTCAAATACTGGGAAGTCAAGATAAAGACATCCAAAATAAAATAGTAGATTACAAAAATAGTTTAAAAGAAAAAGTCATTCAAAGTAGTCAGCAGCTTAAAAAATAAAATTTTGAAAAACCCCTTACTCTCTCCTTTTAGTACCCCTCATGAGGCAGCGCCCTTTTCAAATATCAAAACCGAACATTTTATTCCTGCGATAAAGAAAACAATTGCTATTGCTTTAAAAGAAATAGAGGAACTATGTAAGCAAAAGGAACTCCCCTCTTTTAAAAATACCCTAGATCAACTAGAAGCATGTGGAAGTTTAATAGGAAGGAATAGTTCCTTGCTTTTTAATTTAAATAGTGCTGAAACGAATGACGACTTACAGAAGATAGCACAAGAAGCAGCTCCTCTACTTACTCAGTTTCAAAACGACATTCGATTGAATGAAAAACTGTTTGAACGAATTCGTTACGTATATAATAATGAGGATCGAACAAAACTTAGTCAGGAACAAATTACGCTTTTAGAAAAAGAATACAAAGGCTTTGTTCGAAACGGAGCCTTACTTGATCCTGAAGCTAAAGAAAAATTAAGAAAACTTGACACACAACTAGCGCAATTGAGCTTGACTTTTGGTGAACATCTTCTGGCGGATACCCAAGCTTATACACTTCATATAGAAAAGGAAGAAAAACTAAAAGGACTTCCCTCATATTTAGTTGAAATGGCAAAGGCTGCCGCTCAACAAAAAGGGAAAGAGGGCTGGATTTTTACACTAGACTATCCAAGCTATGTCCCCTTTATGACCTATGCTCAAGACCGAGAACTTCGTAAAAAATTAAGTAACGCCTACGGAAAAAGAGGCTTTCAAAAAAACGCAAATAACAATACAGCTATAATTTTACAGATTGTTAAACTCCGTCACGAACGAGCAACTTTGTTAGGCTATTCTTCTCATGCAGATTTTGTTTTGGAAGAACGTATGGCACAGTCTCCAAAAAATGTCCTACAGTTTCTTAACGATTTGACAGAAAAAGCACGCCCCGCAGCTACCAAAGAATGGAAACAGCTGGTGTCTTTTGGGAAAAATAATCTCGGTTTAAATAAAATAGAAAAATGGGATACTGCTTTTGTCACAGAAAAATTAAAACAACAGCAATTTAAATTAGACGAGCAGGAACTCAAGAAATATTTCCCTTTAGACCAAGTGGTAGAAGGATTATTTGAGGTGGTCCACAAACTCTATGATTTAGAGTTTGTAGTCAACCCTTCGATAGAAGGTTACCATGAAGAGGTAAAGGTCTATGAAGTTTATAAATCAGGAGTTTTCTACGCCTTGCTTTACACCGATTTTTTTCCTCGCCCAGGAAAAAGAAACGGAGCTTGGATGACCAGCTACCGTTCCCAAAAAAAAGGAAAGAGACCTCACATCTCTATCGTGTGTAATTTTTCAAGACCTACAAAATCACAGCCTTCTCTTTTGACTTTTCAAGAAGTAACTACGTTATTTCATGAGTTTGGCCATGCGCTTCACGGAATGCTAGCCAACACAAACTACAGTGCTTTAAGCGGTACGAGTGTTTATTGGGATTTTGTGGAATTGCCAAGCCAAATAATGGAGAACTGGTGTTATCAAGAAAAAGCACTGGAACTTTTTGCTAAACACTTTCAGACAAAAGAAACTATACCCTCAGAATTGATTGAAAAAATCAAAAAAGCAGCTCATTTTCAACAAGGACTTCAAACTTTAAGGCAATTGAGTTTTGGTTATTTGGATTTGTCTTTTCACGATGAAAATGCTACTGAAATCCAAGAGGTAAAAGCACATGAAAAAGCCCAGATTACTACTTTACAATTCACAGAAGACCCAATAGATAACTGCATGAGTACCGCATTCTCTCATATTTTTCAAGGAGGGTATGCTGCTGGTTATTACAGCTATAAATGGGCAGAAGTTCTCGATGCAGATGCTTTCGAACTCTTTTTAGAAAAAGGAATCTTTAACAAAGCTACTGCAACGAGCTTTTTAGAAAACATTCTTTCTAAAGGAGGGACAGAACATCCAATGACACTTTACAAAAGATTTAGAGGTGCTGCTCCAGATCCCTTAGCCCTTCTTCGTAGAGCGGGTTTGGTCTAATTTTATCTTTTTTTTTAATTTAGAAGGTCTTAAATCTTCTGGTAATGCCTCAAAAAAAGCAAACCTACTTGCTTCTATTTGTATTTTCGGTTGGTTATAGCTCAAATGCTCAACTAACCTTTTTTAGTGACCTCTATATTAGTGAAGGCTCAGAGCTTCACATTGCATTTAAAGAAACCTATTTTAATGGCGGCAAGATTTTTACCTCAAGGGGCCAAAATCTTGGTATTCTTTCCTTTGGAAAAGAATGCCTCTAGAACTAGAGCACTTAAAAAAGTTACATCTTGAATAACCCTACCAAGCGTTATACCCTCCTTTGAGATCGTAAATTGTTTTAAATCCTAAAGATTCAAAGACTTTAGCGGCGCGAGCACTTCGTCCACCTACCGCACAATAAACTAAGACGGGCTTATCTCTATCAAGTTTAGAAACTTGTTCAGCAAAATCAGTTGCATTGTAATTGATGTTTCTTGCTGTGCCAATATAACCCCCTTCGTATTCACTAGGAGTTCGTACATCTATCAGTTGGACCTCCTGAGTCATCAATTCTTGAAAAGTCTTTTTTTCTACAAGTTGAATTTGAGGTTTTTCTTGTGCACAAGCCACAAACAAAACAAGTAAAGCAAATAAGTGTTTCATTTTTAAATATTAACTTTTTAAGGTTGCTATTAAAAGTAATCAAATAAATGGAATGATCCCAGCCAAATCATCGGTATACCTTCTACCCAAAAGGCAGTGTAATACATTGACCTATGGGGAGTAGATCGAATTAAAAATATGGCGAGTAATACAAAAGAAAGTAATGTGCTTATGACAAAAGAGGTAGATGACTGAAAGGTAAACAACACGAATAGAGAAATCACAAAAAGGAGAAAAATACCAACTATTTTGACCTTTTTAATTCCCCACTTCTGAGGAAATGTTTGTAAACTCATAGAATCTTCATTCAAATCTCTAATATCAAAAGGCAAAATGGCTACAAAGAGATAAATACCTTGGACAAGCAAACAGTAAAAAAATAAAGTAAAGTTGAATGTAAAGATCTCAATAAATGGAAGAGCCACAGTAAGAATCAGCCAGGAAAAAACAACCAGATAGATTTTCCAACCCTTTTTATTTCTAAAATTTTTCTTGTCATGATGTAGAGGTATACTATACAATAAAACTAAAGCACACCCTAGAAGAACAAGTAAAATAGAAAGCGGTTTAAGATAAAAAACAAAGTATCCACATAAAGCAAGTGCTAAAACACTCACACCTAGGATAAATGGAGATAAAGTAATTTGCTTTTTTGAAGTTTTAAAAGGAAAATATTTAACAAAATTATATGCAAAAACTGCACTACAGAAAATAAATATTAACAATTCTATTGATGGTTTAACACCATTAATCCCAAATGAAATATAAGCCAATGAAACAACCGCCAAAGCTACATGAATACTGGATTTTAAATAAAAGTCTAAAAAGGTAACTAGGTGTTTTTTCACATGTAAATATCTAAAGTTTAAAACTAGAGATTTGTTTTTTCATAAAATAATTTGATTTTAAAAATCAGAGGTTATTAAAAATCCTTTGGATAATGTACTTTTACGTCTTTAAAAAAGTTTGATTTATGAGAACGGAAATGTTTTTGAATAGACATTTGGGTCCAAATGAAGAAGAGATTAATAAAATGTTGGAAAAAATTGGAGTAGAATCTCTATCCCAACTACTTGATGAGACTATACCTCAATCCATTCGTTTGAATCAACCTTTAGACCTTCCAGAAGGAATTAGCGAGTTCGCTTTTTCTAAACACATAAACTCCTTGGGAAAGGAGAATCAACTGTTTTCTACTTACATCGGTTTGGGTTATCATCCCACAATCACCCCTGCAGTGATTCAAAGAAACATACTTGAGAATCCAGGGTGGTATACTGCATACACTCCCTATCAAGCTGAAATCGCACAAGGTAGATTAGAGGCCTTGTTCAATTTCCAAACAGTGGTCTGTGACTTGACAGGCATGGAGTTAGCCAATGCCTCTCTTTTGGATGAAAGCACAGCAGTTGCAGAAGGAATGAGCATGCTTTTTGGTGCAAGAACAAAAGACCAGAAGAAAAATGAAGCGTACCAATTTTTTGTAGACGAAAACATTCTACCCCAAACCCTTTCGCTACTCGAAACACGCTCTACTCCATTGGGTATAGAACTCGTAATTGGCAATCCTGATGAATTCGAATTTGAAGCAACTTTTTTTGGTGCAGCGTTTCAATATCCCGGTAAAAAAGGAAGTGTCCCTAACCTTAAACAATGGATTGAAAATGCTCAACGGCAAGGAGTCTGTACCGTTGTTGCTGCAGATTTATTGAGTTTAGTTCTTCTAGAAAGCCCAGGAAAATTAGGAGCGGATGTTGTTGTAGGCACTTCTCAACGTTTTGGAATACCTTTAGGATACGGAGGTCCTCATGCAGCTTTTTTTGCTACAAAAAATCATTATAAACGGAATGTCCCTGGAAGAATTATTGGCCAAACAAGAGATCTAGATGACCATCCTGCCCTAAGAATGGCACTACAAACAAGAGAACAACACATAAAAAGAGATCGTGCTACTTCAAATATATGTACAGCCCAAGTACTCCTAGCTGTTATGGCTGGTATGTATGCCGTTTACCACGGACCAAAAGGATTAAAGCATATAGCGGCTAGTATTCATAAAAAAACCGTCCAACTGAAAAAACACATTCAAACTTTAGGATTACAACAAAAAAATAATTCTTTTTTTGATACGCTTCAAATAGCAGCCTCAGCAAAAAAGATAAAGCCTTTAGCAGAATCAAGATCTATAAACTTTTACTACCCCGATGAAGAAACGGTTTGTCTTTCTTTAAACGAAACTACTTCAGAGGAGGAGATTCAAGAAATAATTAGTGTTTTTGAAGACTATTGCGGTATCAAATCAAATGAAAACAGAGAATTTAATGAAGAAACTTGTCTTCCTGAAGAACTCGTAAGAAAAAGTCCTTTTCTGACTCATGAAGTTTTTAATAGCTACCATTCAGAAACAGCACTAATGCGTTATATAAAAAGGCTGGAACGCAAAGATCTAGCATTAAATCACTCTATGATTTCTCTAGGATCCTGCACTATGAAACTAAATGCAGCTGTAGAGATGTTACCCTTGAGCGATCCCAACTGGGGAAGCCTTCATCCTTTTGTCCCACTGGAACAGGTAAAAGGATATCAAAAAATGCTTAATGAACTCACCAAACAACTTAATACCGTTACAGGATTTGCAGCTACTTCCCTTCAACCCAACTCAGGTGCTCAAGGAGAATACGCAGGTCTAATGGTAATTCGAGCATATCACGAAAACAACAAAGACACTCATAGAAATGTTTGTTTAATACCTGCCTCTGCTCACGGTACCAATCCTGCTTCTGCTGTAATGGCCGGAATGAAGGTCGTTGTTACAGGAACAGATGCTCAAGGAAATATTGATTGGGCAGACCTCCAAGAAAAGGCGTTACTTCACAAAGAGCAATTAGCTGCCTTAATGATTACTTACCCAAGTACCCACGGAGTATTTGAAACCAAGATTAAAGAAATCACAAAACTCATTCACGACTGTGGCGGACAAGTTTATATGGACGGAGCCAATATGAACGCACAAGTAGGCCTTACTAGCCCACATGCTATTGGAGCTGATGTGTGTCATTTGAATCTACACAAAACCTTTGCCATCCCCCATGGAGGTGGTGGCCCTGGGGTAGGTCCTATTTGTGTTGCGTCACATTTAGCACCTTTTTTGCCAGGCAATCCATTAGTACAAACGGGTGGAGAAAAAGCCATTACCTCAATTTCTGCTGCTCCTTTTGGCTCTGCTTTGGCTTGTATTATTTCCTATGGTTACATTAAAATGCTTGGAGGAACTGGACTTACAAAAGCAACTGAGATAGCCATACTCAATGCCAACTACATTCAAAAAAGATTAGAGGGGGCTTATGATATATTATATACTGGGGAGAAAGGACGTGCTGCACACGAACTTATTATAGATTGTAGAAACTTTAAAGAAAAGGGGATTGAGGTAGTAGACATCGCCAAAAGATTGATGGACTATGGATTTCATGCTCCTACAGTTTCTTTTCCCGTAGGTGGCACCATGATGATCGAACCTACAGAAAGTGAAAATTTAGCTGAAATGAATCGTTTTTGTGATGCTATGATTTCTATTCGAATGGAAATTGCTTCTGACAGTGATTCGGATCACGCCTTGCTTAAAAATGCACCTCATACGTTAAAAATGGTTAGTTCAGACCATTGGGAATTTCCGTATACAAGACAAAAAGCAGCTTTTCCACTTGAGTTTGTATCAGATAACAAATTCTGGCCTACAGTACGCAGGGTGGATGAAGCTTATGGAGATCGTAATTTAATTTGTAGTTGCAATCCCATAGAATCTTATATAACTAATTGATAATTAGTTAACTATATTCATTTGATAGTTCAAGCTAGTCAGGAAATACACCTTTAGACTTCGTATCCATTTTTTGGATTCAATTGCCAAAAGTCATTTTAAAAGTACTTTTACATCCAGATTATGAATATTAAAATCACAGGTAGCGGAAGTAGTATTCCTGGAAAAATAGAGACCAATTCTAGTTTTTCGGAGCATTCTTTCTATGATGCATCTGGTGAACCTATTTTGAATTCAAACGAGGAGATCATAGAAAAATTCAAGGCCATCACCGGCATCGAACAACGAAGATATATTCAGGATAATCAAACTGTAGTAGACATCGCTGTAGAGGCAGCTCAAAAATGCATTACCGATGCAGCTACAGATAAAGAAACTATAGATTACCTAATTGTCGCCCATAATGTAGGAGACATAGGATTGAATACGCATCAAGTGAATACCTTGCCCAGTTTAGCCTCAAAAATTAAAGCTGGTCTCCAAATTCAAAATCCAAGCTGTGTAGCATATGACCTTCTCTTTGGGTGTCCTGGATGGGTAGAAGGGATGATTCAGGCCACCGTTTTTATTAAAGCAGGTGTTGCCAAAAAATGTCTTGTTGTGGGAGCAGACACCCTATCTAGGGTCCTTGATCCCAGCGATAGAGATTCCATGATATATGCTGATGGGGCTGGAGCGGCTTTGATAGAAAAAAGCACTGAAGCAGGTGGTGTACTATCACACAAAACTGTTAGCTACACCTCAGAAGGGGAAGCCGAATATATTTTTTATGGCCCTGCTAATAATCTTGGAAAAGGAACCAAATACATTAAAATGTTTGGCAGAAAAGTATATGAATTTGCCTTGAGCAAAGTACCCCTTGCCATTCAATCTTGCTTAGATGAATCAGGAGCTTCAATTGAAGATGTAAAAAAAATATTCATCCATCAAGCCAATCTTAAAATGGATGACGCTATAGTAAAACGTTTCTATCGTTTGTATAAAAAACCCATGCCAGAAAATGTTTTACCGATGAATATTCAAGAATTTGGCAACAGTTCTGTAGCTACAGTTCCAACCCTCTACGACTTAGTCAAAAAAGAAAATTACGGAGGACATCAACTCAATAAAGGAGATTTGATCTTATTTGCTTCTGTTGGTGCTGGAATGAATATCAATGCAATTTCTTATCGGGTTTAAGGGGTAAGGGACTTAAATTCTAGATTTAAAATCCAAAGCTTTTTACTTAAAATTGCTACCTTTGGAAGGGTATGAACGTCCTCTCCAATATCGGAAAATATTTTATCATGCTCCAACGGGTGTTTGGGAAGTTTACCAAATGGAAAATTCTTAAACAGCTGATTTTAAAAGATATAGATTCTCTCATAATTGGATCTTTAGGAATCGTTTCTTTCATTTCTTTTTTTGTTGGAGGTGTGGTATCCATACAAACTGCTCTCAATTTAGAAAATCCTTTTTTACCTAAAAATTTAATTGGATTTGCTACTCGCCAGTCCATTATTTTAGAATTTGCACCGACTTTTATTTCTATCATTATGGCAGGTAAAGTAGGATCCTATATCACTTCGAGTATTGGAACGATGCGTGTTACAGAACAGATTGATGCCTTAGAAGTTATGGGGATCAACACCTACAACTATCTTATTTTCCCAAAAATAATCGCCTTACTCTTGTATCCCCTAGTTATCTGTATTTCTATGTTTTTAGGGATTTTTGGAGGCTATATCGCTTGTGTTTACGGAGGATTTTCCAGTAGTGCAGAATTTGTGGAGGGAATTCAGCTTGACTTCATTCCTTTTCACGTTACCTACGCTTTTATAAAAACTTCTTTTTTCTCCTTTATTCTTGCGACCGTACCTTCTTTTCACGGTTATTTTATGACCGGTGGAGCACTAGAAGTAGGTAAAGCCAGTACAGTTTCTTTTGTTTGGACCAGTGTGGTAATTATTTTATTGAATTATCTCGTTACTCAACTCTTACTCACCTAAATGATCAAAGTCAATAACATCGTAAAATCTTTTGACGGAACAGACGTTCTCAAGGGGATAAGTACCGTTTTTGAAAAGGGGAAAACCAACCTAATTATTGGTCAGAGCGGTTCTGGAAAAACAGTCTTCCTAAAGTGTTTACTGGGTTTGTTTGAAACCAATTCTGGTGAAATTCTCTTTGAAAACAAAGCGATCCAACAAATGAGTGTCAAAGAGCGAACAATTTTAAGACAAGAAATAGGAATGGTGTTTCAAGGAAGTGCATTGTTTGACTCCATGACTGTGGAAGAAAATGTCATGTTCCCTATGCAAATGTTTACCTCAAAGGAAGTCGATGAAATACGAGAACAGGCCAATCAAGTTATCAAAAGGGTAAATCTGATCGATGCCAATGATAAATTTCCAGATGAAATCTCTGGTGGAATGAAAAAAAGAGTTGCCATAGCTCGGGCTATTGTCATGAATCCAAAATATCTTTTTTGTGATGAACCCAATTCTGGCTTGGATCCTAAAACGGCCATTTTGATTGACAATTTGATTAAAGAAATTACAGAAGAATACAATATCACCACTGTAATCAACACACACGATATGAATTCAGTAATGGAAATCGGTGAAAAAATTGTTTTTTTACTCAACGGAAAGAAGGCCTGGGAAGGCTCCAAAAAAGACATTTTCAATACAGACAATGAAGCAGTGTCAAACTTTGTTTACTCCTCTGATTTATTTAAAAAAGTAAGAAAAATATACCTTAAAAATTAAGGGTTATAAAGGAGTAACCTCTGCTTGAGGACTGAACAAATAACTCTTTTGAGAAGCTACTTCTTGACATTCAAAACGAGTCCTTCTTCGTGTTAATTTTACAAATATTCTACCGTTATCAATTTTAAACTGTCTTCCCTGATCCAAATCAATTAAAGCAATTTTTGTGCTGGGAGGATCGTGACTTCTTAGTGCCATGACCAATTCAAAATCCCGGTCAGTACTCGCTTTTGGGTTTTTAAGGTAGTGCGCAAATAGACGACACAAAGGGTCTGGAAAAATTTGAGGTGTTAAAAATGGGAGCGCCAGCATACGAAAAGAATTCTTCCATTCCTCGCCATGCGGTTTTATGTTAAAACCATTGGTTTTATAAACTTGATAATGGGCTAATTCATGGATTAATGTAATTAAAAAGCGATAAGGGTTTAAAGTGTGATTGATGGTTATGGCTATCTCACCATTTTTTTTTCTTCTAAAATCTCCGTGCTTGGTCACCCTTTTTTTGGTGATTATTACAGGTACTCCATTTTCTTCCAAAAGAGTCTTTAACTGTGTTTTTGCTTCCTTGGGTACGAAAGATAGAATAGGCTCCATTTAGATTTAAGGTGTAGAAGAAGAAACAGGCAACACTTTTCCGTTATAAAAACGGTTTCCATTTAAAGCAAAATCAAGAATATATACTGCCATTTCTTCAGGTGTTAGAGGGGCTTTAAATCCAGGAAAGGCCTCTTCAAGCATTTCTGTTTGAACGGCACCTAGCGCAAGGGCATTAAAGACTGGACCCGTTTCTTTATACTCTTCTGCCAGAAGTTCGGTTAAAATGCTTACAGCCCCCTTACTACTGCTGTAGGCAGCCAATCCAGGAAATTTTGCACTTCCTTCTACTCCCCCCATACTGCTTATGTTTACCACATGACCCTTTTGAGAAATTAGAGGCAACAAGAGTCTTGTGATTGAAGCTAAACCAAATACATTAACCTGGTAAATCGCTTCAAATGCTTCCTTTGAGGTTTCTGCAAAAGGTTTATTTAAAAAAGCCCCTGCGTTGTTTATTAAAATATCAACTACCGCCCCCTCTTTTTCAAGTTGAGAAACAAAGGTTTCTAAGGCGTTCGTATCTGTAATATCTATTGATAAAGGATGAACTGAATCTGAGGGTTCTATTGCCTTAATATTTCTTGAAAGAGCAAAAACATGATACCCTTGACGGGCTGCAAGTTGGACCAATGCATAACCGATCCCTCGACCAGCTCCTGTAATTACAATTGTTTTTGACATCATCTAAAGGTAGGAAAAAACACCCAACACTTTAAAGTACCATCGTCAATGGGTTTTCTACGTATCCTCTTAAGGTCTGTAAAAACTGGGCTCCTGTGGCTCCGTCAATGACTCGGTGATCACAAGCAAGAGTTAATTTCATTGTATTCCCTACAACAATAGCTCCTTCTTTAACAACTGGCTTTTGAACAATAGCTCCAACGGACAGAATCGCTCCATTGGGTTGATTAATTATTGAAGTGAATTCTTGGATTCCAAACATCCCTAAATTGGAAATTGTAAAAGTACTTCCTTCCATTTCCTCTGGCTTCAATTTTTTATCTCGGGCACGAATTGCATAATCTTTTACCGCAGCACCAATTTGTGGTAGCGTTTGCTCATCGGTAAATTTCACCACGGGAACAACCAAACCATCTTCAACGGCAACAGCTACACCTACATGAACATGATGGTGTTGTGTGATTTGCTGATCTTCCCATTTGGCATTGACTTGCGGATGTTGTTTAAGTGCTAAAGCCACTGCTTTAACTACAATATCGTTAAATGAAATTTTAGTGTCCGGAATGGAATTGTATTGATTTCTGAAAGCAATTGCATGATCCATATCAAATTCTACACCTAAATAATAATGAGGTGCTGAAAATTTTGATGCTGATAGCCTTTTGGCTATCGTTTTTCGCATCTGAGAATTTGCAATCCCTGTAACAGATTCTACTCCACGTGGAGTAAATGGTTGTACTCCAGCTACCTGAGGTTGGTATTGATCGATGTCTCTTTTAATGATTCTTCCGGCGTCTCCTGTCCCTTGAACTCTACTGAGGTCAATCCCCTTTTCAGATGCTAATTTTTTTGCTAGGGGAGAGGCTATAATTCGACCGTTTGGAGCTGCAGTTGCTGTAGGTGTTACTTCAGGTGTAGCCGTTTTTTCTTCTACTATTATTTCTTTTTTATCCGACTTTTCTTCAACAGGGGCGCTTGAAACTGCAGGAGGTTCAACATTAGATGTACTGCCTAATGCAGCCAGTACTGTAGCAACATCAGTCCCTTTTTTTCCTATTACAGCTAGAACACTATCTACTGGGGCAGATTCGCCCTCATTAAGCCCAATGTGAAGCAAGGTTCCTTGATAAAAGGATTCGAACTCCATAGTCGCTTTATCAGTTTCTATTTCAGCAAGAATATCCCCTTCATTTACTGCATCACCTACTTTTTTATTCCACTTGGCTACAGTGCCTTCTTCCATAGTGTCACTTAACCTAGGCATAGTGATTACTTCAGCTCCCTCTGGCATAGCGACTTCTTCTTGGTTTTGTGAAGAGTCTGGTTTTTCTTCAACTTCCTTAGCAGCAGGAGTTTCTGCTTTTTTACCAATTAGTCCTGACACATCTTCTCCCTTCTGTCCGATAATAGCTAATAGGGTATCTACTGGTGCTGTGCCACCTTCTTCAATTCCAATATGCAAAAGTTCACCTTCGTTAAAAGATTCGAACTCCATGGTCGCTTTATCGGTTTCAATTTCAGCTAGTATATCTCCTTCTTTTACTTGGTCACCTACTTTTTTGAACCATTTTGCCACTGTGCCCTCTTCCATAGTATCACTCAATCGGGGCATGTTAATAATTTCTGCCATTTTACAATTTGTGTTTTAAAAACGGATAGTCTTCCTGCTCATATACTGCATCGTACATCAAACTGGTTTCTGGATAGGGAGAAGATTCTGCAAATTTTTCACATTCACTGACTCGCTCCTTAACACCAGCATCGATTTCATCTAATTGCTTTTGAGTAGCATACTTCTTTGACAGAATCAGTTCTTTAACTTGAGTAATAGGATCGATTTTGCGATACTCTTCTACTTCCTCTTTGGTTCTGTAGTGCTGTGCATCAGACATGGAGTGTCCTCGATATCGGTACGTTTTCATTTCTATAAATGAAGGCCCTCCGCCTTTTCTTGCCAAACTGATGGCTTTATCCATTGTTTTTGCTACAGCAACTGGATCCATTCCATCACAAGGTTCACAAGGCATATCGTACCCCAGTCCTAATTTCCAAATGTCCTGATGTGAAGCGGTTCTCGCAACCGAAGTACCCATAGCATATCCATTATTTTCTACGATAAATACAACAGGAAGTTGCCACAAAGTAGCCAGATTTAATGTTTCGTGTAAGGTTCCTTGGCGGACAGCACCGTCACCCATAAAACATAGGGTTACATTGTCACGCTCAAAGTACTTGTCACCGAAAGCCATACCTGCTCCAAGAGGAATCTGACCTCCTACGATTCCATGTCCTCCGTGAAATTTGTGCTCTTTAGAAAAAATATGCATGGAACCTCCAAGGCCTTGAGATGTTCCTGTGGCTTTCCCATAAAGTTCTGCCATTACTTTTCTTGGATCTACACCCATTCCTATGGGCTGAACGTGATTTCTATATGCAGTAATCATTCGGTCTTTACCCAGCTCCATAGCGTGTAAGCAACCTGCTAAAACCGCTTCCTGACCGTTATATAAATGCAAAAAACCTCGAACTTTTTGTTGGATGTAAACCGCAGCCAATTTGTCCTCAAACTTTCTCCAGAAAAGCATGTTTTCATACCAATCAAGATAGGTTTGTTTTGTTATTTTCTTCATAAAATCCTAATATACAAATCCAAATATGGAGTACAAAATTACTCATTTCTCTCCTAAAATCAGCCAATATTTAGCCTAATTGTTTCTCTGTATTCTAAAAAGAAGTTATGTACTTAATCAGATGGGGGAGTTGTTGATGTTTGGTCCAAATTTAAAGCAAGAGAAAAACGAATGGTGTTTTCTAGTGGGTTTCTAACAGAGGAGGTAGAAAACAAATAAGATAAATCTATATTGATAAAGTTCAGGTCAAAGCCAGCACCCATAGTAAGAAAACGACGTGACCCTTTATCTAGGCTTTCATTAAAATAACCCGTACGAAAAGAGAAGGAGTCTTCAAAACGATATTCTATCCCTACAGCTACTGTAACTTCACTCAATTCCTCTCTCAAGCCATCTGGAGCATCAGTAAAAGAGGTGAAAATCCCGCTAATAAAATCAATATCAGGTTGCCTGTACCCTAAAAAATTTTCGCTGGAATCATAAACTGCTATGGGTGTTGGTACTAAGAGTTTACTAAATTCAGTGTAAAAACCGAGCGTGTTTTGATCATCAAACAATAAGTCTAAACCCATCCCCAGCCTTAAGTTTGTTGGAATAAAGCTTTTGGGGGCGCCCAAATCATAATTCAACCGAGGGCCTATGTTTGAAATATTTAAACCCGATCGGAAAACTGCACTATTATCCGTCAAATCAAAGGGTTGACTTTGATAAAATGCAGCAATATCAACACCTAAAGTGCTTGCAGAAGAAGTATCACCCTCCATAGCGATTTTTAAATCAGAATAGATAAAGCGACCTGCAACAGACATCGAAAAAGTGGTACTCAATTTAAGTGCATAAGACAAGTCGAGAGTGAGTTCAGTGGGGCGTTGCATCCCTTGGTCTACGATAGAACCTCCTATTAACTCATTAAATTGAATGTCTCCAAGACTGAAATAGCGTAAACTTGAAGCCCATGAACTACGGTCGTCGATTTTCTTAAAATAGACGATATTCCCTAAAAAAATATCATCTACTAGTTTACTCAAGTAAGGTGTATAGCTCAGACCAAGTCCTTTTTCCGTTGATGCAAAGACATATTTAGCTGGATTCCAATGTTGAGAATAGTTATCTGAAGAAGTGGCTACTCCTAAATCTCCCATTCCTGCAGCTCGAGCATCTGAAGTAATAGTCAAAAAGGGAACACCTGTGGTTATTACACGATTTGAATTTTGTCCAGAAACGATATGTCCCTTCAGGGCGAGTAGAAATAAAACCAGGAAAAACGTTCTCATCTATTGAGTCATTACTTTATTAAGTAACGTTGACCTTTTAAAAATCTTGTGTTTAAAGTATCAATTATTAATATTTTTTTAATCAAAGCAATAATAAGTCACTGAAAGCGTTTTCATAACAACAACAGAATAAAATAAAAAAACCAATTTCAGTTCAAATTGATTATTTGTATATTGCAGTTTATTTTTGAAAAAATAGAGACCCTTATGAAAGTGAGAAATTTAATTTCTTTATCCATCACCTGTTCAATTGCTCTTACTTTTATCGCTTGCGGAGGAAATAACGTCTCGCGAGGAACAGGATGGGACATCAATTCCAAAAGTGGTGGTTTTCAATACAATGTAGAATTTAACGAACAAGAAACAGGTCCTGGTTTAGTTTTTATTGAAGGAGGAACTTACACCAAAGGACAGGTACAAGATGATGTGATGCACGATTGGAATAACTCGCCAACCCAACAACATGTTATGTCCTATTACATTGATGAAACTGAGGTAACAAACTTAATGTATATGGAGTATTTGGATTGGCTAGAATACGTTTTTCCAACCCAAGACCCCCAGTATAGACAAATCTATGAAGGGGCGCTTCCCGATACCTTAGTATGGAGAAACCAGCTAGGTTACGTTGAAGAACTCACAACCAATTACTTAAGACACCCAGCCTATGCTGAATATCCCGTTGTCGGTGTAAATTGGCTTCAAGCCGTTCAATATGCAGAATGGCGAACAGACCGCGTAAACGAATACATTCTAGAGCGTGAGGCTTACATCCAAAAAGATGTGCGTTATAATGAGGTTGAAACCAACAGCACATTCAATACCCAAGCCTACCTCAAAAGACCAGAAACTGCTTACGACGGTAAAATGGACAGCCTTGCTGGAAAACGCGCAGAACAAAAGAAAGGAGATTCTATAGTAAAAGTTTATGCTGGTGTAGAAAAAGGAATTTTACTTCCCTCCTATCGTCTCCCTACTGAATCAGAATGGGAGTACGCTGCCCTAGCCTTAGTTGGTGATCGTGAATATAACAACTACAGAGGCAAGAAAAAATATCCTTGGTCTGGAGAATATACCCGCTCTAGTGATCGAAGAACAGAAGGCGATCAACTAGCTAATTTCAAACTAGGAAAAGGAGATTATGGAGGAATTGCAGGTTGGTCTGATGATGGAGCCGACATCACAATTCAAGTAAAACAGTATCCACCTAACGATTTTGGGATCTACGATATGGCTGGTAACGTTGCAGAATGGGTTTCTGATGTGTACCGTCCTATCGTTGATGACGAAGCAAATGACTTTAATTACTACCGAGGAAATGTTTATTCTAAATCCGTTTTAGGTGAAGATGGCAAGGTACAAGTTATTGCTGCTGACCAACTTGTTTTTGATACACTTCCGAATGGTAAAGTACTTCTTAAAAGATTACCTGGTGAATTAGTTGAAGTTCCTGTTGACGAAAACGATACTTTTTTACGGCAAAATTTCTCTGAGAGCGACAATCGTAATTACAGAGACGGTGATACAGAATCCTCAAGGAATTTTGCAGCTGGAAGATCCAATGTTGAAACTAGTCAGACCCCAGAAACGAATCAAATGTACGACGCACCCGTTCCTGCAAAAGTTACAAAAGCTTCTGACGGTACTTTTCTTCGTGATTACGATAAAAGCTCAAACAGAACTACTTTAATCACCGATGAGGTTCGTGTATATAAAGGAGGCTCATGGAAAGATCGTGCCTACTGGCTGGATCCAGCTCAAAGACGTTATTTACCTCAATATATTGCGACAGATTATATCGGTTTTCGTTGTGCTATGTCCAGACTAGGTTCTAAAAGCCAAGTTAAAAAGAGAGCCCGCCACAAAAGACGTGGATAAAACGATTTGAAGCATCTTTAGTAAAGATGCTTTTTTTTTAGAATGAAAATAGAATCACTTTATACTGCATTTTTAAAATCTACTAGTGTCAGTACAGACAGTCGCTCTATTGAAAAGGGGGCGCTTTTCTTTGCTCTTAAAGGAACTCATTTTGATGGAAATAAATATGCAGAAGCAGCTTTAAAAAAAGGTGCAGCCTACGTTGTCGTAGATCAAAGTAGTGGTTTGGAAAATGATGAACGGGTTTTTTGTGTTGAAAATACCCTCAATACCCTACAAGAGCTTGCAACGCATCACCGAAAAAAACTAGGACTTCCTATTATTGCTTTAACAGGAAGTAACGGAAAAACCACTACAAAAGAATTAATCCGGGAAGTACTTTCAAAAAAATACAATGTTCTTGCAACAAGCGGTAACTTCAACAATCACATTGGTGTTCCTCTCACTTTGCTTCAATTGAACAACAAACACGAAATTGGTGTCATAGAAATGGGTGCCAACCACCTCAAGGAAATTCAAAGACTTTGTGCTATTGCGCTACCCGATTGGGGCTACATAACAAATTTTGGAAAAGCACATTTAGAAGGTTTTGGCAGTGAAGCTGGAGTAGTTCAAGGAAAATCTGAATTGTATCAGCACCTAAAAGAAAATAAGGGTAAAATAGTTGTAAATGGTAATGACCTTAAACAGGTAGAACTCACTAAAGAGTGTGATACTTTTTTATTTGGAGATCAGGAATACAACGATTTTCAAATTTCGGTTACAGATCCAAAAGACAGTAGTCTTGGTTTGGAATATGACAAGTACCTTTTTCAAAGTCCACTTCACGGAGCATACAATTTGAACAATATAGCAGCAGCTATAACTTTTGGGATTTTATTTGATGTTCAGATAGAACATATCCAGGATGCAATAAAATTCTATGATTCAAAAAACAACCGTTCTCAAAAACTAAATCTAAAAGGAATTCAAATTATTTTAGATGCCTACAACGCCAATCCCAGCAGTATGGAAGCTGCTCTAGATTCGTTCTCCAGTATCGACCCAAAAAACAGTGCTGTACTATTAGGAGATATGTTGGAACTGGGAGTTTTTGCTAACAAAGCACATGAAAACCTACTTAAACGATGCTTAGAACTCAAATTCAAATGCATATATACCTATGGGCCCCTATTTGAAAAAACCAAAAAAACAGCTCCTAACATTAAAAAATATACCCAACTGGAAACGTTGACAAATGATTTGAAAATAGATTTGTCTAACTGGAATCACCTCTTAATAAAAGGGTCACGATCCATGCAACTGGAACGAATTATTACTTTTATTGAAACCCTCTAAGCCCATGCAAAATGTATCTTTTTTGTTTGTTGCCTTTCTGTTTCTTGCTTGCCAAGCTACTGAGGAACGCTGTGGTACCATTATCCAAAAAGTAGAAATAGAAAACAGATTTTACTTCGTACTACAAACAGACGAGTACATCAATTACTACAACACTCCCTCACAACCCAACCTCCCCGACGACGGCGTACGTCAAGGTATTGTCTCCAAAGAAATTTACGACAACTTTGAAGAAGGAGATGAATACTGTTCTGAGTAAATAAATCTAGTTTGTTTTTGCTCCTTTTATAATTTCATCAACAACTTCTGGATTTAAAAGCGTAGAGGTGTCTCCTAAGTTTGAGATATCGTTACTCGCTACTTTTCTCAGTATACGTCGCATAATTTTTCCAGATCTTGTTTTAGGTAGCCCAGAAACAATTTGAACTTGATCTGGTTTTGCTATGGGTCCAATTATATTTCGAACGGTGACTTTTATTTCTTCAATAAGACCTGCTTCTGTTCTTCCTTCTATATCACAAATAACATAGGCATAGATTCCCTGCCCCTTGATATCATGTGGGAAACCTACAACTGCAGATTCGATTACCTTAGGGTGTTCATTGATAGCATTTTCTACTTCAGCAGTGCCCATACGATGACCAGAGACATTCATTACATCGTCCACTCGCCCAAGAATTCTCAAATAGCCGTCGTGATCTCGTTTTACTCCATCTCCCGTAAAATACATACCAGGATAGGCTGAAAAATAAGTTTCTTTACATCGTTTATGATCGCCATAGGTTGTGCGTATCATGGAAGGCCAAGGAAACTTGATACATAAATTTCCTTCAACATTATTCCCCTTCAATTCGTTTCCTTCTGCATCCACAATTATGGGTTGAACCCCTGGAAGCGGTAAAGAAGCATGTGCAGGTTTGTTTGGTGTAATTCCTGCTAAAGGAGAAATCATTATTCCTCCAGTTTCAGTCTGCCACCAAGTGTCAACCAAAGGACATTTCCCTTTTCCTATGTGGTCGTGATACCAGTGCCAGGCCTCCTCGTTTATCGGTTCACCTACAGAACCTATTACTTTAAGCGAATCCAATTTATAAGGTGTTATCGGATCGAGTCCGTAAGCTTGTAGTGCACGTATAGCAGTAGGTGCTGTATAAAACTGGTTGACCTGATATTTATCTATAATTTCCCAAAAACGTCCTGGGTGGGGATAAGTAGGAACACCCTCAAACATAAGGGTTGTAGCTCCACTTAGTAGGGGCCCATAAATAATATAACTATGCCCTGTTATCCAGCCAATGTCTGCTGTACACCAATACACGTCGTTCTGTTCATATTGAAAAACATTAAGGAAAGAATACTGAGAATAAACCATATAACCACCAGTAGTGTGCACGACCCCTTTTGGTTTTCCTGTAGAACCAGAGGTATATAAAATAAACAACAGGTCTTCAGAATCTACGGTTGCAGCCTTGTGCTTCGTGTCTTGATCTTTAATCGCTTCGTGCCACCATAAATCTCTTCCAGGCTCCATGTGTACTTCAGCTTTTGTTCTTTGGCAAACAATTACCTTTTCCACGGTGTTTGTTTTTTCAAGAGCTTCATCTACCACTGCTTTTACTGGAATGTTTTTAGCTCCTCTAAAATTTCCATCAGAAGTCAGCACCATTTTGGCCTCACAATCATTTATTCGATCGGCTAAAGCAGAAGAAGAAAATCCTGCAAAAACAACAGAATGGACAGCACCAATTCGTGCACAGGCAAGCATGGCTACTGCTGCTTCAGGGATCATCGGCATGTAAATAATTACGCGATCTCCTTTTCCTACACCTTGAGCCTCTAAAGTATTTGCAAATTGACAAGTCTTATCAAAGAGTTGCTTGTAAGTAATATGAAGGGCTGGTTCATCGGATTCATTGGGTTCCCAGATGATAGCTGTTTTTTCTCCATGGGTAAACAGTTGTCTTTCAAAAATATTTTCGGTGATGTTCAGTTTTGCATTTTCAAACCATTTGACCTCTGGACCGTTAAAATCCCATGAAAGAACCTGATCCCATGGCTTTTTCCAATGGAATGATTCCGCAATTCTACTCCAAAATTTTTCGGGTTGATGGACGCTCTTTTGATATTCGTGAAGATAGCCAGAAAGCGATTGAATTTTATTCATCATGAGTTTTTAAGCTGTATTTATAATTAATGTACTGAATTGTCCGGGCTTAGGGATCCTCTTGGAGTTCTAATTTGTTCGGTTAACTCTTGAACCTCTTTTGGAGGACTGGCGGTAAAGCGTGAAACTCCTAAAGCTACTATGAAATTAATTAACATTCCTAATGTACCTATTCCTTCTGGAGCTATGCCCCACCAAAAATCTTCAGGAAGCCCAGAGCCTCCTAATTGGGGTTTAAAATGGATAATATAAGTGATTGTAAATAAGATACCCACAATCATGCCAGAAATAGCTCCTTCGCGATTCATACGTTTATCAAATATTCCTAAAATTATGGCAGGAAAGAAAGAAGAAGCCGCCAGTCCAAAAGCTAAAGCGACAACCTGTGCTACAAATCCAGGTGGATTTAAACCTGCTAGTCCCGCAGCCACTACTGCAACTGCGATAGCAATTCGAGCAGCATAAAGCTCTCCTTTTTCACTAATGTCTGGACGTAAGTAATTCTTTAATAAATCATGAGAAATCGAGGTTGAAATTACTAATAACAGTCCTGCAGCAGTTGAAAGAGCTGCGGCCAATCCCCCTGCAACAACCAAGCCAATTACCCAAGGGGGTAAATTTGCAATTTCTGGATTGGCTAGAACAATAATGTCTTGGTCGACTATGAGTTCATTGACACTAGCATCAGCTACATATTGAATTTTTCCATCTGCATTTTTATCATCAAAAGTCAACAACCCTGTTTTTTCCCAATTTGTAAACCAACTAGGTGCTTCGCTATAAGGTGTTTCTGATAGTGTATTGATCAAATTTGTACGTGCAAAAACAGCTACTGCTGGCGCTGTAGTGTATAGCACAGCTATAAACAAAAGAGCCCATCCAGCAGAAATACGAGCATCTTTGACTCTTGGAACCGTAAAAAAACGAACAATAACGTGTGGCAAGCCAGCTGTTCCAAACATTAAAGCCGCCGTTATGAAAAACATATTGGTTAAGTTGCTTTGATCTATTGCGGTGTAGGCATCAAATCCCAAATCTACAGAAAGTTGATTGAGTTTTTCCAAGAGATATACTCCATCTGTTCCACGAGAACCAAAACCGAGTTGTGGAATAGGATTACCTGTCATTTGCATGGAAATAAAAATAGCTGGTACAGTAAAGGCAAATATCAAGACACAAAACTGTGCTACTTGAGTATAGGTAATTCCCTTCATTCCGCCCAAAACGGCATAAAAGAAAACTATTCCAATACCAATAAGTACTCCTGTATCAAAAGGAACGTTGAGAAATCGAGCAAAGGCAACCCCTACTCCTTTCATTTGACCAACCACATATGTAAAAGAAATAAAAAGAGCACAAATCAATGCAACCAATCTCGCATTTTTAGAGTAATACCGTTCTCCGATAAAATCAGGAACAGTAAATTTTCCAAATTTTCTAAGGTAAGGTGCCAAAAGTAATGCCAGAAGAACATAACCTCCTGTCCATCCCATCAAATATTGGCCTCCCGAATAACCCATAAATGCGATCAAACCCGCCATGGACAAGAAAGATGCAGCAGACATCCAGTCTGCAGCAGTTGCCATCCCGTTTGCAATAGGATGAACCCCACCTCCTGCTACATAAAATTCCTTTGTAGATCCCGCTCGAGCAATTATTGCTATTGCGATATATATTAAAAAAGTTAAACCCACCAAAAGGTAGGTCCAGGTCTGTGCACTCATATATTTATTAATTCCTTAAACCTCATCAACATCAAATTTATGGTCTAGTTTATTCATCAAATAGACATAAACAAAAATTAAAACAACAAAGATGTATATAGCACCCTGGTGTGCAAACCAAAAACCTAAGGGAAATCCACCGAGATGGAATTGATTTAATGTTTCTGCAAAAAGAATCCCAAATCCAAAGGATACAGTAAACCATATTACTAATAATATCCCCAGATACTTGAGGTTGACTTTCCAATAGTCAGATGTTTTTTTAGTCATGACTTAAATATAATTAATATTTGTGAAGTGTTTCTATAATTCAATTAGAAAGGAAAAATAAATAGATACGTCTTGGGTGTGAAAATTCCTCAAAACGGAAGAAGAGCTTAAAGCTTTGAAATACTTTAAAAAAAACGCTTTCAATGATATTGAAAGCGCAATGTGGGTGTTACTGGATTCGAACCAGTGACCTCTACCCTGTCAAGGTAGCGCTCTAAACCAACTGAGCTAAACACCCGAAGAAGAGTGCAAATATATTCTTTTCTACAAAATGGTCTATTTCTAAAATAAGAAAACAGATCTTATTTTCTTTTCCAGATTTGTGTTCTCCCCAAAAGGGAAAACCCAAGGTATCCACGAACTTTTAGAGTGTTGGGGTCTTGAAGATTTAAGTAGCAATCGTAAACCTTTCCGGATTTAGGATCCATTATTGTGCCCTCCTCCCAATTTTCACCTTCTTGAATCAAGTCTTTTACTATAACAAGTCCTTCTATAGGCTTATTTTTATTTTCTCCTTTACATTCTGTACAGGTTTTCCCTTGATCTTCTGGTAACAAGAGTCGAACAATTTTACCGTACAATTTTCCATCCTCTAAATACAGAACAACCTCTGACTTTTTCTTTCCAGTCTCATCATCTTGAGTGATCCAAACTCCTTCAACAGATGTTGTTTGAATTGGGTTAGTAAAAAGGGCAATAAAAAGCAATGTAAAAAATGGCATACTCATATAGTTCTCTTTGTTTTTTATTAAAGTTAGGAAATCTCTTCTTATTTTAGAGTCTTTAAAAGACTAAATATGAACTCTTTATTAAAGCGCATTTGGTTTATCCTTATTCTTCTTCCAGTGGCTTTGTTCATTTCATTTTTAGATCAAAAAATAATCGCTGGCTTTTTAGCCGAAAATGAAATCCCAGAACACTATCTTTTTATTGGCTCTTTGGTGGTTGTCATTAGTATTTTGATTTTTATTGTTTTGCGTTTCGATAAGAAGTTGAATTCCTAAGATCCTTAATCTTGCTTTATTACCTTTGTTAAAAAAAGGCATGCATTATTTTCAAAGGGAAGATCTTGAAGGTCTTTCTAAAATCTACCGCCTCAATTTACTCAACAGTGCTACTGGTTATAAATCTGCACATTTAGTAGGTACTCGATCAAAAACAGGGGTAGAAAATCTCGCAATTTTTAATTCTGTAGTACATCTAGGTAGTGATCCTGCCTTAATTGGTATTGTACTCCGTCCTACCACAGTTCCTAGACACACCTACAGTAATATGAAAGAAACAGGTGTTTTTTCTTTAAACGCCATAACAAAAGATCAAATTTCTGATGCGCATCACACTTCCGCAAAATACCCAAAAGAGGTATCAGAGTTTGATCAAACAAAATTAGAATCTGAACAAAAAAACAATTGGGAAGCACCTTTTGTAAAAGGTGCACCAATACAAATGGGGTGTCGTTTTGAAAACGAATACCCTATAAAAGAAAACGGTACAATACTTTTAATTGGCAGTATCCAGCAGTTGTATATTTCAGACTCATTACTTTTGGAGGATGGATGGGTCCAGTTGGACAAAGAACCTATAGTTACAATCAATGGGCTTGACGGATATGCCCTACCCACACTGTTAGAGCGATTTCCCTATGCAAGACCAAAAATCTAACTCCTTTAATCCAACTATCCAAGAAGAATGGATCTCCTATGCCCTGGACCACAGCAGTCCTGTGCCCCAAATTCTTAGGGAGTTGGAGAAAGAAACACATCAAAAGATTTTACAGCCCCGTATGTTGAGTGGACCTCTTCAGGGTAGATTATTGAGTTTTTTTTCTAAGCTGATACAACCCAATAAAATTCTTGAAATAGGGACGTTTACAGGTTATGCTACCTTATGCCTAGCAGAAGGGCTTCAACAAGAAGGAGAAATACACACTATAGATTGTAATGAAGAACTGGTAGATATCCAACAACATTATTTTTCAAAAAGTAGATACAGCTCTCAAATTCACACTCATCTGGGTAAAGCACTCAATGTCATTGAGAACATAAATGGGCCTTTTGATCTCATATTTATCGATGCAGACAAAGTACATTATGAATCTTATTTTGAGCTCGTTCTGCCTAAAACTAGAAGTGGTGGTTTGATTATCTCAGACAATGTAATGTGGAGTGGAAAAGTATTGGAAAAAGCCAATTCAAAAGACGAGAGCACTTATGCATTACAACACTACAATGAAAAGCTAAAAAAAGATCCTAGAGTTACGACTGTTTTACTTCCTTTTAGAGACGGTCTGACGCTGAGTTGGGTGCTTTAAAGATCTCTTTTAATGGAATCTCCAAGTTCATTAAAATCTTTTTTGACCTTATCAACCTCTTCTTTAAAGTCTTGAGTAAGTTTTTTAGTGGGGTTTTCAATGTCTACATCAACACTCTTTTGGATCTCACTTTTGATGTCATTGGTCGCCTGGCGAACTTGCGTCATTCCTTTTGCAAGTGTCCTTGCTATAGAGGGTATCTTATCGGCACCAAAGACCAATAACACAATGAAAAAAACGAAGACAATTTCGGCTCCACTAATAAATAAAAGCATGACTCTGTTTTGAGCAAAGATAAAAAGGTTTGAGAGAAAAAATTGCTGAATCTGTAAACAGATTCAGCAATTTAACTGAATTATCCCTTTATCTTTTCTTTAAATTTTTCAAAATCTGAAGGAGCCTCTTGTTTAGGCCAATTGTTGTTATCCAAATTAACATCTGCTGTTTCCAAATCGGGATCAATAATAACTCCAACTAATTCCTTGTTTGCTGCGATTATTTTTTTGACACTAGCGTCATTTTTTCTCCACAATTGAACAGGATAGGTTACCCGCTCCTTTGTTCCATCTGCATAACTATACTCCACTATGAGTGGCATCACCAGTCCTCCTGGCTTTTCAAATTCTATTTCATAAAAATATTTGGGTGCTGATTCGTTTACGTCTAGACCTTGTTCTTGAAGATATTCTTTTAGTATTTGAGAACCGGCTACTGCAGATTGATCAGCCTGTTCTGCATTAAATGACTCACTATCTTCATCGATTTTAAAGACCATTTCTGGTAAGTTTTCCAAATCATACCCAAAAGACTCCAATTGCTCAGTGGTTTTTTGATCTGGAGTATCAGAAAAATAATAACGCTTTACACTTTTTACGCCTATGTCTACCACATCTGTAGTATAAAACCACCCTCTCCAAAACCAGTCAAGATCAATTGCCGAAGCATCTTCCATTGTTCGGAAAAAATCTTCTGGTGTGGGATGTTTAAACATCCAACGTTGAGCATAGGTTCTAAAAGCGTGATCGAAAGCTTCTCTACCCATCACCGTTTCTCTCAAAATATTTAAAGCTGTAGCCGGCTTGGCATAAGCGTTAGGCCCCAACTGATATACGTTTTCTGGGTTAGACATTATAGGGGAAATAAACTCTTGATTGCCTGCCATATAAGGAACAATTTTTTGGGGATCTCCTCTTCTTGAAGGATAGTTTTCAAGAGCTCCAATGGCCTCAGGATGGGATACCCCAAAATCTTGTTCTGTCAAATATTGCACAAACGTATCCAATCCTTCATCCATCCAACCCCACTGACGTTCGTCTGAATTCACAATCATTGGAAAATAGTTATGTCCTACCTCGTGTATAATTACACTTATCATTCCAAATTTGGTACGATCAGAATAGGTTCCATCTTCATTTGGACGACCATAATTCCAACAAATCATAGGGTATTCCATCCCTTGATTTTTGGCATGAACAGACACTGCTTTGGGATAAGGGTAATCAAAAGTAAATTTTGAATATGTTTTTAAGGTCTGAACTACTGCTTTAGTAGAGTAGGCTTCCCAAAGAGGGTTTCCTTCTTTAGGATAGAGAGAAACTGCCATAACTTTTTGATTACCAATCTGGACTGCTTGACGTTCCCAAATGAATTTTCTTGAGGTTGCAAATCCAAAATCACGAACATTTTTTGCATGGAATTTCCAGGTACTTTTCTTTTTGGAAAACCCTGCCTCTTTTGCAGTAGCTTCTTCCTGATTGACAATGATTACCGGTTTGTCAAAACTTGTTGCTGAATCTTGAAATCTTTTGTATTCTTCACGTGTTAAAACCTCCTTAGGGTTTTGCAGACTTCCAGTAGCCTCCATGATGTGGTCTGAGGGCACAGTTATGTTTACTTCATAATCACCAAATTCCAAGGCAAACTCTCCATTGCCCCAAAATTGATAGTTTTGCCACCCCTCTACATCATTGTAAACACACATTCTTGGAAAGAACTGAGCAATGACATACGCCTTGTTGCCGTCTTTTTCAAAATATTCATAACCTGAACGTCCACGTCCCTCAACGTGATTGTTGATGTTATACCACCATTTGATCTTAAACACATAAACCTCTCCGGGAGCCAATGCTTTAGGTAAATCGACACGCATCATGGTTTGATTGATTTTATATGGTAAAGGCTTGTTTTGAGCATCTACCACCCAATCAATATTAAATCCTCCGTCAAAAGGATCTTTTACATAGTTGCTTACAAAAGAAGAGGGTCTTTCGGTCAATGAACTCCCTGCACCATTTTTTTCAAGTGCTGGAGAATCTTTTTGTCGGATATTTTGATCCAACTGAAGCCACAAGTAAGGAAGTTGATCTGGTGAATTGTTGGTATAGGTGATCGTCTCTTCACCATAAAGTTGACTTTTTTCATCATCCAGTTCTACGTTCATAACGTAGTCAACTTTTTGTTGATAATATTCCACTCCTGGTGCTCCAGAAGCATTGTGGTATTTGTTTGGATCAGCAAACTGATCGTACAGCTGTCTGAATTTATTTTGATTGATATGTCCTTGCTGCACCTGTGCAGACAAAACAAAAGAAGTCAATACGCAAAAGGTAAAGACGAACTTCAAAAATAACGTTGTATTCTTCATAATCTAATTTGTTGTTTTTTTAGGGAGGTCTAATATACAAAGTAATTTACCACCTAGTATAGCGAAAAAACTTCATGTTCTTTTCCTTTATATAAAAGTGCACTTTTTCTTCCTTCTTTACTTTTAAAATGGAGTATGTTTTGTTGTTCTTCAAAAAGGCTGAATAACATACTGTTTTGCACACGAATGATTTGTGCGCTTTCAGGAACATTCAGCTCAAAATAGCATTGTAGGATTTCATTTTTATATTCTCTTCCCAAATAGTTAAAATCTTGATCTTGATTGTCTATTTGAATGCGAAAGTATTGTTTGAGTACTCCTTCAAACAGCACATCTACTTTAGTTTTATCAGAATCTGGGGCAAGCTGAATTTCCTCATGGAATTCCCTCAAAAGCATTTCAATGTCATCAATAAAAAACTGGCTAGTGATTTGAATACTAGCTGACGCTTCTTTGAAATCCAATGTGGTTGTACTGACATAAAACTTGTGATCCTTGGGTAGGGAAGCTACAATATTCATCAAAAGATATAAAAACGAGAAAAATAAAGGCATGACAAACTTTTTTTACTCCTGTACAATAGACTTATACGCATTACTCTCATTGATTAAGAAATCAATGAGCTGAAATTCTTTTTCTTTTTTTAATAAAGCACTTGTTTTCATTTTACTGTCAATATATTCCAAAAATCCCATAATTTGACTTTTTTCAATGCCCAGATCATTTTCAAAAAAACCTTCGTCAAAAACAAGAGGGAGTATTTCACTGGGTTTCATCCTCATTTTTTCTTCCTGAGTTTTATTAGAAAGTGCTTTTGCTAAAAGTCTTGCAATATTTACAAAGTCAATTCCATTGGAAAGTTGTCGATCATCAGCAGCGCGATTAACCAAACTTGAAGATTTATCGTCCTCGTAATCAAAACCCTTGAATTCTTCTTCTTTTAAATCCAAAAATTTTTCTACATCCTCTGTAGTTACAATTACCTCTCTCAGTTGGGTAATGTTTTCATTTACGGAAACAACTAATCTGTTTTTAGAAAGAATTTCTTCTGTGATTTTTACACTTCGAATTTGATACTGAACGGACGAAAAAAGGATTTCATCTCCCAAAGCCACCTCGATTTCAAAAGCACCATCACTGTCTGTAATGGTATTGGTTTGAGCGGTATTATTGACAACATTTGCTGCAATTACTTTCGTGTTTTTATAGAACAACTGTCCTTTGATTAATCTGCGCTCTTGTCCTAGAACAAAAAGCGAAAAAAGAAAAGAAAACCACAAAAAAACACTATTTTTCATCTGATGCATATTTTACACTTTTAAATGTCAAAATGAAGCTTTTACAACATTATGACTACACTTTAAAAAGTTTTATAAACTTCAAGGAAGTAAGTTTTTATAAAGATAGTTTTTGTAAGATGAATTTATATCCCATTTGTTGTTAATTTTATTGAAATGAAGTTTGAGATTACTCAAATAACTGCAGAAGACACCTATCCATTAAGACATGCACTTTTGAGAAAAGGTAGGCCTTTAAGCAGCTGTATCCTAGAGGGTGATGACGCACCAGAGACGATTCATCTGGGCGTATTTTTTGAAAACGATCTGATAGGTATTGGAAGTGCTTTTTTAAACCCTTGTCCTCAGTATCCAGACAAAACAGGAGTTCAATTAAGAGCTATAGCAGTAGCCCCTAATCACCAAAGAAAAGGAGTTGCAACCCAGTTAATACAACAGCTCTTAAAAAAAATTCAATTTCAACTGAATCCAGAATGCATTTGGCTCAATGCCCGTATTTCAGCAAACCTTCTCTATCTTTCGAATGGGTTTCAGCCTGTAGGAGATCCCTTTGATATTGTACCCATAGGCACCCATCAACGCTTTATAAAAAATTATTCTCATGACGCATAGACCCCTTTTATACTTTACATTGCTCTTTACTTCCTTTTTGGTTACGGGTCAAGAATACTCCTTCACCAAAGAACAACTATTGGGTCGCAGCAAACCCGTATTCTACAACAACTCGATTGCTTTACTTCCAGAGGCAGGGAAAGCATTTGAAGCCATGCAAAAAGCAGCAAGAAAGGCAGGAATAGAATTAGAAATTGTATCTCCCTACCGCTCCTATGAAAGACAACAAGCGATTTGGAATAGAAAATACACCTCCAACGCCACACTTGGCTTGACTCCTGAACAAAACATTACCAAAATAATTGAATACTCCACCCTACCGGGAACCTCGAGACACCACTGGGGGACAGATGTTGACCTTATAGATGGATCCAAAGAACAAGAAGGAGATGTCTTAGTAGCGAAAAAATTTCATGATAAGGGACCTTATGCTGAACTAAAAAAATGGATGGACACACACGCAGAACAATTTGGTTTTGTTCTCCCCTATACAAACGATCCGAAAAGGAAAGGATTTTATTATGAACCATGGCATTACAGTTATGCCCCTCTTTCTGTTCCTATGCTCCAAGCCTATTTAAAGCTAGATTTAAAACAATTATTAGTCCCAGAAAGTTTAGAAGGGAGCAGTTACATAACTAGGCAATTTTTAGAGCGCTACATCAAAGAAAATGTTTTAGGTATAGCACCTCAGTTGAAATAAATATCAAAATGTGTATTTTAGAAAAACCAAATCTAAAATACCATGGGAAAAGGAGACAAAAAGACACGTAAAGGAAAAATTTTTAATGGTTCTTACGGAGTTCGAAGAAAACGAACTAAATCCAAAAAGAAAACGAAATCTTAACGAATAAAAACAGGATTAAATTCTGAAGAGGTCGCCTCTTCGCTGTAACGATATCCTTCAGATTCAAATGCCCTAATGTGGTTTAAGTCAGTGGATTTATGATCAATAAGATATCGTGCCATCATACCTCGTGCTTTTTTAGCAAAAAAGGAAATGATCTTGAGTTTACCATTTTTGTAGTCTTTAAATTCTGGGCTTACCAAGGGAGCCTTTAATGACTTGGTGTCTAGAACGCTAAAATATTCTTTACTGGCTAAATTCACTATGATCTCTCCATCGGTGAGCTCTTCGTTTAAACGTTGTGTGACTTTTTGTTTCCAAAATTCATACAAGTTTTTTGACCTTCCAATTTTTAACACAGTACCCATTTCTAAACGGTAAGCTTGTATTGCATCTAAAGGTTTTAATATACCGTATAGCCCAGATAGAATTCGAAGTTCCTTTTGTAGGTGTCCTATTGAATCTTCCTTCATAGTGTAAGCATCCAGCCCTGTATATACATCTCCATTAAAAGCAAAAACAGCTGCTCTACTCTTTTTAGGTTGATCTTCAAAAGAAGCAAACTGCTGGTTGCGTTCCCAATTGAGTTGAGCTAATTTTTCAGAAATGTGCATTAGTTTCTGGAGGTTCTTTGGGGATTTCTTTTTAAGTAACTCATTTATTTGAGTTGCTTCTTTTTCAAAATAAGGAACAGTTGTATGAGTAACGGGTAAAACCTTTTCAAAGTCAAGCGATTTTGCTGGTGAAACGAGTATTTTCATAATCCTTAATTTTGATCTAAAAGTACACTCTTTTCAAAGGCCAAACAAGTGCTTTAAATCAAAGCTCTATATAGAACTATCATAAATTCTTATGTTGCGCATAGTTGCGCCACTTGTCTATAAGCTCAACAAAATCATCTGGCAACTCAGAGTCAAACTGCATAAACGTTCCTAGCTTAGGATGAGTAAAACCAAGGGTTTTTGCATGAAGTGCCTGCCTTGGAAGAAGAGAGAAACAGTTTTCCACAAACTGTCGGTATTTTGAAAAGCTCGTTCCCTTAATTATTGCATCACCACCATAACGGGCGTCATTGAACAAAGGATGCCCAAAATGTTTCATATGAGCTCTAATTTGGTGTGTTCTCCCTGTTTCGAGTTGACACTCAAGAAGAGTAACATATCCAAAACGTTCCAAAACTTTGTAATGTGTTACCGCTTCTTTTCCCTGAGAATTATCTTCAAAGACAGCCATTTGAAGACGATTTTTAGGATGTCGACCAATGGCTCCAGTATAGGTTCCTGAGTCTTCATCAAAATCTCCCCAAACCAAAGCGATGTATTTTCGTTCAGAAGTTTTATCAAAAAACTGTTTTGCCAGGTGTGTCATTGTTGTCTCGGTCTTTGCAACTACAAGCAAACCACTGGTATCTTTGTCTATACGGTGCACCAAACCTGGGCGGTCATTACTGTTTTTTGGCATTTCTTTAAAATGGTGTAAGAGACCGTTGAGAAGTGTTCCCGAATAATTCCCATGTCCAGGATGAACAACTAGTCCTGCGGGTTTATTTACAACCACAAGTTCTTCATCTTCAAAAACAAAATCTAATTTGATGGGTTCTGGAACAAGCAAATTTTCATAGGGCGGATGTGCAAAAAGCACCTTTACCTGTTCTCCTCCCTTAATTTTGTAATTGGATTTTACTGGATTATCCCCAACAAAAATACTCCCGGCCTTTGCCGCTTGTTGGATTTTATTGCGCGTTGCGTTTTCTATACGCGCCATCAAAAATTTATCTATACGAAGCGGAGATTGTCCTGGGTCCGCAGTAAAGGAATAATGTTCATGAAGAGCCTCAGAAGAAGAATGCACTTCTTCTTCACTTGGACTATCGTATTCCATTTCCCAAAACTAAATCAATTTTACTGGTTTTGGGTAGAAGTACCCCCGGCTCAATTGTGTTACCACGATGTTTGATTTCCAAAACCATATCTTTACCAATATTGTCCTTATAGGTGATCTCTCCCAACTGAAATCCTGTCGACTTTAAAAGAGATTCTGCATTGCGTTTGGTTATTTGAATCAAATTGGGAACCGTCACCTTTCTATAATCAGAAGGATTTACGGTGAGGTATATTTTTCTGTTCTCTTTTACCTCACTTCCTGCTTCTGGTATGTGTGAAATAACGGAGAGTGGCGGGAGTGATGGAACAAATTGGGCAGAATCGATGACTTCATAACGCAGTGATTCTTCTTCCAGTATTTCAGGCAAAGTACTCAAAAGCACCCCCTGTAAATCTGGTACTTTTTTGTATTGATTGTGATTGGTTATAAAACGCAAACCGAAAGAAATAATAAAAAAAAACAATACCAAGACCAAACTCATTCTAAAGAGCTGTCTTATAAAAATTCCACTGAAAAGAAAACGTAAAAAATTCATCTCGAAAATTCGAAAGCTAAGATAATAAAACCTCTGCTTTTTGATTGTTTTAAATGCTATACCTTTGTAATGAGAAGTTAAATCCAAATGCAAAAAAGAAAAGTAGGTGTTGTTTGCGGAGGGTATTCCTCTGAACATGAAATTTCACTTCAAAGTGGAGCGACCGTATTTGCCGCACTTGACAGAAGCAAATGGGAAGTTTTTTTGATTGTACTTTCAGAAGATTCTTGGACTGCACAAGACGATCAAAAAAATACCTATGTTGTTTCAAAAGGAGACTTTAGCCTACATGCCTCTCTAAAAACAATACAATTGGACCTTATCTTTAATTTGGTTCATGGATCTGTTGGAGAAAATGGGCAATTGGCTGCTCTATGGGAGCTTCTCAAAATCCCATTTACTAGCTGTGACAGCTACAATGCCGCACTGACCTTCAACAAAAGAGATTGTCTTAGTGTTTTGAGAGAATGGGACATCCCTACGGCAAACTACTTTTCTTTAGACCATACAGATCCCATAGATTCGAAAGCTATTCTAGCGACTGTAGGACTCCCCTGTTTTGTAAAGGCTAACAGAGCTGGTAGTAGTTTTGGAATATATAAAGTACATCGTGAAGAAGATTTAGCGCCTAGCATTCAAAAGGCGTTTCTAGAAGACACTCAACTAATTATAGAAGCAGCACTTGAAGGAAGAGAGGTTTCTGTAGGTGTTGCTAAATTTGATAATAAAATTCAGGTATTACCTATTACAGAAATTCTAACAAGCAATGATTTTTTTGACTTTGCTGCAAAATATGAAGGTCAATCCGAAGAAATAACTCCTGCTCAAATTCCTTCTCATTGGGAAAAGAAACTACAAGAGTTGGCCTTAAAAATCTACTCAAAAATGAGTCTCAAAGGGGTTGTAAGGAGTGAGTTTATTATTGTGGATGACTTACCTCATTTATTGGAAATCAACTCTGTGCCAGGTATGACACAAAGGAGCATTGTGCCCCAACAGGTTGAAGCCATGGGAATGGAACTATCAGACTTTTTAGACAAACTATTATTCCAATCAGAAAAATAAAATGAAGTTGTTATGAAACGATTTGTATTTCCAGGTTCCTTTGACCCCATCACTTTGGGACATCAGGACATTATCAAAAGAGCACTACCTTTTTGTGATGAATTGATTATTGCAGTTGGAGAAAATTCTGATAAAAAGTACTTGTACACTCTAGAGGAACGCATGAATTTCATCCAAAAAACACATGGTCATGATTCAAAGGTAAAAGTACTTTCTTTTCAAGGACTTACCATCGAGTTTTGTAAATCTGTTGAAGCAAGTGCCCTCATTAGAGGACTTCGAAACCCTGCTGACTTCGAATTCGAAAAAAACATCGCCCAAATGAACAGAAGGCTCTCGGGCATTGAAACTCTTTTTCTTTTAACCGCTGCTGACTATGCCTATATCAGCAGTAGTATTGTAAGAGAAATTATACATCATAAAGGAGACTATTCCTCTTTAGTACCTGATGCTGTAAAAAACAGTAGATAGCGACTATTTTTCTATAGAGTCAATTACAATTTTAATGTTTTCGTAAGCGTTTTTTAACAATTCTGGAATTTCATTTCTTTTTTTCCAGACCGCTTTTTGAATATTTTCCTCTATTTGTGGATTTAAAGCACCATCATAGGACGTTTTCATTAAAAACCAACAGGTCTTTTTTAATTTAAATTTACCATTGGCATTATAAATATGATACGTCGTAGGCAACTGTTTCTTGACTGTTAAATCTAGCACTCCGGTTTCTTCAACCACTTCTCGGACTGCACCTTCTATCAATATCTCATTTTTTTCAATTTTTCCTTTTGGCAAGTCCCATTTATTATTTCTGTATATAAACAGAAAAGAATCGTTAGAATGTTTTACTAGACCTCCAGCAGCTTGAACTACTGGAAACAATTTAAATAAATGTTTTTCCATCTGCTCTTCTTTGGGATGGTATAAAAAAACCTCGGTGACCGATTTTTTTTTTAAAGCCTTAACAATAGCTTTAGGATGAGCATATTTGATGAAAAACAAAGGAGTTTGATCTGAATTGTTTTTCAAATCAGTAGTGAAATGAAGCGGCTTTTGATTGTAAAAAACTTTATACATTTGTGTATGATTATAGATGAAAATATAGCGAAAAAAACTGCCCTTCACCTACTACAAATTAATGCAATAAAATTGAATCCAGAAAATCCTTTTACATGGGCTAGTGGCTGGAAATCTCCAATTTATTGTGACAACAGAATCGTACTTTCTTATCCAGAGATAAGAAAATTTTTAAGTCATTCGCTTGCTGAGAAAATAAAAAAAGAATTCAATGGTGATTTTATTATTGCGGGTGTGGCTACAGGAGCTATAGGTATTGGAATGTTGGTAGCACAGGAACTCGAAAAGCCTTTTATTTACGTTAGACCAAAACCCAAAGAACACGGACAAAAAAACCAAATTGAGGGACAATTTTCCCCAGGACAAAGGGTAGTTGTAATCGAGGATCTTATCAGTACTGGAATGAGTAGCTTGAACGCCGTGAAAGCCTTGAGAGATCAAAATGCAGAAGTCTTAGGAATGATGGCCTTGTTTACTTACGGATTTCCTTTAGCTGACGTTGCGTTTCAGGAAGCTAACTTAAAACTGCAAACCCTTTGCGATTATTCTCATCTTATTAGAGAAGCATTAGAAACAAAACAAATTGATTCCGCACAAGCAGAACATTTAAAAAACTGGAGGAAAAATCCTTCGGAATGGGATGCTAAAGATAAGTAATGTCATATTGCATTTTAACATTTTGAAAAGTAAATGTTTTTTCCTCATTTTCCGTTTTTAGCAAAATACTGCCATCAGCTTCAACCTTTTTTATAAGCCCTTTAAAAACCTTGTTTTTTGAGATAAAACAACTGAGTTCACCAAATCTCCACAAGCTATTGTGATACGCTTCCATCAACTCCCTACGACTTTTAAAATCCGTAAGAAAAAGGGCACTTTCAAGAAAGGGAATCAAATGTTCTAATACTTCTTGTGAATCCCAATGGTCACCTCCAGATTTCTTTAACGAAGATGCATGTGGTAAATGAGAAAATGATTCTTGATTAAGATTTAACCCTATACCTATTACACTCGCTTTTAATTTTTCTCCAGTGAAAAAATTTTCTATTAGAATTCCCCCTATTTTTTTATTTACTGACAAAATGTCGTTCGGCCATTTGATCTTAAGATCAGGAATATTTAACTGCTCCAAAGCACGAACCAAAGCCAGAGAGATCACAACGCTGATCAAAAAAGGAGAGCCCAAGGATATCGTCTCAAAACGCTTGTAAACACTAAAGGTGAGACTACTTTTCTCATCAGATTCCCAAACGTTTTCGCGCTGTCCTCTTCCTTTAGTTTGTCGAAGAGCCCAAACCAAATCACCATCGTTTATTTTATTAGATCTGTGTTTGGTTTTTAAATAGTCGTTAGTGGAAGGGGTGGCATCAAGTTTGATTATTTTAAAATAGCTCATTTGAAGTCGTGTCAACGAGTCAAAAAGTAATAAATTTGTATAAAAGAGCAGCGCTTAATGACAAAAAAAAGTAAAGAGGCAAATCTCCTTTTAGATGAAATAATCAAAGGAATAGAAGAAGTTAAAGGAGCAGATATCAAAAAAATGGATCTCAGACAAATCGACAATACGCCTTGTGACTTTTTTGTAATCTGCAGTGGAAATTCAAATACTCAAGTTGCAGCCATTGTCAACTCTGTTCAAAAAACCGTAAGTAAAGCACTTCATGAAAAACCCTTTCATACAGAGGGTCTTGAAGTAGCCGAATGGGTTTTGATTGATTATGTAAATGTAGTTGTACACGTTTTTCAAAGACAAACTAGAGAATTTTACAATATCGAAGAGCTTTGGGGAGATGCTATAAGCACTCCAATCGCTTCGAATTATTAATTGCTATGAAAGAAGAAAAAAAACCATCCACACCAAAATTTAATATTTACTGGATCTACGGAGCCGTAATTTTTGCACTCCTAGGCATGAGCCTATTTGGTGGAAACGATTGGCAGACTATGAGTAAAACAAACATCTCCAACTTTGAGCAATTTTTAAATGCTGGAGATGTAAGTGAAGTAATTGTAATCCGAAATAAAAGTAGCGTCCGAGTTACCCTCACACCAGAAGCACTCAACAAAAGTGAACATCAAAATGTTACTGGAAAAAATATTTTAGGTCAAGAAAACAGTAGAGGGCCTCATTATCAATTTGAAGTGGGTAGTCTTGAACTTTTTGAAGAAAAGCTTGAAAAAGCCCGAGACAAAGGAATCAATTTCAGATTGGAATTCATCACCGTAGAAAATAGATGGTTGGATACTTTGATTGGATTCCTTCCTATTATTATAATCATTGGAGTTTGGATCTTCTTAATGAGAAGAATGTCTGGTGGTGGTGCCGGAGGACCCGGTGGTCAAATTTTTAATATAGGTAAATCCAAAGCAAAATTATTTGACAAAAACACAGACGTTAAAGTTACATTTAAGGATGTAGCAGGACTAGAAGGAGCCAAAGAAGAAATTCAGGAGATTGTAGATTTTCTAAAAAATCCGCAAAAATATACTGTTCTAGGAGGAAAAATTCCCAAAGGAGCCCTACTTGTTGGTTCCCCAGGTACAGGAAAAACACTTTTAGCAAAGGCAGTAGCTGGAGAAGCAAAAGTCCCCTTCTTTTCACTTTCAGGATCGGATTTTGTTGAAATGTTTGTAGGAGTTGGGGCTTCGCGTGTACGTGACCTCTTCAAGCAAGCGAAAGAAAAATCCCCTTCCATTATTTTTATTGATGAAATTGATGCTATAGGAAGAGCTAGAGGTAAGAGTAATATAACCGGCTCCAATGATGAAAGAGAAAATACACTGAATCAACTTCTTACGGAGATGGATGGTTTTGGGACAAACACCAACGTAATTGTTATTGCTGCTACTAATAGAGCAGACGTACTTGACAAAGCATTAATGCGAGCAGGACGCTTTGACAGACAAATTTATGTGGACCTTCCGGACTTAAATGAACGCAAAGAAATCTTTAAAGTTCATTTAAAGCCTCTTAAAACCATAAAGACACTCGACATTGACTTTTTGGCAAAACAAACTCCTGGCTTTTCTGGAGCTGACATTGCTAATGTATGCAACGAGTCTGCATTGATTGCGGCAAGAAAAAATAAAAAATCTGTCGGGAAACAAGATTTTCTTGATGCTGTGGACCGAATAGTAGGTGGTTTGGAAAAGAAAAACAAAATCATAACTCCGGAAGAAAAAGAAACCATTGCCTACCACGAGGCAGGGCACGCTATTGTTAGTTGGTTACTCGAACATGCAGCACCACTTGTGAAAGTTACCATTGTTCCAAGAGGACAGTCCCTTGGCGCCGCTTGGTATTTGCCAGAGGAAAGACAAATTGTAAGGACCGAGCAAATGCTGGACGAGATGTGTGCCACCCTAGGAGGTAGAGCCGCAGAGAAGATTATTTTCGATAAAATCTCCACAGGAGCCCTAAGTGATTTAGAAAAAGTTACTCGCCAGGCAAAAGCGATGGTTTCCATTTACGGCTTAAATGAAACGATAGGAAACATAACCTACTATGACTCTTCTGGACAAACGGATTACAACTTTTCAAAACCCTATTCCGAACTGACTGCACAAGTCATTGACAAAGAGATTTCCAAAATAATTGAAAAGCAATACAAACGTGCAATAGAAATTCTTAAAGAATCTAAAGACAAATTAAAACAGCTTGCTGAACGTCTTTTAGAGAAAGAAGTTATTTTTAAGGATGACTTAGAAAATATTTTAGGCAAAAGACCCTTTAAAACAAATAATGAAAAGATAGAAGAGGCAAAGGCTTTGAAGGTAAAAAAATGATCTAAACCATGGGATTTTGGAACAATATTTTTGGTAAAAAACAATCGGAAGAACCAGAAAAAAGTCCTTACCTACCCAAAAATGAAGATCCCCTAGAAGTCGCATTTGCAAAAGCCTTTACCTCCAGTGGTGGTTATTTTCTTTACAACGAAAGCCAAGAAGATGTCCATTCCAATTTTCAGAATATCTTTATTGAAAATGACTGGCAACTGGAAGAAACGTTCTGTCTGGACAAAAAACTATCTCGGCTTTTTGGGATTCCATATATTGATGAAATCTCAGGGAAACCGAATCAATATAAAGCCTTGGTGATTCAGTGTGAATATTTGATTGGAAACACAGGTAAAATATTGCTCAGCAATCAACAAATTCAACACTATAAGTTGAGTGAACTTCCCAAAACCATAATTATTTCAGCTAAAATAGGTCAACTGTGTTCAGATGTGAGTCAAGGTATGACTGCTCTTAAGAACAAATACAAAAACACTATTCCAACCAATATTACTTCTATAAAAGCACTTTCCAATTCAGATTTGGACAATAAAATCGTTCCTACTGATTCAACTGCAAAAAGCATATATTTGTTGTTGGAAGATAATTAGGATTTAGAGTTTTAGTTCAATTTTAGATTATAACTTGACTTTAGTAATTTTAAGTATTTACTACCTTTAAATACTGACTCTTCTTAAATTTAGATGTAATTCAAACCGTGAATTTAAACCGTACAATGTGAAAGAGTTAATGCTTAGGAGCCTCTCCGGGCTTCTTTATGTTGCGCTTATTGTTTCATCTGCTTTGCACTCGGATTTGAGTTTCATTTTGGTAGTTTTTGTCTTTTCATCGCTTGCTCTTTACGAGTTTCAAAAGCTGATAAATCACAGAAGTCCTGTTCCCTTCCTGCTATTTGGATTAATTGTATATCAATTTTATAATTTAAAACTCCATCCTAATCTTCACTTAAGTTTATTGGGGCTTAGTATAGCTACAAATCTTTTGTTAACCTACCTGTTATTAGCTCATAAAAACATCACGCTCCAACCGCTACAAAAGACTACGGTTACTCTTTTTTATATGGTGTCCTCTGCTTATTTTATTATTGCAACCTCTTCTTTGGAATCCAGTATTGCCAATGGGATATCTTTAAGTATGTATTTGTTGATTTGGGTAAATAACAGTTTTGCTTATCTCTTTGGGAAACGCTGGGGGAAAACTCCTCTTTTTATAAAAGTATCTCCAAAAAAATCATGGGAAGGCTTTTTGGGAGGAGCAGCTATGTGCTTACTCATCAGCTTTGCTTTGATACCCTATCACCCCAATTATCCCAGCTGGACTTTTCCCTTTTTAGCCATTGTTATAGCCCTTGCTGCAACAGTGGGTGATCTTGTTCAATCCAAATTTAAACGTCAAGCAGCCGTAAAAGACAGTGGCTCATTAATTCCTGGACACGGGGGTTTTTACGACCGCATGGACAGTGTCATTTACACAGCACCTTTTATTTTTTTACTTTTAATGCTAATTCGCTATGTTTCATAAAGAAGGTTATCAGATCATCATGACTTCCTTTGTCCTTGCAGCAGCAATTGCTGTTGGAGCAGAATACCAATTGGAAGGACAAACCATTTTAAAATTTGGATTACAACTCTTTGCTCTTGTCGCTTTAATATTGGTTCTTCAGTTTTTCCGAAATCCTAAAAGGGAGACCCCAATCAATATCAATCACCTCATTGCTCCTGTAGATGGAAAAGTGGTTATCATACAAGAAGTCTATGAAAAAGAGTATTTTAAAGATCAAAGACTTCAAGTTTCCATTTTTATGTCTCCGTTGAATGTTCATGTCACCAGGTACACTATGAGTGGAACCGTTCAGTTCAGCAAATACCATCCAGGAAAGTACCTGGTTGCCTGGCATCCCAAATCTTCAGAGCTCAATGAACGAACAACCATCGTTCTAAAAAACGAAGTGTTTGGAGAAATTCTTTACAGACAAATTGCAGGTGCTGTGGCTAGACGGATCGTAAATTATGCAAAAGTAGGTGATCAAGTTACACAAGGTGAAGATGCCGGTTTTATAAAATTTGGCTCCCGGGTGGACTTATTTTTACCTTTAGGAACACCCCTAGATATTGTATTGAATGAAACGGTTAAAGGAGGAGTGCAAACCATCGCACATAAAAACTAAAGCGCTAATAAACTCTTCTCAAGCAAGGCTATTTTTTCTTTAGCATCTGCCACCTTTTTTTGTTCCATGGCAACCACCTTTTCTGGAGCATTTGCTACAAAGCGTTCATTGGATAATTTCTTTTCAACAGAAGCTAAAAATCCTTTCATGTATTGTAGCTCTTCTTCCATTTTTTTGCGCTCTGTTTCCGGATCATCTGAAGTAGTGGTGGGAATAAAAAATTCAATGGCGCTCACCCTAAAACTCCCACCAGACAGTTCTTTCGCGGGTTCATTAAAGTGGATTTTTTCTATCACTCCTAATTTTTTTATACTGGCTTCAAAGGGCAAATCTTTGGCTCCTTTTGTTACATAGAGCTCTACCCCCTCTTTAAAAGAAATGTTTTTTTCTTTTCTAAAGTTTCTCACTCCAGCAATGATTTCTCGTGCTAGATCAAAAGAAGCAATAGGTGTCACATCAAAAGGTTCTGCTTTGGGCCATTCTGAAACTATCAATGCCTCTTCTTGGGTACGGCTAGCAATAAAATGCCAAATTTCTTCCGTGATAAAAGGCATAAAAGGATGCAAAAGTCTGAGGTTGTTTTCAAAAAGACGTACTGTGTTTTGGTGGGTTTCACGGTCAATGGGTTGACCATATTCTGGTTTAACAAGTTCTAACAACCATGAGCAGAAATCGTCCCAAACCAATTTATACAAAGACATCAGAGCATCTGAAATTCTGTATTTTTCGAAGTTTTCATCGACCCACTTCAATGTTTTTTGGAAGTGATTTTCATACCAAACGAGCGCCTCCTGTGCAGCTTCAGAAGGTGCTTGATTTTCATTGATTTCCCAACCCTCAATCAAACGATAGGCATTCCATATTTTATTTGCAAAATTTTTGCCTTGTTGACAAAGACTTTCATCAAATAAAAGATCATTTCCAGCTGCAGAGCTCAACATCAATCCTACACGAACAGCATCCGCGCCATAATCTTGAATCAGTTTCAACGCATCAGGGGAATTACCCAACTGTTTGGACATTTTCCTGCCCTTTTTATCACGAACTAAACCGGTTAAATACACTTTAGAAAAAGGAGGCTGTTTTTGGTATTCATAACCAGAGATAATCATTCGAGCAACCCAAAAAAACAAAATATCAGGTCCTGTTACTAAATCTTGTGTAGGGTAATAGTACTCCAGTTCCTTATTGTTCGGATTTCGAATTCCATCAAAGACAGAAATCGGCCATAACCAAGAAGAGAACCAAGTATCAAGTACATCTTCATCTTGACGCAAGTGGTCTAGAGTTAGTGACTTGTCTTGGGTAACCTTTTTTGCCTTTTCAAGAGCTTCTTCAGGTGTTACTGCCACTACAAAGTCCTCAGCTCCTTTACCGTAGTAATATGCTGGAATACGTTGCCCCCACCAAAGTTGTCTGGAAATATTCCAATCGCGAATATTTTCCATCCAATGGCGATAGGTGTTTTTGAATTTTTCTGGAAGCAATTCAATTTCATTTGACTCAAGAACAGCTTTAATCGCAGGCTTTGCTAAATCTTCCATTTTCAAAAACCACTGATCTGACAAACGAGGTTCTATTACCGCCTTGGTGCGTTCCGAGGTTCCTACTTTGTGAAGATGGGATTCTGTTTTTACTAAAACTCCCAATGCTTCCAATTCCTTGACTACTTTTTTTCGAGCAATAAATCGATCGAGACCCTCAAAAGCCATTCCATTTTCATTTAAAGTGGCGTCTGGATTGAATATATCAATGACCTCCAATTGGTGTTTTTCACCTAAGGCTTTATCATTTATATCGTGAGCAGGCGTAACTTTCAAACAACCTGTTCCAAAATCCATAGTAACATAATCGTCCTGGATAATGGGTACTTTTCGTTTGGCAAGAGGCACCCAAACCTCTTTTCCTTTTAAATGTTTGTAACGTTCATCCTCGGGATTTATGCATACTGCAGTATCCCCAAAGAGGGTTTCAGGTCGTGTAGTTGCGATGATGACTTTTTCGTCTGATCCCTCCACTTGATAAGCAATATGGTACAAATTACCAGATTTTTCCTCGTAGATTACCTCTTCATCAGAAAGTGTAGTTTGTGCTTCTGGATCCCAATTTACCATTCTATGCCCCCTGTAGATAAGTCCTTTGTTGTAGAGGTCAACAAAAACCATGAGAACGGATTCGGACATTTCAGCATCTAAAGTAAATTTGGTTCTGTCCCAATCACAGCTACATCCCAATTTTTTTAATTGTTCCAAAATTACCCCACCGTACTCGTGTGTCCATTCCCAAGCATGCTCTAAAAAAGCTTCACGTGTCAAGCTGCTTTTTTCAATACCCTTTTCTTTAAGTTTTGCAACTACTTTTGCTTCAGTTGCAATTGAAGCATGATCGGTTCCGGGAACCCAACAGGCGTTATATCCTTTCATCCTTGCGCGACGAATGATGATGTCCTGCAAGGAATTGTTCAACATATGTCCCATGTGCAAAACTCCTGTTACATTGGGTGGAGGGATGACTATAGTATAGGGCGTTCTAGCATCGGGAACAGACTTGAAATAGGAATTTTTTTGCCAATAGTCGTACCATTTTACTTCTACGCTCTGGGAGTTAAATTTGGAAGGGATTTCCATAAAGGCTTTTGGTCTAATTTTTGATTTACAAAAGTAGGAACACTTGTCCTATAATAAAAATGATGCTCTTTTTATTAAAAGAAAATAATAACTTTAGAAATTAAATTTTACATCCTATGTATACCAAGTTTTATTTCAGTCTTTTCTTATTACTCACTGGTTTTGTGCTTTCAGCTCAACAAAAGGGACCAAAAATTTTTTTTGAAACCACATTAATAGACTATGGAACCGTTGAAAACGACAGCGATGGTAAAAGAACCTTTAGTTTTCAAAATACAGGAGAGGCGGATCTAATTATTAAAAACGTACAGTCCAGCTGTGGTTGTACCATTCCTAAAAAACCAGAAAACCCAATTGCTCCTGGTGAAAAAAGTGAAATTATTGTACAGTACGACACTAAAAACAGGCAAGGACCTTTTCGAAAAACGATTACTGTAACTACCAATGTGGAAGAAAATCCAATCATTGCACTAAAAATAAAGGGAACGGTCCTACCAAAGCAATAGTTTCTTAACACTTATTACCTAAAATCAATTGGTTTACAAATGCTTCTAATTCATTGCGATTGAAGTGAATTTTTAGCATTTTTGTATTTTATATTAACCATGCCACAGCTGTCCAAAAAAGGGATCGATCTACCTACCTCACCCATACGTAAATTAGTAGTTTATTCGGATCAGGCAAAATCCAAAGGTATTGAAGTACTTCATCTGAATATAGGACAGCCTGACATTAAGGCTCCAAAAGAAGCGATAGATGCGGTAAAAAATGCTCCTTTAGATTTATTACCATACGGTACTTCACAAGGAGAATTGTCCTACCGTAAAAAGCTTACTGTATATTACAAAAAGCACCAAATCGAGGTCAATCCCGAAGACATTCTTATCACTACCGGAGCTAGTGAAGCTTTAACTTTCGCACTTAACTCCATATGCGATGCAGGAGATGAAATCATTATCCCCGAACCTTTTTATGCTAATTACAACGGTTTTGCTAGTGCTGCTAGCGTAAAAGTAGTTCCTGTGATTTCAGAGTTTAATACTCGATTTCAATTACCAGCCCTTGAAAACATTAACGATAAGATTACTTCAAAAACTAAAGCGATTTTACTTTGTAATCCGAGTAATCCTACAGGTTATGTATACAGTAAATCTGAAATAATCACGTTATGTGAACTTGCAATAAAGCATAATATTTTCCTAATTGTTGATGAAGTATATCGTGAGTTTATCCACGGTGATATTGAACATTATTCTGTACTGCAATACACAAAAGGGGCGCAAAACACCCTTATGATTGATTCGGTTTCTAAACGTTATAGCCTATGTGGAGCTCGAATTGGATGTATTGTTTCTAAAAACAAGGAATTGATACAAAACATTCTCAAATTTGCTCAACTTCGTCTTTCTCCACCTACCTATGCTATGATTGCTAGTGAAGCTGCTCTTGACGCACCCGATAGTTATTTAGAAGAGGTCATTGCGGAATACGGAAAAAGAAGGTCAACACTCATCGATGCTTTAGAACAGATTCCAGAAGTCGAAGTATCACACCCAATGGGAGCTTTTTACTGTATCGTTAAATTGCCTGTAGAAGATGCAGAAGACTTTTCAAAATTCTTATTGACTTCCTTTCAAGATAGCGGTCAGACCATTATGCTAGCACCCGCTACAGGATTTTACTCTACTCCAGGAGTTGGAAAAAACGAAGTTCGCATTGCTTTTATTTTAGACTCCCAAAAACTGATACGTGCTGCTCATATTTTAGAGCAAGGATTGATTGCTTATAAAAAAATTCACGAGCAAGCCTTGGTATGACTCAAACGAATGTTTCTTTAAAAAATTACAATACGTTTGGCATAGACGTTACTTCAGCATTTTTTTCAGAGATTACTTCTGAAGACCAACTCATTTCTCTGCTTCATGAACTTAAAAACAAACCCTTTCGTGTTTTAGGAGGAGGTAGCAATGTCCTTTTAACAGCAAACTACGAAGGACACACATTAATCATGAAAAACAAAGGAATTGAAATTGTTGAAGAAACGGATGAAGAGGTAGTAGTAGAAATTCAAGCAGGTGTTGACTGGCATCAATTAGTCCTCTGGAGTTTAGAGCAAGACTATGGAGGTATTGAGAATCTGGCTTTGATTCCTGGAAGTGTCGGTGCGGCACCAATTCAAAATATAGGTGCCTACGGAGTTGAACTTAAAAGTGTTTTTCAAAGTTGTAGAGCAATCGACCTTGAAACACTGACTCATAAGGTTTTTTACAAAGAAGAATGTGAGTTTGGTTACCGTACTTCTATTTTTAAAACAAGACTAAAAGGGAAAATAATCCTCACAGCCATAACATTGCGATTAAAGAAAAAGCCTCATCAAACTAAAACAAACTACGGCGCACTGCAAGATGCTTTAAAAGGTAAACAACACACCATTCAAAATGTAGCCGCTGCTGTGATGGACATCAGATCGTCTAAGCTACCTGATCCTAAAAAAATTGGAAACAGTGGTAGCTTTTTTAAAAATCCTATCCTCTCAATAAAATTGTTTGAAGAAATTCAAAAGAGGTTTAAAAAGATCCCTTTTTATCCGGAAGGACATGATCGGGTTAAAATTCCTGCTGGCTGGTTGATAGAAAACTCAGGATTTAAAGGAAAACGTGTGGGCAACGTAGGGTGTCACGAAAAACAAGCTTTAGTGCTAGTCAATTATGGCGAAGCGACAGGAACCGAAGTACTAAAACACGCTGAGCTGATTCAAAAGGAGGTACTTGAACGATTCAACATCCCTTTGGAAATGGAAGTTAACCTCTTGTAAGATCATTCTCTGTTTTTGGAATCAATCCAAATCGTAACGGGCCCATCATTACACAACTCCACTTGCATATCTGCCCCAAAACTTCCCGTAATTACTTTTTTTGAAAGGGAATTCTCAGCTAATTGAACAAACATTTCGTATAACGGAATCGCATGCTCGTGCTTAGCTGCATTGATATAAGAAGGTCGATTACCCTTTTTTGTTGCTGCCATGAGCGTAAACTGACTGATTACCATAAGGTCGCCTCCCATATCTAATAGGGATTTATTCATAACCCCTTTCTCATCATTAAAAATTCTCAAATTCAACACCTTATTTACCAACCAGGCTACGTCAGAACTATCATCATTATGCTCGATTCCTAAAAGAACTACAAGTCCTTGACTCGAGGATCTTTTTTCTTCATTATTAATCAACACATGAGCGTATTGTACCCTTTGAATTACTACTCGCATTTCAATTTCTGTATGAGTTATCCTCAGTGATCATTTGAAGGTAGCTGTCGTATCTACTTTTTGCAATTCTGCCCTGATCTACACTGTCAATAATGGCACATTTCGGTTCTTTTTGGTGCAAACAATTGTGAAATTTACACCCTTCTTTACTTTTTAAGAATTCTGGAAAATAATTTCCTATTTCTGAAGGCTCCATATCGACCATGCCAAATCCCTTAATTCCAGGAGTGTCTATAATTTTAATCCCCTTAGACAAGGTATACATTTCAGCAAAAGTAGTGGTATGTGTTCCTTGTTTGTGCACTTCTGAAATCGCTGAAGTTTGTAAATTTAAACCCGGTGCTATAGCATTGATTAAAGTAGATTTTCCTACCCCACTGTGTCCAGATATCATACCTACCTTATTGCGCATCAACTCTTTTAGCTGGGCAATATTCAAGCCCTTTTTAGCAGAAATTTCATAGGTAGGATATCCAATTGCCTCATATACCTTTTTTAGTTTTCGAATTTCCTCCTTTTCTTCCTCAGTGTAGCTATCCATTTTATTAAACAACAATATTGCTGGTATATGATATGCCTCTGCGGTTACTAAAAAACGATCAATAAATGCAGGAAAAGTAGGAGGATTATTCAGTGTAACCATTAGAAATACTTGGTCAATGTTTGAAGCAATTATATGGGTTTGCTTAGAGAGATTAACCGATTTTCTAACGATGTAATTTTTTCTTTCCTCAATCTCAATTATGACTCCCTCTCCTTCTTGACCTTGATGATCCAACTCAAAAAGAACATGATCTCCAACTGCTATAGGATTGGTACTTTGAATCCCTTTTAAACGCATCTTACCCTTGATCCTACACAAATAAAAAGCACCCTCTGACTCTACAGTATACCAACTTCCAGTAGATCGATAAACAAGCCCTTTTTTCAATTTAAGCGATAGATTATTGAATTTAATTTTCGGATTTCATTACAAAGAAACAGTTTTTTTTTCAGCCAATACGGTTCTTCTCAGAGGGGACTAATTTGTATCTTTGTAAAAACGTTCTTCATGGCTCAAAAAACTCTTTTAATGATTCTTGATGGATGGGGAAACTCCCCCGATCCAAAGGTTTCTGCTATTGCTCAAGCAAATACCCCTTTTATTGACTCATTATATAAGGAATACGCACACAGCACCTTAAGAACTGACGGTGAACACGTGGGTCTTCCTGAAGGGCAAATGGGAAATAGTGAGGTCGGCCACATGAACTTGGGAGCGGGAAGAATTGTTTACCAAGATCTCGCTAAAATTAATCTAGCAGTAAAAAATAAACAGTTAGGACAAAATACCGTTTTGAGCGACTGCCTAACCCAGGCAAAAAAGAAAAATAAAAAGATACACCTTCTGGGGTTGCTCTCTGATGGAGGAGTACATTCCCATATAGATCACTTAGAAGGACTTCTAGAACTTATCAGTGATCATCAAATAGAAAACGTATTTCTACACGCTTTTACTGATGGTAGGGATGTAGATCCCAAATCTGGAGTACACTTTGTGAAGCAAATTGAAGGCAAACTAGCCCAAACAGGGGGGAAACTAGCGTCTTTAATAGGTCGTTATTACGCAATGGACCGTGATCAACGTTGGGAGCGGGTAAAAGAAACCTATGACCTCTTAGTAAACGGCAAAGGAAATCCAGTAGCTGATTTTGAAGCATACCTTAATTCTAGTTATAAAGAAGGAACAACGGATGAGTTTATCAAGGCAGCTTACAAAGCTGATTCAGAAGGAAACGCAACAACTACAATTTCTGAAGGCGATGTAGTTCTCTTTTTTAACTTTAGAACAGACCGGGGAAGGGAGCTTACTCAAGTTCTCACTCAAAAAGCTTTTCCTGAGCACAACATGTACCCTTTGTCTCTAGACTACGTCACCTTAACAAATTACGATGATTCCTTTCAAAATATAAAAGTCGTTTTTGACAAAGACAATTTGAGTGACACCCTAGGGGAGGTTTTATCAAAAGCTGGTAAAACGCAAGTACGCATTGCAGAAACAGAAAAATACCCCCATGTTACCTTTTTCTTTAACGGGGGCAGAGAAACTCCTTTTGAAGGAGAGGACCGCATACTATGCCCTTCTCCCAAAGTGGCCACTTATGATCTACAACCAGAAATGAGTGCTTTTGAAATTCGGGATGCTATTGTTGAAAAAATAACAACAGACGCGCCAGACTTCATTTGTTTAAATTTCGCTAATCCAGATATGGTAGGCCATACAGGTGTTTTTGATGCTGCAGTTCGCGCCTGTGAGGTGGTTGATCAATGCACTGAGACCGTAGTTCAAAGTGCACTTAAAAAGGACTATGCCATAATTATCATTGCTGATCATGGCAATTGTGAAACAATGATCAATCCCGACGGGAGCCCCAATACAGCGCATACTACCAATCCTGTGCCTATACTTTTGGTAGACTCTGAAAAGAAAAAAATAAAAAATGGTGTTTTGGGTGATGTTGCCCCTACTATTTTAGACTTAATGGAAGTGACACGCCCCAAAGCAATGACCCAAAACTCCTTACTTTTAAGATCATGAAAATATATTCCTCAATTTTAGTCCTACTCATTTTAATAATCAGCTGTAAAAGCAGTCCAGAACCGTCACCTCAAAAGCCACTGGAAGTAAAAACCCTTATTGGGGAGGAGGGAGAAACAGTTGTCCTTGGTCCTTTAAATCGTGCCAATCTAGACACAGATGAATTTATGGCTTGGTTTCAGCCTACCTATGACGATCAGCAAATACCAGAAGGCTGGATCGAAGAACATCTCCCCCTTGCAAAAGACCTTACTTTTAAGCTTTTCTTGGGAACCTGGTGTGGTGATACCCAACGTGAGCTAGGACCTATGTTTAAAATACTCGATGCTTTAGAGGTAACCCAAGATCGTATAGAAATGTACGGTCTCTCCGAATACAAAGACAGTCCTGACGGATTAGAAAAGAAATACGATATTCTCAATATTCCTACATTGATTTTTATAGAAAATGGGGAAGAAAACAATCGCATTGTTGAATTTCCCGTAGTTAATCTTTTAGATGATTTTTCTAAAATTTTAAAAAAACTGCCCTATAAAGACTCCTACGCTGATTTTTGATATGGCTGGAATCGTTTTAAAATCATTAGAGGAAATTGAACTCATAAGAGAAAGCGCTCTGATTGTATCCAAAACCTTGGGTGTTTTGGCCTCAGAAATCAAACCTGGGATCACTACCCTAGAATTGGATCGAATTGCTGAAATACATATTCGAGACCTAGGTGCAGAACCTGGTTTTCTGGGTTTATATGATTTTCCTAATACACTTTGTATGAGCCCAAATGCACAAGTAGTCCATGGAATCCCTAATAATGATCCACTGCAAGAAGGAGATATCATTTCCATAGATTGCGGAGCATTGAAAAATGGATTTTATGGTGACCATGCTTATACCTTTGCCGTAGGGGAAATTGACCCTTTAACTGAAAAATTATTGCAGATTACCAAAGAATCTCTTTATGTAGGAATTGACGTCTTTCGTGCAGGAAACAGAATTGGAGATATGGGTTTTGCTATTCAACAGTATTGTGAAAAAGAAGGCTATGGTGTTGTTCGTGAACTGGTTGGGCATGGCTTGGGTAAAACCATGCATGAAGGACCTGAAGTTCCCAATTACGGAAAACGAGGGCGTGGCAAAAAATTTGTTGATGGTATGGTATTGGCCATAGAGCCTATGATTAATAGGGGAACACATCGCATAAAACAACTCAAAGACGGATGGACTATCTTGACAGCAGACGGAAAACCCTCAGCTCATTTTGAACACAATGTGGCTCTTATTAACGGAAAACCTGAACTGCTTTCTACCTTCCACTACATATATGAAGCCTTGGGAATCCAAAGCGAAGAAGAAATTCCATTTAGAAAAGCACCCTTTGTTCCATGAAATGGCTACTTAATCTAATTCCCAGACCCTGGTTAATAAGATTCAGTATTTTGTTTCAGCCCATAATCAGATGGTATTTTAAAGGAAATCGATTTACTGATCCAATAGATGGAAGTTCCTACAGAAAATTTTTACCCTATGGATACCAAAAAATCAGAGAAAATGCACTTTGCCCAGGTACACTTTCCTTAGAAAGACACCGTTTGTTGTGGCTCTATTTGGACAGAGAAACCTCTTTTTTAAGTGACTCCATCAAGGTGCTGCATGTAGCCCCTGAACAAGTTTTTTATCAAAAATTCAAGGCTTTTTCACATTGGAAATACACCACAACTGACCTACATTCTCCTCTAGCCGACGTAAAGGCAGATATTTGCGCACTTCCTTTTGAGGATAATTCCTACGACTTGATTTTGTGCAATCATGTTTTAGAACACATACCCAACGACCGTAAAGCTATGTCAGAATTGTATCGAGTTCTTAAAAAAGAGGGCACCCTCATCGCTCAAGTCCCATTAGATGAAAATCGAACAACTACTTTTGAAGATAACAGTATCACTGATTCTAGAGAACGCTCCAAAATTTTTGGTCAATATGATCACGTAAGGATCTACGGAAAAGACTATTTTAACTTGCTGGGTACAGTGGGATTTTTAGTAAAAGAGGTTGACTATACGAATCAACTCAATGAAAGGGAAATAGAAAAATATGGATTAAAGAGGGAGCTCATTCCTGTAGCAAAAAAACCTTAAAAAGATTCTTCACTAGGAAAACCTGAGCTATAATACTCTTCTATGGTACCCGAAGTAGACTCTACAATCCAATAGGCCTCTAAATGAGGTTCTCGTTCAATCAAGGCTTTACTTTCATCGAACGGCATTACCATAAGTGCGGTTGCATAGGCATCTGCAGTCATACAATCTGGGGCTATAACGGAAGCACTTAGCACATTGGAAGGAACAGCTTCACCTGTTTTTGGGTTGATGGAATGTGCAATGCGCTTACCACTGAGCGAATCGATTTTGTACTTTCTGTAATTTCCTGAGGTAGCTAGTGCCTTGTTGGTCAAGCTCAAAATTTTGATGAAGTTTCTCTGGCTATCCTGATTCGGATCATCAACAGCTACTTTCCAAGGCTTTTTTGATTTAGGACTTATGCCTTCAGCAACAATTTCTCCTCCAATTTCGACTAAAAACGAATTGAAATTCTTAGAACGTAAAAGATCTGCAACTACATCTACTGCATATCCCTTTGCAAGAGCATTGAAATCAAAACGCACATTGGGATGTGATTTCAAAATGGTATTGGCAGGAGTTAACTTGGTTTTTTGCCAGCCTGTAAACAAAAGTATGCTGTCCCGCTGTTTTGAATTCATTTGGCTCAATGCTTTTTCTGGTCCAAAACCATAGGCATTTACCAAAGCTCCTACAGTTGGATCAAAAAATCCGTTTGTTTTTTTCCAAACCTCTGTAGCCTTTTCGTACACTTTTATAAAATGCTCGTCAACGACCAGTTGATCGTCTCCCCTATTTATTTTAGAGATATCCGAACTTTGAATGTAAGTAGACATAGATGCATTCATTACATCAATAACAGAATCGACCTCACGCTTCAATTGATCTTTAGAAATTTCAATATTTGAATAGCTTATAGCATAGGTTGTTCCCAAAGCCGCTCCTCTTAGTTGCTGTACGTTGAAAGAACTTTGCTCTTTACAACTCAAAAAAACAAAAAGAAAAACAAAAATGCTATACTTTTTCAAGACCACTAAAGTTGACTGCATAGGGATTGTTTTTCATTAAGGGGAGGTTGTAATTTTCAGCGTTGGCAAATCCTACACCCGCATGGTAAAGAGTAGCCTTGTTTTTCAATGCGTGTTCTTTTACTTTTTTCATACGCTCTACATCATAATTTTTTGGAGAGTCCGGATATAAACATCCGTCGACAACAACAAAAAACAACTCTTTATTTTTTACACAAACGAATTGAGGAGAGCGTTGTAACTGTGAATTTACAGCCAAAAACTCATAGCCCTCTTTTTCAAGGTAAGTGCCAACCTCTTGCATTGCTAATTGATGGATTTCTTGTTTGCTTAACGTTGTCATAGCAACCAAAATTAATTTAAATGGTGGACTCTTTATATTAAATTATAGATTTTATGTATTTTCAGTTCCCAAAAACAAATTATGATGAACTTAACGAAATACTTACCCCTCATTTTAGCATTACTCCTGATTGGTTGTGGTAATCCAACATCACAAACAAAAAAAGCCAGTTCTGGAGGATATACTTATGAATACGTAACAGATGACCCCACACAAACCCGTATCTATACATTGGACAACGGGTTGAAAGTGTATCTATCTAAATTTGAAAACGCCCCTAGAGTACACGTTTTTACAGCAGTAAAAGCTGGAGGAAAAAACGATCCAGAAAACAATACAGGTTTAGCACACTATTTAGAGCATATCATGTTTAAAGGCAACCAGTTTTTTGGCACCAAAGACTATGAAGCAGAAAAGCCTTTACTCGACTCAATAGAACAACTCTTTAATGACTATGCAAAACAAACTGATGTTGCTAAACGAAAAGCAATTTATCAAACCATAGATGAAGTTTCAAATAAAGCAGCATTACTCGCCATCCCCAATGAATACGATAAAATGATTTCCATGTTGGGGGGAAAAAGCTTAAACGCATATACAACTGAAGACCGCACTGTCTACACCGTCGACATCCCCTCTAATGAAATGGAGCGCTTTTTAACCCTTGAGGGGCTGCGCTTTAAACAAATTGTAAACCGTCTCTTTCACACAGAGCTTGAAGCAGTTTATGAGGAAAAGAATCGATCTCTTGATAGTGATTACAGAAAACAATATTGGGCGCTTTATCAAAGTCTTTTCCCTAATCACCCCTATGGAAAACAGTCTGTTATTGGTACCGTTGAACATCTTAAAAACCCATCAATTACAGAAATTAAAAATTATTTTAACACCTATTACCGTCCCAACAATGTAGCTATTTGTATGAGTGGTGAATTGGATTTTGACCAGACCATCGCTTTAATCGATCAACATTTTGGTGACTGGAAACCCAATCCTAACCTTCCTGTAATAAGTTACCAACCAGAAACTGCAATAACTTCTCCCCTTGTTCAAGAAGTAGTGGGACCAGACAGGGAGTCTATATTGATGGGGTATCGATTTGACAATCAATCTAAAACTGCACTTCTGAAAGTAGATTTAATAGACATGTTGCTCTCCAACAGTACAGCGGGACTTATCGATTTAAATTTGGTACAAAAACAAAAAGTATTGAGTGCAGGAGCTACCGTTCAAGATTTAAATGATTATTCTATTCATCTTTTTAGCGGAAACCCAAAGGAAGGTCAAAGCCTTGAAGAAGTACATGCTCTGCTACTCGGTGAAATTGAAAACATTAAAGAAGGTGCTTTTGAAGAGGATCTGCTTAAAGCTGTTGTCAACGACCTCAAAAAACGTCTTATGGAACAAGACGATTCTGATTATGCCAATTATTTTAGAGCGAATGATATGGTTTTAGCCTTCACTCGTGATCAAGAATGGATAGATCAAGTGAACTATTTTGATGCCCTTTCAAAAATAAGTAAGCAAGATTTGGTCTCCTTCGCAAAAGAAAACTACAATGAAAATTATGCAGTAGTATTCAAACGAACAGGAAAAGACCCCAACATCCAAAAGGTAGATAAACCTCAAATAACAAAAGTACCTTTAAACAGGGAGGACCGATCCCAACTACACGAACAACTTGCCAATCAGGAAGTAGAAAAATTACAACCAAAATTTTTGGACTTCAAAACAGATCTTGACTTTTACTCCATCGGCAATCTAGAAGTGATTCAAAAAGAAAACACATCGAATGATCTTTTTGAATTGACCTATCGTTTTGACTTTGGAACCAACCTCGACCCTAAAATAGAATTGGCTACAGGATTGATGAACTATGTTGGAACTTCAGAATTTAGTCCAGAAGAACTAAAAAAAGAGTTTTATAAACTAGGAGCTAACTTCAGCTTTTCCACCTCTGGAGATGGAGAGGAAACCCTAGTTACTCTTCGGGGTTTAAGTGAAAATATGGAAGCCTCCGTACAACTATTCGAACAACTCCTTGAGCGGCCTGTAGGGACACAAGAAGCTCTGGAGCAGTTGGTAGGTAGGATTATAAAATCGCGTTCTGATGCAAAGAAAAATAAAAACATTATTCTGAGAAGACAACTATTAGACTACGGCAGATATGGAGAATTAAATCCTTCTGCAGATGTACTGAGCTCTGAAGAATTGAATAATTTAAAGGTAGAAGATCTGATGGAATGGATACAGGATTTATCAAACTATCCTCATCGTATATTGTATTATGGCAATAAAAATGAAACTGAACTGAGTCAACTCATTACAACCTACCATAAAACTCCGGATACCTTTTTAGAGCTGAATCAAGTAGACTCAAAATATACAGAAAAAGACTACGATACTCAAAATGTATTTTGGACACCTTTTGATATGGTTCAAACAGAAATTATCTTGCTCTCCAAACAAGAACTGCTGGATCATTCAAAGACAGCAGCAATCAATTTGTTCAATCAATACTTTGGTGGAGGAATGAATTCTATCGTTTTTCAAGAGATACGAGAAGCTCAAGGATTAGCCTATTCTGTTTTTTCTACTTACAATCAAGCTAATAGACCTGACCGATCTGACTATCTCCTTTCCTACATAGGTATTCAATCTGATAAGCAAGAGGAAGCCTTGTCTTCTATGTTTGACCTCATCAATAATTTACCTGAATCACCTCAAGCATTTGAGATCGCAAAACAAGCAATACTCAATAAAATTGAGAGTGAACGCATCACAAAATCAGGAATATTATACAGCTATCTCGCTGCGGAAAAGAAGGGAATAGACTACGACAGTAGAAAACAAATTTACAACGAGGTTAAAGAGATGAAATTTGAAAATCTATTAGAATTTCACAAACAATTTGTTCAAAATAAATCTCACAATATTTTACTTATCGGAAATCGGGAAAACATAGACTTTAAAAATCTTAAAGGCTATGGAAAAGTGAAAGAGATTTCTCTAGAAACCCTATTTGGATATTAAATTAAAGGAGTACAAAAAAAACACAAAGTTGATCTTTGTGTTTTTTTTGATCTAAATTCAATATTGTGATTTAACCTCCAAAATCATCAAACCTTACGTTTTCAGGAGGAACTCCAAAGTCTTCTGCCATTCTTTCAACCGCTTGGTTCATCAGTGGCGGGCCACAGAAGTATACTTCAATGTCTTCTGGAGCATCATGGTTAGAAAGGTATTGGTCAATTACAACCTGGTGCACAAAACCTGTAAATCCATCTCCTTCAGAGTCCAAACTGGTTTTTTCTTTCCAATTGTCTTCTTCAAGAGGTTCGGATAAGGCAATGTAAAAATTAAAATTCGGGAAATCTTTCTCCAAAGCTCTGAAATGGTCAACATAAAACAATTCTCTTTTAGAACGTCCACCATACCAAAAAGTTACTTTTCTACCTGTTTTAAGTGTTCTAAACAGTTCATACAAATGTGAACGCATGGGAGCCATTCCAGCACCACCTCCTACATAAAGCATTTCTGCATCTGACTCATTAATAAAGAATTCACCGTAGGGGCCTGAAATAGTTACCTTATCTCCAGGCTTTTTTGAGAAAATATAAGAAGAGGCAACACCAGGGTTGACATCACTCCAAGTATTTTTTGCGCGATCAAAAGGAGGAGTGGCTATACGTACATTGAGCATAATTTCCTTTCCTTCTGCAGGATAGGAAGCCATAGAATATGCGCGCTCTACAGTTTCAGTGTTTTTCATAACTAGTGGCCATAGAGCAAATTTATCCCATTCTAGCTTGAATTTATCGGGCTCTCCTGGATGCTCTTCAGGATGGGCAGTAATATCAATATCTGAATATTTAACTTCACATTGTGGAATTTCTATTTGGATGTATCCCCCTGCTTTATAATCCATTTCTTCTGGAATTTCTACAACAAACTCCTTGATAAACGAAGCTACATTCCAATTTCTTACCACAGTTGCTTGGTACTTTTTAATTCCAAAGACTTCTTCAGGAACCTGAATAACCATGTCTTGCTTTACTTTGACTTGACAACCTAAACGCCAACCTTCCGCTACTTCTTTTCGAGAGAAATGTGGTGCTTCTGTTGGTAGGATTTCTCCACCTCCTTCTATCACCTGACATTTACATTGAATACAGGTACCTCCACCACCACAAGCAGAAGGTAAAAAGATTTTGTTGTTTCCTAAAGTGCTTAACAGCGTTCCCCCAGAACTCACTTCTACTTTGTTCTCACCATTGATTAAAAGTGAAACTGGTCCAGAAGGCAATAATTTTGCTTTTGCACCAAGCAACATTCCTACCAATAAGAAGGTGATTATTAAAAAAACAACAACACTCGCTATAACTACTGTATACTCCATTCTTAAATTATAATTTAATTCCCATAAAACTCATGAAACCTAAAGCCATAAGACCTGTAATGATAAAAGTAATCCCAAGTCCTCTCAGAGGTGCTGGAACATTTGAATAAGTGATTTTCTCTCGTATGGCTGCTATTGCCAAAATAGCCAACAACCAACCAATACCTGATCCTAAACCGTAAACTGCAGATTCTGCTACTCCAGAAAAATCTTTTTGTTGCATAAAAAGTGATCCTCCCAATATCGCACAGTTAACCGCAATTAGCGGTAAAAAAATTCCTAATGCGCCATATAGAGCTGGTGCAAATTTTTCAACAACCATTTCTACTAATTGCACCATAGATGCAATGACCGCAATAAACATGATAAAGCTTAAAAAGCTCAAATCCAATTCTGCATAACTAGTGTTTAACCAAGTCAAGGCTCCTGGACGGAGCAGGTAGGTGTCCAATAAAAAGTTGATAGGAACAGTAATTGCCAAAACAAAAATAACGGCAAGTCCTAAACCAACTGCTGTTTTAACCGTTTTAGATACGGCTAGATAAGAACACATTCCTAAGAAATAGGCAAAAATCATGTTCTCTATAAAGATACTTTTAACGAATAAATTCAAATATGCTTCCATGCTGAATTAGTTTTTTTCAATAAGGGTTCTATTTCTATAACGCTGTACCCAAATAATGAGCCCCACAGTGATCAATGCCATGGGTGACAATAACATCAAACCGTTATTGACATATCCCATTTCATAGATTGCGTCGGGTATCACTTGGTATCCGAATAATTTTCCAGAACCCAATAATTCTCTAAAGAAAGCGACAAGGATAAGAATAAATCCATACCCAGCTGCGTTTCCAATTCCATCAAGGAATGATTTCCAAACACCATTGCCTAAAGCAAAGGCCTCAAGTCTACCCATCACGATACAATTGGTAATGATCAGACCAATAAAAATGGATAATTCTTTACTGACATCATAAGCAAAAGCGCGAAGGACTTGATCAACTAGAATTACCATCGAAGCAACGACGACTAATTGTACGATGATACGAATTCGATTAGGGATAAGGTTTCTCAGCAGTGAAATAATAACATTACTGGCCGCCATAACAGCCATAACGGAGATACTCATTACCAAAGCAGGTTTCAACTGGACAGTAATAGCAAGAGCAGAACAAATTCCTAATACTTGAACAGTTATGGGGTTATTATCATCCAAAGGGTCTGACAACAACTTTCTGTTCTTTTTTGAAAAGAGAGGTTCCTTTTCTTTATTGACAAAAAGAACTGTTGGTGTTTCTTTTTTGTTTGCGTTGTTTTTTTCCATTCGTCTAATTGTTTAATGCAACAGCATTTTGTTCAGCCTTTAGATAAGGTAGGTAATGTGTCAAACGTTCCATTATCATAGCTGTAACTCCATCCCCAGTAATGGTAGCCCCTGAAATAGCGTCAACCTCATGATCTTCCTTATCAAGGTCCTTAGGATCGTTATTTGTTTTAGAGACATTAATACCTACTAAAGTTCCGTTTGTATCAAATACTTTTTCGCCTAAAAAACGATCTTGAAACCATTTCTGGGTAATTTCAGCGCCCAATCCAGCAGTTTCTCCAACGTGGTCAAAAACTGCTCCTTTGATGGTGTTTTTATCTTCTTCAAGTGCTATATAGCCCCATATGGCATTCCAAAGCCCAGCGCCTCGCAAGGGTATAATAAAGTATTTTTTACCATCTACATCTGCTTCGTATAAAGGAAAACGTTGCTCAGAGGCTGGTTTTTTTAATTCATTATTCAAATTAATTTCAAATGCATTTACTTCAGTATCTACACTGCCCTCCTCGGTCAATGAAATTGCAGAAGTGATGTACTTTTGGTAAAGTGTTTCTGCTTGGTCTCTATCAGTTGTTACACCAATGGTAGCAAGGATATTTTGCATTTTTTCTTTTCTGACGTTGGCATTCTGAAGGTCTTTTAAAGCACTTGCAGTAAATGCCAGTGCAGATGCAACCACTAGGACCATCACCGTCGCAAATAAAAAAGTATAGGCGTTACTATCTCTATTCATGATTAAGCTGTTTTAAGTTCTTGTGAGGATGCCCAACGTTTTTTACGTTTTTTAATATTTCCATTTATCACATAATGGTCAATTGTAGGGGCAAAGACATTCATCAATAATATGGCTAGCATTACACCTTCCGGATAGGCTGGATTAAAGACACGTATCATTATACAAAAAATTCCTACGAGAATACCATAAATCCATTTTCCCTTTGTGGTTTGTGCTGCAGAAACTGGATCGGTTGCCATAAAAACAATACCAAAAGCAAAACCACCAACAACAAGGTGGTTCATCCATGAAAAACGCATCAACTCATTGGCTCCCCAAAGGTTAAATAATAAGCCCATTACTGCAGCTCCTAAAATTCCTCCAGCAATGATCCTCCAGCTCCCCACTCCTGTAAGGATTAAAATCAAAGCTCCTACTGCCACCCACAGGGTAGAAGTTTCTGCAATGGATCCCGGGATAGCTCCCTGAAACATTTCCATCATTGAGTAATTGACCTCTCCACCTGCAGCCAAGGTTCCTAGAATAGTCTCTCCTGAAATTGCATCTATATTTGAAGCCTCAGAGACCCAGACCTTATTTCCAGACATATAGGTAGGATATGCAAAGAAGGCAAAAGCACGTGCAGTTAAGGCTGGGTTTAATATATTCATTCCCGTTCCCCCAAAAGCTTCTTTGGCCACCAAAACTGCAAAAGCGGTTGAGATTCCCACCATCCAAAGAGGAATATCAACAGGCATTATCATAGGAATCAACAGACCTGTTACTAGATACCCTTCGTTGACTTCATGGCCGCGGTAAACGGCAAAACCAAATTCTATAGACAGTCCCACGACATAAGAAACAATAATCATTGGAACAATCTTCCAAGCACCGTGGAGGAATGCATCTAAAAAAGTAAACGGTGTTGCGGTTTGACTGTAGTATTGATATCCCGTATTGTAAATTCCGTAAATCAAAGCTGGTAGTAAGGCAATTATTACAGTTACCATCGTACGCTTTAAATCAACCGCATCCCGAATGTGAGCGCCTTTTTTTGTTGTGTGATTAGGTACAAACAAAAAGGTGTCAAAGGCGTTGATTGCAGGTGCAAACTTTTCAAACTTCTGTCCCTTACCAAAAGGTTTTTTAAGGTTGTCTAAACTTTTTCTAAGAAAATTCATAAGCTAAATTTTATCCTACTTCATTAATCATTAATTCAATTCCTTGGCGTATAATTTCTTGTGCTTCCAACTTAGAAGTATTTGCATAATCCACCAATCCAAAATCTTCAGGTACAACCTCGTAAATCCCCAAGGCTTCCATCTTTTCAATATCTTCTACCATACACGCTTTTAAAAGCTGCATGGGGTAAATTTCTAATGGGAAGATTTTTTCCATTTCTCCAGTTACAACCAAAGCACGCTCTTCCCCATTCAAATTGGTATCTACCTCAAAACCTTTTCTGTTGAATAGTCTTGAAAAGGAGGTGTTAGACAAACTGAGAACTTTGTTGTCTTTAAAAGGTAACCATCCAAACATTCGGTAGTGATTCCCTTCAGGAATTACAGAAACAAGGTTATTGTAATACCCAAGAAAATCTGTGGTGTTTACTCCATGACCTGTCAAAACATTTCCATTGATTACTCTAACATTTTCATTTTTAATTCCCACAGCCTTGAGATAAGGAGCGAGTGATGCTCCGATGAGAGTTTTAAAATACTGTGGCTTTTCAACTGCATTACCAGCTACTGCAATTGTACGTTGAGCAGAGAAAATTCCAGTGCTGATAAACCTTCCCAAGTTGGCAACGTCTTCAGCATTTACTGTCCATACGCGCTCACCCATATTCAGCGGACTAAGCTTTTGAATGTGTACACTGAGATTTCCAGCCGGATGTGGACCTTCCACACTGTAATGTTGAACTCCACTTATATTTTTGAAATAACTTTTTGATGCTTTTTCAGATCCTAAAAAAACCGGTTGGTCTACCAGTTTATTGAGCAGATCAATTCCTTTTTGAAAGTCCTCTTGATCCTCTTTAAGAATAAATTCAAAGGATTCACTCAAGGGACCGGTCTGAGTGGTACTGACAAAAATGGCTTTTGGAGTATCTGAAGGGTTTGCCAACACACCGTAAGGCCTTTGGTGAATGAAGGGCCAATTACCACTCTCCAATAAAAGGGACTTGAGCTCTTCTTTACTCTTCTTTTCCCAATCCTTTATGGGATGAGTGACTGCTTTTTGCTCTTTACTTGCCTCGATTAAAATGCGTTCAATTTTCCTTTTAGGACCTCTTTCTATAGCTGTAATCGTTCCGGAAACTGGGGAAACTACTTTTATTTCTGGATTCTTTTTACTGAAGAAAACAGCTGTACCCAAAGAAACTTTTGCTCCCTCTTTGAGAAGGAGTTTTGGTAGGGTACCGAAAAAATCGTCGGGTTTAAGAGCGTAAGTTGTGGCCGGTGTCGTGTTTCCTATTGTCTGTTCTGCACCACCTTTGATATGGAGATTCGCACCTCTACGTGTTCGAATTTCTTTTATCTCTTCCATTAAATCTTATTCTAAAAAATCGCCCAAATTTACTAACTAAACCCCTTTACAGAAAACAATTAAAGAGAGAAATGATTTATTTATATTCATTCTAAATAATGAATGATGTTTTTAATTAACTAGCTTGCATTTGGACAACAGAAGACGAACATTTACTTTTACCTTTCTATGAAAACGAAGGCCCTTTTCTCTTTTTTTAATTGTTTAATTCTTGCATTTTCTTACGCTCAAAACGCTACGGAATTTCCTCCACCTGACCAGATAAAGTCTATCAAATTTTTTGGTTCTCAGTCTACTGAAAATTTCCCTGTAGTTGCCTTAAACGAGAAAATCACTTTATTATTTGACGATTTGAAAGGCGATGAAGCTGATTATTACTATCGCATTAAATATTTTAATCAAGACTGGAGTCCTTCAACACTATTCCAAAATGAATACATCGAAGGGTACGACAACCTTCGTATAAACAATTACAATACATCATTCAACACACTTCAAACTTACACCCACTACCAGTTAGAACTCCCAAACGAAAATGTGCGTTTTAAGGTTTCCGGAAATTACCTACTCGAGGTTTATGACGCTTTTGACCAACTGATCTTTTCAAGACGTTTTTGTGTTTATGAAGAAAGTGCCAGTGTACGAGTAGGTGTTTTTCGCCCTCAAAACATGGATCGTTTTTTAACACATCAGTCCATTCATTTTTCTATTACTCCCTTTCAAGGTGTGTTTAGAAATCCTGAACAAACTGTTTTTGTTCACCTTATTCAAAACAGACAATGGAACTCAAGCCTTACAGGGTTGAAGCCCCAGTTTTACTCTGGCAACACTCTGGAATACCGCTATGAGAGACCAGCACAATTTGAAGGTGGAAACGAATTCTATTTTTTTGACACAAAAGACCTTCGAGTCACCACTCCAAACATAAGCTATACAAATAGAGCAGAGCTTTACGAAACCTACCTCAATCTAGATCTTCCAAGGCTTTATCAAGAATACACTTATGCCCCTGACATCAATGGTGGATTTGAAATTAGAAACAATATGCGCCCTAGTAACCCAAACAACGAAGCAGATTACAGCTACGTCTACTTTACTTTAGCTGCTAATTATGAATTAAACAAGGAAGAAATTTACATCTACGGAGGGTTTAATAACTACCATCTTGGAGAACTCAATCGAATGTATTACAATCCAGCTTTAGAAATCTTCGAGGGAGTGCTTCTTTTAAAACAAGGCTTTTACAATTACAAATACATTTTAAAACAAGGTGAAACACTCCATATTAATGCCTTCAGTGGCTCCCATGCATTGACAGAAAATGAGTATTTAGTCTTGGTATATTACCGAGCCATTGGTGCTCAGCACGATGCACTTGTTGGGGTTGGAAAAACAAATTCTTTTGAATTACAGAATTAGAAATCCTATAATGTAATATCAATTGTTTTTTTTGTATCTTTAAAGTTCAAATTGTTTTAAACAAACATCTGTGATACAACAAATTACAAGGGGAATAAAAATCTCTGTCGAAACGAAGTTTGAGGGTAGTTTTCTCAAGGAAAATATCCCTCACCACGCCTTTTTGTATTTTATCACAATTGAAAACCAAAGTAAAAATGTGGTTCAGTTATTGTCCAGACACTGGAAAATTCAAGAAGCCATAAACAGGCCACACTATGTAAATGGCACGGGTGTAGTTGGTAAAAAACCCGTTCTTAGACCTGGAGAAACCTATACTTACCAATCTGGAAGTCTCATTACCTCACCTATGGGGTCCATGTCGGGTACTTTTATCATGATCAACTTTACAACTGCGAAAAAATTCAATGTTGAAGTACCGTGTTTTAAACTCAATGTTCCTTATATCTTAAATTAAGAACGAGCAAACTCCTTCTTGTTTTTTAATCATAAATCTATACTTTTAGAAAAAATTATTATGCCAAATAGTATCAGCCAAGTTCCATTTCCCTCAAACGAAACCATACTTTCTTATGCTCCTGGAAGTCCGGAGAAGAAAGAAGTATTAGAAATGTACACTACCATGTACCATTCAACTATAGAAGTTCCTATGAGGATAGGAAATCAAGATATTACAACGGGTGATCTTGGCACTATGCATCCTCCTCACGACCACAAGCACCTTCTGGGCACCTACCATAAAGCAACAAAACCAATTATAGAAAATTCCATAGCTACAGCCCTTGAGGCGAGAAAAGCTTGGAACGAAATGCCATGGGAATCTCGAGCAGCCATTTTTTTAAAAGCTGCTGATCTTGTGGCTGGTCCATATCGAGCAAAAATTAATGCCGCTACTATGCTCGCACAATCGAAAACTATTTTTCAAGCGGAAATTGACGCTGCTTGTGAATTCATCGATTTTTTGCGGTTCAATGTCCAGTTCATGCAGGAAATTTATGAAAATCAACCTGAAAATAGCCAAGGAATTTGGAACAGAATCAATTACCGCCCTTTAGAAGGATTCGTTTATGCGGTCAGTCCTTTTAATTTTACAGCCATAGCAGGTAACTTGTGTGCTAGCGCCGCTATGATGGGCAATGTCGTTGTTTGGAAACCTAGTGATTACCAAGTGTATTCTGCGAATGTACTCATGGAAGTTTTTAGAGAAGCTGGTCTTCCTGATGGGGTAATTAACATGGTTTTTGGCGACCCAGAAATGATCACAAACACCGTACTGGAAAGTCCTGATTTTGCAGGTATTCACTACACCGGATCCACTACCGTTTTTAGAAATTTATGGAAAAAAATAGGAGACAACATCAACACCTATCGTTCTTACCCTAGAATTGTTGGAGAAACTGGGGGTAAAGATTTCATAATAGCACATCCCTCCGCAAAACCAAAAGAAGTAGCTACCGGAATCATTCGGGGTGCTTTTGAATTTCAAGGACAAAAATGCTCAGCGGCTTCACGCGTCTATCTCCCAAAATCTATTTCAGAACAAATCATCAATGAACTAAAAGCAGAACTCAAAACGATTCAGATGGGTTCTCCAGAAGACTTCAAAAATTTTGTAACAGCAGTAATACACAAAGGTGCTTTTGACCGATTGAAAGATACGATTGAACAAATTAAAAAAGCCCCTAACGCTGAAATCATCGCTGGAGGAGGCTATGACGATTCCAAGGGATACTTTATCGAGCCAACTGTTGTATTAACTACAAACCCGAAATTTGACACCATGACTAGAGAACTTTTTGGCCCTCTTGTCACCCTATATATTTACCCTGATCAGGAGTGGGAAAAAACACTTAAACTCGTCGATGAAACTTCTGAATACGCACTCACAGGAGCCGTCTATTCTCAAGACCGTTACGCACTTGAGGAAGCTCTGAAATTATTGGAAAATAGTGCAGGTAATTTTTACATTAATGACAAACCTACTGGAGCTGTTGTTGGACAACAACCCTTTGGTGGGGCCAGAGGTTCAGGGACTAATGATAAAGCAGGATCTGCATTCAATTTGTTGAGATGGGTATCCCCAAGACTAATTAAAGAGACGTTTGTACCAGCAAACGATTATCGCTATCCTTTTTTAGGCTAAAATAGTTCCTGTAACAAAAAGCGTTTTAAATCGTCTTAAGTAAGTACCCAATTCCTAACTTCATGAAGAAGCTTTTTGTGTGTTTTTTTCTGTTTTTGTGTATTGCCCACTCTCCTGTTTTTGGTCAATTCACACCCAAAACCCAAAGTGAGGCAGCTTTTAAGGTCTATATAGAATATGATAAAAACGGCAAACTCATCCGTTACGACTCTTCACAAATCCAGAAAGAAGAAAAATTCCATAAAAATTTAAAAATTTTCACAGACTCATTGCCCTTTTTAGGTCCTAAAATGGAGCAATTACGAATACCTTACAGATTCTTTCTCTTCAAAGACATAAAAGATTTAGACTCTCTATCAATCAATTATTTAAAATTTGATCAATTAGAAATAGATTCCATACTCAAACATACTCTTCCAAAGACTATCCATTTTAGAAACACCCCAGATGACCACAAAATGGACTCCCTACTCGAAAGGCATTTTAAAAAAATGGAAAAACTATTTGAACGACTTTTGGAAAAAGAATCTAAATCCAAAATTGGAAAAAAGGCTTTTTAAAGCTTCAAATAGACTACTTTTTTTGTTTCAAAAAAAGAGCTGCTGTAGTACTCCTTTAAATCAAAAAGTTGCGCTCCTGGAAAGGGCTTTAATTCTTCTTTCAAATCACCACCTTTAAGATAAAGTATTCCGTTTGGAAGGGCGTTTTTGTTTTCTTTCAAAAATGACTTTTTTACCCAAGGAACAAAAGATTCCATACGAGTGACGGCACGACTTACTACAAAATCAACTTTTTTTGAAAAAGACTCCGCTCTTATTTGTTGAGCAAAGACATTTTTAAGACCCAAAGAATTGCTGACCTCTTGAACAACTTTTATCTTTTTTCCTATACTATCAATCAAGTAGAATTGTGTTTCTGGAAAACAGATTGCTAGAGGAATTCCTGGAAAACCTCCTCCTGTTCCAACGTCCAATACTTGGGTAGTGGGCTGGAAAGAGAGTACTTTGGCAATTCCCAAAGAATGTAACACATGACGTTCATAAAATGCATCCATATCTTTTCTAGAAATGACATTTATTTTTGTATTCCAATGTTGATACAAGGGCAACAAAGCTTCAAACTGTTCCAACTGAAGGGGGGTAAAATCAGGAAAAGTGTTTAAAAGGATTTTCACAAGTTTTTTGTCTTCTTAAGAATTTGAACTGAATTTTAAATTATTTTTGTTTTACATAAAAAAACAAATGCAAGCTACACAAAGCCTTCGCTTTTCGCGAAAAGACTCAAAGAATTTTTTTAAAACACTGAATCAACGAGTCAATCAATACTTCAAAGAAAACAAAATTAGTAAAACTGGAAACTGGAAACTTTACGTCAAATCCGCAGTAATGTTCAGTCTACTCTTAGCGCCGTATGCTCTGATTTTTATTTTGGACGTTAGTCTATGGTACAAGCTCCCCTTGTGCTTGCTTATGGGAATAGGCATGGCCGGTGTAGGCATGAATGTGATGCATGACGGAAATCACGGCTCTTTTTCAAAGTACCCATGGATCAATAAATTGATGGGAAGCAGTATCTACATATTGGCAGGAAATGTGTTTAACTGGAAAATACAACACAACGTTTTACACCATACTTACACTAATATTCATGGACATGATGAGGATTTAGAAGCGGGTCGTATTTTGCGCTTTTCTAAACATGCCAAGTGGTTTCCCTATCACAAACTTCAACATTTGTATTCCGTATTTCTATATGGTCTTTTAACGATCAACTGGGCTATTTTTACGGACTTCCAACAAATGAAGCGTTACACCAAACGTAAGTTGTCCTATTTAAATAGTAAAAAGCCCAGTCTTCAGTGGACAGGATTAATAATTTCTAAAATTGTATATTTTTCAATCTGGCTAGTAGTTCCAATGCTTTTTTTAGATGCTCCCTGGTGGGCCATACTTATTGGTTTTGTAGCAATGCACTACACTGCGGGATTGATATTGAGTTTGGTATTCCAGCTGGCTCATGTTATGGAAGACGCTGAAATGCCAAAACCTGATAATACAGGTACAATGAAGAATACCTGGGCAGTACATCAGCTACTTACAACCGTTAATTTTTCAACAAAAAACCGCTTTGTAAATTGGTTCACAGGAGGTTTAAATCATCAAATCGAACACCATATTTTTCCACACATCAGTCACATACATTATTCAAAAATAGGGGCGATTGTAAAAAAAACAGCAAGAGAATTTAATCTGCCTTACAACGAATACAAAACCACACGAAGCGCAATATATTCTCATTTCAAATTTTTAAAACAAATGGGGGCTCAGCCCAGCTAAATCATGATCATGGAATCACTTTCAGACAGAATAAATAGCCTACCCGTATCGGAAACCCTTGCGATGGCGGCAAAAGCAAGAGAATTAAAAAACCAAGGAATTGATGTCATCGGCTTGAGTTTAGGAGAACCTGATTTTAATACCCCTGAATTTATCAAAGAAGCTGCAATAAAAGCCGTTGAGGACAATTGGAATTCCTACTCTCCTGTTGACGGCTATGCTGATTTGAAAACAGCTATTTGTACTAAGTTCAAAAGAGACAACCAATTGGACTACAACCCTTCTCAAATAGTTGTTTCCACGGGTGCAAAACAGTCCATTGCTAATGTCTGTATGGTTCTTTTAAACCCCGGAGACGAAGTGCTTCTCCCTGCCCCTTACTGGGTAAGCTATTCCGCTATAGCCACCTTAGCAGAAGCCAAATCAATCATCATCCCCTCTTCCCTAGAAACAGATTTTAAAATCACTCCTGAACAACTTGAAGCTGCCCTTACTCCAAAAACCAAGCTGGTCATGTTCAATTCCCCAAATAACCCCAGTGGGACCATCTATACTGAAGAGGAATATCGCGCCCTGGGTAAAGTATTGGAAAAATATCCAGAGGTTTTTATTTTATCAGATGAGATCTATGAACACATCAACTACGGAACCCCTCATTTTAGCATAGCGAGAATTCCTGAGCTCTACGATCGCACCATCACAGTAAATGGAGTAGCCAAAGCTTTTGCCATGACTGGCTGGAGAATAGGTTATATCGGAGCTCCTGAATGGATTGCAAAGGCTTGTAATAAAATGCAAGGACAAATAACCTCTGGCGCAAATTGTATTGCACAACGAGCTACCATTGCCGCTCTAGAGGCGCCTGTAAGCAAAATTCAATACATGATTGATGAATTTGCAAAGAGAAGGGAACTCATTATCGATTTGCTCACAGCCATACCTGGAATAAAAACAAACCAACCTCAAGGAGCCTTTTATGTTTTTGCAGATGTATCTTTCTATTTTGGAAAAACCTTAAAAGGCAAAACCATTGCAAATGCTTCAGATTTTGCTCTTTATCTTTTAGAAGAGGCTCATGTAGCTACCGTAACGGGTGATGCTTTTGGAAATGGAAACTGTATTAGGATTTCCTACGCAGCTTCAAAGGAACACATTCTAACTGCGATTGAACGGATAGCAAACGCTTTGAAGTAGTTTTCAAACCCTTACCTTTGCAGAGGTATTTAACTTCTCGTTGTGATAACCACAGATCTTGAACTTGTAATTAATTCTCTAAAGAGAGGAGAGATTGTCTCTATTCCTACTGAAACCGTCTATGGTCTCGCAGGAAATGCTTTAAAAGAAGAAAGTGTAGATTTAATTTTTAATTTAAAAAAACGTCCTGCATTTAATCCGTTAATTGTTCATATTCCTGATGTAAACTTTTTGGACCGTGTAGCGGAAAATATTCCAGACCCTGCTAAACTTTTAGCAAATCACTTCTGGCCTGGTCCCCTCACACTCATTCTCAAAAAAAAAGCATCTATACCCAATCGTGTCACCGCAGGTAAAGACACCGTGGCTGTTCGCGTTCCCAATCATCCTCTTACATTAGAACTACTTAAAAAACTTCCTTTTCCACTAGCTGCACCCAGTGCAAATCCCTTCGGTTCAATTAGCCCTACATTGGCAATACATGTTTATAAGTACTTTGGAGATAAAATCCCTTTTATACTCGATGGGGGAAGTTGTAAAAGCGGCCTCGAATCCACTATTATCGGTTTTGAAAATGAAACTCCTGTTTTGTATCGACACGGTGCACTAGCTCTAGAAAAAATAAAAGAAGTCATAGGACCAGTAAAAGAACTAATTAAAAACGATCAAAATCCCCAAGCACCTGGTATGCTTTCAAAGCATTATGCTCCACAAACAGAAACTATAAGAAGTGAGAATATGCTTGAAACTATTGCCAACTTCCCAAACAAAAAAATTGGGGTTTTGAGCTTTCAGAAAATAGATCTCTCTGAAGAAATAACTCATCAAGAAATACTGTCAGAGAAGGGACATTTAGAGGAGGCTGCTAGAAATTTGTATGCAGCATTACACCGCCTCGATCAACTCCAGCTAGAACTGATAGTCGTTCCTTATTTTCCGAATCACGGCTTGGGAAAAACAATCAACGACCGTTTACAAAGGGCAATTCAAAAATGACTTCATTTGGAGGGGTACATGTCTTCTGTAACTACCCCTTTTATCTCTTGGTAATAATTTGCAATAGCAAGGTAGTGCCAAGGAACAACTACAAAAATACCCACTACAAAAAACAATAATCCCAAAAGATACCATGGAATAAATCGTAAATGCAATACGAACAATTCCATTTTTTTTCCATCGGTCATTTTCCAACTGCGCTCCATAGCTTCATTAAATTTCATATCTGGATGTTCTGCAAGTAGGTAATAGGTCATTGAAAAGCCTAAGCTTATAATAATACCTGGTACGATAAAAAACAACAACCCCAATATTGTCAGGGCGTTGATTATCACAAAAGCAAGCAGTACATTCAACAGTGGCTTAAAGCCTTCAAAAAGGTCAAAAAAAGAAACTTCTTTGCCTTGAGTGATCTTCAAGAAATAAATACATAAACCCAATTGCAACGGCCCTGCTAGAAGCAGCGAAAGCAATTCTCCAAAGGTATTTAATTCTGAGGGAAGACCTACAATTAAGGCGTATACAACACACACTCCTATTGAAAGGATCCAGTAGGGCATTAGCTGTGCTCTAGATTTTTGCATCAATTGAAGTAGGTCCATAGTGCTTGTTGTTAAATGTGTTAATTTGAATTTAAAATTTTCTCTTGTTTATTAATCGATTCTTGGTGGATTGCTTTAAAAACACGTAAGATAAACTCTTCTGAAAGATTGCGTTCTTGACCTTCTAAAATCATTTTTCCTAAAATCTCATTCCAGCGCTTATTTTGTAAAACGGCAACATTATTGTCTCGTTTTAAAACTCCAATCTCATCTGCAATTTTCATACGCTTACCCAAAGTGTCCAAAAGCGTTTGGTCTGTAACATCAATCTGTGCTCGTAGCGTATTGAGTTGGTGTTTGTACGCTTCTTCTTCTGTTGTCTTTTTACGTACTTTTAGTTGTTTCATGATTTCTATCAAGCGTGTAGGGGTAACCTGTTGGGCAGCATCACTCCACGCGTTGTCTGGATCCCAATGGGTCTCAATCATCAATCCGTCAAAATTGAGATCTAGTGCCGCTTGTGAAACATCAAAAATCAAATCACGACGTCCAGCAATATGAGAAGGATCACAAATCATAGGTAAATCAGGAAAACGATTTTTGACCTCAATTGCGATTTGCCATTCTGGAATGTTTCTGTACTTCGTCTTTTCGTAAGTTGAAAAACCACGGTGTATGAGGCCCAATTTTTTGATATTGGCAGAGTACAAACGCTCCACACCTCCTAACCAAAGTGCCAGGTCAGGATTAACCGGATTTTTTACCAAGACAATTTTGTCAGTGCCCTCCAAAGCGTCAGCAATTTCTTGCATAATGAAGGGACTTACGGTAGAACGTGCCCCAACCCAAAGAATATCAACATCATTTTCAAGAGCAAGCTTTACATGATCTTTATTGGCAACTTCTGTTGCTGTAAGTAATCCTGTTTGTTCCTTTACTTTTTTTAACCAGCCTAAACCTATTGCGCCCACTCCTTCAAACATACCAGGACGTGTTCTTGGCTTCCATATTCCAGCGCGATACACGGTCACATCACTTTCTTTAAGCTCATGAGCAATCTTCAGAACCTGTTCTTCTGTTTCTGCACTACATGGACCTCCGATTACTAAGGGATGTGTCAAGCCAAAACTGTCTAACCATTGGCGCATTTCTTTTGTATTTTCCATTTAATTTCTATTTGAGATTATTGTTTATTTATTTAATTCCTGCCAAAATTTCTCTGATGGCGTTAGTTTGTTTCATTTTTTGATGGATTGCGTCGTAATTGCTTTGTTCCATCAGTGATTTGAATTCTTCTAAATTGGCAATGTACTGCTTTAGAACTTCCAAAATATTATCTTGATTTTGTTGAAAAATGGGAGTCCACATAGCAGGTGAACTTTTTGCTAGACGTACCGTCGATGCAAATCCACTTCCCGCCATTGCAAAAATTGCCTTTTCATCTTTTTCTTTTTCCATTACTGTTTTTCCCAACATAAAAGAAGAGATATGGGACAAATGAGATACATAAGCAATGTGTTTATCGTGCTCTTTGGGATCCATTTCTTGCACCTTCATTTCCATATTTTTGAACCATTGGAGTGCCCATTCCAAAAGATCAGGACGAGTTTTATGTGATTCACATAAAATTTGCGCTTTTGTTCTATAAAGATCATCAAAAGCAGCTGTAGGACCAGAAAATTCAGTACCTGCAATAGGATGCGTTGCTAAAAATTGATTCCTCTTGGGATGCAATTCTAAAAGAGTACAAATAGAAGCCTTAGTTGATCCAGCATCCATGAGCAGCGCATTGTCATTCATCTGATCCAAAAGGATATCAGCACGTTCTAGAGCAGTATCTACAGGAACAGCTAAAATGATTACGTCCATTTCAGCGTAATTGGAAGAGGTTAATTCTTGATCGATTAAGTTAAGGCTTAACGCCTGCTTTTGATGCTCCTCATTGATGTCCTCTCCGAAAAGAACACACCCAGAAATATGTTTTCGTGCAGCTAAAGCAAAAGACCCCCCAATCAAACCCAAACCAATAATACCTATATTCATGACTGCATACGTTTAATTGCTTCCTCTATTGTTTTTTCAGGAACACATAGAGAAAAACGGATGTACCCTGAACCTTGACTTCCAAAAATGGAACCAGGAGTTATGAATAGATTTTTTTCATGAAGCAGTTTGTCGACAAAAGCTTTTTCATCGGAGGCTCCTTCAGGCAATCGGGCCCATAAAAAAAGTCCGACACCTCCAGGTTGAAGATGCGCCCCTAGCAATGTGACCAATTGTTCCATTAACGCTCTTCTTTTTTTATAGATTCCATTGAGATTTTCAAACCAATCTGGAGTCATTTTTAAGGCGGCGATAGCTCCTTTTTGAATACCGTAAAACATACCGGAATCCATATTACTTTTTACTTTTAAAACCGCTTGAATTACAGCTGCATTTCCACAAAGCATCCCTACTCTCCAACCAGCCATATTAAATGATTTACTAAGGGAATTGAGCTCTACAGCTACTTTAATTGCATCGGGTCGTGCTAAAAGGCTTTGAGGCTTTTTCGTTAAAACAAAACTGTAAGGATTGTCATTTACCAATAGAATATTGCGTTGTTTTGCCCAGGAAACCAGTCGATCGAAGGTAGTAATTGTAGCATCTACTCCTGTAGGCATATGAGGATAATTGATCCACATAAGTTTTACATTGGATGTGTCCATAGCTTCCAAAACATCAAAATCAGGCTGCCAGTTATTGGTTTCCTTAAGGTCGTAAAATACAGGCTTGGCTTCCATCAAATGGGTCACAGAAGTGTAAGTAGGATACCCTGGATTGGGTATCAAGACTTCATCTCCTGGGTTGAGAAGCGCCATAGAAAGATGCATGATTCCTTCTTTTGAACCCATTAAGGGGAGCACCTGAGAAGTACTGTCTAAACCCACTTGATAATATGTTTCATAAAAAGAAGCGATGGCATGTCTTAATTCTGGTAAACCTTGATAGCTCTGATACATATGTGCCTTCGGATGGCTCATTGCCTCGGAGAGCGCTTTGATCACGGCTGGGTGTGGATCCAAGTCAGGGCTACCAATACCCATATTGATGACGGGTTTTCCAGATTGGACCATAGCAGCTACTTCTCTTAATTTTTGAGAGAAGTAATATTCCTTTACATGCTCTAATCGATTTGCTTTAATCATCCTCTTTGGTGTTGTGCGTATTCGCCTAATATTTTAAATTTTGAAGCCATAATTGCTATCACTTTTCTCGCCTTGTCGTAATGTGCAAAATCTTCAAAAGTAACATCTACAAAAAAAGCATACTTCCCTGGAGTTTCAATTACAGGAAGCGATTGGATTTTTGTCAAATTAAGTTGACAGTCACTCATTACATTGAGTACCGCAGCCAAACTTCCTCTTTGGTGGTCTAAGGTAAATTTCAAAGCTGCTTTATTGATCTGAGCCTGGGGAACCAAAGCTCCTTTTTTCTGTACGATCACAAATCGTGTTACGTTGTTTTTAATAGTCTGGATTGAGGCTGCCAGGACGCTGAGTCCGTAGCGTGCTGCTGCCTCTTTACTGGCAATAGCACCAATTCCTTTGAGCTGCTGTTCTGAAATTCTTTGGGCTTCTTCAGCAGTATCTTCTGCTTCTACCAAACGAATGTGAGGGTGTTGGTTAAAAAAATCTTTACACTGCAATAAAGCCATGGGATGTGAATGCACCTCTTTAATCTCTTCCACAGTTTGTCCTGGAAGCACCATAAAATTGTGGTGAATACTCAATCCATACTCGCCAATTATTTGTAAGTCATTCCGATCAATGAGAGCATAGTTGGGAATTATGGATCCCGCTATTGAATTTTCTATAGCCAATACAGCCTGATCGGCCTCACCTTTTACCAAAGTAGAAACAGTTGCATCAAATGTATCACAGGGGACTAGAGATAGCCTTTCAGAAAAATAGCGCTCTGCGACGATGTGATGAAAGGAACCTAGTTTTCCTTGTATTGCTACTTTAATTTTTGATTCCATCGTTATCAAAAAAAAAGTCCCGATTATCTCAGGACTTTTACATTTTTATATTGTTATTCCAATACTACAAAGTCCTGCTATCTCTAGAATAGAAGTAGTAAAAACTGTTGTAATAAAAGAAAGTAGTTTTCATTTTGTTTAAATCCCAACAAAAGTACTATTGCTTTCTTCAAAAACAAATTTTTATCCTTTTTTTTTCAAATTAAAAAGCACAAATTCATTTTTGCATAACCATATGTTTACCGAATTGTTTCATACTGCCAATCCATTAACATTAACTATATTGAGTGTGATTTAAAATTGAGACTCAATGGTAGCGTCTGGATTAATAACTCTAAGTACGGTAGTACTTATCGTTTTTTTTGAACGGTTACAGCACCCATGGATCAAAAAACTCTTCAATTGGATTCCTTCCATATTGTTGGCATATCTGATTCCTGCCTTAGTCAGCTATCTATTCAATCGGGACTTTAGTGAAGACCCTTTACATGATTGGAGTAAAACACTTATCATTCCCTTAGCGGTATTAGCAGTGATGAGTAGCTTGTCTTTAACCCAATTGAGAGCTGTGGGCTGGAAACCCATCGTTGTATTTCTGTCCGGTTCCTTTTGGATTGCCTTATTTCCTGTTTGTATCCTTTTCTTTTTTCAGGACAGCTCATTAGTCAAAGATCTTTTTATTGGTCAAGAAGTATGGAAGGCGATCCCCCCTGTGGTGGGAAGCTGGATTGGAGGAAGCACCAGTCAGCTTGTTCTTAAAGAGGTGGTCGCTTGTTCTGAAGCTCTGTTTTTAACCGTTTTGATACTGGATAATATCCTGGTAAATATATGGACCATTGGAATGTTTCAAAGCATTAAAAAAAGTGATACTCTGAATAAACTTCTTAAAATTAATGCCCTTTCTCCACCCGAAAACTTTTCTTTTTCATCAGGCAAAAAAATACATCCTATTTTGAGTTTACTCCTTTTGCTAGGAGTGGTTTTTTTCGTTCACATCACTATGGATTCTTTTGTAGGCAAAATTGTGGTATTGTCTCTCGTAGGACTGGGGCTAGGTTTTTTTATAAAAACCTGGAACGGGCGCTTTGTACTGAAAATTGGAAGTATTTTGATATTAATTGTAATGGCCATATTGGGTCTAAAACTCAAATTCAGTTTGATTCGTTTTGATCCTGCCTTTCTTACTTTTCTTGTTTTTTGGCTGGCAAGTCATTTTATTTTCATGTTGTTTATCGCGAAAATACTTCGTGTAAATACGGCTTGGGTTCCCATAGCGAGTATGGCCAATGTGGGAGGAATTGCTACTGCTCCTGCGGTAACGGCAGCGTATAAAAAGGAGTGGATGCCTCATGCTATTATTTTAGCGGTATTGAGTATGGCTACGGGAACATTTTGGGGTTTATTGACCATTCATCTTATTCGTTACTTCATCTACTAAATGATATTTAAAAAATCTAAAAACCCACACCTCTATTACGTCCTCATGCTCAACTTGGGGATGTTGTTTGTCAGCACCTCTGGAGTTCTAGGGCGATACATTGCTCTCCCGCCTGCAGTATCCATATGGTTTCGATCAGCAATTGCACTGGTCTTATTGGTTTTTTACGCAAAAAGCAAAAAGATGACCTTTAAAATCGAATGGAAAAAATATGGAAGTGCGGTAGTGTGGAGTGGTTTTTTTATGGCCTTACACTGGATTACTTATTTCTATGCCCTACAGTGGAGTAATGTCGCTATTGGAATGCTCTCACTTTTTACTTATCCCATCATTACAGTTTTTTTGGAACCCTTTTTCATGAAAGTACAACTTCAAAAAAGACATTTATTTCTGGGGGCACTAATCTTAATTGGTATCTATTTTTTAGTCCCCTCCTTTGATCTAAATAACACCTCAACGCAAGGAGTATTCATCGGGTTGTTTTCAGCAGTTGCCTATTCGCTAAGGAACCTGATTTTAAAAAAGCACCATAGCATGAGTAATGGATCGATTCAAATGGTTTACCAATTAGGAGTAATTACACTACTCCTACTCCCTGTTCACTGGATATATCCTGAAGTATCTCTCAGTACCCAATGGCCCTATTTATTTCTTCTAGGTGCTTTAACAACTGCCGTGGGTCATACGCTTTTTCTTAGTAGTTTTTCTCATTTTAGTATCAGTACAGCTAGCATTATGAGTAGTATCCAGCCCTTGTTTGGTGTTTTATTGGGCGTCCTTTTTCTTTCTGAAATTCCAGACTTTAAAAGCATCATTGGTGGAGTGTTGATTTTGATCACAGTAATATTAGAAAGCAGCTGGACAAAAAACAAAAAAAGGACTCTTTAGAATGACGTATCTTTAACTAAAAATTTATGAGTCTTTTCATAGAAAATATTTCTAAAAGCTTTGGAGCTGTTCAGGCGTTAAAAGACATTTCCTTTACCCTAAAAAAAGGTGAGGTTGTGGGTCTTTTAGGTCCCAATGGTGCAGGAAAATCAACCTTGATGAAAATCCTGACAGGTTTTTACAGAGAATGGGACGGTAAAGGAACTTTTTTTGACAAAGACCTGAAAAAAGAACGCTTAGAGATACAAAAAGAAATAGGTTATTTGACGGAAAACAATCCGCTTTACCCAGAAATGTATGTTAAAGAATACCTCCTCTACGTCAGCGGATTGTATCGACTTCAAAACCCTCCAGTAGAAGAACTCTTAAAACAAACTGGTCTGTTAGAATATCAAAACAAAAAAATTGAAATCCTTTCAAAAGGGTATAAACAACGAGTGGGCCTTGCCGCAGCCCTCATTCACAATCCCAAATTCATCATCCTGGACGAGCCCACTACAGGGCTGGATCCCAATCAACTGGTTGAAATTCGAAAACTCATTCGCGAGCTGGGAAAAGATAAAACTGTACTTCTTTCTACCCACATCCTCCAAGAGATCGATGCACTTTGTGATCGGGTATTGATCATCAACAAGGGAAGAATAGTGCTGGATGAAAATTTGGAAATTTTGAGAAAAGATCAAAATCAAATCATTGAAGTGAGTTTTGACTTCCGTATAGAAACGGAAGCCTTAAATAGAATTGTCGGAGTTTCCAAAGTGAAAAACACCCATGACTTTGACTACGAAATCCATGTAACTGGCAAACAAGACCTACGCCCTGCAATCTTTGATTTTGCCCATGATAATGGGTTGAAAATTCTTAAACTTCAACTTAAAAATGAAAGTTTAGAACAACTGTTTACAAGTTTAACAGCCTAAAAAACTTCTTTTGCAATCGCCTTGATATTGTCTGATTTTCCCATAGAATAGTAATGCAAAAAGGGAACGCCTGCAGCTTTCAGCTCTTTACTTTGTTCGATACACCATTCTACCCCTACCTGACGCACAGCTTCATTGTCTTTACATCGAAGCACTTCTTTTATCAAAGCCTCTGGAAGATCGACATGAAAGCGATGGGGAATCATGTTGAGTTGTTTTTGTGTGGAAAGAGGCTTAAGACCAGGGATGATAGGGACATCTATTCCCTCCTCACGTGCTTTGTCTACAAATTCAAAAAACTTCTGATTGTCAAAAAACATTTGGGTAACAACATAATTTGCACCAGCTTCAATTTTTTTCTTTAAAAAGTGTAAATCACTCTTCAAACTGGGTGCTTCCATATGCTTTTCAGGATAGCCTGAAACCCCAATACAAAAATCAGTAGCATGAGAATTTAACAATTCTTCATCCAAATAAATACCTTGGTTTAAGGCAGTTATTTGTTCTACTAATTCGTTTGCGTAACGGTGTCCATCTTCTGTTGGAGTAAAATAGGTCTCTGTCTTTACTGCATCTCCACGTAGTGCTACAAGATTGTCAATACCCAAAAAGTCCAGATCGATTAAAAAATTTTCTGTATCCTCTTTACTAAACCCCCCACAGAGGATATGAGGAACTGCATCTATCTGGTACTTACTTTGAAGAGCAGCACAAATTCCTACCGTCCCAGGACGCTTTCTTATGACTTTCTTTTCAAGTAAACCGTTGCCCACTTGTTTATAAATATGTTCTTCCCTATGGTATGTTACGTCAATGAAAGGCGGTTTAAATTCCATCAATTCATCTATAGCATCAAACAGGGTGTGGATATTTTGTCCTTTTAGGGGAGGTAAAATCTCAAAGGTAAACTGCGTTTGATTTTTTGCTTGGGCAATGTGTTCTGTTACTTTCATTGGCTAGTAATTTCTATTGTCTTATTATTCAGCAAGATTGGGATTCAACCATTTTCTGGCTTCTTCTAGGGAAATTCCCCTGCGTGTGCTATATGATTTTAGTTGGTCTGTTTTAATTTTTCCCAATCCAAAATAGTATGCCTCGGGGTGTGCAAAGTAATAGCCAGATACGGAAGAAGCGGGCCACATAGCCAAACTTTCTGTCAGTTTTACTCCTATGGTTTCTTCCACCTCTAGGAGGTTCCACAGTGTGCTTTTCTCTAAATGATCAGGACAAGCTGGATAGCCCGGTGCAGGGCGTATCCCTTTGTAACTCTCTCGAATCAATTCTTCATTTGATAACTCCTCTCTGGAGGCATATCCCCAATAGTGCTTACGTACTTGTTGATGTAAATATTCTGCATAAGCCTCTGCCAAACGATCTGCCAATGCTTTAATCATGATAGCGTTATAGTCGTCGTTTGCTGCTTCAAAAGCCTTTGCTTTTTCCTCTGTTCCAAAGCCTGTAGTCACACAAAAGGCACCCATATAGTCTGTTTTCCCACTATCTTTTGGGGCTATAAAATCTGCTAAAGCCAAATTGGGTTGGCCGCTGCGTTTTTTGAGTTGCTGCCTAAGGGTAATCCAACGTGCACGTACTTTTTGTGGGGTCTGTGAGTCGTAAACTTCAATATCATCTCCAACTGCATTAGCTGGGAAAAGTCCAAAACGCGCCTTGGCGGTCAACCATTTTTCAGAAATCAGCTTAGCCAACATCTCCTGAGCATCCTTAAAAAGGGAACGTGCCTGTTCTCCTACTACTTGATCTTCTAGTATTGCTGGATAGCTCCCGTGTAAGTCCCAAGAGCGGAAAAAAGGGCTCCAATCGATATAAGGCACTAGGTCCTTAAGAGGTTGATGAGCTATCGTATGAACACCCAACTGATTGGGGACTTGAGGGTCAAACTGTTCCCAATTAATCTGAAATGCATTGTTTTGGGCCTCCTCCAAACTGAGGAAAGACTTCTCCGAACTTCGCTCTAAAAACCGGGTTTTAAGTAGCTCATATTCGTCTCGTATTTTTTTTATGTATGCTTTACTGTGATCTTTCTGTAGCAGATTACTAACCACCCCAACAGCACGTGACGCATCATTTACATGGATAACAGCCGCTTTGGATTGAGGTGCTATTTTTACAGCTGTATGAGCTTTGGAAGTTGTTGCTCCACCAATCAAAAGTGGTATAGAAATATTTTGTCGATCCAGTTCTTTTGCCAAGTACACCATCTCATCAAGAGAGGGGGTAATCAGACCGGAGAGACCTATAACGTCCACCTGTTCCTCTACTGCACGTTGGATAATTACTTCTGGAGGCACCATAACACCTAGGTCTATGATTTCATAGTTATTACAGGCAAGGACAACACTCACGATATTTTTTCCTATGTCGTGCACATCTCCTTTGACCGTAGCCATTAAAATTTTACCTGCATGCTGTGATGTTTTAGTTTTTTGCGCCTCTATGAAAGGCTGTAAATAAGCTACAGCCTTCTTCATTACACGCGCTGATTTTACAACTTGAGGTAAAAACATTTTTCCCTCACCAAACAAATCACCTACTACGTTCATTCCATCCATCAAAGGTCCTTCTATGACCTCAATAGGTTGATCTGCTTGTAGTCGGGCTTCTTCAGCGTCTTGCTCAATATAGGTGTCTATCCCTTTAACAAGTGCATGTGTAATTCGTGCATGTAGCGCTTCCTTCCTCCAGCTGTCCTTTTCTTTTTTATCACTTTTATTCGTTTGCACTATGTCCTCAGCATATTCTAACAGTCGTTCTGTGGCATCTGGTCTACGGTCCAATAAAACGTCCTCCACATACTCCATCAATTCTTTTGGGACCTCATCGTACACTTCGAGAAGGGATGGGTTAACAATACCCATATTCATACCGTGTTGAATTGCGTGATAGAGAAAGGAGGCATGCATAGCTTCACGAACAGTATTGTTCCCGCGAAAAGAAAAAGAAACATTGCTTACACCCCCACTCACACTGGCGTGGGGCAAATTTTCACGGATCCATTTTGTCGCTTTAAAAAAATCTAAAGCATTTTTTTTATGCTCTTCCATACCTGTGGCAACAGGAAAAATATTGGGATCAAAGATGATATCCTCGGGTGGGAACTTCACTTGATTTACCAAAATAGTATAGGACCGTTCACAAATAGTAATACGGCGGTCTAAAGTATCTGCCTGACCCTTTTCATCAAAGGCCATTACAATTACTGCGGCTCCGTATTTCTTTATGGTTTGAGCCTGAGAAATAAAATTTTCTTCCCCCTCTTTAAGACTGATTGAATTTACTATTCCCTTCCCTTGAACCACTTTCAATCCAGCTTCAATAATTTCCCACTTGGAACTATCTATCATAACAGGAACACGAGCAATATCGGGCTCAGCGGCGATAAGATTCAAGAAGGTAGTCATGGCTTTTACTCCATCAATCATTCCTTCATCCATATTGACGTCGATGATTTGAGCACCACCAATTACTTGTTCCCGAGCTATTTCTATTGCTTCATCGTAATTCTGATTTTCAATTAACCGCAGGAATTTTCTTGACCCTGTTACATTGGTACGTTCGCCAACATTGACGAAGTTCGTATCTTCAGTAATGACTAGTGGTTCCAGACCTGATAGGAATAAAGGTTTTTTCTTACTCATATTCAAGAACTTTAGGAATCCGTGGAGGGTATTTTTTTGCCACTTCTGCTATCAAACGAATGTGTTCAGGAGTAGTCCCGCAACACCCACCAATAATGTTAACTACATTTTGCTTTAAATACTCCTCTATGAGTTCTTGCATTTCTTCTGGAGACTGATCATAAGCACCAAATGCATTGGGAAGACCTGCATTGGGATGAGCTGAAATAAAAGCCTCACTTTGTTCAGAAAGCCGCTTGACATAGGGCAATAGTTGATCTGCCCCTAGTGCGCAGTTGAATCCTAAACTCAAGACCGGGATGTGGCTCAATGAAATCCGAAAGGCCTCAACCGTCTGCCCTGAAAGTGTTCTCCCGCTAGCATCTGTAATGGTTCCACTTATCATTATGGGGATATCGATTTGTTTTTCTATGCGAACCTCCTCTGTTGCAAGAAGGGCCGCCTTGGCATTGAGTGTGTCAAAAATAGTTTCTATTAAAAGGACATCCGCACCTCCAGCTATCAATCCAAGGACCTGTTCTCGATATGCCTTAACGAGCTCATCAAAAGTAACTGCCCTGTAGCCCGGGTCATTGACATCTGGGGACATACTAGCTGTTTTGTTGGTTGGACCTATAGAGCCTGCAACATAACGTTTTTGATGGGGTGTTTTGGCAGTAAACTCATCTGCTACTTCTTTGGCAATTTTTGCACTCTCGTAATTTAATTCATAGGCCAAGTCCTCCATTTGATAATCAGCCATACCTATTGAAGTTGAAGAAAATGTATTGGTTTCAATAAGATCTGCACCTGCTTCTAAATAAGTCATGTGAATTTTCTTGATGATTTCAGGTTGGGTAAGAGAGAGCAGGTCATTATTACCCTTCAAGGAGCAAGGATGATCTTTAAAGCGCGAGCCTCTAAAATCGTTTTCTTCTAGTTGAAAATTTTGAATCATGGTACCCATAGCACCGTCCAAAATCAATATCCGCTCTTTGAGGTCTTTTGTGATACTCATTTTATTTTTTTAAGGCGTTTTGAATATCTTCCCAAAGATCTTCAACGTGTTCTAATCCAACTGATAAACGAATCATCCCTCCTGTAATCCCAACGGCTAACTGAGCCTCTTTGGAAAGTTTACTGTGTGTTGTTGAAGCAGGATGGGTTACAATCGTTCTCGAATCCCCTAAATTGGCTGAGCGAGAACACAGTTGAATAGCATCAATAAAGGTTTTTCCTGCTTTTAACCCTCCCTTCAATTCAAAAGAGACTATCGACCCTCCTTGTTTCATTTGTTTTTTTGCAAGTTCGTGTTGTGGGTGTGAGGGTAGAAAGGGATATTTTACCCATTTGATCTCTGGATGTGCTTCTAGTCTTTTTGCTAACTCTAGAGCGCTTTCACAATGACGGTCTACTCGTACTGCCAAGGTCTCCAAGCTTTTAGATAAAATCCAAGCATTGAAGGGAGACAGAGATGCTCCTGTATTTCTTGCAAAAAGATACAGCTGCCGGATAAGATCTTTTTTGCCTACAGTAATTCCTCCCAACACACGTCCTTGTCCATCCATAAGTTTTGTAGCGGAATGGATTACCAAATCTGCACCAAAATCAATAGGATTTTGAAGATAAGGTGTGGCAAAGCAGTTATCAACAATAAAAAGTAACTTGTGTTTTTTTGCTATTCTACCCAGTTTTTCTAAGTCGATCACTTCTACTCCTGGGTTAGTGGGAGACTCTACGTAGATACATTTGGTGTTTTTCTGTATTGCAGTTTCTACAGCATCCAATTGGTCTGTATCAAAATAGGTGGTTTGAATATTCCATTTTGGAAAATAGTTCGTAAATAAGGTGTGGGTAGAACCAAAAATGGCCCGAGCAGAAAGCACATGGTCTCCAGCTTCTAAAAAAGTTGCAAAAGTACCAAACACGGCCCCCATGCCACTGGCAAAGGCTACTCCATCCTCTGCTCCCTCCATTTCACAGACTTTTTGAATGAATTCAGAAGTATTTGGATTAGAAAACCTACTGTAGATGTTGCGTTGTTTTTCTTCTGTAAAAGAAGCACGCATATCTTCTGCATCTTCAAATACAAAACTTGAAGTCAGGTGCAAAGGTGTGGAGTGCTCCTGGAAAGAAGAGCGCTCCATTTGTGTGCGAATGGCTTTGGTTTCAAATTTAGTTTTCATACCTCTACTCCATTTAGAAAGACTTGATGGTTAATTTTAGCTGTATGCTCTAAAGTTTTGGAAACCGAGCAGTATTTATCAAATGAAAGTTGTGCCGCTCGCTTTGCCTTTTCAGGAGAAAAATCGCCTTCTAGATAAATGCGAAGATCAATTTGATAAAACAAGGCAGGTACTTCATTTTCATGACGATGCCCCTGTACCTCCATCTTCAACACCTTTGGATTAATTTTTTGTTTATTGAGTATCGCTACGATATCGATACTACTACATCCCGCAATACCCATAAGAAGTAACTCCATAGGGCTCACCCCCTGAACCTCTCCAGTTGTCTTTGATTTATTATCCAACCTTATACTCATTCCGTTGGCATTGGTAACTTCAAAAAGATAATCGTCGTTTATTCGTTCTAGTGATACATTCATAAGGTCTATGTTTTAGAAAAGTTTAGATAAAATTTGAGCCATTGCTTCATTTTCAATAAGAAAGGCATCATGTCCGTGTAGCGAACTCAGTTCGTGATAGTAGAGTTCTTTTTTAAAAGGTTTACACCTCTCCATTGTTTTTTTGTCTTCTGTAGGAGTAAAAAACAAGTCGCTATCAATCGCTATCAAGTGAATTTCCGCAGTGATGTTTTTTATGATTTCTTCTACACTATACCCAGATCTTTCGATATTAATTGTTGACAAGAGGTGGTTCATCATTAGATAGGACTCAAACTTAAAACGTTTTGCTAGCTTATCGCCGTGGTAAAGTAGCCAACTTTCGATATTGTACATCCCCATTTCTTGATTTGTTGTTCTACCAAAACGAAAATCGAAAGATTGGGGAGTACGGTAGGTTAACATGGCATGAATTCGTGCATCTTCAAGAGGTTGCTTTGAATTTTGTAAAATACGTTTCTGCAGAAAGGTATTCGCAATAATCCAATCGTTTGCTTTCCAATCTGCTGCAACAGGAATCAAATATTTTGTTATGTTGGGTGCCAAGGCGATCATTTCCCAAGCAATACCTCCTCCTATTGAACCTCCTATTAAAGCATACAATTTTTCAATTCCCAAAGTCTCTAGACCTAATAAAAATAAAGAAGCAATATCCCCTGCATGAAAGACTTCAGGATTTGAAAAAGTCTGCTCTAAAGTTCCATTGCCAGGTATATTAAAACCTAAAACAGTGTATGTCGCTGTGTCAATCGTTTTGTCAGGACCAATGATTTCATTCCACCATCCACCCTTTCCTGTGAGTTGAGCGTCACCGGTGAGTGAATGATTCACCAACACAACAGGTGCAGTTCCTATTTCCCGACCAAAATGCTGATAATGCAAATCGAAATTAGGGAAAACAACACCTGAATGTGTTTTAAAATTGGGTATTGAAATCGTTTTGATCATTGACATAGGTCCTAAATCTGTCCAAAGGCAGACTCCAAATCATTCATAAGGTCATTGATATCTTCTAATCCAACAGAAAGTCGGATCAAATCTTGAGTGACTCCCGTAGTTTTTTGAGCTGCTTCATCCAACTGTTGATGGGTAGTACTTGCAGGATGTATAATCAAGGACTTGGTATCTCCAATATTCGCCAATAGGGAAAATAACTGCGTTGTATCCGCTACTTTTTTAGCAGCCTCATACCCTTTTTTCAATCCAAAAGTCACGATCCCACTTTGTCCTTTTGGGAGGTATTGCTGAGCCAAGGCATTGTATTTTGAAGTTTTAAGACCGGGATAATTCACCCAGGCCACCTCATCTCGGGTAGACAGCCATGCGGCTAATTTCAACGCATTTTCTGAATGTTTTTTCATTCGTATATCGAGCGTTTCAACACCTTGTATGGTTTGAAAACTATTAAAAGGACTGGGGGCGCTCCCCAAATCTCGTAAGCCCTCGATGCGTACTTTGGCAATAAACGCAAGATTTCCTAGTGCCTCGTGATAATTCAGCCCGTGGTAACTAGGATTGGGTTCAGTGAATTCAGGAAAATTTCCATTACCCCAATCAAAGGTACCTGCATCTATGATCACACCCCCTAGGGTAGTTCCATTTCCTGTAAGGTATTTCGTTAAGGAGTGTATTACAATATTGGCACCGTGTTCAATCGGGTTTAACAAGGCAGGTGAAGCTACGGTATTGTCTACAATAAAAGGGACTTTAGCGCTTTTCGCTGCAGCTGCAATTGCTTTGAGATCCAGTACGTCCAACTTAGGATTTCCTAGAGATTCTGCAAAAAATGCTCGGGTGTTGGATTGAACTGCTTTTGAAAATTCAGTGGGATCGTCTGGATTGACAAAAGTCGAAGTAATGCCAAATCGAGGAAGAGTATTTGCCAGGAGATTGTAGGTACCACCATACAAACTATTGGAGGCAACTATATGATCTCCTGTTCTTAGGATGGTCATCAGGCTGGTAGCAATGGCTGCTGTTCCAGAAGCTGTAGCCACCGCAGCCACTCCACCTTCAATGGCTGCCAAACGTTGCTCCAATACATCATTGGTTGGATTGTTGAGCCTTGTATAAATAAAGCCAGACTCTGCTAGTGAAAACAAATTAGCAGCGTGATCTGAATTATTAAACACATAAGAGGTTGTTTGATAAATAGGAACTGCTTGTGTTCCCTGAGTTTTTTTTGCATCATGCCCTGCATGTAATGCTTGTGTTGCGAGTTGTGTACTCATAATTGAAATTCTTTTTTTATGGATTGTAAATAATCTAATTTTTCCCAAGTGAAAAGCTCTACTTCCTTCGATACTTTTCCGTTGTAAGGAGATTCAAACGTTTTAGTAATTGTCAGAGGCTGACGCCCCATATGTCCATAAGAAGCTGTTTCTAGGTACATCGGATTTCTCAATTTGAGTCGTTGCTCAATCGCGTAGGGTCGCATGTCAAACAAAGTTGCTGCCTTTATAGCTATTTCTGCATCGGTGAGGTTTACTTTAGAAGTACCATAAGTATTGATATAAATTGAAGTTGGTTCAACCACGCCAATGGCGTAACTCAACTGTACAAGGATTTCGTCTGCCACTCCAGCAGCCACTAGATTTTTAGCCATGTGTCGTGCCGCATAAGCTGCACTTCGATCAACTTTACTAGGGTCTTTTCCACTAAAGGCTCCTCCACCGTGACCTCCTTTTCCGCCGTAGGTGTCCACTATAATTTTTCTACCTGTAAGGCCTGTATCTCCGTGCGGTCCTCCAATGACAAACTTTCCTGTAGGATTGACATGATAGGTTATGTCCTTGCCAAATAACTTTTGGATTTCTGGAGGACACTGGTCAACCACTCGAGGAATAAGCACCTGTATCACATCCGATTTAATTTGTTCCAACATCGCTTTTTCATCAGTGTCAAAATCATCGTGTTGTGTGGAAACAACAATTGTATCAATACGTATGGGTTTGTTATTGTCGTCATACTCAATAGTAACTTGTGATTTAGAATCGGGGCGTAAGTAGGTGATTTCTTTATTTTCTCTCCTCAATGCTGCCAGTTCGATCAAAATCTTATGAGACAAGTCAAGAGCTAAAGGAATTAAAGATTCTGTTTCATTTGTGGCGTATCCGAACATAATTCCCTGATCTCCAGCTCCTTGAGCTTCTTTTTCTTCACGATCTACGCCGCGGTTAATGTCTTGTGATTGTTCGTGAATAAGTGATACTACTCCGCAAGAATCTCCGCTAAATTGATAGGCGCCTTTGGTATAGCCAATTTTGTTAATTGTTTCTCTTGCAATAGTTTGCACATCTAGGTAGGTAGCGCTTTTGACTTCGCCAGCAAGGATTACTTGACCAGTAGTTACAAGGGTTTCACAAGCCACCTTACTCTCGGGATCAAAAGCTAAAAAATGATCGAGTAAGGCGTCGCTGATTTGATCTGAAATTTTATCTGGGTGTCCTTCACTTACAGATTCTGAGGTAAAAAAGTATGCCATTTTAGTTGCTTTAGGGAAGGATTCAAACGGTGCGTTTTGAAAAGCAACACTGCTTTAGCATTTTTTTTTCGAGGTTTGCAATCAGTCAAATCCTTCCTCGTTCGAGGGACAAAAATACAGCTTTTTTTTTATTGACACTTATTTATTTTTTTTTCTAGTAAAAATAATCTCGAATACAAAAAGATACTTTTTCAGCTCTACCGCTTTTATTCTTTAAAAAAAGAAACTACTTTGCAGTTCCATAAACAAACATTAAAGCACTATGCATATTGCTATCGCTGGAAACATTGGGGCAGGAAAAACAAGCCTCACTGAACTTTTGGCAAAACACTACAACTGGGAGGCACATTTTGAAGATGTTATTGACAATCCTTACCTAGATGATTTTTACAACCACATGGAACGTTGGTCATTCAATCTTCAAATTTACTTTCTAAAAAGCCGCTTTCAACAATTATTAGCGATAAAAAACAATCCTAAAACCATCATTCAAGATCGAACAATTTACGAGGATGCACATATTTTTGCTCCAAACTTAAAAGCTATGGGTTTGATGAACCTAAGAGATTTTAAAAATTATCAAGAGCTTTTTGAGTTGATGGAGTCTTTGATTAAAGGACCTGATTTACTTATTTATTTACGCAGTAGCATTCCTAATCTGGTTAATAAAATTCATAAAAGAGGACGGGATTATGAAACTTCGATCAGCATTGATTATTTAAGCCGTCTCAACGAACGATATGAAGCATGGACCTCGACTTATGACAAGGGAAAAATTGTAATTATCGATGTTGATAATATGGACTTTGTTGAAAATGAAGACGATTTAAAACACATCATAGGAAAAATAGATGCTGTTTTTTGAAAATTCAACTCTAAATGCTTCAGGCTTAAGGAGACAAAAAAAAGAGGTTGAAATTCAACCTCTTTTTTTTTAAATAACTCAAACTCTGTTACTCTTTTTCGTCTTTTTCTTCTTTAATAGTAACTTCAACAACCATTTCTTTTTCAGAATCTGAAGTTACATTTACTGTGTATTCCTCATCCTCTGTAGCCTTTGTGTCAGTAACAACCACCTCGATGGTGTTTGACTTATTTTGCGCTTCTACATAGGCTGCAACAGCGTCTTGATTCATTGCTATACTCGGTGCAATAACCAATGCAACTACAGACATTAATTTGAGTAAGATGTTCAATGAAGGTCCTGAAGTATCTTTAAAAGGATCACCCACAGTATCACCAACTACAGCAGCTTTATGAGCATCTGTTCCCTTTCTTCCTTGTTCTTCTATCATTTTTTTGGCGTTATCCCAGGCACCACCCGCATTCGACTGGAAAATAGCCATCAAGACCCCACATGTAGTAACACCAGCAAGAAGTCCTCCTAGCATTTCAGCTCCACCAAAAAATCCTACTCCCACAGGAACCACTATTGCTAGTACCCCTGGTAAGACCATTTCTTTAATAGAAGCTTTAGTAGAGATTGCTACACACTTATCGTATTCTGCTACTCCATCAGCAGCGTCAAATATCTTGCGGTCTGCAGCAGAAGCTTTAGACATATCTGAATTGTTTTTTCGCATGACTTCCAAAGCAGCTTTCAATGCAGGAATGTCTCTAAACTGTCTTCTTACCTCTTCAATCATTGCCATCGCAGCTCTACCAACTGCATTCATAGACAATGCAGAAAAAACAAAAGGCAACATACCTCCTACCAAAAGTCCAGCCATGATTTTGGGCTGTGCAACATCAATAGCAGGAATATTTGCTGTTTTCATGTAAGCTGCAAACAATGCCAAAGCTGTCAAAGCAGCAGAAGCAATTGCAAATCCTTTTCCAATTGCAGCAGTAGTATTTCCTACAGCATCTAATTTGTCTGTACGCTCTCTTACTTCGGGATCAAGTTCTGCCATTTCAGCAATTCCCCCAGCATTGTCAGAAATAGGTCCATAAGCATCTACAGCTAATTGAATACCTGTATTCGCCAACATACCCACAGCGGCAATCGCAATTCCGTAGAGTCCTGCAAAATAATGAGAAACTAGTATAGCTCCAGCAATTAGAATAATGGGGATTGCAGTGGACATCATCCCCACTCCTAAACCAGAAATAATATTTGTTGCAGCACCTGTTTCAGACTGCTCTACAATTGATTTTACAGGTTTAGTACCTGTACCTGTGTAGTATTCCGTTACTTTTCCAACAGCCAATCCAGCAATCAAACCTGCAATTGTGGCAAAAAAGACTCCAAGAGCTCCAGAAGGCAATCCTTCAACTGATTCTGGAATAAAAGCTTGAATTAAAAAATAGGAGGCTACCAACATCAATCCTGCTGAACCAAACTCTCCTAAGTTTAATGCTTTGTGGGGAGAACCTCCCTCTTTTACTCGAACAAAAAACGTTCCAATGATAGACATCACAATACCTACAGCAGCTAAAGCTAGTGGCAAATACACTGCCCCCAATCCGTCAAAATCAGGAGTTACTATCAACGCGCCTAAAACCATTGTCCCTATGATTGAACCTACATAGGACTCAAAAAGGTCAGCACCCATTCCGGCTACATCTCCTACATTATCTCCTACATTATCAGCTATCGTTGCTGGATTTAAAGGGTGGTCTTCGGGAATTCCTGCTTCAACTTTCCCTACCAGGTCTGCTCCTACGTCTGCGGCTTTGGTATAAATACCTCCACCTACACGTGCGAACAAAGCTATAGACGAGGCTCCTAATGAAAATCCTGAAAGTACGTTCAGTACTTCCGTAATTTCCCAGCCTTGACCACTGTATATTGCAAAAAGACCACTTAGCCCTAATACACCAAGACCAACTACTCCCAAGCCCATTACTGCTCCTCCAGCAAAAGCAACTTCTAATGCTTTACCTAGAGAAGTTCTAGCAGCATTTGTAGTTCGTACATTCGCTTTAGTAGCAACTTTCATACCGATGAATCCTGCAAGAGCAGAACAAATAGCTCCTACTATAAAGGATACAGCTACCATCCCGTTTGAACCAGCTTCTGACTGCCCTTTGAAAAATAATAGGACAGCTACTGCAGCTACAAAAACTGATAATATTTTGTATTCTGCTTTTAAAAATGACATTGCACCGTCTGCAATATTTTTTGCAATTCGTGCCATTTTCTCATTTCCTACTTCTTGTTTAGATACCCAATTGTTTTTAATAAAAACAAAGAGTAATGCTAGTACTCCAAATGCGGGTAGTAATTGTATGAATAATTCCATCTTAGTTTTTTGTTTGAAAAGTGTGCGTAAAAATAGTAAAACAATCTAGAATACAAAACCTGATAAAACTGGAGCAATCCAGTGGTAATAGGAAGCTTTTTCTAGGGATTTAAGGCTTAATTTCATTAACGATACATGACTTTTTTAACCGATTTAATCACATCCTGGTGATTGGGCAACCATTCTTCTAGTAAAACTGGAGAATATGGCGCGGGGGTGTCTGCAGTATTTATTTTTTCGACGGGAGCGTCTAAGTAATCAAATAATTCGTTTTGTACCTGATAGGTGATTTCTGTAGATATATTACCAAAAGGCCATGATTCCTCTAAAATCACCAAACGGTTAGTTTTCTTCACAGACTCAAAAATAGTTTTATAGTCTAAGGGGCGAATGGTGCGCAAATCTATTACCTCAACATCAATTCCTTCTTTTGACAATTCCTCTGCGGCAATCAACCCTTCTTTTAAAATTTTTCCGAAAGAGACCAAGGTGATGTCTTTTCCTGGTCTTTTTATATCAGCAACACCTATTGGTAGAGTATACTCTCCTTCTGGAACCTCCCCTTTATCCCCATACATTTGTTCTGACTCCATAAAAATCACTGGATCGTTATCTCTGATCGCAGACTTTAATAATCCTTTGGCATCATAAGGGTTTGAAGGAACAATTACTTTAAGGCCAGGGCAGTTAGCATACCAGCTCTCAAACGCTTGAGAATGTGTTGCTGCGAGCTGACCTGCAGAGGCCGTAGGACCACGAAATACGATAGGACAAGGGAACTGTCCGCCTGACATTTGTCTAATTTTTGCAGCGTTGTTAATAATCTGATCGATACCTACTAACGCAAAATTAAACGTCATATATTCAATTATAGGTCGGTTTCCAGTCATTGTAGACCCAACACCAATACCTGAAAATCCAGCTTCTGAAATTGGGGTATCAATGACACGCTTAGAGCCAAATTCGTCTAACATACCTTTGGATGCTTTATAAGCGCCGTTGTATTCTGCTACTTCTTCACCCATTAAATAGATGGTTTCATCTCTTCTCATCTCCTCACTCATAGCCTGAGCTATTGCTTCTCTAAATTGAATGGTTTTCATCGTTTAAATTGCATTTGAGCGCAAATTTAATCATTAATTATCTATTATCTCTACTCAATAAACAAGGAATACTTACGTTTGTATTAAACCTTTAGTAAATACATTTGGTCTCAAAGCTATTGGGTCCAATAAAATTTTTAAAAATGAAGTTAATTCAGATGACCGTCCGTGGAATCTCCTACAGTGAAACCCAAACTGGAGCCTATGCGCTTATATTAAGCGAAGAGGAAGGCGACAGAAAACTTCCAATAATCATCGGCGGATTTGAGGCTCAATCCATTGCAATTGCCTTGGAACAGGAAGTAAAACCTAGCCGACCTCTTACCCATGATCTTTTTAAGAGTTTCGCTGAGCGCTTCGAAATATACGTTAAACAAGTCATCATACACAAGCTAGTAGATGGGGTGTTTTATGCAAGTCTGATCTGTGAACGCGATAAGATTGAAGAAATTATTGACTCTCGTACTTCAGATGCTATCGCATTAGCACTGCGCTACAACGCACCAATATACACCTATGATTCAATCTTAAAAAAAGCAGGATTTACGGCTGCAATCTCCGGGGAAGCAAAAAAATTATCTGAAGACAACTGGATTCAGAATTTTGTGACAGAGCAAAGCAACAAAAATGAAGAAATAGGGGATCTTAAAAACTACACTGTTTCCGAATTGAAAGCACTTTTAACGAAATTGGTCAATCAAGAAAGCTATGAAAAAGCTGCTCGTGTTCGTGATGAATTGTCCAAAAGAAAAAGTTAATTATACTATTGTTAATTTTTTTTGATAAACTTCTTCAGTAAACAGTTCTAAATAAAAGAAATGCTTCTAATTTTGATTTAAAGTCTATTTATGAAGCAATATCTAGAGCTCTTAAAGCACGTTCAAAGCAAAGGGATTAAAAAAGAAGACCGGACGGGAACAGGTACAAAAAGTATTTTTGGTTATCAAATGCGATTTGATCTCTCTGAAGGCTTTCCTTTGGTTACCACCAAAAAAATTCATGTTAAATCCGTCATTCACGAGCTGCTCTGGTTTTTAAAGGGAGAAACCAATATTGCTTATTTACAAGAAAACGGAGTTCGAATTTGGAATGAGTGGGCAGATGAAAATGGAGATTTAGGTCCTGTTTACGGTCATCAATGGCGCAATTGGAATAGTGAGGGAATTGATCAAATCGAAGAAGTCATCCGCAGTTTAAAAACAAATCCAGATTCCAGAAGAATGATAGTTTCTGCTTGGAATCCAAGTGTCCTTCCCGACACGAAAGTTTCTTTTTCTGAAAATGTAGCAAATAATAAAGCAGCCTTACCTCCATGTCATGCTTTTTTTCAATTTTATGTTGCTAACGGCAAGCTGTCCTGCCAGTTGTATCAACGCAGTGCGGATGTTTTCTTAGGAGTTCCCTTCAACATTGCTTCTTATGCACTTCTTACTCTTATGGTAGCACAAGTTTGTGGACTTGAGGCTGGAGAATTCATACACACCTTTGGAGATGTGCATATATATTCGAATCACGAAGAGCAAGTCAAAGAGCAATTAACTAGAACTCCTAAAGCTTTACCTACCATGAAACTCAACCCGAAAGTGAACTCTATTTTTGACTTCACTTACGAGGATTTTGAACTTCTAGATTACGACCCACATCCTCTCATTCGAGGCGCTGTAGCTGTTTAGCTCAACTTTTCTTAAGTATTGAAATCAAATGGTTCAAGTCTGATTCAGTATTGTAATAATGGAAAGAAACGCGCACTCCTGTTCCGCGAAGAGCACATTGAATGTTGTTTTTTTGGAGTTTTTCGTAAAGTGATGCTCCACCTTTCAGTATGAAAATACTACTGTGTTGTTTTCTTTCAGCAACCCATGGTTCAATATACAATTTGTCTGTGAGTTGTGTTTTCACTTTTTCTGACAGTTTTATTTTTTGATCCAGTAGTTTTTCAAAACCCTGAGCACGAAAAGATTCTATCGCAAATCGAAGACTAGCAGCAGCCAGAATATTGAAATGGCCATTAAAAATACGCTGATGTAATTCCGCAAAGCTACACCCTGCACTTTTTAAAAATAAAGAGGAAACCATCAACACCCCATTTCCAAATCCTGCGAGAAGCCATTTGTAGCCACTCGCGACTACCAAATCAAAAGGAGAACGATCAAAATGAAAAAGATGTCCTCCAAGAAATTGGGTTCCGTCTCCAATGAGAATCAAATTAGGATAGTTTTTTTTAATCTTTTTAAGGAATTCTAAATCGATAAGTAAACCCGTATCGTATTGCACAATACTCAAGGCCAATACATCGATCCCACCAGTTGCCAGTCGCTTTTCGATTGCATCTTCAACAGCTGTAGTTTTTGGAATTTTATGCACTTCAAATCCACTTTCTTCAAATGCTGAAGAAAGAGAAGGATATTCTTCTTCAAGCAAAAGAACATTTAGACTTTTTGATAAAAAAGTCAAAGCTTGTCTTATTCCTGTTGAAAAGTTAGAAACCACATAGGTATGCTCCTTTTTAGCTCCAAAAAAATCTGCTAAAATATGATGGGTTGTGTCCAAATCATCGTATGCATTGACCTTGTATGTTGCCCCTTTTTCTAAATACTCTTTTTCTTGCAGCTGTCTAAATTGAGCTAAAGCAGTAGACATTGGACCTACATAGGCTGTGTTTAAATAAGTACTTTTTGTTAATAATGGGAAAAGTGTTGAGGACATCGATGAATTAGAAAAACGTATTTTTGTCCAAAATTAATCTTTTCAAAAGATGAATGAAGGAGATTCTTCAAAAGAAATAACTTTAATTGCTGCAGCCTCAGAGAATAATGTTTTAGGAAAAGACAATCAATTGATCTGGCATCTTTCTGAAGACCTAAAACGCTTTAAACAACTCACCCTTGGTCATGCAGTAATTATGGGAAGAAAAACCTTTGAATCGATGCCCAAAGCACTTCCCAATCGCACCAACATCATTTTGACAAGAAACAAAAATTATAAAGCTGAAAACGCGCTTGTTGCACATACCATAGAACAAGCACTTTCATTCACAGGTGAAGACATCAAGCCTTTTATCATTGGAGGCGGTGAAATTTATTCCCTGTTTTTGTCTTTTGCAACTTCAATTGAACTCACTCGGGTACACCACTATTTTGAAGGAGATGCCTTTTTCCCTGAAATGAATCCTTTAGATTGGAAATTGGTATCGAAAGTTGAGAATGAAGCAAGTGATGCACAGCCTTTTGCTTTCAGTTATTTAACTTATAAAAAAACAACAAACTAATGAATGCTTATGTATTTCCTGGGCAGGGAGCCCAATTTCCGGGTATGGGTGCTACACTTTTTGAGTCATCAAACCTTGCAAAAGAGCGATTTAATCAAGCAAATGCTATTTTAGGCTTTCCCATTACAGAAATTATGTTTGGAGATGATGCCGAAGCACTCAAAGAAACTCGGGTCACCCAACCTGCAATTTTCTTACATGCTACGATTCTCAGTGAAGTAATGGGTGATCGTTTTGCTCCAGATATGGTGGCAGGGCATTCTTTAGGAGAATTTTCTGCACTTGTTGCCGCTGGAGTGTTATCCTTTGAAGACGGATTGGGTCTAGTTAAAGAACGTGCTTTGGCAATGCAAGCAGCATGTGATCATGTTCCTGGTACAATGGCAGCAATATTAGGACTAGAGGATGCGGTAGTTGAGTCCGTTTGTGAGTCTACCCCTGGTGTGGTTATCGCGGCCAACTACAACTGCCCTGGGCAATTGGTTATTTCAGGAGAAATAGAAGCAATAAATAACGCCTGCGAGGCTCTCACAGCAGCAGGTGCAAAAAGAGCTTTAGTTCTCCCCGTAGGAGGAGCTTTCCACTCCCCACTAATGGAACCTGCCAAAGAACGCCTAGCTGTAGCTATTGAAAACACCGTTTTCTCAAAGCCCAGCTGTCCTGTATATCAGAACGTTTGTGCAACAGGGGTTCGAGACACCAAAGAGTTAAAAAGCAATCTCATCGCCCAACTTACTGCACCTGTACGATGGACCCAAACCATCCAACATATGATTGCTGATGGCGCTACCCATTTTACTGAAGTTGGACCAGGAAAAGTTTTACAAGGTTTGGTCAAAAAAATTGATCGCTCTTTAGAAACTGCCTCTGGAGATTTTGTTTAATTATTCTTATAAATAACGCCGTTTTTCATAACGAATGTTACTTCTGTAAGGGTATTGACATTTTCCAATGCATTTTCCTCAGTAGCCACAATATCTGCTAAAAAACCCTCTTTGATTTGACCCAATTGGTTCTCTTTATCAAGAAGTTTCGCGTTAACTAAAGTAGCTGATTGTAGTACTTCAGAAACAGGCATACCTCCTTCATTCATATAGACAAATTCTTTAGCATTTTCCCCATGTGGAAAAACACCTGCATCGGTTCCAAAAGCTATGGGAACGCCATATTCATATGCTTTTGAGAATGTTTCTTGTATCTGAGCTCCGATAGCAATTGCTTTAGGTACAATTACAGCAGGATAGGCTCCTGGTTTTTTGGCTTGTTCAGCAACAAATTTTCCAGCTGAAATAGTAGCAACCAAATAGGCTTCTTTTTCTTTCATCAATTCCATAGTTCGTTTTTCAATCAGCGTGCCGTGTTCAATCGTTTTTACACCATTAGAAACAGCTCTATACATACCCTCATCTCCATGTGCATGCGCAGCAACTTTCAGCCCATAATCTGTAGCTGTTTTAACAATAGAAGCTAATTCTTCCTCTGTAAATTGGGGGTTTTGTCCATTTTTTGCAACACTCAACACTCCTCCAGTAGCTGTAATTTTTATCCAATCCGCTCCATTTTTATAGCGCTGTCGGACTGCTTTTCGTGCCTCTTCTGCGGAATTGATTACTCCTTCTTTTGGCCCTGGATCCCCTTGTAAATCCGCGCGAAAACCATTTGTTGGGTCCGCATGTCCCCCTGTAGTTCCAATGGCCTTTTCTGCTGTAAAAATTCTAGGTCCTCTTGTTATGCCTCTGTTTATTGCATTTCTCAAGGCAACATTGACTCCTGTTCCCCCCATATCTCTGACGGTAGTGAAACCTGCCAATAAAGTCCGCTCTGCAATTGCACCTGCTTCATAAGCGGTATCTGGAGGATTGTTTGTAAAAGCTTTTAAATAGCGGTCCGGACTATATTCCCCTTCTATGTGTACGTGCATGTCTATAAAACCAGGGTATACTGTTTTGGATTTTAAATCTATTACCGGGCTGTTGTCCTCAGGAAGGACATATCCCTTTTTTACTTCTGCTATTTTATTTCCATTAATAATAAGAGTGTGTGGCCCCATCATTTTAGCTTTTTGAGAGTCAAAAACTTGACCACATTGAAGATAAGTGGTTTGTGACCAAGACCAAAAGGCTAAAAATAGAGCCAGTATTAAGAGTGTTTTTTTCATTATAGTTTTAAGTTTATATGAAGGTAGTTTTTTCAAACCAAAAAATAAAATAACACAGTTTTTATCTAAAAAATTCTATAACTGCTGAAGTAATATATTCAATTTGATCTTTGGAAAGTTCAGAATGCATAGGGAGAGAGATCACTTCATCAACTAAACGATTGGTTACGGCGTACTGACTTTCAGAGGCAGTTTCGTTAAAATACGCTTTCTGTAAATGCAAAGGAACTGGATAATACACCCCACAGGGTATGTTTTTTTGATTGAGGTATGAAAGCAGATCATCCCTCTTGCCATTTTTTATACGAAGTGTGTACTGATGATAAACATGGCTATCACAATCTGAGCTTCTTTTAGGAGTTTCAATATGAGGATGGTCTTTCAATAGTTGACTGTATCGAAGAGCTGCTTCTTTTCTTCTTTCATTGTAAAAATCCAAGTATTTCAACTTTACTTTAAGCACAGCTGCTTGTAAAGAATCCAACCGGGAATTTACCCCTACAACATCGTGATAATAGCGTTTGTACATTCCGTGATTGACAACACCTCTCAGGGTATGTGCCAGCTGATCGTCATTTGTAAAAAGTGCACCACCGTCACCGTAAGCGCCCAAGTTTTTTGATGGAAAAAAAGAAGTAGTTCCCACCGTTCCCATTGTTCCAGTTTTTGCTCTGGTACCATCAGAAAAAGTATAAACAGCACCCATACCCTGGGCATTGTCTTCAATTAGAAAAAGGTTGTGCTTCTCCGCCAGTTTTAAAAGAGGCTCCATGGGCGCTACTTGCCCAAAAAGATGCACCGGTATGATCGCTTTAGTTTTTGGGGTAATTGCTCTCTCTACCTCATCTGGACAAATATTAAAAGTGTGGGGATCTACATCTACTAAAACAGGTGTTAATTTTAAAAGGGCAATAACTTCTACCGTGGCGGCAAATGTAAAATCAGCAGTAATCACCTCATCTCCAGGTTTTAGGTCTAATCCCATCAATGCGATTTGTAAAGCATCAGTACCATTTGCACAAGGTATTACATGTTTAACGTTTAAATAGGCTTCTAAATTGTTTTGAAATTCATGAACTACTGGACCATTGATAAACGCACTTGAACTGAACACCTCTTCTAGCGCATTATCAACCTCTTTTTTGATAAAAAGGTATTGTTTTTTTAAGTCCACCATTTGAATGGGATCCATAGCATTAATTTTTGTAAAGATAAATGAGGAAAACGACTTAGACTATCTTTTCAAATCGTTTTGGAATTTTTATAACACTTGGTCCTTTTAGTGTAGCTGGTTTATTCCAAGCCAACCACCTTCTGTTTTTTGTAAAATACTTTGTTGCTGTTAAAAAAAGTGGATCAGCGTCTTGTGGTGTTTCTTCTTCCAAGGCCTCATAAAGTCCCATTCGCCGGTTGAAATGTCCCTTCCATCCGGACTGGTTGAGTTCCTTATCTTTTGATTTATTAGCTGCTGTAGTGTAATCCACAAGTCCAAAGTGAAATAGAAAGAGGTTCGAATCGATTACAAAATCCTTCCCCTTGACTCGATGAAAACCAGACCCCCACTCCAAAGGCTCAAAAATCACTACAGCTTTTGTGTAACGGTCCGAAATTTGAGCAAAACGGCGTTGAGACAAAAAGGGTTTCTTTAGGTCAATAGGTTTTTCCCCTTGAGGATGTTGACCAACATCAAGCCCTAAAGCAGAGCAAGAGGTTGTTGCGATTTGTTGTTGTAAATACGCTTTTAATCCCAAGCCTAGTTTTGGATCGACCACAAGGAACTCATCGATATCCATAGCTATAACTGCACTGTATTTTGGAAAAAGACTTTGAGCAAAAGTTGAAATTTTTTTAGCTCTAAAGCGGTCTCCTTTGGCTCTTGAAAACGACTTATGTGGGATTTGAAAGCAATGGATCTTTTCAGCCTCCTTAGGTAAAGGTTGATCTAATCCGTCCACAAATAGATACAAATTCTCATGCCCCAACTGCTCCGCATAAAAGGAGATCCATTTGTCCACAAAAAGGGGAGCATTTCGATACATGCTTATGGCAGCTACTGGTTTTTTCATTTTGAGTTAGATTTCTATTTCTAACAGACGATTCATTTTTTTAAAAAAAAGGTCCTGTACAGTTGAGGGGGCTAATTCAAGACTTTGAACACAAAGGAACAATTTTTGCTTTTGGTTGGCTACTTTATGGAATTTCTCTTCCAAATAATTTTTATTACGCTTGTTTGGTTGTACGTAAACTGCTTGAATGGAATCAAGATTTTGGTTTCCGTCTTTAATTTCTAAATGATTTGCAAGAGCCACCGTGTTGAATTGATTGTAATTTCTGAAACGGTATTTTATATTTTGAATCAAAACTTCTTCATGAGATTCAAAAAATTTTTTTAAGCGCTTTTTACTCATTGCCAGAGGGGTGTGGCCAGAGCGAAAATACCGAAAAGTATATCCCAAAAGTCTTGCAGCATTCCATTGGTTAACCTGAAAGGAGGGTGTAGGTTCTTTATGAATCGCAAACATCTTATCCCAGTAAAAGGATTTTAATTGATCCCAAACCAGTCGCTCGTAGGGAGGCAGCGCCCACTTTCCTCTTAACACGGGAAGGCCTTTACGAAACCAATCTGTAGGCTGCACTTCTCGAACCAAGAAAATATCATCATTGAAATAAACAAATTGTTCTGATAGTCCCTTGATCCTCCAAAGCATATTTGAAATACAAATACTATTAAAGGTGGGTAAATACTCCTCATATCCTTCAAAAATTTCTGTATGGTCCACAATGCGAAGATCTTCTGTGCGTTCAGGAAAATACTTTTCAACCAAAGGATGGACCTTTGGGTCTTGTTGGTCGGTAACGATAACTATTTTTCTTACAAAAGAGGCAAATTTTAATATGGAAAGAACACAATAACATACCTCGTTTAAAGAATGGAAACGGGTTTTCGCCGCCCCTGGAGGAGCTGATTTTAAATCGCTATTTAAAAAATTATTTCGCTTTTGTGTTAGAACAGGATCTGATCCATCTACCCAAGCAATAACGATATCTATAGGAGAATTTTGGGTGTCTTGCATATTCAATCAAAGGTACGGAATTCATGAATCCTACAAATAATAAATAATTTGAAGATTGCATATGATGTGCTGAGTAATTGTATATTTGACTATAAAATTTTACTGATGAAAAAATCTTTTTTATTACTTCTGTTATCTACCTTTTCTTTCCTTCAAAGCCAGGAAACTCCTAATATAATTATCATGATAGGAGACGGTATGGGTCTGACCCAGATCACTGCTGGAATGTACTCGAATAACAATACGATAGCACTTGAAGATTTTGAATTTATTGGATTATCAAAAACACATGCGCTGGGTCAACTTGTGACCGATTCTGCAGCCAGTGGTACAGCAATGGCATGTGGAATTAAAACGTATAATGGCGTTATAGGTATTGATAAGAACAATGCCCATCAGCCCAGCATACTAGAGCTCAGTCAAAAAAAGGGGTATTCCACCGGATTAGTTGTAACCTCTAGCGTTGTTCACGCTACACCTGCTTCTTTTTACGCCAAAGTACCGTCAAGAAAATTATATGAGGACATCGCACTTCAGTTGAGTCAACACAGCCTTGATCTAATCATAGGAGGGGGGCTGGATTTTTTTAATAAACGAGAAGATAAAAGAGATTTAATCAAAGAAATGAATCAGTACGAATTTGTCACGGATTTAAAAGAATTTCAAAATACCACCTCCGATAAAATTGGTTTTTTAACCTACAAAAAAGAACCACCAAAAAAATTAGAGGGTCGCTCACCTGCTTTAGATGAATTAGTCGCTACAAGTTTAGAAAAACTAGATGCAAGAAAAAAGCCTTTTTTTCTTCTCGTTGAGGGGTCGCAAATCGACTGGGGAGGACATGCAAACGAAATGGACTATATGGTTTCTGAATTTAAAGAATTTGACAAGACCATTGAAAAAGTCCTAGATTTTGCCAAAAAAGATGGTAATACATTAGTCATTGTAACTGCAGATCACGAAACAGGAGGCCTCACCTTAAAAGGTGGAAACCTTGAAAAAGCAACAGTGAAGGGTGACTTCAGCACAGAGGGACATTCCGCAGCAATGGTTCCTGTATTTAGCTATGGTCCTTTTTCAAAATTGTTTGCTGGAATCTATGAAAACACAGCAATTTTTGAAAAAATGAAACAGGCGTTAAATGCAGAACAATAGTTTATTTTGTTCTCGCTTTTGCGACTATGGTTTTTTCAAAATCAGCATCATCTTCTAAAATTTCATAGAAGTCTTTCATGAAATCTATCATGTTGTCAAACTCTTTAGGGTTTGAAAACTCCGATTCAAAACTTGAAACCATTTGTATCAATTCTTCTTTTTTGTCGATGAATTGGGCACGAACTTCATCAAAGTATTTTTGGTCTCTTTTGAATCCTCTATAGACTCTTTCCTGTACAGAATTAATCCCTAATGTAGTGTTTACAGTTGCATAACTAGGATCTACCCAACCTGTCATATCAAAATCATAAGGTAAAGGGATGATTTCTTTGTTTACAAACAACAGTTTCCCATTGTGTTGATAGGCCACCGAAAAATCTGTATTCCCTAATAAAAACTGAAAAAAAGCATTTTGAACTGAAGTTAAATGTTGCATCCCCATAGGATGAACAAAACGCTCAAAAACTTTTCCTTCATGACGTTTAGCAACTTGCTTATCATCTTCTATCAAAAACCCCTTGAGTTGGAAATTTTTAATTTTTTTACCCTTCTGTTCGTTAAAATCAATATCTACACGTCTCGTTTTAAAATGAAATGGAGATATTTTTTCATAAATCTTATAGGCTATAAACTCTTGTAGAATGTTGTCGTTATTTTCTGATTCCAATTTACAAGGAAGTACCAATTTTAGAGACTTATTACCATCAAACAAGGTGCCCTGCCTTTGATCCTTTTTTATCTTCATTTTTATAGGTGGAAAATAACATTCAGCACGTCTAAAATTACCTCTTGCTCGAAGTTGAACCTGCATAGCAGTCCATTTTTCATTCTGAAGAAATTCCAAAGTAGTGTCTATAAATGTAGAATCATTTGTCTTTGAATTTACTTCTTTGTTTGAATAACTAAGTTTTATATTTAAAGGGGTTTGATCAGCAAAAAGATCATCTGATTTTAACGGTTTTTGAGCAGTTGCCCAAAAAACTGTCATTAAAATGAAAAAGAATATTCCTTGTATCTTCATAATATAGTTAATAAATTTACTCAAATATAACAATTGTTTTTCATGTCTAGATATCTCATTATCATCAATTTCAGGACGTTGTTTTCTCTTTTACTGTCCCTTTTAGTTCCTTTTATAGCTTATGAGTTCAAAGTGGTTTACAATATTGATTTAACGCTGATGAGTATAGCAATTATTTTTCCTTTGGTATTTACCATAAGAGGCGCATTTCGAAGAAGAGAAAAGGCTCTTGAACATTTGAGTCGTTTTAGGGCAAGTCTTATAACAGTAGAAAACTTTTTTCAAAATTCTAAAATGCCTCAGGAACTCAAAACAGAAAGCACTGAAAAGTTAAAAGAATTAAACAGCGCTCTTTTTGAACATTTGAATACCAAAAGTGAGGATACCACTTTATACGATCAAAAACTTCAAGAGATGAAGGGTTTTATTTTAGTTAATCGTGAAGCAATGTCCGGTGGAACACGTGATAAGCTCTATCGATTTTTAAGAGATGTCATTGACAGTGCAGATAATTTAATTGGCATTCATTCTCATCGGACCCCTGTAAGCCTTAAGGCCTATTGTTTGATTTTTATCTATATTTTTCCTGTTGTTTACACCCCTACCATAATCAATAAAATCGGTCTTGAAAACCCAAACTGGCTTACTTATTTCATTGTGATTTTGAGTGAGTTTATACTAATTTCACTGTACAACATCCAGGACCAAATGGAATATCCTTTTGACGATAAGGGGTTAGATGACATCAAGTTTAAACTCTTCAAGTTTAAACGATAAAAATAATTTTTATCTTAACGATCGTTAACACAGAGAATTAATTATTATCAATTTATAGTTTTATCCCCTGAGGTATTCTAAAAGATTGGGTCTTTTATTCTCTTACCAATACTGTTAAAAATGAAAAAAATTCTTTTCCTTTTTGTTATCATACTTCACACAGGATGTATCCCGCCATCAGATAAAAAACAGCTTGATTCTATCATTGACGCTTATCAAAATTATAAAAGTTCAAGTCAAGATTCCCCACTTGGAGTCTACACCGAGGAGCGTTTTGAAAGCTATGCTCGTTTTTGTGATTCGTTAAAAACAGCTTTGGAACAAATCAATTCAAAAACATTTACTGAAGATGATAAAATTTCCTATACGCTCCTTCAATTCGTTTTGAATGAAGCGGTAGTCCGTTATGAGTACAAAACCCATTGGAACCCAATTTTATCTGATGCTGGATTTCATTCCAGCTTGACCTATAGGGTGCGCCCTTTGACGGATAAACAAAGTGCTTTAAACTATCTTAAACTACTAAAAGCCATCCCTGAAAATATTGAACAACAAACAAACTTAATCAAGAAAGGACTGGATGCTGGTATGGGTCAACCTCTGGTTATTTTCAACGGCTACGAATCTACTTATGACCAGCACATCACTGCATCAGCAGAGGATAATTTTTATTATTCCCCTTTTTTAAAACTCCCTGCACAACTTACACAAACTGAAAAAGACTCTTTGAGGCTGGCTGCAAGAAAAGTTGTTGAACAACAGGTAATCCCTACTTTCAAATCAGTAAAGCGTTTTTTTGAGGACATCTATTATCCAAATACAAGAACGGCAATTGGGGTTTCTGAAACTCCAAATGGTCTTGCCTATTATCAAAGTCGAATTGATTACTACACTACCCTAAATGAGACTCCAGAAAGTATTCACAAGACTGGTCTGGAAGAAGTAGCTCGAATTAAGAAACAAATGGAAGCTATTGTTGAGGAAGTCTCTTTTAAAGGAACGCTAAAAGAGTTCATTTCCTTTTTGAGAACAGACCCTCAATTCTATCCTAAAACTGCAGAAGAATTACTTAAACATGCTCGTAATATCGCTAAAAAAATAGACGAACAATTACCTCGTTTTTTCAAAACCCTCCCACGTAAACCCTATGGAGTAGCTCCTGTTCCAGACGCCATAGCACCAAAATATACCGCTGGACGCTACATTGGAACTTCAAAAGAAAGTACAGATCCAGGTTACTATTGGGTGAACACCTATAATTTATCCAGCAGACCGCTCTACGCTATCCCCTCTTTGACAGCACATGAAGCAGTGCCAGGACATCACTTGCAGGGCGCTTTAAACAACGAGCTTCCTGAAACTATACCAAAATTCAGAAGAAATCTCTACCTGTCTGCTTATGGAGAAGGATGGGGACTTTACACCGAATATCTAGCTGAGGAAATAGGAATTTACACAACGCCCTATGAACACTTTGGAAAACTCACCTATGAAATGTGGCGTGCTTGTCGTCTTGTGGTAGATACTGGAATCCATGCCTTTGGTTGGACACGGGAACAAGCAGTAGAATTTATGGCAAACAATACTGCCCTATCACTTCATGAAATCAATACTGAGGTAGATCGTTACATCTCATGGCCCGGGCAAGCACTGGCCTATAAAATTGGTGAACTTAAAATTAGAGCACTGAGAAAAAAAGCAGAAGAGGAGCTAGGTAGTGCTTTTGATATTCGAGAATTTCACGAAACAATTCTGGAAAAGGGAACAGTCACACTACCCCTTTTGGAAGAGCGAATCAACTCCTACATAGCTAATAAAAAATCAAAATAAATCATTCTATGAAAGACAACAAAGTACATATTTTTAGAAAGTCAAAAGGTCAAATTGTAATCGATGGACCAGTTCATCTCACTGATGAAGAAGGGAACGAACTTCCCCATGGTGAACGATTTACCCTTTGTGGGTGTGGTAGATCACAACGAATGCCTTTTTGTGACAGCTCTCACAAAGAAATAAACTAATTTTTTTTACCTTGTAAAAAACAAAAATTACAGATGTCAACTTTTACTTTAAACATTAACGGTTCACAACATGAAGTTCATGCTGATCCAACTACTCCTCTACTATGGGTTTTAAGAGATCATTTAGATTTAGTAGGAACCAAATACGGTTGCGGAATAGCCCAATGTGGTGCTTGTACCGTGCATCTCAATGGCACTGCTGTTCGTGCCTGCCAGCTTCCAGTAGCTTCTGTAGGTACTAGTAAAATTACGACCATTGAAGGGCTCTCTGAATCTGGAGATCACCCTGTGCAAAAAGCATGGCTTGCTCACGATGTGCCTCAATGTGGTTATTGCCAGGCTGGACAAATCATGAGCGCAGCAGCTCTACTTGAAAACAATCCTAATCCATCAGATGAAGATATTGATGCGGCAATGCGTGGTAATCTTTGTCGTTGTGGAACCTATACGCGGATTAAGAAAGCCATTAAAACAGCTGCAAACTCCTAACCAATGACACAAAAAAAATTAACAATGAAAGTTGCAAAAACAAGAATAGGAAGACGTTCGTTTATTAAAAGTAGTGTGCTTTCTGGAGGAGGTATGATGCTTGGATTTAATTGGCTCATGTCCTGTGATATGACGTCAACTCAAGTAAAAGCACTCCCGAAAGAATGGTTTGAAATCAACGGCTTCCTTAAAATTGGAGAAAACGGCTTGGTAACAATCATGTCTCCCAATCCAGAAATTGGTCAAAACGTCAAAACTTCGATGCCTATGCTGGTTGCTGAAGAACTAGACGTAGATTGGAACGACGTACTTGTAGAACAAGCTCCCTTAAATACAAATTTATACAAACGTCAGCTTGCGGGAGGAAGTCAATCCATTCGCCAAGGTTGGGAAAGTTTACGTATGGCTGGCGCCACAGCCAAAGCCATGTTGATACAAGCCGCAGCGGAGACTTGGGGTGTGCCAACAAACGAAATTCAAGCTGAAAAAGGAATATTAACTCATTCTATTTCTGGTAAAAAAGCAGGTTTTGGAACAATGGCTGCAAAAGCTGCACAGCTGGAAGTCCCTGAAGAGGTCACTCTAAAAAACACTGAGGATTTTAGCATCATTGGTACCTCTAGAAAAAACGTTGATGGTAGTAAAATTGTTACTGGAAAACCACTCTATGGTTTAGACTACAAACAGGACAATATGCTGATTGCCATGATAGTTCATCCTCCTGCATTTGGAATGCGACTTAAATCAATGGATGAAAAAGAAATATTGTCAATGCCAGGAATAAAGAATGTTTTTAAAATGAAAACTCACTTAGAGGATTATGCCCTAGGCGCTTTTGACAATGATGCCTTCAACGAGGTTGCCGTTGTTGTGGGTTCTTCAACCTGGGAGGTCATGCAGGCCAAAAATAGACTAAAGGTAGATTGGGAATTAGCTCCTGCTTCTTTAAAAGAAATGGATTTTTTTGGTAGAAAAATGAACGTAGAGACACCTGCTGGACTTGAAAGCACTGAAGACCATCAGAAAACTCTTACAACTAAGCTACAACAAAAAGCCAAGGTAGTCCGTCAAGACGGAAATCCGGATGCTGTTTTCAAAAAAGCAGCTAAGGTTATAGAGCGTAGTTATACCTGTCCCTTTTTAGCACACAACACACTAGAACCCATGAACTTTTTCGCAGATGTAACTGAAGAAAGAGCACTTCTAGTAGGCCCTATTCAAACCCCTGAAATCATGGAAAGCAGTGTGTCCAAACGATTGAAAATGCCTAAGGAAAAAATTGATATTCAAATGACCCGTATGGGGGGTGGGTTTGGTCGTCGCTTGTACGGACATTTTTTAACAGAAGCTGCTGTCATTTCTCAAGAAATGCAACAACCTGTAAAATTAATTTACACACGTGAAGACGATATGACTCAAGGAACTTATCGTCCTTCTTATAGCGTACTTTACCGAGCTGCACTAGACGAAAACAACAATCTTATCGCCTTTCATGTGCGCGCTGGAGGAATTCCAGAAAGCCCATTGTCAGCTAACCGTTTTCCTGCGGGTGCTGTTGACCACTACAAAGCGGAAGAATGGACCCAAGCCTCAAATATTACAGTGGGAGCATTTCGAGCACCTAGATCAAATTTTATCGCTGGTGCCGAACAATCCTTTTTGGATGAAGTTGCAGAAGCTGCGGGTAAAGACCCTATCGACTTTAGATTGGAACTCTTAGAACGAGCACAGAAAAACCCAGTTGGAGAAAATAATGATTATGAAGCTGATCGCTATGCTGGTGTTCTCAAACTCGTAAAAGAAAAATCTAATTGGAATGAAAAAAAATCCGATGTACACAGAGGAACTGCTGCCTATTTTTGTCACAACTCCTATGTCGCCAACGTACTAGACATCGTATTGGAAAATGGAAAAGCGGTGGTAGAAAAGGTTTACTGTGCAATTGATTGTGGTATCGTTGTTAATCCCGATGCAGCGACTAACCTTGCTGAGGGAGGTATAGTAGACGGAATAGGACATGCGATGTATAGCGCTATAACTTTTAAAGATGGTGTTCCAGAGCAAAACAATTTCGATAAGTATCGATTGATACGACACGACGAAGCACCGAGAAACATTGAAGTTCATTTTGTTGAAAATGATATTCATCCAACGGGTCTTGGAGAGCCACCCTTTCCCCCTATCATGGGTGCAATGGCCAATGCACTATATCGTGCTACTGGAAAAAGACATTACAATCAACCCTTCATTACTGACAAAGACCTTATCGGATAATACTTTATTTTTTTGTAAGACAAGTTAAGACTCCAACCCAAGTTTATGATTGCTGTTGAGGAAGCCCTGGGGTTCATTCGAAGAGAAAAAGCTGAAATTCTGGAAACAGAATTTGTTGCCACTCCGCATGCTCTTGGGAGGGTTTTGTCAGCTCCTCTTGTTGCTCCATTAAATTTGCCTTCATTTCGGCAGTCCGCAATGGATGGATATGCCCTTTTTATAGGTGAAAAACACACTTATAAAGTTGTTGGTGAAATCAAAGCAGGGGATGAAACTAGTTTTTCATTACAGAAAGGAGAATGTGTACGCATCTTTACTGGAGCCCCTGTCCCAGATACTGCTCAAGCTGTAGTTATTCAAGAAAAAGTAACCCTAAAAGAAAATACCATTACTATTGATGCCCATCCCAATAAAGGACAAAATATCCGCGAAATAGGATCACAAGTGCAAAAGGGGAGCGTAACTTTAGAAAAAAATCAAGAATTGAATCCTGCTGGACTGGGTTTTATTCAAAGTTTGGGTATTCAATCTGTAGAGGTATATCGAAAGCCAAAAGTAACCGTAATTGTAACGGGAAATGAGTTAGTAGCACCTGGATCGCCTCTAAGTAAGGGAAAAATATTTGAGAGCAACAGCCTTTTATTAGATGCTGCTCTAAATCAATTTCAAGTGAAACCCGTAGTGTTGTCAAAAGTAAAAGATACGTTACAATCTACAATAGCCGCTCTAGAAAAAGCGATTGATCATTCCGATTTAGTCTTAATTTCAGGTGGAATTTCTGTGGGTAAGTACGATTTTGTGGGAGAAGCACTAGCGCAATTGGGAGTGAAAGAGGTTTTTTACAAAGTAAAACAACGTCCAGGTAAACCGCTCTTTTTTGGAAAAAAGGAAAGGACGTTCTGTTTTGCATTGCCTGGTAATCCAGCATCTACCTTAAGCTGTTTTTATATTTATGTACTACCCTTACTGAATCGGATGATGCATAAGAACCCGACGAGCTTAAGGAGATCCCAACTACCTCTTACTCATTCCTTTCATTCTTCGGAACCCAGAGCGCTTTTCTTAAAAGCTTTTATCAAAGAAGGTAAAGTGACTATTTTGGATCATCAAAACTCTTCTATGCTCATCAGTTTTGCTAAAGCAAATGCACTTGTGTATCTGCCCGAGAATGAAGCAACTTTAGAAAAGGAAGATTTTGTAACTGTACTTTTTCTCCCTGAAGCGAATCAAATAGTTTCTGAATAAAATGCAATTAGACTATAATTTAACTTTTTTTTTTCTGCTTCTACCCTTCGTCTCTTTCCTGTATTCAAGCGTTGGTCATGGGGGTGCTAGTGGGTATCTGGCTTTAATGGCTTTGTTTTCTTTTCCCACTGAACTTATGAAACAAACAGCTCTCGTTTTGAATCTTTTTGTTGCTGGCATCACATTTTATCAATACTACAGAGGAGGCCATTTTAATAAGAATCTATTTATATACTTTGCCCTGGGTTCCATACCTACTTCTTATTTAGGAGGTCTTTGGTCTATTGATCCTGTACTTTATAAAAAGATACTTGGTTTTTTATTGATTTTCGCTATTGCTAGAATACTGTTTAGTATAAATAAAAACGCTGATGAGCTTAAACTAATTCGCCCCGTTATAGCCTTACTAATTGGTGCAACTATCGGATTTTTTTCTGGCTTGATTGGAATTGGAGGAGGGATCATTCTCTCTCCCGTCATATTATTATTACATTGGGGAAAAATGAAAGAAACTGCAGCTGTTTCTGCACTTTTTATCTGGGTAAATTCCTTTTCGGGTTTGCTGGGACAGTGGACTTCTGGCTTAAACCTTTCCTCAAGTTCAGCGTTCATGATAGTTTTGGCGCTGTTAGGAGGTGCTTTAGGAAGTTATGTAGGAAGTTCCAAATGGAACAACAAACGTTTAGAATATTTATTGGCATTGGTACTTACTACTGCAGCAATAAAACTTATTTTATTTTAAAATGGAAATAAAGGTTCAATATTTTGGTCAACTAACAGAAATCGTTGGTAAACGTGAGGAGGTTCTAGTTTTACAAGACAATACTGTAATGTCCCTGTATCATTTGTTATTGAAGACCTATCCTTTTTTAAAAGACCGCAGTTTTCAATTTGCACAAAGCAATCAAATCATTGGGAAAGAAGCCATTCTTGAAGCAGCAACAGTAGATGTCTTTCCCCCTTTTTCTGGAGGCTGATAATGGAAAAAAGATATCAAAGACACATACAGATTCCAGAAATTGGTACTGCTGGTCAAAAAAAACTTGCTGAGGCTCGGGTTTTAGTTGTGGGTGCTGGAGGTTTGGGTTGTCCCGTGCTGCAATATCTTTCCAGCTCGGGTGTAGGATGCATTGGAATCGTGGACCCAGATACGGTAGAGACCTCTAATTTGGCACGTCAGATTCTTTTTTGTGATGCTGATGTTTCAAAAAATAAGGCAATATGCGCAATGAATAAATTAAACCAACTCAATCCTGATACAAGCTTAAAGGCCTATCCTGTTACGTTGACACACGAAAATGCACTGGAACTTATAAATCAATACGATATCGTAGTAGACGGAACAGATAATTTTAGCACACGATATCTCATAAGCGATTCTTGTGTTTTACTCAACAAAGTAATGGTTTATGGAGGTCTATATAAATTTGAAGGGCAGGTAGGGGTTTTTAATTATAATGGAGGGCCCACATATCGTTGCCTTTTTCCAACACAACCTCAACTTGGAGAAATTCCCGATTGTAGTGAAACGGGGACTTTGAGCGTAGTACCCGGAGTTATTGGTTTGCTTCAAGCTACAGAAGTACTAAAGATCATTTTGGGATTGGGAGATCTGCTGAGTGGGAGATTGTTGTGTCTTGACCTGATGTCCTATGAGCAACGCTTTTTCCATTTTAAAAAAAACAAAGCTGAAATTCAACGAGTGATTCAAAATAAAGTACCCTTAGCGAGTAAACTCACAGACTGTGTCCTTGATTTTGAAGTCACACTAAATAGCCTTTCTAAAAAAGACGATATCCAGTGGATTGATGTAAGGGAACAGGGTGAAGAGCCTAAAATAAACATAAAAAATACTACCTCCCTTCCTGGTGGAAAGGGACTTGAGCTCACAAAAATTAAAATTCAGGATTCCAAGAAAATTCTTTTTTGTAAGTCCGGAATTCGGAGTAAATCTATTTTACAGCAATGGAAAAGTCAAGGTATAAAAAATTGCTTCTACCTAAAAGAAGGTGCTGAGAGATTAAATAAATGGTATAAAACTGATGAAGGATAAAAAGATTAAAAACATATTTGTTCAGGGAGGGATACCTCCAGATAAAATTGCGACCTCAATTGCTAACCACCAGTCCAAAACTCATATTGGTGCACATGCCATTTTTATGGGTCAAGTACGAGCAGACGAGCTAGAAGATAAGATAGTGCATGCCATAGAATATACAGCTCAAGAACAAATGGCGAATCAGGTCTGTGAACAAATAAGAGAAGAAGCCTTTAAAAAATATGACCTCTCCTGTATGCATATCTATCACAGCTTAGGGAAGGTCCCAAAAGGGGAAATATGTCTTTTTGTTTTTGTTTCAGGAGCACACCGAGAGGTAGTTTTTGAAGCTTTACCCATCATTGTCAATGAAATCAAAGCGAAACTTCCCATCTTTGGAAAAGAAATATTTGATGACCAAACACATCAATGGAAAATTAATCAATAGTCATGGTTGACATTACACATAAAAACAATACACTCAGAGAGGCAACCGCACAAGCGCTGTTAAGAGTAGGATCCCAAAAAACAATCGATGCTATTAAAAACAGGCAAGTACCAAAGGGAGATGTTTTTGAGATGAGTCGTGCAGCTGGTCTGCTTGGGGTTAAAAAAACCCCTGAATTACTTCCCGACTGCCACCCTTTACCGATAGAATACACTCATTTTGAATATGAGATTTCGGGGCTAGATATAAAAATAAATTGCACCCTAAAAACCATTTATAAAACGGGGGTTGAAGTAGAGGCAATGCACGGAGCCAGTATTGTTGCTTTGAATATGTACGATATGCTTAAACCCCTCGATAAAGAGATTGAAATTGCACACATCAAATTACTAAAAAAGACAGGAGGAAAATCGAACCTCCATAAAGTACACGAAAAGGTCAAAGCAGCAGTTATCGTATGTTCAGACTCTGTCTCTGCAGGCAAAAAAGAAGACCATTCCGGCAAAGCCATTCAAAATGCACTAAAGGGATGGGAGATTCCACTGGGTGCATATCACATCATACCCGATGAAATAAAAAGCATCCAAGACAGCCTTTATGAAATGCAAGAAAAGGGGCACTCTATAATCCTCTTTACAGGAGGAACAGGACTTTCGCCTAGGGATGTAACCCCAGAAGCCCTCACGCCCTTGCTGGATAAATCTATTCCAGGAATGGAGGAAGCCATCAGAAATTATGGTCAAAATAGAACCCCCTATGCCATGCTCTCTAGGAGTGTAGTTGGCCTGTACAAGGGTAGCTTGGTCATTGCACTTCCCGGTTCAACCAATGGAGCATTAGAATCACTCAACGCCTTGTTCCCTGCTGCATTACATTTGTTTGACATCACAAAAGGAGCAAAGCACGAAAAATGATAAAAGAATCGGACTTACTTACTGATAGCTTTGGAAGAAAACACAATTACCTTCGTATTTCTTTAACAGAAAGATGTAATCTTAGGTGTTCCTATTGTATGCCTCTGGAAGGGGTAGAACTCACCCCTTCAGAAAATCTTATGAATGCTGTAGAAGTCTTTGAGCTGGCTCAACTTTTTGTTGCTGAAGGTGTTGATAAAATTCGATTGACAGGTGGAGAACCTACAGTGAGAAAGGATTTTCCTGAAATATTGACAAAACTATCCCAGCTTCCAATAGAAATATCTCTCACCACAAATGCTGTTGCTATCGATCATTTTATTCCGCTACTTAAAAAAACCAGAGTACAAAATATCAACGTCAGTTTAGATACACTTGATGCGAATCGTTTTCAAAAAATTACGTTTAGAAATTATTTTGACCGTGTTTATAAGAATATTTTTTTGTTAATCGAATCTGGCTTTCAAGTAAAAATCAATGCTGTTTTAATGAAAGGTGTCAATGATGACGAACTTATGGATTTTATAGAATTTACTAAAAAGCAGCCTGTATCATTTCGATTTATTGAGTTCATGCCCTTTGACGGAAATCAATGGAAAAGAGAAAAAACGGTTTCCTATGAAGATATCATAAATCGACTAGGTCAAGTCTATAAAAAAGAACAACTGATACGTTTAAAAGACCGACCCAATGATACGACCAAAAACTTTAAAATAAAGGGATATAAGGGAACTTTTGGTATCATAAGCACCGTTACAAATCCCTTTTGCGATCAGTGCAATCGATTGCGCCTTACCGCTAATGGACATTTAAAAAATTGTTTATTTTCAAACAAAGAACAAGATTTGTTGACTGCTTTACGCAATAAAGAAGACTTAACTCATCGCATTAAAATTGCTGTCTCTGGGAAAAAAGCTATTCGAGCTGGAATGGCTTCACCAGAGCGATTCGAGGATGAAAAGCAACACAAAGGCAACAGAAGTATGATCACTATTGGAGGTTAAACTTTTTATACAACCTTTTATAAGCTTCAGGTGTGTCCATATCAACAAGAAGGGCTCCCGCTTCTATTTTTATCATGGGTCGATCTAATTTTTTTAGTATTTGTTTTGCACCAAACTCCCCATATAATTTTTTTAAGTATTGAAAGTAACAATAGTCAAAAAGAACAGGCACCCCTTCCCATCCGCTCTCTGAAACAGAGACTATTATCTGTTCTCTTCCCGATTGAAATGTGGCGTGCATCAACTTATAATGAGCGGAAGTGACCAAAGGCTGATCTGTAAGTGCAAACAGCACACCCCTTGGAGGATTTGAATTGGCTTGTAGTTGATTTATTGCATATGCAATTGTATTTCCCATTCCCATTGACCAATCTTCATACACTATAGTTTGTACAGGATATCGTTTAACAAGAGGCTGGATTTGCTCGGAAAAAGCACCCAATACAACATAAACTTCTTGTTTTGTTTCCAATAAAATTTCGATTTGATGCTCAATCAATGTTTTTCCGTTCCAAGGTAATAATTGTTTTGGTGTTCCCATTCTACTTGAACTTCCTGCAGCGAGTAAAACATTAGGTACATTATTCATGTATTCTGCCCTTTTTAACACTTAGAGGTATAGGCTCTTGATTTCGTATTACACTTAATATCTCTGCAAGTACGGAAACTGCAATTTCTTTTGAATTTTCTGCTCCTATATTGATTCCAGCTGGTCCTCTAAGCTTTTCAATAAAAGCTAAATCGGTATCAGGTTTGTGCTCCAACAAATGATTAATGAGTTGTTCTCTTCGTTTTGCTGGTCCAAGCAATCCAAAGTAAATAGGATGAGTCTTTGATAAAGCGATCAAATACTGTACATCCTTACTCAGGCTATGGGTCATTAAAATTAAGGCTGTTTGTTTGTCAATTGAGTCTACTTCCAATTCGTCAAAATTTGGTGTGCGAAGATTTGCAGCTCCAGGAAAGTAATCTATTGTTTTTTGTTCGTCTGGAGAAGCAACTACTGTAACTTCCCAGCCAAGAGTTGCAGCTGCTTTACACAAAGTAACTGCATCGTGCTCTGCTCCAAAAATCCAAAACCTAAATAAGGGAGGAAACTCTTGTGTAAATACACTGACTTCATCTGTAGCTTTGAAATCTTTGCTGAGACCGTAGGCATTGCCGTCAAAAAGCAAGTCTGTACCAAATTTTGTATGGTCTTCCGCCTCAAGAGAAAAAAAAGAACGACTAGAAAAAGACCTGCGCGAGGAAATAAAATCATTGAATGTCATCAACAATTCCTCACTAAGTTCTAGCGGCTCTAAAAGGAGATGAATTATTCCTTCACATCCCAACCTCAATCTGCCGTCATAACTCATCATTTTTGGCACTCTGCTCTCAAATACGTCAAGCGCCTGTCTATGTACCTCTTTTTCCACACAACCACCACTTACGGCACCAAAACGTTCGCCTTGGTCATTCAAAAGCATACGAACGCCAGGACGTCTATAAGAAGATCCCTCCATAGCAACAACTGTTGCCAATACAAGCTTGTAGTGCTTTTTTTGCCAAACCAAAGCCTGTTCAATAAGTTGTTTTAATTCGTGTGTCATAGACAAATAGCAGGCTTAAAGATATTAATTCACATAAAAAACCCCTCTTTAAGACCATTTAAAATCGCTCCGTATTGAAACATTTAATCAAAAAAAAGTATCTTCATAGATGAATCAGTAGTAAGTGACCATTATACTCTCATTTATTGGATATACACTTTTTGTTGCTCTGTACTCCTGGTATCGGCTTCGCAAAGAATCATTAAATTCCCAAGAAGGGTATTTTTTAGGTGGTCGTAGTTTGACGGGTGTAGTCATAGCAGGCTCAATGTTGCTGACCAATATTTCTACAGAACACCTCATAGGGATGAATGGCTCATCTTACAAAAATGGCTTTATCATTATTGCTTGGGAAGTTACCTCTGCCCTAGCACTCGTTTTAGCTGCCGTTTATTTTGTCCCAAAATACCTCAAAATGGGACTCACCACCATCCCACAGTATCTAGAAGAACGTTTTGATAAGGGCACCCGCACGTGGGTTGCTCTTTTTCTAATGATTTCCTTTGTGGTTACCATCCTTCCTATTGTCCTTTATACCGGAGCGATTAATTTGGAAAGCATTTTTAATATTTCAGAACATTTAGGGGTTACAGAACAAGAAGGAATTACACTCACTATAGTAGTAATTGGGCTCATAGGATCATTATATGCTATAATGGGAGGGCTCAAAGCAGTAGCTGTTTCCGACACTCTAAATGGATATGGACTTCTGATTGGCGGATTGGCCGTGCCCTGTATCGCTTTATACACTATTGGAAAGGGAAATGTGATACAAGGTCTTTCAACGGTATATGATCATGCTCCTGACAAATTCAATGTCATTGGAGCTTCTGATTCCATTCTTCCATTTGAAGTGCTCTTTACGGGTTTGATGATCAATCAACTTTATTTTTGGAGCATGAATCAAACCATCATTCAGAGAGCATTTGGAGCCAAAAATTTGGTGGAGGCGCAAAAGGGCTTGCTGTACACGGGGATATTGAAAATTTTGGTTCCATTAATCATAATTTTACCAGGGGTCATTGGTTATTATTACTACGGTGATAGCCTATATGAAAATCAAGATATGATCTACCCTGAACTGATCAAAAAGGTTTTTCCCGTGGGTCTTATTGGTATTTTTGCAGCTGTAGTTATGGGCGCAGTTTTAAGCACCTTCAATAGTGTTCTAAACAGTGCTGCCACCATTTTTAGTATCGATTTATACAAAGGTCTGATCCATCCTTCCAGTTCAGATAAAAAATTAGTTCAAATAGGGAAACTCACCTCAACAATACTGGCAGTTTTTGCAATAACGGTAGCTCCTTGGGTAGGGAACGCTCCAGAGGGCTTATACCAATTATTACAACAACTAAATGGAATCTTTTTCATTCCAATTGCCTCAATCATGATTGCAGGTTTTTTTACTAACACAATTTCCGCTGTTGCCGCTAAAACTGCACTGGTAGTAGGACTGATTTTTTACTTGATTTGTACATTTATTTTTCCGATAGACCTTCATTTTGTCCACATTTGGGGAATTGAATTTGTTTTAAATATGCTGGTTATGTTTGGTATTTCCTTTTTCTACCCCAATACAAAAACAAAAGAAGAAAATAAAATGGCATTGATGGACTTAAAAACCTGGAAATATACCCCACATCTTTCGGTCATTCTATGCATAGTTACTGTTGTCATCTACATTAGCTTAGGGACGTGGATTTAGTAATATCCATCAATCTTTAGCGATTCTATTTGCTTCAAAAAAGCACGCTTACTAATTTGAATAGGTGTTTCTTCATTTTGTTGTATAAAAAATAATTTCCTGTGGATGTACCGCGGAGGAAAACCAATTTCGATGGTTGTCGGCGAAAAAGTAGCTGGTCGAAAAGTAACCTCGTTTTTCCTGTAAATTTTTAGGGTATCCAAGTCAAAAAGCAAATTGAGATAGCCTACATTAAATCGCTTTTTGTTTTTGTAATAGTAAGGTAAAAAATAGTATTCCAAGGAATCATAGGTAACTACTTTTGAAAGTTCGCGTTCCACATTAAACTCCTCTCCTTCCAACAGTGACTTGGCCTCAAACTGATCTTCGTATTGATCGTACCTAAGAAAATACTTTTCGGAATTAATTTTCCCTGCAGTAAAATTTTCATTGTAGTACCTTTTTCCTTTTATCTTTCCATCCCACATAGAACGAAACCTTTCGGATTTTAGGCGAGAACTTTTGTTAACACTATCTCCTAAAATAGTTCGGGTGTATTGTTGTGCTGTTCCTTGAAAAAAGCACAGAAAACATACGATAACTAAAAAGTAACGCATGATTCCATTAATCCATTACAAATGGAACTTCCATCGCCGTTGGCGGCATGGCCTGTTTAGACTCGCGGACCATACGTTCTACCTCCTTCATAAGCTTTTCATTTTCAATAACGATACCGTCCTTTATTGTGTGAAGTATTCCCCCTTTGCGAACCATTTCACCAGAAGCCTCTGTAGTCAAAGCACCAAAACTGTACATGTTTCTCAAATTGTAAAGCGGACTTTCATTCATTATTATTAAATCTGCAGTGTATCCGGGACGAACTAATCCTAATTTTTGTTGTCTTAAAGTTTTCGCTGAATTTAGAGTAGCAGATTTTAAGACTTCCAGAGTATGCATTCCAGTTTCTCTCAATAGCTGAAGTTCTCTGATATTTGAAAAACCAGGTGTGGCAAATATGTAACTATCGTCTGTACCGTAAGCAACCCGCCCTCCTTTTTTATTGAATTCAAAAATCAGATCGCCCCAAAGATCAAAAGCCTTAGACCAATAATACTCATCGTCGCTTGTCCAATCATAGTGATAAGCACCGTGATAATTTGGGTCTGGGCCGTTTCGTTCAATAAGGAGTTTGTGTGTGTATTTTTTGTGCCAAGGCAAACTTTGGGCTCTTAAAATATCTCTGTTTGCTTCGTATACTACACGAGTTGGCAGCATGGTGACTCCATAGTGAATTAAAGAATCTACTACCTCCGTCAAAAGTCTTTTTTCGTTTGTTTCAGACCATACTTTACCCGCTTGTCTAAAACGTTCGTTTTCATCATTGTAGTTGTAGGTCGGTTTAAAATTTTGGACTTGACGATCCAAAGCAGATTCAGCATAAGCATAGTGATGTTCTATCATTGTTACACCCAATCGAGCAGCATCTACTGCTTGTGTAACTGCTGTGGTGCTTGGAGGAATATGGTAAGTAGTAATTCCACCCTGTGCAGTGACTTCTTTACATACTGCTTCGAGTAACTCTTGACTCCATCCCAAATTACCTGCATTCACAACATGAGCCCCTTTAGAAAACATTTGCTTGACCACTTCCGGTGCATTTTTGGGATCGTCAAGGGCAATTTTATCAAAATTGGTCATAGCACCATAGGACCAAATAGGAAATAGCTTAGGAGCCAATATTTTATTATTTCTGCTTAATTCCGCTTGCTCCATTCCAGATTTTAATCCCCTGTCTGAACCAGGTACCATTGTAGTGACTCCATGTGCCAACTTAAGATAATAGATATATTCCAACGGCATAGGCTCTGTTCTTAAATGCATATGTAAATCAATCATACCCGGCATGACATATTTCCCTTTTGCATCAATAATACGATCACCCGTTTCTCGTTCTACTGCTCCTCTCGATTTTGCTGTTACAGGATCAAAGGGGATCATGTCTGTAATCTGATTTCCTTCGATGACAATATCATATGGGCCAACAGGTGGCCCACCATGTCCAGGGATCACCATGGCTTCTCGAATAACCAACTTTTTATAAGGTCCTGCAGCGAGGCCATTAAACTTTTCTTGTGCATTTGTGATAGTGAGGCTAAGTAAACCCAAAAGGGTGAGTAGAATATTTCTTTTCATTTTACTGATTTATAAACAACAATTTACTAATTTCTTTCATACTTCGAAAGAGCATACCTCTTAATTAAACAAAATAGATCTAATTATATTTTTAGTAAATTGAGACATAAATCCAGTATTATGACTTTCCTAAAACATCTTTTTCGAATTGCCATCCCAGTCTTTTTCGTTTTTTTATTTTTTGTTGGTTGTACACCTAAAGAAACACCTTTTTTTGAAGTTTCATACGATTCAAAATTAGGGTCTGAGGGATACAATGGTCGTCTTTTAGTTCTTATAACCAAAGACACTCTAAAGGAACCTAGATTTCAAATCAATGATTCTCAAGAAACAGGTATTGTTGTTGGAAAAAATGTATCCAATTGGCTACCTGATAGTAAAGAAGGAATCTCCGCATCTACTTTGGCCTATCCTATAGAAGATTTAAACGCACTTGAGAAAGGCGACTATTTTGTACAAGCACTGCTTCACAAATACGAAACCTTCAACCTTGCAAATGGGCATACCGTTTTACTTCCTATGGACCAAGGGGAGGGGCAACATTGGAACATTTCTCCAAAAAACATCTACAGTAAACCCATAAAAGTATCGATTGGCAAACAAAATGCAAAGCCTATACAAATTAAACTGACACAGGAAATCCCTCCCATTGTACCTGCAGAGGATACTGAATACATCAAACACATAAAAATAAAAAGTAAACTCCTTTCTGAATTTTGGGGTAGAGACATGTATCTTCAAGCCAATGTACTCGTTCCAGAAGGCTTTCAAAAAGAAAGTAGTACTCGCTATCCGTTAATGGTATTTCACGGGCATTTTCCAAAGACCATAGGAGGATTTAGAACCATCCCCCCCACGGCCCCTGAAAAAGACTCCATTTATAGTAGTCGCTTTGGTATCACAGGATATCAATACATACAGGAAAAAGAAGCCTTTGATTTTTATAAAAAATGGACCTCCAAAGATTTTCCTCGATTTCTAGTGATCGAAATTCAGCATCAAAATCCCTATTACGACGATTCATATGCTGTAAATTCTGCAAACCTAGGACCCTATGGTGATGCAATAACCTATGAACTCATTCCACACATTGAAAAGAGATTTAATGGAGTAGGTGCTGGCTGGGGACGTTTTCTTTACGGAGGTTCTACAGGTGGATGGGAAGCACTAGCAGCACAGGTTTTTTATCCAAAAGAGTACAACGGTTGTTTCGCAGCCTGTCCAGACCCCATCGACTTTAGAGCTTATACCGTAGTCGATATTTACAAAGACAAAAATGCATATTATCAAGAGGGAAGCTTTAGAAAAACACTACGCCCTGGAATGAGAGACGGAAAAGGACATGTTAAAACACAGTTAATAGACATGAACCGAAGAGAATACGTACTAGGGGATCACAGTCGATCTGGAGACCAATGGGATATCTGGCAAGCCGTTTACTCTCCGGCAGGAGACGACGGTTACCCAAAACCGATATGGGATAAACTAACGGGAGAGATTAATAGTGATGTAGCAAACTACTGGAAAGAAAACTACGATCTCAGATATATTATGGAGCGAGACTGGGATAAAATTGGAAAGGATTTAGAAGGAAAAGTGAATATTTATTGCGGCGATATGGACAATTACTACCTCAACAATGCAGTTGTTCTTACAGAAGCTTTTTTAGAGAGCACACAAAATCCCTATTACGATGGCGAAGTAGACTATGGAAATAATGCAGAACACTGCTGGAATGGAGATCAAGAAAATCCCAACTACATTTCAAGGTTGCGTTACAACACCATGTATCTCGAAAAAATTAAATTACGTTTGAAGAAAACAGCTCCTAAAAACCACCAGCTCAAAAACTGGGGTATTTAAATGTAGCTTTAACAAAGAGATCATGCAGCACTATTCATTTTTTAAAATCTTCCTTCTTTTATTATTTGTTTCTTGCACAACGGACAATAAGGTGGATGTAGTCATTCAAAATGGGACCATTTATGATGGTTCAGGAAGCACACCTTATAAGGGAACAGTTGCCCTAAAAGAGGACCGAATTGTTTATGTAGGACCTCCCAAAACAATTAAAGCAACTCAAACCATTGATGCCAGCGGACAGGCGGTTTCTCCTGGTTTTATAAATATGCTTAGCTGGAGTGTAGAATCATTAATCGAAGATGGGAAATCTCAAAGTGATCTCCGGCAAGGAGTCACCCTAGAAGTTTTTGGAGAGGGTATGTCCTGGGGACCCTTGAATGAGGAGCTTAAAACAAATATGATTAACAATCAAGCTGAAATCAACTATAAAGTTTCTTGGAATACCTTAGGAGAATACCTACAGTTTTTAGAAGATAAAGGAGTTGCAACAAATGTAGCCTCGTTTATAGGAGCTACTACTCTTCGCATCAACGCTGTAGGTTATGAAGACAGAGCTCCCAACGCTGAAGAAATGAATTTGATGAAAGAATTGGTGCATCAGGGGATGAAAGAAGGTGCCATGGGTATTGGTTCCTCTTTGATTTATGCGCCTGCTTTTTATTCTTCCACAGATGAACTTATCGAACTGTGTAAAGTTGCTGCCCAATACGACGGCA
>Ga0255765_1000020_pt1 | contig 167121 bp, 112 predicted proteins | sample 041ome_8_FD_179965 | JGI IMG/M metagenome (GOLD analysis project Ga0255765, IMG submission 179965) | Coastal salt marsh microbial communities from the Groves Creek Marsh, Skidaway Island, Georgia - 041407BS metaG (version 2) | ecosystem: Environmental > Aquatic > Marine > Intertidal zone >...
CGAGTGTATCACAAAAAAAAACACGAGGCGCGCGCGGCGCGCGCCATCGATCGAGGCGTGGCGGCGGACGGTGTGGCGGCGGGAGATTTCGTTGCGCGCGCGCGTGACGTGAGGTCGTCGAGAGTCGCCATGGGTGGGGGGAAACAGAAACGCGTGAGTTCGACGGGGAAGGTGATTCCCAAGTCGGTGTTGAAGCAAAAGAAGGGCACGAGTAAGAGCGCGGCGTCGAGGTATGTGACGAGAAACCAAGCGTTGAATCGATTGCAGCTCAAGCTCGGGGATTTCCGTCGGTTGTGCATATTGAAAGGGATACATCCGCGAGAACCGAAGAAGAAGTCGCAAGGGCAAGGGAAGACGTATTATCACGTCAAGGATATTGCGTTTTTGCACCATGAACCGTTGTTGGAGAAGTTTAGGGAGTTGCGCGCGTACGCGCGCAAGTTGAAGCGGGCCAAGGCCAAGTCGAATTACGTCGCGCTTGATCGATTGAGAGAGAATACACCAAAGTATGAGTTATCACACTTGGTGTTGGAGCGTTATCCGACGTTTAATGATGCGTTGCAAGATTTGGATGATCCCATGACGTTGACGTCTCTCTTCGCCGTGTTGCCGAGCGTGAACCGTCACAACATCGCGCCAGAAATCGTCGCCAGATCTGAACGACTCGCGCGCGAGTTCAAGTCGTATTGTGTGCGAACGCATGCGTTGCGTAAGGTGTTCATTTCCGTGAAAGGGATTTATTACGAAGCTGAGATTGAGGGCGAGAAGATTACATGGTTGGAACCGCACGCGTTGTCGCAGACGGTTCCCGAAGATGTCGACTATCGCGTTATGTTGACTTTTCTCGAGTTCTACCAAGATTTGCTTTCATTTGTCAACTTCAAATTATACAAAGAGGCTGGATTACAGTATCCACCAATGTTGAATGAAGAAATGGAAGACGCCGCCGCCGGGTTGGCCGCCGTCGTGCACAAGTTGGCGCGAGAGGCTGATTCCGCCGCGCAAGCCAAGGCGTTGCCCGCTGGATCATCTGAAGCCGCCGCGGTTGAAGCACGTGCAAAGTCGCTGAAGGCCAAGCTCGCATCTATCGCCGCAAACCAGGATGAGGAAGATGAAGATGAAGAAGCGGCGGCGGCGATGGACGCTGACGACGTCGATGACAGTGAGATGACGTCAGAACAACGCGAATGCTCCAAGATATTCGACGGGTTGGTGTTCTTTATCAACCGCGAAGTCCCTCGCAACATGATGATTTTCATCATCAAGTCATTTGGCGGTGAAGTGTGCTGGGATGGCGAAGGCTCGCCGTACGACGCGGATGACGCGGCTATCACGCACGTCGTCATCGATAGACCGACGACAAACATGAAGCTTAATCCAAAGGTAGTTTACATTCAACCGCAATGGGTGTGCGATTGTGCGAACTGGCGAGTGTTGATACCACCTGAAGGATATGCGCCGGATGCGGAGGCGCCACCGCACTTGAGCCCATTCGTTGGCGCCGACGACGATGGGTACACGCCAGAGTACGCCAAGACGCTGTTGAAGCTTCAAGAAGAAGCGCGCGCAATCAGAAACGGCGTACCGCTCATCAGGATGACCGACGAAGACACCATTGTTATCGACGACGCCACCCAAGCGGCGATGGATGAAAAGAGATACAGAAAGGAATTAGAAGCTGAAATGAAGGGTGTGCCGTACTCGAAATCGCTAGACGCCGCCGCCGAGAGCGAGGACGACGAGGACGCGAGTGAAGACGATGACGATGACGACGATGATGACGATGATGATGAAGATGATGATGACGATGACGACAGCGATGCCGACTCTGATGACTCTCAACGCGAGCCAAAGAGTCGTCTCACGGTGGATATGGCGTTGAGCGAAAAGGACAAAATCATGCGCGACCAACTCGCCAAGGGTAGCGAAGAAGAGCAAATGAAGAAGATGTCGTACATGCTCTTGCCGCGTAAAAAGAGAGAGCTTTACAAAGCAATGCAAATTGGCATCGCCAAGAAGGAAAAACGCGCCGCCGAACTCACTAAGCTCGCCGAAGAACACAAGCAGGCGAAGAAGCGCGCCGCCGGGGAGAAGGACGCCAGCGCGCCAAAACGGGCGAAAAAGGCGTCGACATCGTCGAGGAAAAAGTAAAACGCGCGCGAGTAGCACGCGTTTTAGTCCACACACACACGCACACACTAGGCTCGAGGAGAACGACGGGCACGAGACGCGCGTATTTGTTTGAATCTGTTTTAATTATAGACACATCAATCTATACTGCGAATCCCTTGGTACTAAAAAATAACGAAAGCGTTGCAATTGCGCGCGAACTTACACGAGACGGATGACACCCATCGTCGCGTTGTCCCCACGGCGAGACAACGTGCGCACGATGCGCGTGTAACCACCGTTGCGGTCCGCATAGCGCGTCGGCGCTTGCTCAAAGAGCGCGTTGACCACTTCCTTGTCGTAGATGAACGACTCCGCCATGCGTCGCTTGTAGTCGTCGCCATCCTTGGCTAATTGAATCATGTTTTCCACCGGCTTACGGATCGCCTTGGCGCGAGCCATGGTCGTCGTAACCGTACCGTGACGAAGCAACTCAGTGGTTAAGCCACGGATGAGCGCCTTGCGTTGGTCAGCCGGTCTGTTCAACTTCGGGTTCTTCTTCCCGTGGCGAATCATCGTCCACTTGCCTTGCTCTTGTTCGACACCAAACGTGAGCGACACGCCTATAAAACAAAGACACACATCGTCAGTACACGCGAACGCCACACACGAACATCCCCCACACACGCGCAGCGCAATCGATATCCTTCCCCCGACGCCCGACGCCCTCGCGCGCGCCAAGACCTAAAACCCTCAACCCTCTGCGCCCAGCCACGCCGCCGCACCGCGCACGCGCCCACCGCACGCGCCCACACACGCGCGCATCCCGCGCGCAATATATCCCTCCACCAATCCATCCCCGCGCACCCACCCCGAACCTCGCGCGCATCCCGCACGCGGCGCGCCGATCCCCCGCCACCCCCTCTGTCCGGCGCCCACCGCCGGGCGCCCCAATCATCGGCATTCGTCCCGCGCCATCGCGCGCGACCGTCGCGCGCGCACGTACCAGGTCTAGAAATATCAACCCCACGAGCGTTCATGCTCGCGCCTAGGCTCATGGAGGCGTGTACAAGCGCGGACATCGTCGTCGTCGGCGTGGTGTGACGACGGCGTCAGAGACGTCACGCGACGGGCGTTTCGACGGGCTGCGCGACCGAGGAGGGGTCGTTTTGAATGTTTCACGTGTGTGTGTGTGTGTTGCGCCTGGTCGTGATTGGTCGGTTGGATTTTGGATAAGGAGGGACTCATGACCTGGTCATGATTCGTCGTTTGGATTTTGCGATGAAGTTTCTTTGGGTGCGTTTGGATTTCTTTCTTTCGGTCGCGCGCGCGCACGCGTCGTCGAGCGACAGTCGCGCGCGCGCGTGCGTGCAATTCTACTCTATTCATCTTCATGAGTGCGATGATGGCGACCGGGGCGACGACGACGACGACGACGACGACGACTGGCGCGGCGCGGGCGGTGTCGGCGAGACGCGGGACGTCGATGGTGGCGACTGGGACCGGTGGGTGCGCGCTCGTGCGTCGTGCGTCTAGTCGTGGACGTCGCGTGGGGCGAGTGACGACGACGACGACGTGTGCGTCTTCGTCGTCGGTGGATGGGAAGACGGCGATCGTGGTCGGTGGCGGCGTCGGTGGTCTCGGCGTCGCGTCGCGTTTGGCCAAGAGCGGGTTTGAGGTTACGGTTTTGGAAAAGAATAGCGATGTCGGTGGACGGTGTCGATCAGAGACGTTCGCGGGCGGAGGTGAGGGGTATCGTTTTGATACCGGTCCTTCGTTGATGTTGCTTCCCGAGCGATACCGCGAGCAGTTTACGTCGGTCGGGGAGAAGATGGAGGATTATTTGGACATCGAGCGCGTGGACCCGGCGTACCGAGCGCACTTTGGCGATCACACGACGCTTGATTTATTATATGACATTGTTGAGATGCGCAAGCAGTTGGATGACATCGAGGAGGGTGCGGGTGGACGCTATATTGACTGGCTTGGACGCGCGCGCGCTTCATTGGATTACGGCGTCGCGGCGTTCATCGAGCGCGACGCGAATTCCATTTTGGACTTTGTTGATTTGTCTCGAGTCGGACCTTTGGCGCTCGCGGTGAATCCTTTAGACTTATTGTTGCCGCAGTTCAACCAAATGGCCAAGTATTTCAAGGATGAACGCTTGCGCGCGTTATTCTCTTACCAGGAGTTGTACGTCGGCTTGAGCCCGTACAACGCCCCGGGAGTGTTCTCGCTTCTCGCCGCCACTGAACTTACCGATGGCGTGTGGTACCCTAAGGGTGGTTTTACTAAGGTTCGTGAAAGCTTGAATGCCCTTTGCGAAAAGATGGGGGCGAAAGTGCGCACCGATAGCGAAGTCGCTGAAATCGTCACTGAAGAAGTCCCAGGTTTGGGCGAACAAAAGGGCGGCACACACACTGGGCGCAAAGTCACTGGCGTGCGACTGAAGTCTGGCGAAGTGTTGAGTGCCGACGTTGTCGTCGCCAACCCAGATTTGCCGTGCGTGTGGGATCAAATGCTCGATTCTGTTGGCGAGCCTGGCAAAAAGGAGAGCGAAAAGTTGGACAAGGCGGAATACTCGTGCTCCGTGCTCGAGTTCAATTGGTGTTTGAAAAAGGAAATCCCTGGTTTGTTGCACCACAACGTGTTCTTGTCTAGCGATTACAAGGGTAGCTGGGATCGTCCGGCGACGCCGGCAGATTTTGCTTCGCCCAAGCAGCACAACTTTTATTGCCACAACCCGGTGTACACGGATAAGACGTGCGCGCCCGAAGGTGGTTCATCCATCATGGTGTTGCTTCCCATCTGCAACCTTCGCGAACAGGAAGAAATCTGCAAGAAGCGCGGCGTACCGGTACCGACCGAGACTGAGATGGTTGAGGCTGGCCGTCAAGCCGTCTTGCGCCGATTCAAGGAGGCTGGTCACGGCGATCTTTCTGAAATTATGGTGCACGAATCCGTCACCGTGCCTTCTGAATGGCGCGAGAAGTTCAACCTCAAGCACGGCGCCGTGTTCGGTTTATCGCACGGGTTGCTTCAACTCGCCGCGTTCCGCCCGCCGGTTCGCACGGGCATAAAGCAACTTGATTCTCCAGTCGTCGACGGCTTGCACTTTGTCGGCGCGTCGACCAGACCTGGTAACGGCGTCCCGCTCGTATTGATGGGCGTCAAGGTGGTGCACGAAGCTATCATGAAGGAACAAACGGCTTAAAATCATTATCGTCGTCACCGCCGCAGCTGCATAGGAACTCATTAGAGCCTTTAGCGCATGTATTTACATTCACATTCATTCATTCATTCATTCCAACATCGAACATCGTCGCGCGCGGCCTCATTTCGCAACGCTTGAAATTCTCATGTCGAACTCGTTCACGTCACGCTCTCGCCATAAACCAGCTCTTTCTCTCGTCACCGTTTTCTCCATCGCGCTGTTCGCATCGCCAGTCTTGTGCCAGGCGACAAAGAATTGCTCCGACTTGAACGTCGTCGTGGGTAACGATGTCGGCAATGGTGGCCTCAACGCCACCTTGTTCGTCAAGCTCGCAAAATTTTCTGGCCTGGATGAACTCGTCGTCCCTGGTGGTCTGTTTTACGAAGTCACGGGAGACTTGACGTTTTTTGTGCCGAAGAACGAGGACCTGGTCGATGAAATCGAGTATTGGAAAGATGCGCTCGAGTTGGATGGCACCGAATCCGTCCTCGAGAACAAAGCATACGTGCAAGAGATTTTACGACAGTACATCGCCTATGGGAACGTATCGGTTGGTTACCGTGGTTTGTTTGTCACCATTGACGGCTCGATTTACAACTGGACGGACACTGAAACACCGGGCCAGAGTAAGATTGAGCTTCAACCAGTGGGCGTGCAACTATTGGAGGCTCCTGTGGTGTTCTACGTCAACGAAACCAATGCGCTACGTGAAACGTGCTCGCGGAGCATAGAGCTTTCTCGTATTGTACGTGACCGATCGTATGCGCGCATGGCTGTCGGTCGCAGTCGCCTTCGAAATCGTCGGGGATAACGACGTCATTTGGCATTCGACGCGCAGTACTTTGACGATACGTTTTAACTGTCATCGTTTACAACACAGGGTGGCTTCTAAATCCATCAGTTCGCGCGCAAATAGGTGTTATGTGTCCTTCCACGAGGACGATAATGAGTGTGTCTTAGTACAGAGTCGGCGGGTATTGGATCGAGTCGATGATGGCTTCGACAGTGCTTCGCCACTTCTCTTCCTCGCCGCGCGGCAAGGTTGCGGTCGCGGTGTACAAATGTGACACGCGCCCATCGTAACCGAGTCCCGCCAACACGAATTGTAACGAATCAAATCCAGTCGACGGCTTGGCGAACGTGTACTCAACCTTGTAATAATCTCCCTTTTGCACCGCGTCCACGAGCTCGCAATATTGAATCGTGCTCTCCCGACCTTTTCTCACTTTCGGCCGGTTCAACGGCGCTGTGAGCCCGAATCCAAACCCATAAGCGTCGCCCAAACTTCCCATCTTCGTAAAATCCGCCCCCGCGGGCGTGGCGACGATTGAAATGTTGATTTTCCCCACATCCGCGTCGGGTGGTGCAATCGTAAACACGTCCCGAGCGCCCCCACCGAGGATATCCTCCGCCGCGGGCGTCTCCCCGGCGAGCGTCACCCAATCATTCGGGTACGTCACTTGGAATTTCAGCCGAGGATCCGTGTACGTCGTGAGCTCCGCCGCGCGCACCGCGCGTGGAGTCGAGACGAACACCACAGGTAACGTCACCGCGCCCGCGAGAAGCGTTCGGCGCGAGCTCGGGACGGCGTCGCGCGCGGTCGCGCGCGTTCGCGTGCGCGATCGTTCGCCCGCAACCGTGTGCGCGATGTGTGCGCGCGCGTGCGCGGTGGTGGACATCGCGATGACGCGTGCGAGGCGAAGTGTGATGTCATCTTGTTTTGTTTTGTTTTGTTTTACAAATGTAGACTGGGATATTTTGTAGCCGAAAATTTGTTGTTCGTGTGTTACTGTACATTACAAATCATCACCCAAGTCGAGCATCACTTTATCACCCGCATCGGTTTTAAACGCAGGCTGACCGAGATATGGGCACCCCGCGCATCGAAACGCGTCGCCGAGCGCGCAGTTTCCGCACGCGCTGACAAAGGTCTCCGCTGGGACATTTTCAGCCTTTTCCGCAGCCTCTTCCGCCTCTGCGCGTCCGCACGTACAGTTCTTACACGCCTTCTTCCCTGCACCTACATCACAGTCGTCATATTTCATAGGCGTCGCGTTCACGTCGAGTTCCGTGAGCAACGCGCTCTCGTCGATGAGCTCGTCTTCATCCGCCGTCAACGTCCACGCCGGCGTCTCAACAACCTTCTTCGCCCGAGACTTCAACGAAAACGCCGCGCCGCGCTCCCAGGCAGGCTTCACCCCACAGACAACGCTCGTATCCTCGCGCACGGCGACGTCGGTGAACCCACCGCACACGAGCGCGCGTTTCGTCGCATCGACGTCGCCGTCTCGCGCGCTCGCCACCACCATCACCCCACCCGCCTTCAACCCCGCGTGGGCGCGCGCCGCGATCGCCGCCAGCCCCCCGACGTGCATCAACACGCACGCGAACACATCACACTCCCCCGTACCGCCGCCGTCGCCGCCCACCGTCGCGGACGCGTCCACGAATGCGTCGCTCGCGGTGACCCCGAACGCCGCCGTCAACGCCTTCACGCGGTCCACACCGCGCGACACGCCGTCCACGTCGCTCGCCAGCGCGTCGTCGATGTAAAACGCCACGAGTTTCGTCATCGCGCGCGGTGCGCTCGCGTCGTCGTCGCACGCGGGCGTCGGCGCGTGCCGTCGATCGTCGCGCGCGTGGGGGTGTGGATCACGTGTTCAAAACGGACCGCGTGTGATTTCTGAACACTAAACGATGCGATTCGCGGCGCGCTCCGGCGTCACACGCGCACGCGCGCGCGACGGTGGTATCGGCGCAGGCGCGAACGAAGGAAAGGAAGCGTTGTGCGTCGTCGACGCGCACGGGCGAGCGTGATAGGGGTGCGCGTGGCGGTGAGCTATGGGGTGGTTTAATCGCGCGCCCGCGAGCGCGCTGGATGCGCAAGAATTAGAAGCGGCGACAAAGCTGTCGATTCCTGCTGGGAGGTACAGCGTGAGCGTGCGATTGATTGAAGCGAAGAATTTGCAAGCGATTCAGGCGTTTAATCTACTCCAGACGTTGCTGTCGTTCAAGTTGAAGACACAGACGGTGCACGCGGATCGATTGCCGAATGTCGTCGGCAAGGTGCAGTTGCAACGGGCGGGATTCGAGCCACAGAAGCGTAAGACTGTGGTGGAAAAAGAAACCGCAGCGCCGTTGTGGAATCAACTGTTTTATTTTGATGGCGTAGAAGTGGCCGAGAATGAGCTCGAGGCGTGTAACGTCGTCGTGAACATTTGTGATAAGTCGAGAATCGGCAAGGATATGGTGATCGGTAGCATCGACTTGAACTTGGCAGCGGTGTACGCGGCACCGAATCATGAATATTGGAATCAATGGTTCTCATTGACAGATTTTGTGGGGCGTAGATCTGGTAGTCAAGGTGAGGTGTGCTTGTGTGTGACGGTGTTGCGAGAGGGCGAGAACCAAAAATTGCATTTAGACGAAAAGTTTAGCGAAGACGAGGAAGAAGCCATGGAGGTTGGGCAGTTTGAAACCGAAAAACAGAAAGCTCGCCGAATAGCGCGCGCCGAGCGAAAGCTTCGCGAAAAAGAAGAACTCGAAGAGGCCGAGAATGAACGTAAAAATGTCAAAGCGTTCATCCTGAAAGCCAACGTGTACAACGGGAGAGAGTTTCCACGTATGGATAGGTTTGGACGCGAAGGTTTGGATGCGTACCTGAAAATTACGTGCGGATCTGCAAAAGAAGGTCAAACACGAGTGCTGACGAGTGCAAATCCTAATTGGAATCAAGAGGTCATCGTGCGACTGCTCGTACCAGGCGGAGAGAACGGTTTAGTGAACATGCCACCGCTGCGTATGAACGTCATGGACAAAGATTACACCGATGCCGACGATCATGTTGCATCTACAGCAATCAGTTTACATGATTTATATCAACGACCGGCCGCGTACTCGAGGCCAAAGTGGTATTGTTTCTACGGTGGGTTGCGAGGCATGGAGGTATCATTTTTCTCCAAAATGTCCAAGTTAGCGAAGCGAATGAATGCCGGCTACGTTGATGGCGCAGCCTATAGAGGGCGTACTCTCATGTCGTTCGTGTTAGAAGAAGAGAATAGAAAGAACAAGTTTGCGAGAGCGAAAAAGGCCATTCCTCCCGTGCTTGACAAAATGGGAAGAGAATGGCACTGCTTTCTTCACTCGCAAATCATGTCGGTCGAGCTTTTCCAGACTAACTCGAAAGGGAAGATGTTAGCTTTAGACGTTGGTTTGGGTTTAGAGTCGACGTCAACGCCGTCGGTTTTACTACGCTCTGAGGGTGGATCGCTCAGCGGCGAATGCTACGCGAATGTGCAGTGCTCGCTGGCGCCGCTTTTGGTGAAACTACCGACGCCGTTTGAAGGACCTTTGGCTGGTACTGGCGCACCAGATGTTTTCGTCAACGTCAACATCGTATCCGGATCTGGCTCTAGGCGTGTTGGATACTGCCGTATTCCTGTTGCCGAACTGATGCCGGTGAATGAGACCATGCGTCCCATCGCGACGCCGACAAACGCCGAATTCCCAAATGGCTGGACCATCCAAGGCTGGTTTCCACTGCGCGCGGATGCGCTCAGTAACCACAAGTATGGCAAAAGCCGTCGCGCTGAAAACGTCAAGCCCATAGGACAAGTGCTCCTTCGTTTAATGATCAGAGGTGCCGCTTCAGGCAAACGAGCCGCCGGTGAAACCATTGACAACGAAGAGTTTGATGAGGATGGCATGAGCATCAATTCCGATGCGGAAGCCGCAGCGGCTATGCGGCGGGCGGAAATGGAGCGTAAAGCCGACCAACGTGGTGCACGCGTCGCACAGAACGTCGAGTCTGAGTTTGTAGATGCCCTTCCGACAAGACCGTTTATGTTGCGCATGGAGCTTTACCAAGCGAGAGATTTGCCTGCGGCCGACGCTCATGGATCAAGCGATCCTTTCGCAGTTCTTCGTGTCGGTAGAAATATTGCAGAAACCCAAGTGCGCCAATCTACCACGTCACCGGCATGGTTTAGGGAATTATTCGTCCAGGTAGATCTTCCTTTAGTCGTCAAGGACAAAAAACGTCTTCCGGATGGGACTCTCGTTACGGATAACGATTCAAGCTCGGACGAAGATGACGTTCTCTTAGATCCAACGACGATCGCGGCGTTGAAAGCAGAAAACGACGGCGATTCGTCATCTGATGACGATGTTGATTATGTCGACGTCGAAAATGCGGTTGTCAAGAAGAAGAGCAAGTCAACGTTTCGAGGCATGGGTGGTGGCGGCGTTGGGCAAGAATTCGAAGGTATTGCGTGGTGGGCCGCACCTTCAATGAATGTCATGGTCTTTGATAGAGATGAGGGTATCTTGCTCGGTGATAATGATCCGTTATCAGTCCTATCATTGCCGCTCATACATCCAGCGCAGATGGAGGCTGACCGTCGCGGCGACGATGACTTTAGTGTTCTCGCGTCATCCATTCTGTCCTTCTATTCCAAATTCAGTCTCGATTCTGAGCTTCCCGATCGGTACGATAACATTGCAAACTACAAAGTAGGCGCACTGAGTTCCGAACCGGAGTGGTATCCGATGCGTCACTTGAATCCCCAAAAAGGTTTGAGCGTATCCACCGTCGATTCAGGTGGGTACATACTGATGCACTACGAGCTTCTTCCTATGCCGACCGAGGGTATACGAAAATATGCCGGTGTCGATACATCGTTTACATCCAGCGCGCTGTTGCGCATGAATACTTCGGTGGTTAAACCGTTGGAAGATATTTACGGATCGGAGGCTATCGCTGTGGAGATAATCTTGCTTGGAGTGCGCGGTCTCACGCCGTACCGAGGCTCAAGTATTCAACGCCCAATGGTTGAGTTTGAACTGAATGGGGTCACGCCGTTATACTACGGCTCAACGTCTTCAGTAGCACGCTCGCGTCCCTCAAGCTACCCTTGCGGAGCGAATGCAAACTACAATGGGCAGAGATTTCGGCTCTCTGGAATGATGACGAAACTCGATAAAGTTCGTCTGAGTCTATCCATTCGCGTGCTCGACTCCAAGCACTCATTTTCGTACATCGTGGCCACGAATGAACACAAACTTCGCGTGCGCGATAGTGAACTTCATGAAGTTGCGGAATTTGTGAGCAAGCTACGAAAGGTAAAACCTCGCAAGCCGACGCAAGATGAACTTCGCGCTTTGGAAATTGCAGAGATGTCTGCAACGGTTACGGATTCAGAGTTTGGGTTCGGCACAGACACCACACTCTACCTTGATGACTCGGACACTGTAACCGATGAGTGGTCCGAGAGTGAATTCTCGAGCTTGGCAGAATCTGGCTTATTCTCTACACTCAAGAGTCTTACGATGCAAAAGAACAACACTGAGTCGCAAAACATTTCTTCTCAAAGCATGAGCAAGTCACTCAAAAGCAAAAGTAGCATCGGTGGAAAATCACGTAGCAAGTCGATGCGGCGTAATGGGAAAGAAAAGTCGGCTCCCAAGAAGATTCCAGCGGATGGATTCAAGATGATTCGAGGTATGGATGGGAAAAGAAAGTATATTCCGCTAGAAGAATTTGCGCGACAACAGCAGGCGCTCAAGTCCATCCAAGAAGAAGAAACTGGTTCTGACGATTCTGATTCTGATAAAACATTCATGAGTGGAGCGAAAACCTTGAGTGACGCGTCTACTGACAGTGATGGCGGTGAGTTCGACCCAACACAAGATGCTATAAAGGTATTGGAAGAGCTCAACAAGAAGGAAAAAAATGGGAGCGACGAATCTGGGACTGATGAAGAGGAGGAGGAAGAGGAGGAGGAAGAGGAGGAGGAGGAAGTCGCTGCAGTATTCGACGATGGAACTGGAAAGCTCCCAGAATGGATGGAAGATCGAATGATGCTCGCTGGTGGCTTGCTTGAGGACGAAATTGCCCCCTTGCAATTTATGACGATTCCAGTGTACCACGCGAAAGGCTTTGCAGACAACACTTCAGAGAAAGAACTCGCAGGTTTCGTAAAATGCGCTATTCGAAGCTTACCCTTGGTAGAAGAAGATGAGTTTGTGGCTGAAAACTTATTGGAAAGATCAGTAAGCAGAAAGCGAGCGTTCAAAGAAGCGTTCAATCGCGCATCGAAAAAGAAACGCCTCGACAAGTTACACGAGATGGAGTTGGCACGCTGGCAACCAGAAGAGGAGTACGCGTCGATGAAAAAGGATGATTTTGGCGAGCTAGAACGTCTCGCTGGTGGAGGTCCATTGGCTGCGCCGCCGACTGATGTCCTTGTGCGGATATACGTCATTCGTGGACGCGATTTGCGCACAAACGATCCATCTGGGTTGACAGATCCGTACCTCAAGGTGAACCAACGAGGTTTGAGTAGGTCGTATGGTAAGCGAGAGGACAAAGTCAATCGAACGCTTTCGCCTTGGTTCTATCGAAGCTATCAGTTTGCCACGGATATTCCGGGTAACACTTTGATTGATGTAAACGTGTATGATTTCCAGAAACGGGGCAAGGATGTGTTGTTGGGCACGTGCACAATTGATATAGAAGACCGATGGTTCTCGCCGCTGTGGACGCAGCAACTTTCTGACAAGCCGCCCCTTGAAATTCGCCCCATTTATTTGCCCGGTGTGGACATGGCTCAAGGATATTTGGAGATGATTGTTGAAGTGCATGAAGGCAGCGAAAATCCAGTGCCAGCGTTCACGTTGACACCGCCCCCTGTGATGGAAGTTGAACTTCGATGTGTCACATTCGGTGCCCGTAAAATGGTCAACAAGGATGTCGGTGGCAAGAATGATTTGTTCTTCAAAATTTCTCTCATCGGTTTGGATCGCACTCAAACACGGTTCTCAGAGTCTCAAGAAACAGATACACATTGGTTTGCCACGGATGGGCGAGGAAGTTTCAATTTCCGTAATATCTTCCGTTTTGAGATCCCTGTCGCACGTGCCGCGCTTCGCATTTCTGCGTTTGATCGTGATATATTCAGTGCGAATGATGCCATCGGCGAGGTGACTATACCTCTTTCTTCTATGTGCCGCCAGCTCATGCGCGCGGTTGACACTTCGCCAGATAACGAGATGGCTACTGAAGCTACAGTGGAACTCAAATCATCGTTTGCAGACACTTTTTCTTCATTCAGCTTGTTTGATGGCGCTACAGAGGGCAAATGGTTCAAATTGTTCCACCCAAGTAAGCCCCACGAATGTCAAGGTGAAGTTGAAATCATGTTGTCCTTGTTGCCAGTGCGCAAGGCGGAATCTCGCCCAGTCGGCAAAGGCCGCGAAGCGCCAAATCGGGATCCCGAACTTCGCGAACCCGTACGAGCTCGATTGAGTCTCATGGACCCTCTTGGGTCGCTGTCTCTGATCTTAGGTCCGGAGATGCTGCGCAAATTGTTCATCGTTGGATGCTGTTTACTCTTTGTAGGCATCTTTGCGGCGCTCTCTGTCTTTGTCGTTAACGACGTTGTCGGTGCATACATCCAGATTGCGATTCAAAAACAAGCAAAGGCATTCGGTCTAGTCGAGGAAGACGCAGCACCGACGCCAGCGCCCGTTCCTATCGGATGAAGAGCGTTTTAGTACGCATTCTGTCTGTCTCGCTCTCGTTTACACGGCGCGACGATTTTAATATTTTAGCTTCAATCACCGATGACAATCATGGCTTTCATCTCGTCGGGGATTTGTAATAATGTATTAGTAAACATACTAGCACCCGATTGAAAATCCGAAAACACTTTAGTTTCTCTTGGCTTCTCGGGATGAACAGCGTGTCGGTGCGATGCGTAGAACGATTTATTGGTCTATGGTTTGCATATTGGTCTATGGTTTGCATATTGGTCTATGGTTTGCATATTGGTCTATGGTTTGGAAGCGTCTTCCACTTCTGAATCGACTTTCGTTTGACTATTTGTGGCTCGCAGCGAAGAACTGCTGGGCGAATTACGAACGGTTCCGCTCGGTGAACTACGAATAGATGACTTGAGCGATGGAGATTTACGCACTCCTCGTTGCGAATGTTCTCCATGCACAGACGCTCGCGTTGCGAGATTGTCCAACTCGAGCGCCAACTTGTCGACAACCTCCGGCTTCACCTTTGTGAATCCACCCGTGATGTGCTTTGAGACGGGCTTGCGGTCGAAGTAAAATGCTCCAGGTTTGAGCTGCGATGCGTCTTCGAGGAGTAGGAACAGCACGGTATCCGCACCTTGCTCAACGCTTCGTAGTTTGTTCTTCATCGACTGGTAGAATTTTGGCAACGCGTTTTGTACGCCTGACGTCTCCACCCAACCAGGATGCATGGAATAAAATCCCACGTACCCTTTGCCGCTCGATATGCGTTCACTGCCCACGTTTTCTGCCTCCAAACGCGCCCATCGTTCGCATAACGCCACTTGATGTCGTTTGCCGCGCGCGTATTGCTTTGTCCCGTCAAACCGCGACGTCTTTCGCATCTCTAAATCAGTCACCGCCAACGGTTCCGTAAGCATCCCAGCGCTCGACACGACTACCACGCGCGGAGTGTAATATTTCCGCTCGACATTCTGCGGCAAGTTACTTTCATCCGCGGCGGTGCGGCCGAGAACAGGACGCAAACCCGCCTGGAGCACCTGCGTCATCAACGTATTCACCGCAAAGTTATATTCAAAACCCTCCGACGTATACGTGCGCTCGTGCTGCATCACCCCCGCATTGCACACCAACGCATGCAGAGGTTTTCCGCTCGACGTGTAGCGTTCGACCAAGTGCCTCGTTTGCGAGAGCGAGCTCAAATCCGCGACGTGAAGCTCCAAGGCACCTCCGCGAGGCGCGCCCAGTTCCTGTTCCATTCTCTTCATCGCCGCCGCCCCTCTGGCTTCGTCGCGACACACCATGTGCACCGTCGCACCGCGCGCGAAGAGCGCTTTCGCAGTGGCGTACCCAATGCCTTGATTCGCGCCCGTGACGATGATGTGCGCGCCGATGAGGGACGTTTCGGGCAACTGTGGAAGCTTTTTCGACGCGAACGCGGGCGCGAGATAATGCGTGTACCCTTCCGTGGCGAACACGAGGTTGCGATACAGCGACCCGATGCCAAACATCGCGAGCGTCGGTGCGGTGGACGCGGGTCGATCGCGAATGTGTGAGCGCCGCGCAATGAGGCTGACCTTTGGCGCGACGGCTCGTGACTCTTCGCGAACGCGAGGGGGCATCGACCATGAAAAGCGCGCGCACCTCACCGTTTAACGTCTAAACATTTCACTAAAATAATTCTAATCGCTATTCTAGACTACGCGGGCACCCAGACGTGCGCGCGACCGTCGGCACCTGTGGTGACGAGTTTCGGCGACGTTCCCGGCCGCGAGTAATCGACACCGCAAACCGCACTTCCAACGCCGTGCGCCTGTATCTCGCTCACCAAACGCGCCGACACGAGTTCCCATATGTACACGCGCCCATCTTCTGACCCTGCAATGACGTACGCGTCATCATTCGTGAGACAGCATTCCGTTTTCGCCGTTTCCGCGACGTGTCCGCGATACGTCGCCAACGTATCCCCGCTCGAGACGTCAATTAATCCTACCCGACTCGTCAAACACCCCACCAACGCGCACTGATTATCCCCGCTCAATCTCACACACGTCACGGGCGCACCAATGACGTCAACATCGCACGTCCCGCGCCTCAAATCCACCGTTCGCACGCTCCCATCCACGCTCGCGCAGCTCAACCGCGCGCCCCCGCCCTCGTCCACCGCAATCGATGTCACCGCATCACCAAACCCAACGCCCGTGCGCGCATTCAACACCTGCACCGCATTCACATCCCGAGACCGCACGTCCCACACGCGCACGCTCGCATCGTCCCCGGCGCTCGCGCACACGCTCGCCGATTCCCCAGCAAACTCCACCGCGTTCGCCCCTCCTCGCCCTTCGTGCCCCGCCCATTTACGCACCGCCGCGCCCGTGGCCACGTCCCACACGAACACCCCGCGATCACCCCCGCACGACGCGATCGTCGCCCCCGTCGGCGCGCACGCCACGTCGCGAACCTCGTGCGCGTGACCGCCGGCGTACTTTTTAATCAACGCCCCGCTCGATGCGTTATACAGCGCGAACGCGCGGTCGCGCCCGCACGTGACGACGTGCGCGGCGTCGTGGGAGAACCGCGCGGCGAGGATGGCGCTGGCGCTGGCGTCGGTGGCGGTGTCGAGCGTGCACGCACGCGCGTGGTGCGCGGACATGGCGGGGCGCCGATGTGACGTTGACGACGTCACTCGGTGACGTTCGGCGGTGATGCGTTCGACGGTGGTGTCGGGTGCGCGCGCGCGAGGCGCCTGGGGCGGTGCGGGCGCGGTGCGGCGCGCGCGCGGCGCGACGTCGGCGACGCGCGCGTCGTCGTCGTCGTCGTCGTCGTCGTCGTCGATGCCCGTGGTGGTCATCACGGGCGCGAACACTGGATTGGGCTTTGAAAGCGCGAAAGAGATCGCCAAGGCTGGCGGTCGACACGTCGTGCTGGCAGTGCGCAGCGTCGAACGCGGAGAGACGGCGAAGACGCGGATACTCGCCGCGGTGCCGGGGGCGAGCGTGGATGTGATGGCGATTGATTTGGCGGATTTCGCGTCGGTTCGGGCGTTCGCGGATGCGTTCAAGGCCAAGTATGACAGATTAGACGTGTTGATGAATAATTCTGGGGTGATGGCGTTGCCACAACGCGAGACGACGGTGGATGGGTACGAGAAGCAAATGCAGACGAATCATTTCGGACACTTTTTGTTGGTGTCGTTGTTGCTCGACGTGATGGTGAAGACGGAGAGCGCGGATAAGCGCATCGTGAATTTATCTTCCATCGCGCACAACTTTGGGACGTTTGATTTCCACAACTGGAACTCGGAGGGCTTTCCGTTTGGCTACGCCGGGCTCGGCTGGCTGCCGTACGGCCGGACGAAGATGGCCAATATGATGTTCACCTACGAGCTCGACCGGAGATTGAAAAAGGCGGGCATCACGGATGTGTGCACGAACGCGGTGCATCCCGGCGTAGTGGACACCGAACTCAATCGCTCGCTCGGCGCGTTTGATTTTTATCCGCAACTGAAAAAGGCGGGACAGTTGATTACGTCTGAGCAAGGCGCGCGCGGTCAAATTGCCGCGGCTATCGCGCCGGAATTCGCTGGCGTTTCGGGCAAGTACATCGCTGAGCAATCACCGAATGGGAAGCCTGGCGTGCACATCGAACAGCGGTCGAATGACTTTTCGTACGACACCGAGGCTTGGGCGCGGTTGTGGAAAGACTCCGTCCAAGTCACGAAAGCAGAATGGACTATTTAGTGCCGCGCGGACCATTTGAGACAGAAAACACACCTTAAACCGATACCCGTGACGGCGTATCGTAGAAGTAGTCGCACGCATTTATTTAATTCTACTTTGATTCCTTTTTATTCGACGCCACGGCGTGAAAGCCGCGCATGTGCGATGACTCGCCGTTTGACTCTACGAGACGCCACCTAAACGATTCCTTACAACTTTCCACGCGACTACCTGCTCGAACGCGTGACACGCGCGCCACGCATCCGACGGCGTCGGCAAAAACAAAAACGCAAGTCACACGTCATGGGCTTTTTCGATTCCATCTTCGGTCGAGGCAGCGCCGACGCGAAGTTAATGGATCAAATCTTCAATTTGAAGTACACCGCAAAGACGCTAGCTCGCGCGGCAAAGAAGTGCGAAAGCGAGGAAAAGGCGAACAAAACAAAGGTACGCGCGTGACGTGATTGTAGTTTTACCCGATGGACCTTCGCATGGCTGATGCGTACCGAGTCGCACGCGTCGAGGTCGACGCGAGGCGCGCGAATGCTCCACCTGGCAACGCTTCGCTCAACGACGAGCTCGAGTACTGACGCACGCGCCCACGTGGCGTCCGCACGCAGGTCAAACGCGCTATTGAAAAGGGTAACATCGACGGCGCGAAAATCCACGCGCAAGACGCGATTCGCAAGAAAAACGAAGCGTTAAATATGTTGCGGTTGGTGAGTCGGTTGGACGGCGTCGTCGCTCGACTGGAAACGCAAGTGAAGATGAACATGGTGAATAAGGATATGAAAAACATCGTCAAGTCGTTAGAGAAAAGTTTGAATGCAAACAATTTGGTTGAGGTTTCGGAGACCATGGATTCGTTTGAAAAGCAGTTTGAGAATCTAGACGTGCAGACGGAGGTGATGCAAGACGCCATGGGAAATACGACGGCGATGAGTACGCCACCAGAGGATGTGGCGATGCTGATGCAGCAGGTAGCGGATGAGCATGGTTTGGAACTCGCGAGCGATTTACCCGCTGCTGGCACGACCGTGCCTGAAGCGGCGCAAAAAGATGCTGATTTGGCAAATAGACTCGCGACGCTTCGCGGATAAAGTTCCGCATGTTATAAGACTGTAATTGTATCGCACACGCGTAAGAATCGCTACTTTTGACTAATCGCTCATCGGTGCCGCGGTCGACTTTGCACCACCAAACACGCAAGAATACGGAAATGCGCCAGCGCACGCCGCTTTGAATGCATCGGCAGCGGTGGCGCTCGCGGCGGCGTATGCCTCGAGCGCTTTGACGTAGTCGCCGTGTGAATACTTGACGCCGTTAATGACGGTTCGCTTAACGCCGTCGATGAGCAAGGCGTCAGACTTGTCTTCGGAGACATCATACTGCGCAAGAGCAGCAGCAGCCACGTCGAGCGGATGCGTGGAAGCCCCGATGAGCGTCGCAGCGTAGTCTTTGGCGGATTTATTATCCGTCAACTTTGTCGCTTGCATCATCATCACCTTCTTCATGGCATCCGTTTCTGGCATAAGTTCGACGTAGCGCACTAAGCGCGCTACGTTGCGCTTTGCCTGAACACTCTCAGGGGCGAGCTTGAGAGATTCATTGACTGCCTTGAGCGCCAATATCGGCTTTGCTTGGCGAATGAACACTTCAAACGCGAGGAGCTGCGTCTCTTCGAATGCCGACGCGTGAGAAAGCAACGGAGTGATAAACTTCATCGCCTCTTCGAGTGGTTCCTCAGTTTTTTCTAACTCTGCACCAATTGGATCAGGGTCGGGCTTCTTTTCAGTCTTTGGACCCTTATTCTTGCTATCTTTCGCCGCGGCTTCCTTCATCATTCGCTGAAGGACGGCGAGTCGCTCCTCTTCCTTTTTCGCGGCGAGTTCCTCCTCCTTGCGAAGTTTTTGTCTAAACGCGCGTCTTTCTTCTTGCGGCATGGCAGCGATTTTTTCCTCTAATGCCGTTGCCTTCTTCGCCGGTGGATCGTCGAACATATTGCAGTAGATTCGCACCGCACCTCGCGCGGCGACGCGGAACTCGTGTCGCGCGAACATTTCATCCTCCACCCTGATGAGGTCAACATACGCACGAAGCGCCGATCTCCGCATGCAGTATCCATGGAAATCAAATTGGTCGTCCACAAACTGATTGAAATGGGTCAACACCGCGCGATAGTACTTCAAGCTACGACCTTGACGGCCGGCATCGGCGTGGCATTTTGCGGCTTCGAGCTCAAACCACGTCGCCTCCATGTCAAACAAACCATTTGCCTGATCGCCATCGCGAGCGAACATCGCCGCCAGTTGCTCGGCATAAACATACCGACCCGCGCGCATCATGTGTCGAACGGCGTTGGAGTTCAAGAAACGGTCAGCGAGATCAAGCTTACGCGCTTCATCTGCGACGTCGGCGGCGAGTTGCACGTCGCCGGCGTGCTCAAGAAATCGCGCCTTGTTCAAGTAAAATTCTGGTTGCTTCTTACCATCCATCGCAATAGTCTCATCGATCAATGTGAGCGCTTTGGCGTACTCGGCACCTCCACCATTCGCAGAGCGCTGCGCCATCTCATCGTAATGCATTGCCAACAAGTTTGTGGCGTACATGACGCACTCCTTCTTTTCGTCTTCGCTCGACGTCAAGCCGCCAGATGGGAACGTGCCCTTAGACTTGAGTTGCGCTACGGTGTCGGTAAAGACAGTCTCCAATAATTTCGCCTTGTCCTGGTTCTCGTACAAGTTTTTCAAATCTTCAAACAAACTTGGTACACCCTTGCGAATGGGCTTCTCAATGTATGCGTTGATGAGCGTCGTGAATTCAGCCCCAGCTTTGGTAAACGATAACGGCAGCCGCTTCGCCGCGGCGCAATACTTCAAGTTATCGCGAAGATCTGCGTAAAGCGCTTTGAGCTTTTCGCAATCGTCGTCGGAAATGTCTCCAGTACCATCGGCAATGTTCTCTGGTAACGACATCGCTACGCGAAGCGCTCGATGGTACGCGTAGCTGTCCGGAAGACGCTCAAGTAATTTTCTGTACGTCTTCTGCGCGGCGTCGAACATCTCGAGCTTTATTTGACACGCTCCAACAAGTTCTAAATACGCAACTTTATCCACCACGTTTGCTTCTTGCGCTTCCAAGTCCTCCAAAGCTTCCTTGACTTGACCAGCGTCCCGACGCATCGTCGCCTTGAGCAACACGAGTTCGCTCGCGTCAAATTTCACCATCAACTTATCCTCGTCGCGCCACGACCCACGACCAGTAAACGCCCCGCTCTTACGAATCTCTTCGTATTTCTCCAATATTGACAATCCTTCGGCGTGTTCGCCGATTAAATGCAACCCCACCGCCAACGCGAACCACGACGACCGCTGATCCATCTTCAATTTTAATATTCTCCGACGAATCTCCACGAACGCCTTCAAATCTCTCATTTGCACATACATCGTACTCAAATCTCTTAATACCAACATATTCGATGGATCAATCTTCGCCGCTTGCGCGTAACACTTCGCCGCCTCCGCGTAGTTGCGTTCCTGTCGGTGCACCAACCCGTACACGTGCCAACACACGTGCGACTCCGGGTGACACTCAATCCCTCGCTTCACCAGCGCGTGCGCCTCCTCGTTTCGCCCGAACGTGTCATCCATCGATCGTACCACGAGCCCTTTCATCGCCATCGTCTCCCCGTGCTGCGGGAACTTTTTCAGCACCGCATCGGCGTGCTTCAACCCGCGCTTAAACTGCTTCGTTTCGTAGCAATTCACCAGGTCCTGGAACTCCTTGCGCTCCCGCGACGGCAGCGCATGTTTCGCAGACATCTTGTCTTATTTATCGCGCGATTCGCGACCAGTGCGATCGGCGCGTCGCGTACTGTCGTTGGAAGTCCCATCGCGTAAACAAATCATCCGCCGCCAAAAACGAAAGATAAATATCCATGCACGCGAAAGCGCACTGTCAGCTTCAATCAAAATTCAATCGATGCGCGTTTCAGCTTCGTGTGTCCGAACACATGGGCGTTTGTTTGAATTCATCGGTCGCTGCGCTGCGGCAGTACGACGCGCGCGACGCCTCGCACGGAGGTTCACTCGCGCGGACGATGAGCGTGCGACGAGTTTTTGCGCGCACATGGGGGCGTCAAGCGCATATCGCTGCGCGTTCGGCGCGCAACGACGATGGCAGTCAACAGACTGTTATCGGGCTCCAACGTCATCTTTTTCTTCGCCGCGGTGCGCATTCGGGCGCTGGTGCGACGCCCGGGAGCGCGTACGATAGAATTCGCCGTCAATTTGATGTCGTTACGCGCGTGAAGGATGACGTGCTCGATGTGCCGCGGCGCGTACGGGAGGATGTGTTGAACAAAGTGGAGGAGGCAAAGCTGCGAGCGAGACGCGCGACAGATACGGCGCTCGGTCCGCAAGCGTCGGAGTTTTTATGGACGATGAGCGAGTTTAATCCATTGGTGATTAAGCGCGCGATCGAACAGCGCGTGGTGGCGGCGTATGCGAAGCATTGGAGGACTATGGAGTTGGGTGCGACGAGCGCAGCCGCGGTGGCGACATGGCGTTCGGCACGCCTATTTAAAACATCCGCCATGGGTATCTCGCCCGATTCTTCGGTGTTTGACGTGGCGTTCGGCGACCCGGCGATGGTTGGAGGGTCAATCACGCTCGCAGCCGCGGGCGCTTTCGCGATGCGACAGAGGTATCGATTGGATGTGGATTACGCGCAGGCGATAGCGACGCGTCGGTTAGCTGAACATCCAGGCGTTCGGGAATTATTAGGCGCACCCGTGACTGTGGGTGAATCTCGCGTGGTCGTTACCTCGGGCGGGGGATTAGCAATGTTTAAGCGCGTTAGATCGAGCACGTTTGGGGCGATGACGCTTCCCGTGAGCGTTGATTCAAAGTGGGCGCACGTCGCGTTTGCGCTTCGCGGCACGCGTAAGACGGGCATCGTGAGCATGGCCACTAAGAAATGGGGCGGCGCGTATAGCATTCCACTTCTCGCGCTCGAAGTCGAGAGCTTAGATGGTGAGACATACCGCGTGTTTCTTGATGGTGGTGCGAAAGAGTACGAAGCGAGCGGGGTGTTGGCGTCGTTACGCGAGCCGTTGCGTGCCTCCATCTCTGAAGAAATGAAGCGACTGAAAGCGGATGCCGATGCGCTCGAAGCCGAGACACTCTCTCGTGAAGTCGTAAAACGACGTGTAGAGACGGCGCCGAAAACTTTAGACCAAGGTGGCGGCATGTATAAAGTTGAGCGCATCAAAGACGCCGCGGCGTCGGCGGTGCATTTTGTTCGAGCGCGCATCGCTCGAGCGCGCATTTCGTCCAAGTAGTAGTATTCTTAGTGTATAAATATTATCTAGTGCAATAGTTTCACTGTGTGTTTAAGTTCTTCGCGCTGAAGCATCGTCTTTGCGACTTCGGCGTCGCGATGGATGCGCGTAATCAACGCTTCGAGTGTCGTAAAGTCCGCTTCTGGACGCAAATAAGCACTCACTACTAATTCTAATTCCTCCCCATAAAAATCCCCATCATCGCCAAAATCATGTAAGAGCCACGGTTCGATCGTCTTCTTCGCATTGTCGAAGAACGGATTCCATCCGATGCTCATGACTTGCTGATAAATTTCGCCTCGCAGTTTCGCAAATCCGAGGTAAATGCCAGGTGCAAGCGAATCAACTTGAAATTTCAACGCCGCCACATCTAAATTCGCCGTGGGAATGCCGAGCTCTTTAGCACCGCGCCCAAAACCCTTCACCACCGGCCCTCGCATGACGACGGGTGCAATGGGCAGTACGGCGTCCGCCGATCCGTCATCCAGTGGGAGCCAATCCTCAAACGCGGGCAAGCCAAATTTGGCCAAATCCAAATCGTACAAAGAATGTATCACCGCATCCGCGCAGCTTTCGAACGCGGCGCGATCACGAATACTCGGAACCGCAATCGTGCGCATTCCCGCGCTCTGCCCGGCTTCGCACCCGACGGGTGTGTCCTCTATGACGACGCACGCCGTCGCGTCCGCGCCCAACGTCTTCGCGGCGAGCTCGAAAATTTCCGGATCAGGCTTCCCACGCACGACTAAATCTCCGGTGATCTCGCACGACATCATCTCTACAACACGCGTGTGACTCGCCATCTTCAGCGCAAAGTACTCTCGCGGTGTCGACGTCGCCAAACCGAACCGCACGCCTTTTGCGAGCAAGTGCTCAAGCAACCGCATCGCGCCGGGCATGAGCTGCACCTCGCCCCAGCGCGCGTTTAACAGCGGCGACGTCGCAGCGAGTAGCGCCTCGGGGGCAATATCTAGCGACAGGCGCGAGATGAGCTCGCGCGTGGCATCCATCGGCCGCATGCCGCGCACGCGCTCGAGCGCATCGTGAATGGTACTCGTCGCCAGCGCACCCTTGGTGAGGTCGCGCACGACCGCGCCGACCACCTCGTCGACGAGCTGCTCGGTGTTAATCAACGTCCCATCGAGATCTAAAATCACCGTCGGCGTCGGCGTCATCGATGCGGCGCCGCGTCGGCGTGTGACGCTCGCGTAGCTAGCACTCGAAACAGCATTTCGAGCCCTTGCGCACATTTTGCGTATTGCGCGCGCATCGACGGCCAACGCGCCATCTCGCCAGCGCATCGCATAGATCGCATTCTTTTGCACGCGCTTGTTCGCATCGCGCACCGCCGACGGGTGCGAACGCGCGGGATCTATCGAATATTCTGTGGTGGTGAGATATTTTGTAAAAAAGCGCTGCAAAAAGTGAATCGAACGCCACACATCACCGCACGCACGCGCGCCACATCGCCGCCATGCACGCCATCTCACACCACAGGTACGCGTACGCAAATTATTCTCGTCGATCCCCACCGTGCGCTCGCCGTCGTACGAGTCGCGCGAGCGATGCGCGCGCAAGATGGGCAGATCGCACACGCCGCCGCGCTGTCAGCAACTAACTTTTGCAATCGACGCGTCTTTCGCCGCGCACAGACTCACGACGCCGTCTTCGATGACGCCGTCGACGCACGTTAAAATATCTTCATCGTCTCGCGCGCGATCGCATCGCGCGATCGTTCGCGCGTCGGCGTCGGGCGCGCAAACGCCGGCGGGACAAAAACGCGGCGGCTCGAGTGCCTTTTCGGACGATGACGGCGCTTCGCCTACAATCACGATCGGTATCAACGGCTTCGGTCGCATCGGTCGATTGGTCATGCGCGCGGCGCTGAAGCATCCAAACCTGCGCGTCGTCGCGGTGAATGATCCTTTCGTGGATGCCAAGTACATGGCGTACATGTTCAAGTACGACACGGTGCACGGGATTTTCGCCGGGACGTCTGAAGCGGAACGGGCAGATATTGAATGCAAGGGTGATGAATGCGCGTTGGCGTTCATGGTGAATGGTTCCGTCGTGGAAACGTACGCTGAGCGTGATCCGTCGAACATTCCTTGGGGTGACCTCGGCGTGGATGTTGTCATTGAATCCACCGGGGTGTTTACGTCTCTCGCGGGCGCGCAAAAGCACATCGACGCAGGCGCAAAGCGCGTGGTGATCACCGCACCCAGTGCGGACGCGCCGATGTATGTCATGGGTGTGAACGCGAATGACTACAATGCCTCGGAATTGATTGTGTCGAACGCGTCGTGTACGACAAACTGCTTGGCGCCTTTGGCCAAGGTGATCGACGACAACTTTGGAATCATCGAAGGCTTGATGACGACGGTGCACGCCACGACGGCGACGCAAAAGACGGTTGACGGCCCGTCCATGAAAGACTGGCGTGGAGGCCGTGGTAGTGGTGTCAATATCATCCCGTCGAGCACTGGCGCTGCCAAGGCTGTTGGTAAAGTTTTGCCGAAATTGAACGGCAAGTTAACTGGTATGGCATTCCGTGTGCCGACGCAAGACGTGAGCGTCGTCGATTTAACCGTACGAGTGGAAAAGAAAACCACGTACGAAGAAGTCTGTGCGACGATTAAGCGTGCGAGCGAGTCTGCCGAATACGCTGGTGTGCTCGGGTACACCGAAGATGCGGTCGTCTCGTCAGATTTTATCGGAGACAGCCGATCTTCAATTTTTGACGCGACGGCTGGCATTCAACTCGGTGACAATTTCATCAAGGTTGTTTCGTGGTACGACAATGAATGGGGTTACTCCAACCGCGTCGTGAACTTGGTGCAGCATATTTCTGCGGTTGCCGCCCTCAAAGCGTCGCCCGAAGCTGGCGCCAGATAATTTACAGAAGTTTGAAAGCACGCCCGCACACATGACACGACATTTTCAAAGACGACAAATAACACAATTTATAATGACTACCTACAGTATCTATCCTATAGTAACGATGCACGCGCGATGGCGCGTTCGATTTCGCGATTGGTGAGCGATACGCCTAAAGTCGACCGCAGATGCACGCGCGCGGCTTTAATCGTCATCGGCGCGGCTTTGCCCTCATCACTGCTATGACTCACGAGATCTTTGAGTGATTGGACGATTGTCCGATCGAGTAATCGTTCGCCTGACTCAGTGGCGACGACGTCACCCTTTGCCAGCGCTGTAACGCGGCGTGACAATTGAAACAACGCCGCCGCATCAGAGCGGTGCATGGGCGCGGCGGCAAGTATACGTTCAAACGCTCGCTCTTCACGAAGGAATAACTCTGCATCATCGACATCTCGTTCAGGAGAGTTTGAATCCGACGATGACGACGACGACGCATCACCATCGACAGTGAGCACGTCCAGCGCTCGTCTAGCGCGTACGATTTCATCCTTCAACATCGCTTTTTCATCCACGCTCAACAACTTATCTTTCTCTGGCGCGATCGATCCCTTCGCGTCGTCCCCACTCATCGCCATAAATATTTCATATCCAATAATCCCCACCGCGTGCGATAGATTTAAACTCGTCGGCCCAGTGCCGCCGGTGTACTTCAAACTTCTTCGGCACAATTTCCCCGCACCCGCCGTCGGGATGGCCACCGCAGCGTGCGCCCACGCCAGATCTTCGTTCGTCAGCCCCGTGCGTTCGTTACCGAATAAAATTGCAACCTTCCCTCGTTTGGCTTCCAGCGCCACGCGTTCAGCGGCTTCTCGCGCCGTCATTAACGGCGTCCCGCTACGCGGCCGAGCCGTCGTCGCCAACACAAAAGTACAATCTTTCAGCGCCTCCTCACTCGTTTTACATCGCTCGGCATCGCGCAACAACCAATCCGCCGCGCATGCGTACCGTATGCTTTCATCCGAAAGCGGCGTTTCGTGCGCGGCGTCACCGAGAATCTCGCTCGCGCGTTCGGGCGCCGTTCCTTCGCCCTCCGACGCCTCGTCCAGCGTTTGTCGCCCATCTCCCGCCCCGGTCGCAGCTGCGGGCTTTTGCAACACGAACGGTCCGACATCGACGAGTTTGAGGTCGTACACGCCAAAATTTTGCATGCTTCGCGCGCACGCGCCCACGTTCGCCGGACCTTGGGGGTTCACGAGGACGAAGCGCACGTTCGCGAGCCCTGGGAGGTCGTTTTGGACGTCGTCTACCCACGGCGTGGCGCTACTTTTACATCGAACGCGGCGAGTGCTGTTCGGTGCGCGCGCGCGCAGCGCGATGTGGGCGTTGGCGAACGCACGGGCGGCGGGCATCGATGCGGCCGGGCGGGTTGTGACGGCTCGGGTCGCGAAAAAGCGCGTGTACGCATTACGCATGAATACTTGTATTACAGAATTAATCTTCTCGCACGCGCTTGGCGTCGCGAACATCGATTTTGGAATCTTCACTTTTGTTTGCTAAATCATCAGCGGATCCATATTCGCTTTCACTCGGAGGGGCGAACGAGCCGTCTGGTTGTAAAATGCGAAGCGTCCCATCAAAGACGTTAAACACTGAGCCTCGAATATCCAAATCTCCGCTTTTGATGCGGCTTCGCACGAACGGAAATGTAGCTAAATTCGACACGCTCTGTCGAACGAGTTGGAATTCTAACATGCGACCGCGAATATCTGGGTCATATTTGTCGCACACCTCGCACACGCTACGCTCCGCGAGCGAAACCCACGACCCAATGAACCCTTCTCCTGTCGCCTCGTTCGCGCCAAAAACCTTTGGATCAGAGTTGGCACCGTTTCCATATTTTCGTAACGCCGCCGCCGCGCCACCGCACTGCGTATGCCCCATGACTAGAATTAATTTGACTTTTAAGTGCACCACCGCGTACTCGATAGCCGCGCACGTACCGTGATGCGCGCCATCCACGCCGCTAAACGGTGGAACCAAGTTTGCCACGTTACGCACGACGAACACCTCCCCAGGGGACGTCGCAAACACGATCGCTGGATCGGCTCGTGAATCGCAGCACGCCACCACGAGCGTCGAAGGCCGCTGCCCGCGCTCCGCCAAATCCTTCAACGCAACCCCGAGCCCACCGTCGGTGTCATTCTTGCGCAGTTCAAAGTTCCTATACCCACGCACGAGATCCTTCATCGCTTCGTGACCCGCCATCGTGCCCGCGAGCGCGACGCGCGCGTCAGGCTCGGTGAGCTCAGCCGTGGGCATGCCTCCCCTAAGCAATCGCGCGGCTCTTCGTCTCCTTCCTTCTCTCGCGCGCGACGCGCGACGCCCCTTCGCGCGCGTCGAACGCGCGCGCGACTTAACGACGGACGCGTCTCCGACGCGATGCGCGACGTCGCGCGAGTCGAGCGATGCGTCGTTCAATGAGGGCGACAACTGCGGTGACTGCGCCATTGTGTCGCGCGCGTGCACGCGGCGCCGCACGGACAACCGCGCGCGAACGCACGCGAACGAACACGCACACCGCGCGCCGTCGCCATGGGGCGCCAACACGCCGCGAGATCGACGATGGATGCCGAACGCGCGGCGAATCAGGCGTCGAATCCTTCGTTCGTGGACCGCGCGAGAGATGACGCGTTGCGCAGCGGCGTGCGCGCGTCTGCGGCGTCGCGAGCGGTGACAAAGGTACATAGACATCGCGCCGGTGTCGATGTCGCCGCGCGCGTCGTCGGCACGGGTGCGGAGGAGGAGGAGGAGGAGGAGGATGTCGACGCGCTCGGGTTTGAAAGGCGGCGGCGAGCGGCGGAGTCGCGAGCGCGCGATGACGCGCCCGATACCGCACGCGTCGCGCAGCAGCGACGACATCGAGATAGTAGTAGCGATAGTGATGCGTCTAGTGAGAGTGAGAGCGAGGATGAAGCGGCGCGGGATGCGCGCCGAGCGGCGATTAGGGCGCGAGCGGCGGCGCGCGAGGCGGAGCTCGAACGCGGCGACTTCGCAGAGGACGACGACGATGTCGACGAGGCTGGCGCTGTTCACGCGCGCGCGAGTGCTGGACGGTCTGCTGAGGCACCAGACGCGGGCAATGCGTCGAGTTCGTCGTATGAGACGGATAGCGAGTACGAGACGGATAGCGACGACAGCGACGCCGCCGGCGCCTGCGGCTCGAGAAAGTTGTTCAAGCCCATATTCGTTCGCGCGAGCGAGCGAGATACGATCGAAGAGCGCGATAGGATCAATGCCGAGCTCGAAGCCGAAGCGGAAAAGAATGCCGAAGCCAAGGCAGCGAAGAAGGCGGAATCGAAGAAGCTGGTCGAGTTGGAGGTGCGCCGAGAGGAGGAGCTCGCGCGTGCGCTCGACGAAATGGAGCCCAGCGACGTGGACACTGAAGACGAGTTCGACGACTCGGGCGCATTTGACGCATGGAAAGAACGGGAACTCGAACGGCTGAAAACTGACCGCATTCAGCGCGAATTGATGTACCGCGAGCGCGAGGAACAAGAGCGCATTCGTAACATGACTGAAGAGGAACGCGACTTGTATCACGCCAAGCGCATCGCCAAGCAAAAGGCGAATGAAAAAGACAAGCCGAAGATGGCATTCATGCAAAAGTACTATCACAAGGGTGCGTTCTTTCAAGAGTCTGCAGATGATGCGTTCGGCACCGCTGGTCCGGATGAAATTTACAAGCGTGATTTTACCGCGCCAACGGAGCTCGAGCGCGGCGATAAAACATTGCTTCCAGCCGCCATGCAAGTGCGTAAGGGTACCTTTGGTATGCGCGGAAACACAAAATGGACGCACTTGGCAAATGAAGACACATCGATTCGTAAAGACGAGACGGATGATTTATGGTCGGGAAAGAACAGAGACGTCCGCGCGCTCAAAGCCAAGGTGACGGAGAAACAAGCGGGCATGAAGAAAATTTAATTCCACACGCCGACGCCAGCGGCGAATGTATTCTTAACGGTCGTTACACACCGTCGCGTAGTAACAGTAGCGTCGTGCACCGCACGACATTGAAATCGAACGAAACGACATTTAAAACTACAAAACGTCGCGCGCGCGTTCCAGTCGCCTCACAGCGAGGCGCAAGCCAAACATGCGTGCCTTATGCGTGTGCCTCCTTCTCGTCTCCGCGGTGGTCGTGACACACGCGCAAGATGTACCGCCGCCGCCACCGCCACCGCCGCCACCGCCTCCGCCGGACGCACCGCCACCGCCACCACCGCCATCGCCGCCCGTGAACGCGCACAAGTACCTCAACATCCCAGTGCACGAGATTACCACCGACGTCAACGAAGATTTTTTCTCGAGTGCCACAACTGGCACGACGGGTACGGGCGTGTCATTGACCTGCAATCGCGGCTGCGTCAATAGCGAAGAGGTGACGTTAGACTTTTGTGCCGAACGCGTGACGTACACGTTTTGCAAGCGCGGCAACCCGACGACGTTGGCTTCGACCGCGAGCGATCAGGTCGCTGTAGATTTAATGGAGCAGGCCACACGCAAAGCATTTTTGTCCCTCACTCGTGAGCTGCACAAACGTGGATTCGATCCGGGCGCGTCGTGCCGGGCGCGGTTGCGTCAGTGGTTTTGCTATGAATTTTTCAACCAGTGCAACACGGATGAAACGTTGTACATGCCGACGTGTTTAGCCGAGTGTTACGCCCTCAAGAAGGCGTGCGGAGAAGCGAATAGTGCGTTCATCCAGTGCGATTTAGAATGGGAGGAACAGGACTTTGGTGGCAACACACCAGCGACATATTTCGAAGGCGGGACGTACGACGCCAACGGAACGTACGTAAACTCAAACGCCACCAAAGGGCTGTATATCCGCGGCGTGAAGCCAAATGGGGAGTACGGCACAACCATATTTGAGCCAAACGCGGGTCGATGCACGGGCGCCGTCGGTGTCGCGCGCGGGACGTTTGCAATCTTCACCGCGCTCTTCGCGCTCCTCGCGCTTGGCGGTTGTTAGCTTTCTTGTAGACTAGTCGTAGCCCAAACGTTTCTTCATACCCCGCCGTTTAGAACTCTGCTGTAAAATACACTACATCGCTGCTAGATCTACGCACTATACCTATGACTACTATCACGCCAGAGCGAGCGTGAACGCCAGCACAACGCCGAGAGCGAGCCGTCCCGCCGTCCCAACGCCCTCGGCGGCGCTCGTGCATCGAATGTCTGGGCGACCCTCCGGCGCGACCACCCCCGACGCCAAAGACGCATTACACGACACTCTCGCCACATCATAATCCCCCGTACACGCATACACTGAATTCAAGCAATAATCCCAGCACGCAGGGAGCTCGTAATAGATTAACGGATCAATCGGATCCGGGTCGCACCGAGGAAACGTCAACGCGCACATGTACTCGTTCATAATCAACAAACAATCCGGATCCCCCGCGAGCTCGGGATACATCGCCGTCTGCGCCAACGTCAACGTATCAAACATATTTAATACACGCTTATCCAGCGTCAGCGGTGGATCGGTGTGCACGCACGCGTCCCAAGCGACGCCCGAGCAGAACCCGAGCTCGCCCGCGTCGAGCGACACGCACTGCGCGCGTTGCGCCGCGACCCCGTCCGCATCCGTCACCGTGTACGACCCGGGCTGGTCCGCGCACACCTTATACTTGTAATCATTCGCGCGCCCGAACGGGCTCTCGGCGAGTCCTCCGGGCGGCGGCGGCGGCGGCGACGGCGTTTGCGCGCGCGCGCCGCGGGCCGCGACCGAGGCGCACACCAAAACGCACACACACGCCCGCGCGACCGCGCCCATCGCTCGAGCGACGCGACGCGCGGACGCCGCGCGCGTCGCACCGCGCGTTCGCGCGTCGCGCGCGCGCCGGTGACGCATCACGCCGCGTCGCATACTCCCGGCGCGCGCACCGGCAGCGGCAGCGGCGCGCGCGCATTCGAATGCGCCGCTGCCGACCCCTTCCAATGCTCACGAATCATGATTGGTCAAAACGGCCGCGTATCGATCAAATATCGATCGCGTGCGAATCCATCGACATACGCATCGATCGATTGCGCTGCATGCGTCGATTGGTGTATCGATCGGTGACGGTGCCCAGAGCCATAGGTTCCGAGGGGCGTCTCGCGCGCGCGTTATCCCGCACACGACGTCGCGCGAGGGCGCGCGCGCACGAACGCGCACGCGCGAGTGGTGACGAGAGTCACATCGCACGCGGCACGCGCGCGAGCGCTGGGTTTGGCGCGCGAGCGACGACGCTGGGGGCGTGAGCTCGCGATCGATTTTGATTTCAGGCTCGCCGTGCGCCTCGAGCTCGCGGTGGTGCGCGCGTCGGTGCGCGATGCGTGGGTGCCCGTTCGCGGCGGCGACGGCGACGATGGCGAGCGATGATGGGTGCCCGTTCGCCACCGCGCGTGGCGCGCCGGGAGATGCGACGACGGCGTCGGGGACGGTGGCTACGTCGCGCGGCGCTCCGTCGAGGGCGCGCGGGGACGGGACGGATGAGAGCGCGAGTTCCGCGAGGGAATGGAGCGGTTTAGAGACGCTCGTGAATGAACTTGTGGCGAGTTTACGCCCGACGGAGTTGAGTGAGGCGAGACGGCGCGCGGTGTTTGAGCATATTAAGCATTTGGCGCAGGAGTGCTTTGGCACGGCGCACACGTTGGTGAGCGCGTACGGAAGCGTTCCGCTGCGCGCCTATCTTCCTGACGGTGATATCGACGTGTGCTTGCTCGGTGATCATCGTGTGATTGATAAACAACAATGGACGACGAAGTTTAGGAAGTACATTGAGCGTGTGGAGAACGAGGCACCGCCGCATGAGTTTGCGGTGAGCGAAATTAGCGTCATCAACGCCGAGGTGAAGCTCATGAAGTGCATCGTGGACGGGATGATGGTTGATGTGAGTGCGAATCAGTTTGGTGGGTTGGCGTCGCTTGGATTTTTAGAAGAAACTAATACGTACGTTGGACGGGATGACTTGTTCGTGCGATCGATCATTTTAGTCAAGGCTTGGGGATTTTATGAAGGGAGGATTTTAGGCGCCCATCACGCGTTGATATCCACGTACGCCCTGGAGACACTTGTGTTGTACATCATCAATAAGTATCACGCCGAGTTGACGTGTCCGTTATCAGTGTTGCATAAACTTCTCAGCGTGTTTGCGGATTTTAATTGGGAATCACATGCGTTGACGATTCACGGACCGGTTGCTCTAGAAGATATCGGCAAACCGCAGGCGTGCTTGGAGGATGGATTGTTGGATGAGGAATTTATGCAATCGATGTTATCGAGGTATGGATGCGAGTACATGCGTGCGCTCGCGGGAACATCGCCGGCAGTGATCAAGTACATGAACATCATAGATCCGTTGTTGCCAAACAACAACCTAGGTCGCTCGGTATCGAGTGGAAACTATAGACGCGTGCGATTGGCGTTGCGCCTCGGGGCGAAACGCTTGGATAAGTTGATGGAGTGCTCCGCGGCGGGTGACGACATGGGCGTCCTTCGCGGATTTGTGGGGATGTTTGGTAACATCTTACGCCACAGGCGCTTGATTTATCCTCTTCCGCACGCGCCTGATACCCCTGGTGGATGTGAGCACGCGGATGAAGTGTCGTTGACGCCGATGGGCATGCCGACGCGCGCCATCGCTTCCATTTCTCGAAGCTGTCTGGTGGAAGGTACGACGCCAGGGAACGCACACACGCGCTCGGTCGTTGACGAACTACAGCCTCGTCAATTGCCATTCGATAGCGAGGTGCAGGATGAAATCGACGCGAATAAAGCCGCGGACGATGAAGTCGACGCTGTCAATCACTGGCTCGGTAACACGCCGTCTCCGGAGCGCAAGATCGAACGCACGGCATCGCAAACATCCCTTTCTACGGGCGAGCGTGGCATTCACTGGGGACGATGGGATATCGTCGACGATGAAACGCGCGCCGAACTTGAGGAGCGTGGGGCAAACGGTCGTCCTTCGATTGATTTGTCAGATGACAGCGCCAAGCTTTCGACGTCTCCCCCGCAGAGCGTCTCATCGGACGACGCGGATGAGAAGACCGACGGAGGTGACCATAAACCATCGCCGCCAATCCCTGAAGACGCCACCGCGCCTGGTATTAACGACATCTTTACTGGTTGTCTTGATACGATTCGCGAGCATCTCATGTTTGGCGTGTTCCATCATCGACGAGCGTATGAGCGCGCTGAAGCTGCGCGGGCAAACGCCGATCAACGTCGATCGAATAATCGTCCGAAACTCGGCAAGGCACCGTACAATCGTTCGCGTAACACATCCAGACAAACAAAGGGCAACAAGAACAACAATGGATCTCGGCAGCAACAACAGCAGCAATTTCAGCCGCTGCCACCGCCGCCGCCACCGCCGCCGCCGCCGGGTGCGCCGCCGCCGGGCACCATCAAGCGCGCAGGCAGTGGATACTTTAGCGAAGATCAACGGTCGACTTCATTCGAAAATGATCTTGAAGCACACTTTCCTCAAGTTCAGTCGTTGCAAGATGAGGAGGCGTCAAATCCGATGCCTCAACGTCCTCGTTCGCCTCGACCGTCTCCGACTTTTCCGCAAGCCTGGGCTGGAGTCGCAAAATTACCGCCGAAATTCGGCCCGGACAGCGATTGCAACGCGTCTCAAGCTAGCGAACCAGTGACGATGGCAAGTGTTCTCAAGGAAGTTGAAGAAAAGTTGAACTCTGAAGCTTCTCCACAGAAGGAGGCGCCTCCGAGCGCGACCAAGCCATCTTGGGGCCCGAAGGGTTCTGCTCCCATTGCCGTTCTCAAAGCCAACGCCACGAAACCTGTGAGCGAGCGACCAACGACGCCGACACCGCCATCGACAACCGCAGGCGCTACTGTGGAGGATGAACATTCAGATGACAGCGCGAACGCGCCCGCAGGCGCCGCCGCCAACGAAGAGATATCCGCCACCACCAAGCAGAAACGCGTCCGTTCGCGAAAGTCTCGCACTCGACCACTTACTAGTGAAGTTCTCGAATGCGAGACTACGTTTCCATCGCTCGGTGGCACGCCAAACTCGGACACATCCGATCAAACCACCTTTGACGCATCTGCTACCAAGACGACGACGTGGGCAGCAAAGCTTGCGTAACCATCGCATCATATACCATTACGCGCTCTTAGAACAGCAGAGACACATTCCGTACATTATCTTCTTAACGTTGCATGCAATTGTAAGTCACTTAAAGTTATTTGTTTCCACATGTCCGTATCCGCGCGACCCAAACGTCCCGGCGCCACTGCGCAGAGCGCGTAGCCCGATGACGACATCTACGTCAACCGTAGATGCGACCTATGCGTCGCAGCTTCTCGCGCGCGGCGTCGAACAACTCGCAGATGTACGTATTTATTCGATGTGACCGCCAGATCATTTGCACGCTCGACCGCAGCAGCGGAACGGCGTTGTAATAATCGTATTGTTGATTGTAAAGTTTGCGCTGATCTAACGACCCGTTTCACGCGCGTAGGAACCCGCGAGGCTGGAAGAAGAAGCCGCTCGCGCGCGACAGCGCTTAGAAGACGTATCCGTGCGCAATTACAAGGCGTACATTGGCGCGGCAGAGTGTTACGCGGCGACGCGTTCCGAAGCGAAGGATATTGAAACGTTGCTCGAGACGCTGCGCGCGCAGCTACCGAGTTTAAGACTCGGGTGTGAAGCGTTCGTGAAGGGCGCGCAGGAGATTGCGAAGGCGCGAACGATGAATAGGACGCTACTGAATAATAGCACGACGATGGGGGAGTTGTTGGAGATTCCAAAGTTATTGGACGCGTGTGTGCGTAACGGTCACTACGACGAAGCGTTGGATTTAGAAAACTTTGTCGCCAAGATGGAAACGACGCACGGACACATTGGGCTGATCAAAACGCTTGCGGATGAAGCTCGGGCGTCGAGTGCAGAGATGTTGAGAGCGTTGTTAGGGCGGTTACGCGTGGGGATTCAACTTCCTGAGTGTTTACGCGTTATCGGCTACTTGCGTCGATTAAGCGCGTATGATGAGATGGCACTGCGTCAGACTTTCTTATCGTGCCGAGAAGAATACATCGCCAACGCGGTTGGGGATTTAGACGACTCCAATGCGTATGATTACTTGAAAAAGCTCACAGATACGCACCGAGTAGCGTTGTTTGACGTCGTCATGCAGTATCGCGCCATCTTCTCCGACGAGTCCGCGAGCGATACAAAATCGAACGCGGGGATTGATGGAGGATCATTGTTATATAGTTGGGCCACGCATAGGGTGTCGAAGTATTTGGCGCTTATCGAAGCGACGTTGCCGCGCATGTACGAAGGCGGAGCGTTGGCATCCGTATACGAGCACTGTCAATACTGTGGTACATCTCTGGCACGCGTAGGTTTGGACACTCGTCCGTTGCTCAGACCTTTGTTTACAGATGCGGCGGTAGGTATTTTCGACGCCGCGCTAGCGACAGCTGGTGATGAATTCGAGCGAGCGCTCGAGAGCGCGACGTGGACGAGCGTCTCCACGACACCTTCGAGCAAGCCCGAAGGCGACGATGCTGATGACCCGCCCGTGTCTTTGCTCGATTTCGTGCCCGTTGCCACATTTACGAATGGTGTGTTATTGGCGTACAACGAGCTTCGTCACCTCACGGGTGTGCTCGACGTTGAAAGTCGCCTCGCGGCGTCTCTTGAATCGACACTGAGTCGCGCCGCCGCCACCCTCCTCGCTCTGTCCCAAGCCAAAGACAGCGTGCTTAGACACGACGAACGAAAGTACGCTATATATGTCGCATGTGTCCGCGCTTTTGCCGACGATGCATCGACGTATTTACTCTCCACGTTTGCTCGTTTAACGCCGGCGTCGCGCTCGACCGCGTCTTGCGCGCTCCCCAAATCCATCCGAGCCACGCTCGACCCAGTTCTTGCCGACGCCCCCGCGTGATATATCACCCTTTCGCGCACCCTTAGTCTCATTTGTAACTTCACATCACGCGTTAGCATCGATTCGCGCGCGGAAACACCTGCCAAATGTCCTTCGCGAACGCCTTTGCCTTAGTTTTAGCCTCAACACCCTCTGCATCAGCCCCACGTCACAACGCGTCGCGCACGATGCGCGCACGCACCCGCCGCATCGCGGCGTTCGCGATAGTCATGCTGAGCATGACTCTAGCCGCGCGCGTCGCCGCGCTCGACGTCGACGTCATCGCGTCGCCGCGCGATGACGATCGCCGCGCGGCGAACGACTTTGAGCCGATCACCAGCGCGACGAATGACGCCGGTGTAGGTAATCGCGGCGGGTTGCGCGCCGTTCGCGTGCCGGGAGAGGTGATAAACATCGCGCGTGATGCCACGGATGCGGTGCCGCGTGCGTCGATGGCGTTATCGAGCGACGGTGATGGTGTTGCACGCTCAGATGCGAGGGTGTTAGCGGAGCGCGAATGGAATCCTTCGTCGTCGACATCGCCACACGGCGAGCGATTCATGGCGTGGCTCGCGAAAAACCCCGAGCGTGCCGCAAAATACTGCGGGAATGCGGCGAACATGCCATGCGCGGAGAGCGCGCGTAGGGAGAAGATTTTTGAGGCGAATATAGCGAGAGTGGACGCGCACAACGCCAAAGTGCCGCCTGGCGGCATGCGTATGGGTGTCGGAAAGTTTGCAGATTTGACCGAGGAGGAGTTCACGCATCGCCACGTGCAGTATGGTGGTCGTAAGACGCATTTGCCGAGAGGCGAACGGGCGTTTGAAGCGGCGGCGTTGGGCGCCGCGCGCGACTCGGTCGACGGCGGTGAAAAGCGAAGGACGCGCGTAGGCGACGTACAAGTGAGTAAAGATGTGTTAGATGCGTCCGCGGCGGCGAGCTTACCCGTGATTGATGCAAAACCCACTGCAAGAGGCGATGTCGATCACACAGAGACGGCAACGACGAAGGTGGAGCTCGACCCGCGGTTTAAAAACTTTGTCCAGAGGTACGGCAAGCAAAAGCAGTATTGCCCCACCGAGGCGTATCCGTGTGCGGAGGCGTATCGCCGTCAAGAAGTCTTCTTGTCAAATTTAGCGGACATTGAGGAAACAAATAGCCGAGGTGGGATGCAGAAGCGCGTGACGCGATTCGCGGATTTAGAATCCGAAGAATTTGCGCGCGAGCACGCGACGTACGCCAACATCACCACCGTAGGAACAAAAGATGCCGTATCTGCGGCACATAGCGACCCGGGCAAGACGTACTTGCTCCCAACGCTCGGCGATTTGTCTGCCCATGCGAAAAATCAAGCGGCCGCGGCCTCAAGGCGCACCGCAAAGCCACTCATGCGCGCACCCAAACGCGCATCGTCGTCCGACTTGGGCGAAGACGAAACCACATTCAATTACATTGAAAAGGGCTTCCCACGCGCGTTCGATTGGCGCACAAAGATTGACATTGGGCCTATTTACAGCCAAGGGATGTGTTCTGGATGTTGGGCATTTACCACGGCGCAAGTCATCGGCGATAGCACCGCAATCGCCACGGGCAAGCGCAACTCGGTGAGCCCGTACCATTTGTTATCATGCGACAATCTGGATTCAGAGTGCAGTACTGGGAACATGGCGACGGCATACGCGTGGATTAACGTGCAAGACAAGGGTGTGTTAACCGCAGCGGATTTCCCTGAAGGCAGCAGCTGCGACGTGGCCAAGAGCCCAGACACGACGGGCGTAAAGATTGAAGGCTATTGTGAAATTGCCCCACTCGAGGGCGTCTCCACGTCGGTGAATTTAATGACGGCGTTGCAACAACAAACCGTCGCAGTTGGTTTGAACGTCAAGCCTCTACAACTCTATGGCGGTGGCATCGTACGATTGGAAGACTGTCCACCGGCGAGCGACGACCCGTTGCTCGCGATTAACCACGCAGCGGTGCTCGTCGGTTGGGGCTACGACGTTCCATCCAAGCAGCCGTACTGGATCATGAAGAATTCATACGACGACGACTGGGGCGAGGATGGCTACGCCAAGCTCTCCATGGAGATTGGTGAGGGTGGCTACGGCACATGCGGGCTGTATACTGAACAAAACTACCCGCTCACCGATGGAAAATCATGCGCATTGGGATCGAGTAAAAAGTGGAGCGTCAAGCGCGGCCAAGACGTGTATTTGGAACCCGACGACGTTTTAGTCTTACCCAACGGCAAAGGATTGATTTCACCATTCAAGTTTTCACTGTTTGGTTTCGATCTGACGGAGATTTTACAAATTGCCTCGATGTTGTGTTTCTCGCTGTGTTTCGTGTTGGTGCTCGTCGAACTCTACTTTTGCCTGTTCCCTGAGCTCGACCACGGCGAAGACGGCGAAGACGACTCAAACGGAGGCGAGGCCCCGTCCGTTGGTTCAGCGTTATTGAAAAATGCCGAAGAAGGGTACGGGACGACGGGGAAGTAATCATTATTCTCATGTATATTTAGCGCATAGCAGGCGATGTACGTCGCCGATGTAGTCGACATCGTAGAAGACGTAGTCCGTAACGCGCGCTAGTCCTCCACTCGCCGCCTCGAGCTCCGTCGTCATGGTTGACGTCACCATCCTCTTCTTCGCCCGCGCGCGAGAAATAACCGCACAAAGCTCGCAACGTATCACCATTCCAGACACCGACGCGACGATCGCCGCCGTGCGCGCGGCGCTGCTTGTCGCGCACCCCGCGCTCGTGTCGGTGCTCCCCACCGCCGTGTTCGCGTTGAACCAAAACTACGTCGCCGTCGACGACGAAGGCACCACCGCGGTGCGCGCGAGCGATGAAATTGCCATCGTGCCACCCATTAGCGGCGGCTAACGCCGCCCGACGTCGTCACCCGCGCGTGTACGCGTTGTAAGTTGTAAGTCTCAGTCTAGTTGTGAAAAAGTGCTTTCCTCACTCACTGACGCATCCACCGCGCCGTCGTTCGCGCCGCGCGCTCACAACCGTCGTCGTCGTCGTCGTCGTCGTCACTCGCCGTCGTCGTCGTCGTCATGAAGTTCCCGTCGTCCGCGTTCGGGTGGAACGCGCCGTTGCGCTTTAACGGCCAGCACCCCAAACCGCGCGGGGCGCACACGCGCACGCGCGCGTCCGGTGCGCAAGGCGCACTCGAGGCGTTGAATTCCAAGCCGCTGTTGAAATCAGCGGTGGTGTGTGCGGCGCTCGGGTGCGTGGGGGATTCCGTGGCGCAAAGACGCGAAGCTGGGACGCGACGCGCGGCTGCCGCGGTCGAAGCCGCCGGGTCCAAAAAGAAACCCATCGCGGCTGCGCCCGACGTCGCGCATGACTTCACGCGCACGTTCAAACAAGCCATGTATAACTTTTTCTTCTATGGGCCGGTGCAGCATTATTGGTACATTGAGCTCGCGAAGCGGTGGCCCGCGCGCGCGTTCGCGCTCACCGCCGAGTCGCTCGCGCCCTTTGCGACCAAAGTATTCCTCAATCAAGCTCTTTTGGGCCCGGTCGTGGTGAGCACGTTCTTCTTATGGGGCGCGGTGTGGTCTAACGATGTCAAGTCATACCCCGGGAAATTGAAGCGCGACATGCTCCCGACGCTGCGCGCGGGATGGTCGTTTTGGGTGCCGGCGTCGAGCGTCAATTTCATGTGCGTGCCGACCAAGCACCAAGTGCTCTACATGTCCGCGTGTTCGATCGTATGGAACGTTATTTTGAGCTTGAACATGAATAAACCCGCACCCGTGGTGGCTGTCGCGGGAAAGAAGAAAAAGTAGCGCCGTGGCGGTGGGCGAAAGTTTTGTATACTGGGCGAAAGTATTTTATCGGGACGCTTTTAATACGAAATTCAATTTCCGGTACGCCAGGCGTCAGACATCGACGCACCTCATTCGAGGTTCGGCGACATCATGACGCCGAAATCGCCCATGGATAATTTGAAGCAGCGCATGGACGCTTTGCGCGCGCGGACGCTGAGCGCGGCGACGGAGCCTTCGCGCTACTCGTACGTCCCGCGTGTTCAAACCGACGCCGATGCCGACGCACCTCCGCCCGGGTACGCGCGCATTCCGACCGAGGATTACGGACCACCATCGCCGAAGAACGACGATGAGGCACATGAACACATTGAGCGCGCGCTGGATCAATTAGAGCGTATGAGCGCGAGCGTACCCGGGGTGAAGCAGGTGTTGGATTTGATTGAGCGCGGCGCCGACGGTCGCGTGACGACGACATCTTTCGCGCGTGCGGCGCACGCGTTGCAGATGGTGTCGAGCGCGGTGACGCAAGGGACAGGTGATGGGTCTCGCGTGCGGTCGACACCGCCGCCGGCGTTGCGTGTGGATAAGAACGCAACGTTTGGGAGCGCGGAGAAGAGCCCACGCATTGTGAGTCCGAGCGGGATTGGTCGAAGGTCTTCGTCGCCCATAGGCCCGGCGCGGCGCGTGCGAATCGATAGCGACGGCACAGAAGTCGAAGTTCCGTCTTCAGTATCGGCGTCGCCGTCAGCGTCGCCGTCGGCGCCGCCGATGCAATCATTCGCGCACGAAGAAACCAACGCCGAGGAAGCTGGCGCGCGGCTTCGCGAATGGAGCGAGCACGTTCGGCAGAGCAAACGTACAACGGAGATGCAAGATGTCGCGCATCGTATCCGCGAGGATTTCATTTGTCAATGGCGTGCGTTTTTAGTGTCTAATGCGACGCCGAGTGATCCATTCGTGGCGGCGCTCGCAGAGCAGTGGATGAACGAGGCGCGAGAGAAGGAGGCGATGTTGACGGGTGTCACGCGCGCGCGACAAATGATTGAAGCTTTGGCAGAATCGGACAAGATAAAAACACGCGCAATCGATGTTTTGTGCGATGCATTAGACGCTGCGGGGGTGCAGATTCCGGAGCTGCCACAGTCTGGCATTGAGTGGAGTGACGAGGCGCTAAACTCAAAGGAAGGCGTCTTTCCAGATGAAGACGCCACGTAAAAGACGTATTGAAATCAAAAAGTAAATTACTAGTACCATACTATGACGGCTAATGTTTTGCTATGTTTCGCTGCACTTCGCGACGATGCGTCCGTCGACGACGTCGATGTCGTCCACCGTCCCATCCTCGTGCATATTTTCGATCGCCAACGCATCCTTCTCGAGTTCAAACGTTCGTTCATATACGCGCCGCATTCGTCGGGGCATGTGCTTCACATGTTCGTGCATCGCGGGCACGAAGGTCGTCTTCAACAATGCAAGGTGCATCATTTCCCAACTATCCCGCGACGGCAGGGCGCCTACGCCGTATGGACCGACATCATCGCTCGAGCGGTCGCTCGCCGTCGCAACTTCCCAAGCATATGGCCCACGAGCGTCAACGTGGTTACACTCGTCGTCGTCACACTCATCGCCACTGTCGTCGATGTCGTCGTCATTTTCTCCGCTTTGCGGCGGTCTATACGTTGGAACGCGCAACCGCAACGCTCGCATTTGACGCTCCAAACTCTCTCCTCGATCCATGCCAGCGTCATCGGCGCCATCATATCTCCCTTCGAGCGCATGAAACAAATACTTTAATGCATACGTCTCCCCAGTCTCCACGCAGACCGTCGGAAGCATAAACCGCTCTGGTCTCCGCCTCCTCGGCGCCGCCGTCGAAACCGTCTGCTCTTCGCACGCCTTCACCAAATGCCTAAACCTGCCTCGCAACCCGTACGCATGCTCCAACAGCGCACGTAAATCCTTTACATGCACGATCGGTGATCCAATCGCGTGCGATGTTCGCTTCAAACGACGCGCCATGCGCGCACCTTCGCGCACATACGCCTCCGCGTCTCTCGCGCTCGTCGCGTCGGCGCGTCTTCGAAACAGCTCCATCGCCCTCGAGTGCGCGTAATGCCGCGCACACGGGTCCTCCAACGCGCGCGCTCGACGAAGAATCCGACGGTACACGCTCAGCACACGCGCGACGTGCGCAGATTCGCTCGCGCCGGCGTCACGCGATGCGAATGCAGACTTGGCCCACGTCAGCGCGCGAGCATTCGCAAACGCTCTTCGCGCCAACGCTTCGGCGCGCGACATCGCACCGACAACGTGACGCGAAACGCGATGCGAAACGCGTCAGTGCGTGCGCTCGCGCCACCGACGACGGTGCCGACGATGAGGCGATCGAGACGCGGCGTTGTGACGCCATTCGGTGGCGCGCGCTTCGCAATCATGTTCACCACGCGCAACGTGCTCGTCGCGTCGAGCGCGCTGGCGATAGGATATTACGGTACGTGCGGCGACAGTGGGCGATGCGAGCATCGCGCGCGGCGCCCGACAGGGGACTGACGACACGTACGATGTTCGCCACACGCAGCGTTTGAAGAGGTGCAGCAACGGGAATCGTATAAACGATTCGTAAACGCGACAATGTCCTACTACGCCGGGTTCATCGCGCTCGGAGAGGTGTTGCAACACGTCGGGGAAGATGTCAAGGCATTCGTTGTGGATGAGCGCGACGAGGGCGGGGGCGAGGGTGGCAGGGGCGAGGGTGAGCGCGTCGCGAGAGCCGTCCCGGAGAGTTTAATTCGCGCGTGCGCGTTGATGGAGAATAAAGAGGTTACGGGCGCGGTGGCGAAAGTTGCGAGCGCAGTGGCGAGTGGAATTACGCAACGGGGTGGTGCATTGACGTCTAGCACGCTGGCGAACGCTGGGGTAGGGGTGGCGTCGACAGCGGGGGATAACTTGATGGAATCAGTGGTGGACGCCTTGGTGGCGCCGCACCGGCTCAAAGCTCTGGGGGATTTCGTCGGTGAAACCTCGAGGAATTTGATGCAGTCGTGCGTGAGCGTGGCGAAGGATAACATTGAGGTTATTCAAGCGTTGACAGGATACGGGGCGAGCACGAGTGATGCGAGAGAGACGGTGGCGGAGAGCGCAGCGGCGTTTTTAGACGACGCGAAAAAAAAAGAGCTCGCGTTTGAGGTTGGCACCAAGATCGTCGATGCCGCAATGACGACTTACGTGCGCGAAACGGCAGGAACGAATATGTACGATGATATGTTTGCGAGTGTGCGTGATTCATCGAATAAAAAGCTGTTTTTAGAGTTTATGAATGCGCTAGTGGAGACGAGCGTGCGGACGTACGTCACGGCTACGGCGGAGACGTATCGCGAGGAGAATGTGACGCCAGTAAAGGCGCCGCGTGAAACGGATTCGCCAACATCGCCATTACGGCACACTGTGGATGCACCTGCGAGTACACCGCAACTTGTCATATTGCGGGATGAGGTTCCGTCGCTCGTCGGGTCGTGGAAGGATTTGTTTCGCGCCGCGACACTGAATAAAGAGAACCGTCGTTTAGTGCTCTCCACGGTTGCGACGACGACAAGGGCTGCATTCACCGGATTTGCAACAGGCATGTACGATGTCGTGTTCAGAGGTCGAATCGGCAACCGCGTGTTAGCCATGGAATACTACGCGCTCGCTGTCGTTTTTGCGATGGCGAGTGTTTTAATTTTCCTCTGCGTAAGGATTTTAGCCGTGTTTACCATCGCGTCCACACCGACGTGATTGTGTCGTAGATTGCATATGTGTACATATCAGGAACGTTGTTGTTATATTTAATGATCAACTCTAAACAAACTACCAAGGCGAGTATTGCGAACGGAACACGCTCGGGTGTTGCGCTTGCAACTCTCGCAATCTGTCGCAATTCGGTCGCGTCGTCATAGTCCATCGCGAACGCTCGTACTGGCAATTTTGCTGGTACATGTTCACGCGCTCACTTTCAATCTGACTTTCTATGCGACGACGAGCGGTCGCATCGGAAAACTTTTCGTCAAACGCGCGTTGGTTCGCGTAGAAAGGAATATTCATGCGCGATGTCCTCAACACGTCCTTCAATTCGGTCGTTCTAACGAAAGAATACAACTCCTCTCTCGGACTCAAAAAGTACAGCATGATTGGCAACAATATTGGAAGCAAGTGCAGGATGTTACGCACGAGTGTGGCACTATCGTCGACGCCCGCCGAAGACGCGCCTGGACGTTGCTGTTGCCTAGTGTAGTGCTGCCGCCTCTGTGCGTACGGATTACCCCCGAACGAGTGCACTCTGAATCCGGGGCCGAAACCACCCCCCATTCCACCCATGCCGCCGTTGAAGAACATGTTGAAAATCTCTGCAGGATCAAAATCGTCGCCAAAGCCGTCGAATCCGCCATTCGTCGCGCCTCCCGGTTGCCGCCGACGCATTCCGGGTCCAAATCCTCCGCCCATGGGCTCTTCGCTGCCATACCGGTCGAAGGCCGCTTTCTTATCCGGATCACTCAAACACGCAAATGCCTTGTTCACCGTCTTAAACACTTCTTCTGCGCCCGTGGCGTGACATTTATCAGGGTGCAACTTCAACGCGACTTTTCTATACGCCTTTTTAATATCCGCATCACTCGACCCTTTGGGCACGCCTAAAACTTCATAATAGTCACCACCAGCCTTTTTAATGCGCGCGATGAGCTTTTCTTGCTCGGGCGTCCCTCGCTTGGTCGACGCTTTCGTTTCGCTCGCCCCGCTCGCGCGCGCAGATGCGGATGCCGATCCCGCGCCCCCCGAACGCGCCCCCGACGACGCCCGATCCGCGCTCGACGCCTTAGACGCACTCTCCGTAAATCCATGCGCGCGACGCGCGGCTATCTCGCGCACAAGCGCCTCGGCAGCGGCGTAGTCCGCCTTGAGCTTTAACGCTTTCTGTGCGAATCGCAGCGCCTTGTCGAGATCAGCCTCGCACGTCGCCGTCTCCAGCGCTCGACGCGCGATCTCGACGCACTTCGCGGCTTCATCTGCGTTCATGTCGTGTATAAGTGACGACACGCGCGGTGGTTCGCGAGCGCAGGCGCGCCAGGTTGTGACGATCTGTTGAGCAATCTTGTCTTGGAGCGCTAGCGCGAACGAAGCTCGAACGGGTAAGCGCGGCGACGGTGTGTGATGCGGACGTCAAGTATAACTGTATGTACTGTGTTATTAAAGACAATAAATTCGGCGCATTCGAAAGTTTTCTCGATTGAAAAGATTAGTCCATACCTAGGCGAAGCGTGACGGCGGAACGGTGCGCGTCCAAGCCTTCGACTGTCGCCATGCGGGCGACGTGCGGACCCAGAGCTTCTAATCCCTCTCTGGACAATTCTTGAACGGTCATGTACTTGATGAACGAGTCCAACGACACACCAGAGTACATACGGGAGTAACCGTACGTGGGCAATACGTGGTTGGTTCCGCTCGCGTAGTCACCGACGGATTCAGGCGTCCATCGACCGAGGAAGATGGAACCGGCGTTATCCAATTGCGGCAAGTACGATTCGGCGTTTTCAACATTCACGATCAAGTGCTCGGGAGCGTATCTGTTGCTAAAGTCGCACGCGGCAGCCATGTCGTCTACAACGACGGCGTAGGAGTGCCCGAGCGCCTTGGCGGTGATGTCTGCGCGCGGTAACTCGCTCGCCTGCTTGGCGACGGCATCCGTGATCGCCTTCAAGTCCACATCCGGGAATGTCACCAGAACAACTTGGCTATCCGGACCGTGCTCGGCTTGGGATAATAAATCCGCAGCCACGTGTGCCGGGGGCGCATCCTTGTCCGCGATGACGAGCACTTCGCTCGGGCCGGCGGGCATGTCGATGGATACCATAGCGTCTGAGTTTTGCAACGACATCTTCGCCGCCGTCACAAACTGGTTCCCGGGGCCGAAAATCTTATCAACTTTCGGGCACGTCTCCGTGCCGTGACCCATCGCCGCTATGGCTTGCGCGCCACCAGCCTTCAAAATGTGTGTCACCCCAGCCTTCTTCGCGACGTACAACACCTCGGGCACGATGGACCCATCCTTTCTCGGCGGCGTCGCGAGCACCACGCGCTCGCATCCCGCAATCGCTGCAGGCACCGCCAACATCAGCGCCGTCGACGGCAACACCGCCGTACCTCCCGGAACATACAACCCAACAGCCCCGATCGGTCGGGCCACGCGTCGACACCGCACCCCCGGCATGGTCACCACGTCCACGTCCCCGTTCCCCTTTTGCGCCGCATGAAACGCCTTAATATTCTCATACGCCACATCAAACGCCTTCTTCACATCATCATCGAGCACAGGATCCGGTAAATCCTCCACACAAACCGTCGTCGCGTCCAACGTCACGCCGTCAAACTTCTCCGTATACTCGCGCACCGCCGCGTCCCCGCGCGCGCTCACCGCATCCACAATCGGTCGCACAATGTCTAAAATCTGCGTAAAATCAACACGAGGTCTCTTCATCACCTCCACCCGCCCTTGCGCATCCAACTCGCGCTCGACGTACGTCTTCATCGCGAAACTCTCCAGCGACGCCGATGGCTGCGCGGGCGCCCCCGCACCCGACCGCATCGTCGTCGTCACCCCGCGTCCGCCTCGCGCGCGCTCGCGCCGCCGCCGCCCTGCCGTCGTCGTCGCCGTCGCGCCGCGCGTCGCGTACATCCGATCCCGCGTCGCGCTCTCGCGCGCCGATCCTCGACGACGACACCAACAATGTCGATCGAAACCCCAACGCGACGACGTCACACCCCATCGATCGATGGCGCGCCGACGCTCGATCGACGTCGCGATCGATGAAACTCGCGAACGATCGATCGCGACGTCGATCGCGCGTGCGGTGGGGGCGAACCGGGGTGAGGGGTCCTGGTCCTGGTCATGATTGGTCGAACTCGATCTCAAGATCTTTCGAGTTCGACTGGGGTCGCCTCGGCGTGCGATGGCGTCGTCGTCGTCGGCGTCGACTGCGGCGGCACTGTGCGACGCGAGACGCGCACGGGTGCGACGAAGAAAAAAAACCAAACCCCGCGCGCGTGTGTTTGACGCGCGTGATTTGTCGTGCGCGGGATGATGACGGCGATGCGATGCGTGACGACGCAGGCGCGTGCGGATGCGCGAGTGGATAAGTTTCGAGCGCGCGCGCGCGGCGCGGGCGCGGGCGGTGCGGCGTCGCGCGGTGCGGCGCGGCGATGGGTGATTCGTGCGGCTGGGGAGGATTCGACGAGGGTGAATGAGGTGGCGACGACGTTTCCGTTCGTGAAGATTGTCGCGCAGGAGGAGTTGAAGTTGGCGTTGACGTTGAACGTGGTGGATGCGCGCATCGGCGGCGTGCTCATCATGGGTGATCGCGGAACTGCGAAGAGCGTGAGCGTGCGTTCGTTGGTGCAGTTGTTGCCAGAGATTGATGTCGTTGAGAATGATGCGTTTAACTCGTCGCCGACGGATCCGGAGTTGATGGGGCCGGATGTTCGGGAAAAGTTTAACAGAAAGGAGGCGTTGAAGACGACGAAGATGCGCGTGCCGATGGTTGAGGTTCCGCTCGGAACCACGGAGGATCGTATCTGCGGTACGATTGACATCGAAAAGGCGTTGAGTGAAGGTACGAAGGCGTACGATCCGGGTCTGTTGGCCAAGGCGAACAGAGGTTTGTTGTACATCGACGAGGTGAACTTGTTGGATGATTCGCTCGTCGACGTCGTCCTCGATTCCGCCGCGGGTGGGTGGAACACCGTCGAACGTGAAGGTATTTCCTTGACGCACCCCGCAAAGTTCATCATGATTGGTAGTGGTAACCCAGAGGAGGGTGAATTGCGTCCGCAATTGTTAGATCGCTTCGGTATGGCTGTGAACATTCGCACGATTTACGACTTGGATCAGCGCACCGAGTTGGTGATGAACAAGTTGGCATACGAAAATGATCCCCAGGGTTACACGAAGGAGTGCGAAGCGGAAACGAACGAATTGAAGGCTAAGATTGTTGCGGCGCAAAAGATCTTGCCGAACGTCACCTTGGATCGCGACTTGGCGTTGAAGATTTCCGGCGTGTGCGCGTTGGTCAACGTCGACGGTTTGCGCGGGGACATCGTCGTTACTCGCGCCGCCAAGGCGCTCGTCGCCTTCGAAGGTCGAGATGTCGTCACCGCTGAGGACATCGGTCGCATCATCGGCCCGTGCTTGAGCCACCGCTTGCGAAAAGATGCCATGGATACCATGGATGGTAGCTTCAAGGTTATGCTCGCGTTCAACAAGATTTTCAAGGGGAGCGCGATGCTCAACTTTGCAGAAACCATGGCGGAAGGTATCAAGGCTCCCGAACCGGAAAAGCCCAAGGATGAGAAGCCCAAGGAAAAGCCGAAGGCGAAGGCTGGCGCATGGAGCGGTCTCCCGGGTGGCCGATAATGCCATCAATCGCCCGCATTTCATTTAGATTTCTTTCAATTCACACGTAACGAATGTTTTGATTCTTCAAATTTCTCTCTCTCTCTCTCTCTATTACATTCTCGCGCCTGGACTAACGATTATTTGTTAAATTTGTGTGTGTGTGTGCGTGCTTCTCTAAAGTCGCTCTACTATAAACGGATGCTGCAACGCGTCGCCGACGGTGATACGTTTCTCAGGATCCATGTTGAAAATTTTATCCAACAAGTCAGCCAGTTGCAACGCTTTTTTGCGTTCGACGTCGCTCATGTCCGCGTCCTTGGTGAAGATTTTCGCTAAATCTTTCGTTGGTTTTGCATCTCGAATGAGTCTTCGAATGCTTTGCTTTGTCACTGGGTCCTCTTCGACGACAGAAAACACACCCGTGGCGTCGTAGTGATTATCCTTGAATAACGCTCGACGCAACAACTTTTTGGGCACGGGTCCCTTCAACTCGAGCATGAGTTTCAACATGTGATTATTCGATCGTCCAGGGAACACGATGTTCCCCGTAAACAACTCGTATAGACAACACCCAACCGACCATAAATCCATGGGATGCGAATATGGTAACCCCAAGATGACCTCGGGAGCGCGGTAAAAGCGCGAAACCAAGTAGGGCGTCAGTTCGTTGTCGCCGTCAAACATTGCGCTCCCAAAATCGCACATCTTCAGCATGTTGTGGCTTTGGTTGACCAATATATTATCTGGTTTGATATCCGCGTGCACAACCCCGCAGTTCTTCAAATGTCGAAGCGCGATGAGCAATTGCGTGGCGTACGCTTGCACCGCCTTGATGTTAATCCCGACGTTGCGCCCAAACTTTTTAATCACCTCGCGAAGATTCATCGCGAGCGACTCAAACACCATGAACACGTGTTCGCGGTATTCAAAGTGCCGAATGAATTTCACGCAATGCCGTTTGTTCTCTGGATCGCTCCCGCTGAGTTTTTGTAAGATGTCAATCTCCAACTGCGCCGCCTTGTACATCGTCTCGTTGCAGCGAATGACTTTAATCGCCACCTCGGGTTCGCCCTCGCCTTTCGAGTCAATCGCACGCAAAACATTCGAAAACACCCCGCGACCTACATGCGCGGTAATGGTATATCGTTCGTCTAATACTTCGCCTATACGCGCGCAATAATATCCCTCAGCGTCATCCCAGTTGTCTTTTAACCCTTTAGACATGTCCACGGCGCGGGACGATTTCTTCTCCTCCTTTCCGCGACTGACGTCCGCGGGATTCATAAACAGCGCATCTTCGTCCGAATCTTCGCCAAACATATCACCTCCGCCGCCAATCGATGCGTTTGCTTTCGTCGTCGCTGCTGTTGACGCTGTTGCCGCCGCCTTCGCTCGCGCCGTTTTCCCGCCGGCGGTTTTCGCCGGACCGCGAGGCGACGCATTCGTCGGCGTTGGCGTCTTCACCTCAACCATTTTCACCGGCACCGTCACCGCCTGCACGGGCTTACTCGCGCCGTGTTTCGCCAAGATTTCTTCGCGTCGGCGTCGCCGGGCTTCAATGAGCGCCTGTTCCTCGTCCTCGGTCTCGCCGAGCGCGCGCGCGAACGCGGCTTCGACGTCGGCGTCCGCGCCTTCCTCTCCATCACTTTTGCGTCCTCTTGGCGATTGATCCCGCGACGCTTTCCGCCAGGCGTGCATTTTATCATCAATCGCATCGTCGTCAACGCTTCGTTCGCGTTTCCGCGTCGTCGTCGTCGTCGTCGTCGTCGTCGCTGTCGTCGTCGTCGTTGGCGCGCCGACCGCGTGAATTCGACGAGCCGATTCATCTTCGTTCGCCTCGCGCGAGCTCACCCTCGCGTGCCCCGCCGACGCGCGTCGGTCGCCGTCGTCGTCATCGCTGCGACCACCACCGCGCGAGTCGGGCAATTCTCCATCCTCCATGGCGACGCGCGGCGCGTGCGTGCGTGCGTGCGAATGAAGATTCCAGAATCGAATTCGTGCGTCACAAGTGTGCGCGCGACGCACCGTCGCCGTCGCCGCCGCCATCTCGAGCGCCAGCCGCGTGCATCGCACCACGTCGCGTCATTCGTCGTCGTCACGGTCGTCGCCGCGATGCCCGAAGGCACGGTGTTCTTTGGAAACGTTCCATACGATGCGAGCGAGTCCACGCTGCAAGACGTGTTCAGCGAAGTCGGACCGGTGCGCGAGCTGCGTTTAGTGACGGACCGCGACACGGGGAAGCTCAAGGGATATGGATTCGTGGAGTACGACGATTACGCGACGGCGATGAGCGCGATACGGAACTTGAATGGGCGGGAGTATAACGGGAGGCAATTACGCGTGGATCACGCGGATACGATGGGGAAGAGCGACGGAGTGGATGTGGGTGTGGGTGCTGGCGCACACGCGGCGCATGGGACTCGTATGAGTGTGGTTGATGGGCGCGGTGCGATGTATGCGGACGTGCCCGTGGGGTCGGCGCATGCGAAGTACGCGAATCAAACGGGGATGGCGGGGGCGTTTGCGGGCGCGGCGACGCCGACGGGCGCGGCGATGGATTTGTTGACGAAACGCGTGGCGGATTTGACACCGACACAAATGTATGAAATTATGGCGCAGATGAAGCAGATACAAGCCACGGACCCGGCGCAGGCGAGGACGTTGTTGATTCAGAATCCGCAGTTGACGTTGGCGTTGTTTCAAGCGCAGCTCGTTTTGGGCATGGTCAAGCCACCGGCGGGCAGCGCACCCATGGGTGGTGTGCCCGCGCCCGTCGCACCGAGAGCCCCAGCGCCGGTGCATGTGATGGCGGCGGCGGCGCAGCAGCCGCACGTGGTATCACAACAAGCGGCTCGACCAAGAGCGGCGGCGGTACCTCCGCCGCCACCCGCGCGAGGCGTCGCCGTGCCTCCACCGCCAGCGCCGCCGGCGGCGCAGCCTGCGGATCAACAGCAGGCGCTGTTGCGTCAAGTGCTCGCGATGACGCCGGAACAAATCGCGATGTTGCCCCCGGACCAGCGTGCGCAGGTGGAGTATTTGCGACAGCTCGCGCAACAACAAGGCATGATGGTTTGAGAGCTCGATAGAAAAAAGTACGTAGTAGAAAATGTAGCCGTCGCGCGATGAAGACGTCATATGCGTGATGCGAAGTAATGACTAATAATATATGTTTAGATTTCACAACGATGTGGTGCGGAGCTTTGTCCTTACCTCCACGCGCGTGCTAGAATTGAACGTGGCGCTACCTAGAATACGAGAAAGTGTCACTATTCACTTTCTTATTGATGGCCCAATGGCGATGTGCTTACGCTTATGCAACGGCTGAAATTTGCCTTTCGAACCGAGCCCTTTGACTTTGCGCTTCTCATCCGTTCGTTCGTTCCATGACGATTTACGCAGCTTGACTGGTCTATTCCCGATGAATTTTCCATTCATCTCCTTCATCGCCAACGCGTAATCCGCGAGGTCTAAAAACGAAACGAACCCGAACCCTTTATTCTTCCCTGGATTCATTTTATCCTTTACTACTTTCGCCTTGGCAAAGCTCGGATATTTTGAGAATGCACGCGAGAGCATGTCATCCGTGCACTCGTTGCCCAAGTCGCCGACGAAGATGCGGTGGTCATTCTCCGGCCACTCCGCCAAGGACGCGTCCTCCCATCGATCTCCACCGGCGCTTCGCGCGAGCGCCTTACCGATAGGTTTGTAGTCTACTTTTTGAGGTTTGCCACCCACCGGAGGTGGGGGAACCGCGCGACCGAAGCTGTCAAACACGACCAACGGCGCAGCGGATGTGCCCGAAGTCGTCGGCTGCGGCCGCGCGCTCGGCCCCGCTGGCACGCGCTCGGCGGTGCGCGTGATCGTGCCGACGTTCGAGCGCGCAGGAAACTGTGGGCCGACGACAGCAGAGGGGCGTGGCGCTGGCGCTGGCGCTGCTGACGCCGCCGGCGCGACGGATTTCGCGGACGCAGCCTCTGTTTTTGCGGCGGATTTAGACGCCGTTGCGTCGTCTGCGGCCGCACCCTCGCCTTCTAACGCCGCCATTTCGGCTTGAAACTTTGCGAATTCATCCATCATGTCTTCTGACATGGTGCTCTCGAAAGACTCGCCGCGTACTCTTGCGCGGAGAAGGAGAGGCGAGAAGTGACGCGAGGCCGGACGCGGAGGCCGGACGTGTGTTCATTCGGTGCCGGTAAGTAGCGGTCAGGTATTACAAAGCATATTAATCTACAGTGTGCGACTATAGCCTTCGGCCTTTTGGCAACGCAGGCGGGCGCTATTGTTACAATTCTTCTCGAGCGACGCGTGACGCGCGCGCGCGGTTCGATTTTGATTTGGCGGTCGCGTTTGCAACCACCACACACACGCACACACGACGCAAACACGACGCTCGAATTATGAAGCATATTCGATCCATCATGTAAGCATCAACATCATTCATTCAAACACTTCTTCAACGCCTTCGAGGTTGCCAAAAGTATTCTCGCCCGAATACGTCACGTAAAGAAATCCATCGTCATCCTTGTGCTCTTCGTAAATCGCATTCATCAGCGCCGCCGTCGGCGGCAGCACGTTATTCACAAAAATGAAAATCGCCTTTTCCGCATTCAACTTGATGCGCTTTCGAATCACGTACACGAATTGCCCTACGGTTAAATCCGCCGGCACGAGGTACTTCTTCTTATCCAACGTAGGAATATCGCTCTTCTCCGCGCGCTCCACAATCACCGGAACTCGATCGCCATACTTGCCGCGAATGCGAGCCGCCTCGGACGCTCGTTTCTCTATATCGCACACACCGCGCGGTGAACGCACACACCGTCAGTCACGCATCCGAAGACACCAATCCGCGACGCGCGCGAGCAAAAGTTTTGAAATCTCGCAACGGTCGCGGCATCGCGGAATCCCCGCCTCGACGCGCGCACGCGCGTCACATCCGCCAACCAACGCCACGCACGCGCGCACGCAATACCCCTCCAAACATCCATCGCGCACGCGCGCCGTACGCGTCGTCGCGCGCGCGTCACATCGACCGCGCGAGACGCCGCGTCACCACGCGCGGCATATTCCGAGGTGCCGAGCGATGGCGCGCGCGCCCAACCCCGCGCCACCGACACCCGCGCGCGCGAACGCGACGCGAGACGCGACGAGACGCACCGAACGCGTGTTCTTGCTTGAATGCAAACTTTTGGCTCATCGTCGCGTCGTCGCGCGTCGCACACTGTCGCGACGTCGCGCGCCGTTTGGAACGCCAAACGTCGTGTCACATCGATCGATCGGACGCGCGTACTCGATCGATATTGTGTCGCTTTCAAACTTTTTTTGAAACATGTGATATATCGATCGATTGATTTCGCGCGTAGGATCGGGGCGCGCGCCCGCGGACCGACGTCATTTTATCCACGGCGCACGATGGCGTCGTTTTCGGCGCCGTCGAGCGCGCCGCGCGCGTCGCACGCGGTCGTTCGCGCACAGGGCGGCGCGCCGAACGCTGGGGCGCCGCAGCCCGGGCGCGGAAGCCGCAAGAAGGCGTCTCGCGGCGGGCGAGGCGCGCGGGACAAGGCGCGAAAGGTGCGAGGACAGGATTTCGCCGAGGACGATGGGCGCCGGGAACGCGAGTTTAACGATGCGATTGCGCGTGTGAACGCCAAGGCGCGCGTGGGTGGGGCGAGTTTCGATGATGGTGACCGTCCGGTGCAGAGTAGGGAGTCGTTTGAGGCGAAATTGGCGGCGGTGAAGGCGGAAGGGGCGAAAGGGAAGGCGACGGCTTCGTCTTCGTCTTCGGGGACGACGTTTAATATGAACGCCAAGGTGGATTTCGGTGGTCCGCCCGCGGCGGGGAGTCCGTTAGCGAGGACTTTAGCGGAAGGTACGGCGATGCCGAAACGCGCGGAGGATGATGAAGAGGAAAGCGTGATGTCATCCATGGCGGTGCGCGTCGGAAGTTTCATCGCCGCGGTGGCGTTAGCCATCGTGTTCGTGCCGACGGATTTAATGTTTAACGCGGGCGTGCGCGCGAAGTCTGACAAGTTATCCGATTCCGTGAAAGAAGAAGTCTTGAAGCAGGCGTCAGCGGTTGAAGAGGCGCTCACGACTGCGCCAGAGGATGCGGATAAGTTGAAGCAAGCCGCGCAGAGTTATTTGGCGCTCGACGACTATCCCAAGGCGTTGCCATTCCTCGAGCGTTTAGTCGCCGTCGACCCTTCGGAAGAAAACGTATCGGCGTTGGCGGAAACGTGGATTGCAGATGGTCAACCTAGTCGCGCTGTGGATGCGTTCAGAAACATCATCGACGCCGACGTCTTGGGCAAGGGTGAGCGTGTGGCTGTCCCGTCGCCTTCGTTGCTTCGCGGGTACCTCGACGCGCTTGGTAAGGCGAATCGCAACGGTCTCGCCCTCGAGTACGCGAAAACGTTCGCGAAGAAAGGGTGGGTAGATGAAGTCGACGCTGAGCTTCTTGAGGCTCGGGTGTACTCATCCTGGAAAGGACACGGTAAGGACGCCGAGGCGGCGTACGACGCCGTCGTCAGCGACCATCCGGGTGACTTTCGTGGCTATCTCGCCCAGGGGGTGTTTTTCAGAACCGTCGGTAAGCCCGACGCCGCTGAAAATGCGTTTCGCAAGGCGAAATCGTTGGCGCCCGACGATACGGCGGCCGTAGTGAATCAAGTCATCGCCGCGTCAAAGGCGAAACAACCTTAGTGAAGTCGGATTTGGAATATTAATACATTTTACAGCGTCTATATCTCGCGCCAGGCGCTTCAAGCGCGAACATCGAATGCTCTAGTAACAGCGACGCGTTGCGAATTCCATGTTTTGGCGCCAAATTTTGAAATTCGCGACGACCTGGCGCGCGATCGATCGCGCGCGCACATCGCGACGCGGCGGACCAACGCGCGAGCGCAGAGGGTGGAACGCAACGACGTCGTGGGTGTTGCGATGATGGACGCGACAGCGGGCGCGGCGGTGGGGCGACAGGTGCGGGTGACGCGTCCGATGTATCGCACCGAGTTGAAGTCGCTCGAGCGCGCGTTTCAAGAGTTGGATTCGAACGTCATCGCGAGCGTGCTCGAGCGTCGACAAGGGAACGTGGATTTGGCAGCGGCGGATTTGTTAGATTTAAAGCCGTCGAGCGGCGCGATCGGGGCGAAGCGTGCGAAGGATGAGCGCGGTGAGCGCGAGTTTTGGACCGAGGTGCTGGACGACGCGAGCGCGAGCGCGAGCGCGGAGGACGGGTCGATGGATTCGTCTAGGGAATTCGTGCGCTCCCGTAAGGGTGCTAAATCATATGAGTGGGGATCCGAGCAGTGGGCACTTGAGCCAAGCGAAAGTGTACGTTTGGGTGACGTGGAGATGATTGTCGGTTGGCGTACGGTGGAACGCGCGGGCGAGAGCGACGTCGACGACTCGGAAGTCTTGATCAAATGGCGCGGTGTGTCGTACGCGCACTGCACGTGGGTTCGCACGAGTGCGATAGAAAATGACGTCGCGACTGGCATGCACGGAAAGATGCGCGTTGGGCGGTACTTTGAAAAGTTCCCCAAAGCCGACGGACCTCGCGTGGATGTCAAGCCGGATTATTTAGTCGTCAGTCGCGTATTCGCAAAGTTTGAAGAGCTCGAGCAGACTCTGGTGTGCGTGAAGTGGATGAATATGAGCTACGACGAAACGACGTGGGAGAACGCAGAGTATGTGCGCAACGTGGCGAAAGGTGGTGCCGCAGCTATGGATGAATTTGAGCGCGTGCACTCTAAAGCGTCATCGGCGGTTGAGCGACAAGCGGAGATCGACGGCGAAAGCGAGGAGGACATCGTCAAGGCGTGGTCAACGTACACTGAAGAGCCGACGTTGGACAAGTACGGTTCGTCTGATGCGTTGCGCTCGTATCAAGTCGAAGGCGTGAAGTGGATGGCGTTTAATTTCAAAGCCGGTCGCGGATGCATCTTGGGCGACGAAATGGGATTGGGTAAAACGGCACAAGCGCTCGCGTTGATCAATCATTGCTTGCGCGTGCGATCTGGATTGCCTGTTCTGATTGTCGTCCCTTTATCTACTATTGTGAACTGGGAACGTGAAGCTAAGCGTTGGATTCCTGAGGCATATTTAGTTCCGCACGTCGGCAAGCAAGCTGGTCGCGACTTTGCGCGAGAGCACGACTGGTATTTCCCACCGAGCGAAGATCCATCGGCGCCACGTGGGATGAAGGCCAATGTCGTGCTCACTACATATGAAACTATCACCGCCGACCGGTCGTCATTCGCCAAAGTCAAATGGAGCACGATTGTCGTCGACGAAGCGCACCGATTAAAGCGCGTCGGCGGCAAGCTTGGAAATGATTTGGGATCTTTATCGGTCGAGCGAGTCTGTCTTTTAACTGGCACGCCGTTGCAAAATAATACCACCGAACTTTGGTCCTTGTTGAACTTTGTCGACCCCAAACACTTTTCAAACTCGGAAGATTTTGAAGCCGCGTTTGGAGGCATGGCCAAGGCGGCGCAAGTCGAGCGTTTGCAAAAAGTGCTCGGCCCGTACATTTTGCGTCGCTTGAAGCAAGACGTCGAGCAAAAACTACCACCCCGAAGTGAGACACTTGTTGAGTGCGAGCTCGCGCCGTTACAAAAGAAGTGCTATCGCGCGTTATTCGAGCGCAATTTCAGTTTCTTGCGCCAAGGATGCGACTCAAAAGAAAACTTTGGTAACTTTGCCAACGTCATGATGGAGGTGCGCAAGTGCTGCCAGCATCCATTCTTGCTCGATGGCGTCGAAGCGGCCATTGCGCCGGAAGGTGCCAATGCCGCTACGTTAGTCTCGAGTGCCGGAAAGTTGCAGCTCTTGGATAAGCTCTTACCGCATCTCAAGGAGGGCGGTCATCGCGGGTTGATTTTCAGTCAAATGACACGAGTGCTGGACGTGCTCGAAGACTATTGCCGCGCGCGTGGACATACGTATGTACGACTAGATGGAAGCATCACTGGTAAAGCGCGTCAAGAAGCCATCGATCAGTACTGCAAAAAGGATTCGGAAATCTTCTTGTTTCTTTTATCCACTCGGGCGGGTGGCCAGGGCATCAATCTCGTCGAAGCAGACACAGTCATCATGTTTGATAGCGATTGGAATCCACAAAATGACGCTCAGGCGTTGGCGCGTGCGCATCGCATCGGCCAAACACGCACGGTACAAGTCTATCGCCTCGTCATGCGTGCAACCTACGAGAAAGAAATGTTCACTCGCGCATCGATGAAACTCGGGCTCGAACAAGCCATCTTTGGTAACGCAGCTGAAAAGGAGGAAAAGTCATCCGCGGCATCGCGAAAGGAAATCGAAGACTTGCTCAAGCATGGCGCGTACGGATTGTTTACCGATGACGATGGGCGGGCAAAGCAATGGAATGCGGATAGCATCACCGATATTCTCGCGCGTTCTGAACAAAAGCTTATCGAAAGCGCGGAGAGAAACTCGGAAAGCGCCGCGTCTGGACCGAGCACATTTGCTACGGCGACATTCGTCGAAGAAGGTGGTTCAGCAGACGGCGTTGCACTCGATGACCCGGACTTTTGGCAGAAGCTCATGCCTGAAGTTGCTGCTGCGGAAGAAGAACGTCGCGTTGAAGCTGTGGAGCTCATGGCGAAAATGCAAGCCGCAGAGCGCTTGGCGCTTGAAAAGCAAAACTCTAAAACCACATTCGACTGGTCGTGGGGCGAACGCAAACGTATTGTTGCCGCGCTCACGTTATTTGGTTGGGGTAACTGGGAGTCTATCATGGAGCGCTCGCAGGTCAAGGACAACAAGACCATTGCGCACATCAAGCTCTTCTGCCGCATGTACGTTGAGGAGGCGCTAAAATCAGCGCACACTGAATTATTTCCGAATTTCATCGCAGCGCTCACGGTGCCCGCGGACGAAGATGAAACATCTTTACCAGAGGATCAAGGCCGCGATCTCTTAGCATTCATCATGGCTGAACAAGGATTTGAAAACTTTGTGCGCGGGCGTGCAAACGACGATTTGGCGCGGCTTGAGCTCTTACAAGGTGGCATCGATGCGGTCGCTCGAGCCGGTGGAGCCGCAAACGCGCTCACGAGCATGCCGATTCCCGAACTCCACGCCGACCCGTTGTCAGATTGGTGGACCGAAGAGCACGACCGCGCGCTCGTCGTCGGCACTCTGAAACACGGGTACGGAAAGTACGCAGAGATTCGTGACGACATCGAACTGCCGTTCGCGGCAACTTTCGCAGGCTTGGCTGCACCTGAACCCTCAAAGAAGGACGCTAAGCGGCCGGACAGCCCGTTGTCTAAAGCACAAGACGAATTGCAACACAAAATAGTGGCGGCAGAGGCACCGGTGGAATGGATTCACGGTCGGCATTTGAGCAATCGCGTCAAGCGCGTGTTTAGCGTGCTCGGAGGCAAATCGTACGAGCCGCCACCGAAGATTGAACGCCCGCCACGAGAAAAGAAAGTCAAAGTCAAAGTTCCCAAGGCCCCTAAAGTGAAAGGTGCGCCTCGTACTGGCGGCGGTACAACGCTTGAGAAGCTTCACAAGGCGCAGGAATTTATCAAGGAGCTCAAGCGCGACGCGAACGGCGCGTTTGTCACACCCATCGGTCCAATGGGTGGCGTCACCATTGAATCGCTCGGCGAAGTGCGTTTGAATAAGCACTTTGTGTCAGAAAACTACATATTGCCCGTGGGATTCAAGACGACGCGCATGTATCCTCGCTTGGATAATCTCAATGATCGCACAAAGTGGGAGCAAGAAATCTCTGTGAGCTCAAGCGGCGAACCGCAATTTACGCTCACGGCTGAAGAAGGTTGCGAACCGATCGTTGCGAAAAGCGCCACCGCCGCGTGGGCCGAGGTGTTGAAACGTGTCAAATCCGTGCGCGAAGCCAATGGCGAGGTGGCGAAAAAGACAGCCATATCCGGTCCAGAGTTCTTTGGGTATTCGCTTCCCAACATTCGCCTGTTGATCGAATCCTTGCCAGGCGCAGACGCGTGCTCGACAAAGTTTTCGTACATCTCGCTCGCAAAGGCGTGCGAGAAGACTGAACAGATTCGAAAAGAACGCGGCGAGTCCTCGAAATCACCACTCGACGCCGAACGCCCCGCAAAAGCTATGAAAGTGCACGCCTTCGCGTCCGAACTGATGGAAATTGACTTATCGCAAGGATACGAAGAGCTCACTGTGTTCGAGGACGATTTATTAGTTTAGAAGAAACCACAATTGATATTATACACATTCAACGTTGATTACAATTTATTTTCTTTGACATCCTTCAGCCGTGCAGTACATTTGTTTCTCCGTGAGATCCTCGTTGAGTTCGGAGTCGACGACCTTGCCGCCGACGCGACGCAACCGTTCTCGCCGTCGTGCCGTCAGCTCAACAAGAAGCTGCGCCTCGGTGGCTTCAGCGAGACTTACGGTCCGTCCTTCCGATATTTCCACATCGGTGCTGACTTGTTCTACATTATCGATGCGTTTTGGCGCGCACTTGCCCGAAGCGATGGACGCCGCGCGCTGTTCCTTGGCGCGGCCTCTCCACTTATTTCGCGAGTCAATCGTTTCACCAATCATCTTCAAAATATCCATCGCTGCTGGGTCGAACAATGGACGCAAAGCGTTTCGCATGCTTGAGTACAGCGTCGGGAACACACCCTCTTCGCGCGCGAGAAGTTTTTTAATGTGGTTACGTTCCTTCGGCGCTTCGAAACACGCAGGGCAATTCTCGTTGATGACGGGCAAGCCAGCTTCGTAGGAAAAGTCACGAAGCATCTTTTCGCGCAAGTAAATTGCTGGTCTAATCACAGTCACATCGCCTTCGTCAATCAAATATGACGCCTTCATGGTGCGCATAGTACCATTGTACATCGTGCTCATCAAGAAGCTCTCCACGCAGTCGTCTAAATGCTGCGCGAGAATGAGTTTGTTGTACCCATGCGTGCGGCAACACGTGTACAATGCGCCACGTTTCATACGCGCACAAAATGCGCAAATACTATCGCCAGTCATATGCTCGTTCGCCATGGCCATGATGTTCTCGTCTAAATAATGATACTCCACTCCGAGGGATTCCACGTACGGGATGAGCGGGCGAGGATTAAACGCCTCTGTTCCAGGATCTACGGTGGCGCACGCCAACGTAAATCGATTCTCGGGTGGGCATCGCGACTGCAGCGTAAGCATGATGTGTAACATCGCGAGCGAGTCTTTGCCTCCCGAGAGACCGAGCAAGATGCGGTCGCCGGGTTCAATCATATCAAAGTCGCACACCGCCGCGTTCACGTGCCGCAAAAGCTTTGGGGACGGCTTAAAAAACTTGTTCTTATTTGGTTTGGTGTTGTCCCTTTTCGTCGGCGACGACGCTGTCATGACGACGGCTTCGGATATCTCAACTGTACTTTGTTCCTCATCATCAGGCACTTCAAGCTGTACTTCTCGCACAGATACAGATGGTTGAATGCGCGTCGTGTCTTTCGCTTCGCTGATTCCATTCGGCTTTTTCTGCGCAACCTTAGCGTCGCCGGTACACAGCGGTGCGGCGCGCTGCTGAATGTAACCACTTCGGATATTGCCAAACTGTTCATTTACGCGCAACGGGTGTTTGCGACTCTCCGTGCGATACTTTTGCCCGTGTGCGTTTGGTTGAGACCCTCTCGCGCCGCACATATTTGGCGGTTTCAACGCTCCCGCGATGGCGCCCGAGGGCGGAACAAACGTCAAGGGTAAAATGCCATTCACTGACGCTTCAGGTAGCGCGATCTGTAAAAGTGAAATAGCTTCAGACGGAAACATAAACCATCGCAACGCATCGCCACGCTCGACACTCGTCGCGGCATCGCGCGCCACATCGATGTCGTCGTCGCCGACGTAGCTTAATCGGGATTCGTCGTCGTCTCGCCCGCCCGCGAGCATCATGCGTTCATCCGATGCGTTACCGCCCGTGTTTGGCATGCGCAACTGTCCATTTTTCGTGCGTACTTCTTGCTCGCCGTCGCGATATTGTCCGCACGTTTCCAAGATGCGCAATCCGATGTGCATTTGCTCGCGTAACGCGGCGGCGATGTCGTCCTCTGATGGAATCGTTGCGTCCGCCTCCTCGTCGTCATCCGCCAATGGGAACTTCATATGCGCAAGCCACTTGCGTTCGGGAAAACTGCGCGCACGCGCGACGTGACGCCACTCGCCAGTCTTCGCATCCATGCGGTAGATTGGAAGTAATCGCCACCCGTGCGTCGCCACAGCGTGCACCGCGGCGAGCGTGTAATCAATTTCAGCATCGGATGCAAAATACGGCAAGCTCACTCGCGCAAACCCAGGACGAAGAACTTCAGCCTTATCTAATAAATGTGCTTCGATTGCTGCTGCGTCTTCGGGTGATAACCCGAGAAGTCTGTGCGCGTAAGGTCCGGCGCAGGCGCATCCGCCGCGCGCTTGGATGCCAAAGACGTCGTTGAGCACGGCGCACGTAAACGAATAGTGCAAAAAACGGCTCTTCATCTTCCCGTCGCGCATAGCAGTCGCCGGTGCACGCGCTAAGAATGATACAATGGGCAAACGCTTGGTGTGTTCGCTCGCCTCGGGACCGAGTAAGCAAATGTTTTCATTCGTCGAAAGCGAGGCAAACATGCGACGTTGCAACGCGTCTTCGGCGGCTTCAATCACAGACGTTCCCACCGCCGCCTTTACCTGAAACGCCAACCCAGCGCGCACACTACCAATAATATCTTGCGTGCCACCTTCTTCGCGCTCGACACGATTGCTCAAATATCGATGGTCATCGCTCGTGACGTAAAACACCGTACCTCCGCCTGGTTCGCTCGGAACCTCATTCGTGAACAACGCGCGCTTGGCAACTAAAATCCCAGGCGTACCCGGTCCACCAGGAAGTTTATGCGGGGAAATAAATACCGCATCTTTATACACGAAAGGATTCAACTCGCCCGTGTCTGCGTCGAATACGACGGGATTCATGTCGATGCCGACGTACGGCGCCGCCGCCGCGTAATCCCAAAACGCCAACGCCCCGCCTCGATGCAACGTCTCTGTGATCAAGTCGACATCCGCCCGGACGCCCGTGACGTTGCTCGCCGCACTGAAACTACCTATTAACGTCGCGTGGGACGAATACGCCTTTAGCGCCGCACGCAATGCCATGACATCAACTGTACCAGTCGTCGCGTCCTCTGGAATTTCAACCACGACGGCGCAGCTCTCGCGCCACGGCAATATGTTACTATGATGCTCGTGCGGCCCGACGAATACCACCGGCCGAGCCTCTACAGGAGCATGTTCCGGTAACGGCACATGCGCCCCGAGCGCGCGACATAATCGATCAATCGCGCTCGTGCTTCCGCTTCCGGCAAACGTCACCACGTCGGCGTGTTTATCGCTGTACCCCACCCTCGCGTTCACGCACTGCGCAATCACCTGACGCGCCTCCTGTCGAAAACACGTCGACTGCGCACCAGTCGTCGATGTCGTGGTGTGCGTATTCGCATACGTCGGCAATACGCGCTCGCGTATCGCGCGCTCGACCGACCGAGACGCTCGACCGCTCGCCGTCCAATCCGCGTACACGAGCGTCTTCGTCCCGAACGCGCCCGAACACGTCGACGCGTAGCCTACCATATCGCGACGAACGCGCGCGAGCGTGTCCGCGACGCCTTCACGCCCGTCCTCGCCGTCCGTGCGCGCGCGCACAGACGATGCGCCGTCACCAGCCGCCATCGCCATCGCCACGCACAGCGTCGCTCGCCCTCGCTCGCGCGCGCGCCGTCGATCGCGCTCGCGCGTCTCGGCCAATCACACCACTCCCTTTTCACTCGCGAATGCGCGCGCGAGTGTGGTTCACGCGCGCGTCGCGCGTCGCAATGTCGCCGTGCGCCGCACGTCACAGCCTCACACAGCGCCGCGCCGACGAGCGCACGTCTGCGACCGCGCGAGCGATGCGCGCATCGACGCGCACGGACGCGCCGATGACGACGGTGACACCTCCGCGTCACCCCGCGGCGTCGACGGCGTCGGCGGCGCGCGCGTGCGCGGCGCGCGCGCGTCGGCATGGGTCGGTGATGGTGACGTCGTCAGGCGGCGCGCGCTTCGCGACGCCGGCGCGCGCGATGGCGTCGCGCACGGTCGCCGCGCGCGGTACGGACGCGACGTGCGCGCGCGAACGCGCGTCGGCGTCGCGCGACGTCGCCCATCGTCGGTGCGTGGTAACGACGGCGATACGCGAAAGCGAAAGACGCGAGGCTGAGACGGATAGCGGGAGCCTGAAAGCGCCGACGCCTGCGCCCGCACCCGCGCCCGCGAACGGCGAGACGACGCGCGCGGGAGTTAGGAATACAGATGACGACGCGTTGGACGCGCCGGTGCCGCGTAAGCCGTTTTCGCTGTGGCGATTCATCATCACGCGTATGATTTTACTCGGCGTCGTGTTTCGTCGGGCGCTGGCGGTGGCGGCGTACGTGGTATTCGGAAGCGCATTCAGGTTTCTCTCCGCCGTGACGTCCAATGCGTTTGGTCGCGTGGTGTTTTCGGTGTTTCTGATCACGTCTGGGATTTTGACCTATCGCGGGTCGATGGCGAGAAAGGTTAAAGCGCCGACGCCGCCGACGACGATGTACAGCGCGTTTTTAAAGGATTTACGCGCCGGGAAAATCGCGAGCGTGCGATTCGAAGAAGGCTCGACGAGGTTGTTGTACGATTTGAAACCGCAAGCGCAAGGCAAAGGTGGCGCGGCGGTAGCGGCGACAGAGGTGAAGACGTATCAGACGAAGCGATTAATGGCGGATATGGAGTTGATGAAGAAGCTTGAAAACGCCGGGGTTGAATTCGGCGCCGTCCCGGCGGCGGTGTCGAGATTAGCGTCGAAAGGGATGTTCACCGTGCTCGCGATGTGGTTACCTATCATACCTTTGATGATTATCATGCGAAATGCGATTAACAGACAGAGCGGGGGTGGGAAGAAGCGTAAAAAGGCTGCGCCAAAGGATGACGTCAACAAGGTTACCTTTGCCGACGTCGCCGGCGTCGAGGATGCCAAGGCTGAATTATACGAGCTCGTTCAAATCATGAAGAACGCCGACCAGTACAAAAACGTCCGAGGACGTCTCCCCACCGGGTGCTTGCTCGTCGGACCGCCCGGTACTGGGAAAACTTTGTTGGCTCGCGCCGTCGCCGGCGAATCCAACGTCGCGTTTTTTCCGGTCGCCGCTTCGGAATTTGTTGAGCTCTTCGTCGGTCGAGGCGCCGCGCGCGTTCGCGAACTCTTCGCCGAGGCGCGGAAATCTCGACCAGCGATTATATTCATCGACGAGCTCGATGCCGTCGGCTCTCGACGTGGCGCTGGGTTAAACGAGGAACGAGACCAGACGTTGAACCAGCTCTTGGTTGAAATGGATGGCTTTGCCAAGGATAGCGGCATTTTAATTTTGGCCGCGACGAACCGTCCGGACGCGCTCGACCCAGCGCTGTTACGCCCCGGTCGCCTCACGCGCCGCGTATTCGTCGGCCCGCCTGGTCAACAAGGACGCGCGCAAATCCTCTCCGTGCACTTGCGTGGGATCGATTTAGAGGATGACGTAGACGTCGTATGCGACGTCGTCTCTCGTGCCACGCCCGGTTTCACCGGTGCTGAGCTCGCCAACGTCTGCAACGAAGCCGCGCTCTTGAGCGTGCGCGACAACCGCCAACTCGTCACCATGAATGATTTACTCAGCGGCGTCTCGCGCACAAAGGATGGCATCGCCACGAGCAGCAACCGCGCCGACGCCATGTTTCGAGAACTGCGCAACAGATTTTTAGGCAACTATAAAGACGTACCGACGATCAACGACGTCAAAGAAAAGTTTGGCCCGGGTGCGAGCGGGAACGGCGTGCCGATTTCCATGGGCCCCTCGTGAGTGCATGGTTGAGAACACACATTTACTTGTCCGATTTAAACAACGCGTTGCAATTCATTTCATTTCTTTTGTAGAAGCTTTTTCGCAGCCTCACGACATAATCCAACGCGCGTGATCGCGCCGACGCGCGCACACGTCCTCGCGCGCGATGAGTGGCGATCAAACACAACTCGTCGCTGCGTTGCAGGCGACGCTGAGCGCGGATGCGACCGCGCGCGCGTCAGCAGAGCAGTTTCTCGCGGCGAGATCGGCGACGGACAACTTTTCCCTGCAACTTCTCCAGCTCGCCGCGCAGGATGGCGTGGATGGGATGACGCGACAGTGCGCGGCGGTGGCGTTTAAGAATGTTGTGAAGAAGCACTGGGCACCGGTGGAGCCGGATGAGGTTGGGGCGCAGGCGCCGCGCGAGACGTCGGAGAGCGAAAAAGCGGCGGTGCGCGGGGCGATCGTAGGGTTGATGTTACGCGCGCCTAAACTCGTCGCCGCGCAAATGAGCGAAGCGTTAAGTATCGTTTGCACGTCTGATTTCCCCGAACGATGGAGTGGGCTGTTACCGGAGTTGGTGACGAGGTTGGGAACGGCGGGGGGACGAGACTTTAACGACGTCGCGGGTGTGTTACGCACGGCGAATACAATCTTTAAACGCTATCGCGGTGCGACGAAGACGGAAGAGTTGTATAAAGAGTTGAAGTACGTGTTGGATACGTTCACCGCACCTTTGCTCGGGTTGACGCAAGAGATTTCTGCCGCGTTGGACGCGTCAGGCGCAGATGCGGCGCAGGCGGCGCCGTTGCTTCAGTGCCTTCGTTTGATTTGTAGAATCTTCTTTAGCTTGAATAGCCAAGAGTTGCCCGAAGTTTTCGAAGATGCTATGGCGGAGTGGATGGGGCTGTTTCATAAATTTTTAACGTACGCACCTCCGGTGGGGTTGGCGAGTTCAGATGCGGAAAAGGCGAGCGAAGCGGATCAATTAAAAGCCGCGGTGTGCGACAACATCAATCTCTACATCGAAAAGAACGAAGAAGAGTTTGCACCTTACTTGCAAACTTTCGTCCAAGACGTGTGGACGCTGTTGATGGCGACCGATTTAGCAACCAACAGAGACCATTTGGTGACGTCTGGAGTGAAATTCCTTACGACGGTGGCGAGTAGCGTCCATCACAAGTTGTTTGAATCCCCCGATACGCTTCGTCAAGTATGCGAGAACATCATCCTTCCGAACTTGCAATTTAGAGATGACGATGAGGAGCTGTTCAGCGATAATCACGTGGAATACATTCGACGTGATTTAGAAGGGAGCGATGCGGATACGCGCCGCCGCGGCGCGTGCGAGCTCGTCAAGGCTCTTACGGCCAAGTTTCCGCAGCACGTCACGACCGCCATCACGAGCTACGTCGCGTCGTTACTGCAGCAGTACTCAACCGATCCTAAGAAGTTCTGGAAAGCCAAGGATGCTGCAATTTATTTAGTCATGGCGTTGACGATTCGGTCCAAGTCTTTGGTCAAGGGTGCGACAGAAACAAACGACTTAGTCAACATTGTGGATTTTTTCAACCAGCACATTGCTCCGGAAATTGCCGCACCGAAAGGCGGTTCGCACCCCGTCGTGCGCGCTGATGCGTTGAAGTTTTTGACGATGTTTCGTCAACAAATTCCCAAGGGTGTCGTCGCGCCGTTGCTTCCTGCACTCGTGGCGTTGCTCGCGGCTGAGGAGAACGTTGTGCATTCCTACGCGGCGAACTGCTTCGAGCGCTTGCTCACCGTCAAAGAAGGTCCCAGTGTGCTACGTTACGTGTCTGGCGACATCGCACCGTTGAGTCAATCGATTTACACAAACTTGTTCCAAGCGTTTTCAGTTCCAGATAGCGCGGAGAATGAGTATGTGATGAAGTGCGTCATGCGTGTCATCGCATTTAGCGGCGCCGATGTCAAACCAGTGGCGACGATTTGCTTGCAGCAATTGAGTGTGATGTTGCTTGAATTGTGCAAGAATCCTAGAAACCCCACTTTTGCACATTATTTGTTTGAATCAGTGGCGTCCTTGTTGAAGAACGCCGGTGGCGATGCGGCGATTATGGGCTCGTTTGAGCAGTTGCTCTTCCCTGCGTACCAGCACGTGTTGACTGCTGATGTGGTTGAGTTCACCCCGTACGTGTTCCAGTTGCTGGCGCAAATGATTGAGGGCTACTCGACTGGTTCATCGCTACCAGAAGCGTACATGGCTATTTTCCCGGCGTTGTTGACGCCGCTCATGTGGGACAGACGCGCCAACGTTACACCGCTCGTGCGCCTGTTGAAGGCGTACTTGAGCAAGAATCCGCAAGAAATCGTCAGTGGTGGTCATTTGCAGGGCGTGTTAGGGGTGTTCCAAAAGCTCGTTTCGAGCAAGGCGCAAGATCATCAAGGATTTTATATTTTGAACTCCTTTGTGGAATCGCTCGCGCTTGAGGCATGGGCGGATCATTTGCCGACAATTTGGAGCATTCTCTTCCAGCGTCAGCAGGCTAGCCGTACGCCCAAGTTTAGCAAGTCATTGATTGTCTTCACGTGCGCGTTATGCGTCAAGCACGGCGTGGGCTCGGTCATGGATAGCATGAACAAAGTACAACAGGGTATCTTTGACATGATTTTAGAAAACGTCGTCGCCGCGGACATTGGAAACGTCAGCGGTAAGATTGAACGCAAACTCGCGTGCGTGGCTGGCACAAAGTTCTTAACCGAGTGCCCTAGTATTCTTGCGCGGCCGTCAGCGTGGACCAAACTCCTCGTCGGCGTCATCGCCCAATGCGAAAAACCAGAAGATGCCGAAGCAGCCGCCGAAGACGACGACGACGTAATCCTCGAGCAAATGGAAGCCAACGCCGGCTACGCCGCGTCCTACTCCAAACTCACACAAGGCGCCGTGAAAGACATCGACCCAGTCCCAGACGTCACTGATGTCCGCGTACACGTCATTCGCGCCCTCTCCGCGTTTTCCCAATCCCAGCCGCTCGCGTCGGCGCTGGCGCAAACCCCGCCAGAATGTCAAAGCGCGCTCGCGTCCATGGCCACCGCCGCCGGCGTCGTCTTACGGTGACATTTAATATCCACCGAACTAATTCACGCTCCATCCTCTTTCGCCTGTGTCGCACATCTTCGTCGGCGCGCATCAGTTTAAACGTCGATACACTTTAAATTATCCGCGGTCGACGTCGAGGTTTTGAGCTGTCACTTTTTCTTGCGCCGACTCGGCACGCCACGCGCCACACGCATACGCCCGCCCGTGTCACCCCTCGCCGCGCCTCCGCGGTCGCACGCGAGCGGGAGGATAACACCCGAGTTCACGCGCTCCGTCGGCGCGTCGGCGCGCGCGACGCGACGAATTCGCGCGGCGCGTGTGTGAAAAAGCGTCGCGCACGCGTTTTGCACGCGCGGAGCCGTCGCACGCAAGTTGAGACGCGCACGCGACGCCCAGGCCTCATCACGCGCGACTCGAGCGTGACACGATGTTTGTGGGTGATGGTGGCGCGGTCGCGCGCGTCGGACGCGCGCTTTTGAACGAGGCGTCGACGGATTCGACGACGCATTCGACGACGGCGCACGCGGATGATACGGCGGTGCTGTGGTTTATGTTTATATCTCTCGCGGCTGGAACCGCGGCGCGCACAGCGTTGCATGGGACGTCAATTCCATACACCGTGGTGTTGTTCTGCATCGGGATGTTGCTCGCGGTGGTGTATTATTACACCGAGCTTGGGCACCTCGAGGCGTCGTTGGACGCGTGGAACGGCATCAACCCGCATTTACTGTTGGCGGTGTTCTTGCCCGCGCTCATTTTCGAGTCGTCGTTTTCGATGGAGTGGCACACGCTGAAAAAAGTTCTACCAAAGGTTTTGATATTAGCTGGGCCTGGGGTGTTGTTATCCATGGCACTTACTGGGTGTGTGTTGCGGATTTTTCCATTCGGCTGGAGCTGGGCGTTTTGCATGATGGTGGGCTCTATTCTCGCCGCCACCGATCCGGTGGCGGTAGTTGCCATTTTGAAAGAAGTCGGTGCGAGTAAAGTCCTCGGGCACATGATTGAAGGAGAGTCGCTCGTGAACGACGGCACCGCCATTGTCGTGTTTAACGTGTTTCTCGCCATCGCGTCTGGAGAAAGCAAGACGTTTGGGGAAGTAATCTTGGCGCTCATCTTGCAGCCTCTTGAATCCGTGCTCATCGGTGTGGTGTTTGGCCAGTGCTGCTTGTACTGGATTAGCAATTCTCACCGCGATCACTTGGTGGAGATCACGATTACGCTTTTTGCAGGTTACATTTCATTCATGGTGGCGGAATCCGTCGTCAAATGCAGTGGTGTGCTCGCCGTTGTCGTTCTCGGCACGTACATCACCGCAAACGGTCGCACACAATTTAAAGGTGACATTCAACATTCCATGCATCATTTCTGGGAAGTGTTGACGTACGCTGCGAATACTATAATCTTCATTTTGGCTGGTTTCTTAATCATCGCCGACATTCTCATCGGTCAGCTCGACATCCGCGCGTCAGATCTGGGCTGGGGAATTCTACTCTATCTCATTCTTAATGTCATTCGGCTCATCGTTGTCGCTATGCTGTTTCCGTGGATGAATCATTATCGAGGTCACACGCTGACCTTGCGTGAGGCTCTCATCGCAGTATGGAGTGGCTTGCGCGGCGCCGTCGGTTTGGCGCTTGCGCTCGTCGTGTTGGAAGAATCAGAAGCGTTTACTCCACGAGAGCGCGGTTTGACACTCGTTATGGTGGCATCGGCGGTAATCGGCACACTTCTCATCAACGCCTCTACGGCGGCGCTCATGCTTCGTCTTGCGGGGTTGTTGACTCCTGGATTGAGCCACGAACGTACGATTGTCGCCGCACGTAAAGCCATTCACGAGCGCGCGTTGAAGCACTACGAAGACACGCTTAAAGAAACTGGTGCGCAATATCTCGGCGCACCCGATTTCACAGCCATCAAACAACTCGTACCATTTCTTAGGACTCAAGTTGAAACCGCAGATGTGGAGTTTTCTGAAGAAATTGCCAAGCTCGACGCGCAACTCATGCATGAAATGCGCGGCCGCTTCCTCGCCGGATTGTGCAAGGAAATTTGGTCCATGTTGGAGGATGACTTGTGCGACGCCAGCGTTGCGCAAGCGCTACTCATCGCGTGTGAGCGCGCGGCCGATCTACCTATGGGCACCGAACTTTCTGATCTCCGAGAGTTTTTGAACTTCCTCAAGCCAAACCAGTACAAGGCACGCGTTGTCGCGTATTTGGATAAGCGCGTGCCGAAGTTGCTCAAAGTTGCGCGTTTCTTAAAGGTCGTAGATGAGCCGTGGATGGCTATTCGCCGCGAAATGCAGGGCTTGCATGCTCTTATCAGCGCGCATCAATCCACGGCGGAGACGTTTAGAACATTGCTAGGCAAGGCTGAACATGAAAACAAGGACGACGAAACCATGGCGCAAGAGCTCGCGGCGCAGTTTGGCATGAAGAAGGCTACTGGTGAAAACCTCGCGAATGAAACATCCATGAAGTCAGACCACGTGCGAGATGTCATTCTTGAATCCGAAGTGGAAGTAACAGAAGCTGTTGAAATGCTTAAAGCTTTGCAGCACTCGCACAATGCCATTGCGCGTTCGTTGCGTTCCGAAGCGTTGGCTCGAGAAATTCTTGAAGTCACGCTCGCTGAAACCAAGTTACTCACGCATACTGGTCTTTTAGATGAATCCGAAGGTTCGATGTTGCAGGCCGAGCACGATACGTACTTGCAGCGTCTGATCATGCATCCGCTTCCGCCGACGTTGACGTCGCCAGGTCGCATTCTCTCCGCCATTCCGTTCTTTGATCCCACGCAGCCGTGCGGGATTAAGAATCGAGACACGCGCTCGCACTTCCTTCGCGAGGCCGAAGTGATTGAAATCAAGGCGGGAGAGGCTATATTGGATCCGGACCTCAAGCTCCGAAATGGCATGCTACTCGTCGGTAACGGCGTCGTCCGGATTGAAGATGCGCACGACCCGACGCAGTGCATCACCGCCGGTTGCAAATCGCACCCGCGAGCGTGGGCCCTGGCGATGTTTGAAGAACTCGTCAATCGCTCAACTATCGAAGACGAAGGCGTCGAACCAGCACGAAGTGGCATTCGCGCCATTGCACAGACGGACATGTTCGGGTTCATCCTTCCGCACGCGCTCATGAAGGAGCTGTACGACGACCTTCGCGAACAAGAAACGATTGACTTCTTGTGGCGATGCTCCGTCGGCCTCCTCGCTGAAACCGTGCTCAAGGCTTCGTTAAAGAAAGCCCTGCCCGATATTACCTTGGCCAAATTTGTTTCTTCGGGAAAATTGGTGAGAATTTCTCAGGGTGTCAAACTCGAGCCCGACGCCCGCCAAGTCGTCGTCTTGCTCAAGGGCTCGCTGTATTCGGCGACGTGCGGCAACTTGCCTACTCCATCTGTGGTGACGTTTAAGCGTTCAGACATGAAAACTGCAACATCATTGGCGGAGAGATTACTTGAAAGCAAGCTCGAGTCGAGATTGAGTGCGTTGAGAATTGGTAAGAATGGTCTCGCGCGGGCGTCGCACAGCAATCTCCAAATGCTCGTGGCGAGCGAATCCGAAACTAAGGAGGCGCCCGAGGAAGACTTGCCCGAAGAAGTCCCATATTTTGAGTGCATGACGGACGTGCTCTTGTACGTCATTCCACTTCGCGAGAAAAAGTCTCCGAGCAGTGCGTTGCTCCAATCACGCGAAGGTCAAGCAGACAAGAAGAAGGAAAAGAAGAGAGCCGCCTTTTTACGCAACTTGACCGTGATGAGCAGAGGCGGAGCGATAAACGATGTCGTCATTGAGGCTGACATCGAAGCCGCCGCGGGTGCCGCACAACGTAACCAGCGACGCAGTTCCATGAGTTCCGTACGAGAACCGCCGCATCGCGAAGCGGTTGCCATCGAGGAAGATCCTGCGGTGCAATTCACCGTCGGCTCGTCGCTCGACACCGACCACGAAATGTCGCAACTCACCACGAATTCTATGCCCGATCATCCCGATGCGCAGCTCACGCATTTGAGCGACACGCACGAACCGATAACAACTGCGTTGTGGGATGACTCTCCCGTCGTTCCTGGACGCAGTCGACGATCGATGGATCATCCGTCTACGCAGTACACCATTTCGTGATGTGACACCAAACGCCTTCCCGACACCGACGACAACCCGCGTAGACCGCGATCACATTTGTACAAAGAGTACAAGTACTACGTAGTAAAAACACAGTATACATGCACAACAATCTAAAATCTATCTAATCAGTCGTACACGAGCTCATCAGAGCTCGTCGCGTCCCGGCGCGCCTCGAGCCGAGTTGGCGTTCTTCGCCGCCTCCGCGCTCTCGCATACACGGTTCCGCTCAAAGCACATCACCTCCCGCCGCCCGTCCCCGCCGCCATTCACCAGCTCAACCCACGCCTCGTCGTGTTCGCCATCAATTAACGTCCCACACGCCTCGCTGACGTACGTCGTGATCCAACGCCCGCGCGCTCGCGCCACCGTCGCGTCGTCGCTAAACATCTCCGTCACCCTATCATCGCGCATCTGCAACCCAAACTCCCGTCCCACGCGCGCACACGTGCGTTCCATGACGTCCACCGCGAGTTCAAGCGTCACGCGTCCCCCCCGTCGCGCCCGTTCGCCCTCGACGTCGTCGTAAATGGAATCAACCGCAACCACGCACGCGTTACACCGCAACCGCGCGCGCGACGCCGCGTCGCGCCCGACGCCGTCCAGCCCCGCCGGCGCCGTGGCGGCGTCCGTCACGACGATCGGCGTCGCTGCCGCCACCGCGCGCAAAAAGCGCGCGAGGACGCACGCCAGGGCGACGACGAACGTGCGTGGCATCGAATGGCGGATAACGATGACGTCAGAGCTCGCCTCGCATTCCACCGCCACCGACGACGACGCCGAGATGGCGACGGTGACGGCGACGGTGACGGCGACGATGACGACGACGAAGACGACGTCGCGCGCGATGGCGCCGCGGTGCGGGACGGCGGCGCTCGGCGCGGCGCGCAGCGCGGCGCGGGCGCGGGCGCAGGCGCACCGCATGGCGGCTGCGCGACGGTCGTCGTCGCGCGTCGTGACGTGCGCGACGCGTCAGGCGCAACCAGACGCTCGAGATGTCGCAGAGTTGGCGTTACAGAACGGCGCGTGCGCGATTAAGCCCAAGTATTCGCCAGAGGTGGTGCGGGAACGCGCGACGCGAGGACCGGGTGAGGTGGCCAAGACGGCGGCGCGGTGCGCGAAGATTGTGTTTAACGGCGCCAGGTTTGCGGCTGGGTTGGCGCTTGATGAGATGAGTCAGAATGAGCGCGTGGTGTCGCGTTCGGAGCAATTGCGAGTGCAATTGGCGGAGCTTGGACCGAGTTTTGTCAAGGCGGGGCAAGTGTTGGCGAACCGGCCGGATATCGTGCGAAGCGACTATATGGAAGAGTTGTGCAAGTTGCAAGACGATGTGCCTGCGTTTGATAGCGCTCAGGCGTTTGAAATTATAGAAGATGAGCTCGGGCGACCGATTGATGAGGTGTTTTCGACGATTTCGCCATCGCCCATCGCGGCGGCATCGCTCGGGCAGGTGTACAGGGCGACGTTGCGCTCAACCGGGGAAGAGGTGGCGATTAAAGTACAACGACCTGGGATTGAGCCGATCATTTATAGAGACTTGCTGTTATTCCGAACGTTGGCGTGGTTCATCAATGGGTACTCGATCAAACAGCTCGGGTGCAATGCGCAACTCGTCGTGGATGAGTTCGGCGAAAAGCTCTTGGAGGAGCTCGACTACGTGCAAGAAGGGCGTAACTTGCAAGACTTCTACGACAACTTTAAAAATGATCCAATCGTGAAAATCCCCAAGTATTACAAAGAACTTTCCGGGGCAAAGATTTTAACCATGGAATGGATTGATGGTATTCGTTGCACCGACCCGGCGGGGATCGTCGCCGCCGGCATCGACGTCGAAGAGTTTATCAAGGTTGGTGTCGTGAGCGGATTGCGTCAGCTTTTGGAGTTCGGGTTGTTTCACGGTGACCCACATCCAGGTAACATCTTTGCCATGCGCGACGGGCGCATCGCATACGTTGATTTCGGTAACGTCGCGCAGTTGACGCAAACCAACAAGGAGGTTTTAGTTGACGCCGTGGTGCACGCGGTGAATGAAGATTACGACGGCATGGCGGGCGATTTTATTCGTCTTGGATTTTTGGCGCCCGGCACGGATGTTCGACCAATTGTGCCGGCGTTGGAAAACATTTGGCAAGACGCTCGCACGGCGTCGTTGGCGAATTTCAACTTTCGCACCGTCACGTCAAGCTTCAACAAGCTCGTGTACCAGTACCCCATTCGTATTCCCGAGCGGTTTTCGCTCGTCATTCGTTCATTGTTGACACAAGAAGGGATTTGTATGACGTTAAATCCGGATTTCAAATTTTTGGAAGTCGCGTACCCGTACGTGGCGAAACGGTTATTGACGGATAGAGACGTTTCGCTTCGCGAGCGCTTAATGCAAGTGTTGTTCAAGCAAAACAAGTTTCAGTGGCGCCGCCTCGAAAACTTGATTGGCCTCGCGCGCGAAAGCGGTGGCGACTTTGACCTGACCGAAACCGCCGCAGATGGTGCCGGCTTGTTGCTCACCGACAGAAATTTGCGTCAGCAACTCATTCTCGCCGCAACGGAGGATGACCGATTGCAAGTTGATGAAATTTCTCGTTTGCTCTTGCTTTTACAAAAGGAAGTCAAGGTGGAGAAACTGATCAACAATGCCGTCTCAGACGGACCAAACTTGGCTCGTAAGTTGGCGCTGAGTTGGTCGAGCAAAGTTTTGTCAGATTAAAAAGTAGATAAAAGCACAAATTTGTTGAATTGTAATGTTACACGCTACGCTTCCCACGCATGATTCTTGACGTCCAGAGGGATGTATCGTATCGTCATTTACACGAACATTCGCATCATACCCGTCATCACCGTTCGACAACACGGACACTTTTTCGCATTCTGTGAGCTGCACATCTTAAAATGTTTCTGTACGCATTCATGGCAGTACATGGCGTGCATGCACGGGAAAATGACGGCGTCGCGCTTGGCCATGAAGCAAATGGCGCAATTCATGGCCCGCTCGGCGTTGTCTACTCGACTTCGCAGACGCTTGACCTCCTCGCACAATTCGTCCACCGTACTCCGTTCGATATCAATCATGGGAAAATATGTATCGTCGTTGTCATCGTCGTCATCGTCGTCGTCTTCGTCCCCGTTGGAGCTCGTGGATAGTCTTCGTATTCCAAACCTCGGAAGCGCGAGCGCATCCGTCTCGGTGCCATACGCCATGGCAAATGGAACAGACTCGTCCTCGCTCTCCAGTGCACCATTAAACCCCACGAGCGCTTCAAGTTGCATTCTCCACCTTTCGTACGTTGACACACCTCTTCGCGATAAAAATTCCCGCGCAGAGTTTAAAAGCGCCTCCGACGTGGGCGCCGTACCCAAAAACAAATCCGCCGACACTGGCGTCGGCATCACAAACTCCACACGAAAAGATTCCTCTTTCAACGATCCCGCGAGCTGTCCAAGCAGTGTCACATAAATGGACACATTATCATCTCCAATGCTCGCATCCGTGCGCCCGAGCGCGCGCACGCTCGCGACCCATTCCGCGCGGCCGCGTTCGAGCCAAACCTGTCGTTGTCCCGCCACGAGAAATCCACTCTCCAAATCCCTCAACACATCGCTCACGCGTTTCGCGCTCGTCGCCGGTTCAATCAACGCCACGGTGGAGGCGAAAAATGTTCGCACGCTCGACCACGTCGATGACCGCGCGTCGTCGTCGACATTGGCGTCGAGCTACGATGCGGTACGCAATGTCAGTCACATGTCTCGATGTCGCACACCCATGTCGCACCTCGAGGATTAAATTCCGGAAGACGTGCACGACATCGCGCGTGGTGGCGCGCGCGGCGCGCGAATGCGCGCGCGTGCGGTGCGTGCGTCGCATGTCGCGCGGGACGTCGCGCGCACCGCGTCGGGAGTGGCGCGAAATGTCGAGGCATGTGGTCGAGGCATGGATGGTGTCTTGGAGACGCGCTCAAATGTTAACATTTATCGGCTTCGCGACAACAAGATGTTACATGCGTTCTATGCTATGCTACTAGGTGTGCTACGTAGTGGTTGGTGTGACGTGCTATGTGTGTATGACGCCCGTGGCGCGTAGGACGAAGACGAAGTCGCTTCGCGTGTCGCGCAGCGAACGCGCGAGGCGTTCGCATTCGGCGTCGACGCGCTCCAGCGAGCGCCGCTCCGCGAACGCGGCGTCGTCTTCGTGAGGATGACGCGTGCAGAACGTCGTGAATACGTCTGCAATGACGCGCGTTCGAAGAGTGTTTGCGAGCGTTGCGCACGCGGGTGATCCATCGGCGTCTAATAATTCAGCCGCGTTCCGCAGGAGACGCGAGACGCACGCGAGCGCCGGCGTCGGCTCGCGCTTTGGTTTTAACACGGACAGAATGTCTGCCGCGTGCAGCAAACATAGCATCGCCGAATCGCGCGCACGTAAGCACATTTCTTGTCCAGTGTAGAAATTCACCGCCGTCATTGACGGACCGTCGGCGCCGTCGCTATCGGAGTTTCGTCGCAACGCCGCTCGATACCACAACCGTTGAGACGTCGTCGCGTATAAAAACATGTACCGCTCCGCGCTCGAGCCCACCAATACGCGCACGTCACGCCTGCGATCGAAAGACGCGAGTTGCGCCGGAAAAAGCTCCGAACCGTACACGGTGTGCCCGTATCCAGCCACGAGCACGGCGTCGGGGACGTCCCAAGACGCCAACGTCGACGCCACGCGTTGCAAGTGCGCGTCGAAACTCTCGCGCACGTGCCCCATCCTCCCCGCGCCAACCGCACGACACGCGCACTCTAACGCCTCCGAACTCATGCGTGCGCTGAACACGTCCTCATCGTCGTCCTCGGCGTCGGAGCGACCCCAACGACAGCCGTCTCTCTCTCGCGCGTCCACGCTCCACGCGCACGTCCATCCAAACGCAAACCACGCGATGCGCGCGAGAGCACCCGAAACACACGTACGAATGCGTGCGCGACGTAACACAGCCATGCGCGCGCGACACCGCCCCTCCCCGTCGCGCTCTGGCGCCTGTCCCCGTCGATGTGAGCCAAAAAGTGCACCAGTGCGCCGAGTCATCATCCGCCGCCACACCGCGCCGCGCACCGCGCCGCGCCGCACGGACGACGGCCATGTTCATCACGCGCGCGACGTACACCCCGGGCGCGTCGGCGTCGGGCGTCGCCCGCCGCTCGACGACGTCGTCATCGACGTCGGCGTCATCGGCTGTGTTATCCAAAACACCCAGCAGAACCATCGTCGTGCGCGCCGCGGCGCGCGCGCCGTCGCCCGTCGTCGCGGACGTCGCGAGTCAAAAGGTAACGCCTCACGTGTTGCCCGTCGCGCCTCGCGCGCCGTGGTCGCGCACGGTGGCGAGCGCGGCGGCGGCGTTGGGCGTCGCGGCGTCCGCGCTCGTGGCGCCCGAACACGCGCGCGCCGCGGCGGACCTCGCCGCCGCCGCTGCGTCCGACGCCGATCAGAGCGGTTTCGTGCAAGGGCTGCTTTTGATTTTATTCTCTGAGATTGGCGATAAGACGTTTTTCATCGCGGTGTTGTTGGCGTTGCAGCAAGAGAAGAAGGCGGTGTTCGCCGGGACGTTTGGGGCGTTGGCGGCGATGACGTTGATATCTGTCGGTTTAGGGCAAGTGTTGCACTTGGCGGAGGAAGCGTCGCCGTTCAACACGGATGTACCGTGGGATGATTATTTAGCCGTGGCGTTGTTGCTGTTTTTTGGCGTGCAAACGATTCGTTCGGCGGAGGACGCGAAAGCTGAAGAGGAGGAGGAGGACGCCAAGGAAGCCGTGGCGGAGATGGGAAGTTCATTCGCAGATTCTAGCGCGTTGATTTTGAGCACGTTTGCGCTCGTGTTCGCCGCTGAATGGGGTGACAAGTCGTTCTTTGCCACGATTGCGTTGAGTGCGGCGGCGGATCCTGTGCAAGTTGTGGGAGGCGCGCTGGCGGGACATTTTGTCGCGACGGCGGGCGCCGTCGCGCTCGGCGACGTCATCGGCGATTACATCTCCGAACGTCTCGTCGCCTACGTCGGTGGGTCGCTGTTCATTTTGTTCGCCGTGAGCACGCTCGTGGACACGGTGTCAAAGTAATTTATTTATTCGTTTCATTCGTCGTAGCCGAGTCGAGTCGACGTTGTGGATATCGTATGGTAGCGTAAGCAACTCACCTCACTTTCACACTCGCGCGCGCGACACATGACGCGCACGGTGGCGCAACTGATACAAACCCAATCACCGCAGTCGTCTGCGTCGCGCGTGCGCCGACGCACGGCGTTGTCGTCGTCAACGGTGCTCGCGTTTTTCGTCGCGCAGCCACGAGCGTCGCGCGCGGGGCTCTTCACAAAGTCTCCGAGCGCGGATTTCGTGGAATATGACGCGCCCGAACTCGACTATTCGTTCGCGCATCCAAAGAAATGGTTAGTTTTGCGCAATCGACTGCGCGCCGGGGCGATAGCGAGTGATTTTGACACGCAGGACAAGGCTTCGGTCGAAGTGTTGAAAAGGTGGGCGGATACCGAGGCGACGTGGCACAGCGACATCGAAGCAATGATTGGCGCGTTCGTCGCGCCGTCGGATAACGCCAACGAAGGTGATAGTAAGTTGTACGCCCCGCCGATGCGCGCGGTAAAGATAAGCGCTGAAAGCGATGCTGTGGCGCGATTTAGTTTCGAATCTGAAACGACGACGAGAAGCGGCTACGACGTGAGACGAAGCAATTTCGGCGAAGTCGTGCGCAAAGGATCAAAGCTGTATGGAATTTGCGTCAGTGGACGGACCGATTTGCTCACGCCTGAGAAGCGGATGACGTTTGAGGCAATAGTAGATTCATTTGTTGTAAATTAAGCGACGCTGTAAAAGAGCCGCGCGTTTCTGTTTTTTTGTTTCGTGTTATTCAAGTGTTGATGTGTCTAGACTAATGCGTGGAAAGTTTGGGAGTCGACGCCACGAACAACGACGTTATCAAGCGCCTGGTTCATGTTCTTCGTCAAGTTTTCCATCGGTGGGAGCGGGCTCTTCTTCGCTTGCTCGACCGCCTCGTCGACGATGCGTCGTTGTTCCTTTTCAATGTTCTTAATCTCCGCCGCGTCCAACAAACTGTGCTCGTTAATAAGTTTACGCAAACGTTCAACCGGGTCGCGCTCTTGGCGGATACCCGTGATTTCGTCGCGCGTACGGTACGTACTGCCTGGATCGCTCATGGAGTGACCGTGGTAACGGTACGTATCCATTTCAAGGACGATTGGGCCTTTGCCCGACACGCAGTACTCCTTACTGAACTTCACCGCTTGTTTCACCGCCAACGCGTCCATGCCGTCCACCTTCAAGCCAGGAACGTAATCACCACGCTTGTAATACACAGGGCTCTTCGCCGAGCGGTCTTGGGCCGTGCCCATGCCGTAGTGGTTGTTTTCGCACATGAAAATCACTGGTAAATCCCACAACGCCGACATGTTCAACGCTTCAAACAACTGCCCTTGGTTCGCCGCACCATCACCATACATCGTCACCGCCACGTTCGGCTGTTTGTTGTATTTGAACGAAAATCCCAAACCGGCACCGATCGCAGTTTGCGCACCCACGATGCCGTTACCACCAAAAAAGTTGGCTTCGCGTCGATACATGTGCATGGACCCACCGATGCCCTTTGCGGCACCGTCGACGCGACCCATCAACTCCGCCATAACCTCGAGCGGCGTACCACCGCGACCGATATGGATACAATGATCCCGATACGACGTCACGATCGCATCTTCCTTTGTCAACGCCGCCTCCATCCCGACGCACACCGCTTCTTGCCCGTCGTACAAGTGGCAAAAGCCACGAATAAACTTCCCCTTGTACAAAACGTCCGCCGCAATCTCCAACCGTCGCATCATGTACGCCGTGGTGAACATATCAATAATCTCCGACTTCGACGTTTCCACGAACTGCGACGGCGGATCGATGTTGTGACCTTTAAATGGCACCGGCGTCTCGATCGTCATCTTCTCATCGCCGCCAGACGCGAACGAACGCGCGCCGCATACCGCTTGCGCCCCCTACGTCATCATCGTCATACGCACGAAACAACACTCCGTCAGTCATCACTCATCGCACACACACCGCGGTATCGCCAGCAGCGCGCGCGAGACGTCATCTTTCGCGACGCATTCCAACGCGATCGGCACCGCGTTTTCCGCCGCAAGCATCGCGCACGCGCGTACCTCTCGGCGCGTGCAGCGTCGTAAAACGCTCCGTGCGCTATTCGCGAGCATGTTTCGTGCGTTTCACGTCGGTCGTGGGCGATGACGCGTCGGCGAATGACGTGTGAGTTCGGAGACCTAAGGTGGTTGAGACTGAAACTACATGTGGCTCGTCGGGCGCGCTCGCGTCTAATACGCGCTAGAAATCGTCATCATCGCTCGAGACGTCGCCGACGTTCGCGGCAAGCAGCGCGGCGAAGGATGATTTTGGTTTACCCGTGGCGCGAGGCGGGGATTGGGACGGGTCGTCGTCGCACGCGAGCGCTTGCGTGAACGTCTGACGCCGGCTCGCCGGCTCGGGCGGCGACGGAGACCGGCGGCTTTGCGTCGGTTGCGTGCGCGCGGTGCCAGTGAATAGGCTAAAGACGTCATCGAATGACGACACGTTGATGTTTGCCGGCGCGACGGCGCACTTCGGTGGCGGGGGGTTTGGTGGAGACGGCGCGCGAGCCGCGGGCGCGCGCGTCGGTTGGCGCTCCGTCTCCGCCGGCTCGGCGGGAAACGACGCGTCGATGTCGTCCGCGTGCGTCGCCACTGCCGACGCTGGCGGCGCGGGTAGCTTTGTTCCCGCGCGTGCGCGCGCCACGCGCATCAACGCCTCGTCCGTGACATCCTTGACCGCTTCGGTGGCGGACGACGACAGCGTCGAAGGCGCGAGCGCCGGTTTGACCGCCGCCGGCTTTGGCGCCGGCTCATCGCTCTCACTCGCGCTTACGACGTCATATAACGGTTCGTGCACCACGGGTGCAGGCACAGGAGACGTTTTCGGCGCCGCGCGTCCGCGTCCGCGCCCACCGCCGGGCGTCTTCGCCGCCTTTGCGCTTTCGGTTGGACGCGCGGCTGCGAGCACGCTCGCGGGCAACCGACGCTTTCTCGCCCCGATCGGCGCCGTGACTTGCACGCGCGGAGCGTCGCGCGATGGCGAGAGCCTATCCGCATCGCGCAGCGGCGGCGGCGGCGCGCTCTCGGCGCCGAGCGATGCGTCGACGCGTCCGAGAGAATCGCGACCGCGCGACATGGCGCCTTCTCACGCGCGGTGCGCGTCACACGCGCGCCGCACGGCTCGCGCTGATGCCGACGGCGACGCGCGCGACGAACAAAAGGGAGAAGACGCGTCGTCACCTCCCGCAACGCATCGCTCGCGGTGTCGCGTGCGACAACACGCGGCGCGAATGTGCGACCCGGTGAGGTGCACACTGACGCCTCGAGTCCGCATTTTGACGCGCGTCGTCGACGCACCGACGTCGTTCTCTCCCGCGTCGCCGTCGCCGACACGTACGATTGTCATGCTCACCGCACGCGCGGCGTCCATCGCGCCCGCGCGGCGCGGCGCCGGCGCGCAGAGGTGCGACGCGCGGTGTCATAAAGCGCGCGGCGTCGCGCGCGGCGTCGCGAGCGCCGCCTTGACGCCGCGCGCACGCGTGACAAGCGCCGCCGCGCGCGATGCAAGCGTTACACGCGACGCGCGCGTGCGCGCCATCAAGTCTCCGGACACCGAAGACGCGATCCCGGATGAGAACTTTAAGCCCGAGGAGTTGAAGTTTCAGGATATCGTGTCGCTGTGGGTGACGCAAATTCTCCAAACGTACGGCGACAAGGAGTCCAAGGACAACGCACCGGTGTGCGAAGGCGTGATTGATGACTTAGTGGGTGGTCCAATCTTCTTGGCGCTGTATCCGTACTTTCGCCGATACGGGGGCGTGTTCAAGCTCGCGTTTGGGCCAAAGGTTTTCATGGTTTTGTCCGACCCAGTCATCGTGCGCGAGGTGTTGAAAGAAAAGCCGTTTTCGTTCGACAAGGGCGTGCTTGCGGAGATTTTAGAGCCCATTATGGGCCAGGGATTGATTCCAGCCCCGTACGCGGTGTGGAAGAATCGTCGACGACAGCTCGTGCCTGGTTTTCACAAGGCATGGTTGGACCACATGGTTGGGTTGTTTGGTCACTGCTCGAACGAGTTGCTGAGAAACTTGGACAAGGTGGCCGCGTCCGGGGAGGTGGTGGACATGGAGGAACGTTTTTGTTCGGTGAGTTTGGATATTATCGGTTTGGCTGTGTTTAATTATGATTTTGGATCGGTGACGAAGGAGTCGCCAATTATTAGCGCAGTGTACAACTGTTTGCAAGAGGCGGCGCATCGCAGTACGTTTTACGTGCCGTATTGGAACTTGCCTTTTGCAACGATGATCGTGCCTCGTCAGCGTGAATTCAAGAAGAACATGGGCATTATCAACGACACGTTGAACGATTTAATTAAGAAAGCGCAGCAGTTTGAAGGCACGGATGATTTGGAAGAGTTGCAAAATAGAGATTATAGCAAGGTGAAGGATCCTTCGCTGTTGCGATTTTTGGTTGATATTCGAGGCGCGGACGTTACGGACACGCAGCTCCGTGACGATTTAATGACCATGCTTATCGCTGGGCATGAAACCACCGCGGCGGTGCTCACGTGGGGATTGTACTGCTTGGTGCAACAACCAGAATTGTTGAAGCGCGTGCAAGCGGATATCGACGAAGTCTTTGGCGACGACGACCGCACCCCGACGTACGAAGATATCCAAAAACTTGAGTCCGTGCGTTTGTGCATCGCTGAAGCTCTGCGCTTGTACCCTGAACCTCCGATTCTTATTCGTCGCTGTCTCGAAGACGTCAAGCTTCCCAAGGGTGCGGGGGACGTCGAAGTCACGCTCATCAAGGGTATGGATATTTTCATCAGCGTTTGGAACTTGCATCGGTCGCCTGAGTGCTGGGAAAATCCCGACACGTTCGATCCCTTCCGTTTCAAGCGCCCGTACACTAATCCTGGCGTGAAAGACTGGGCAGGTTACAACCCAGACCTCATGACTGGGTTGTACCCGAACGAAGTCGCGTCTGATTTCGCGTTTATTCCATTCGGCGCCGGCGCGCGCAAGTGCATCGGAGACCAATTCGCCATGCTCGAAGCCACGATTGCCATGGCCATGGTTCTTCGTCGTTACGATTTTGAGCTCATGAAAGATCCCAAAGACATTGGCATGGAGATGGGAGCTACGATTCACACCGCCGGCGGCTTGCCGATGAAGCTCACCCGTCGTCGTCCATGATTTCCCTCGACGCGTCATCTCGCCTCTCAATCACACTCGACACTCTACCGGGTGTTGTAATACAACACATACAACTATTTACTCATTTCGCTGTCGCAATGCGCTCGCCGCATGTCACGCGTACGCGCGCAAATGTCAAACGCGCGACAAAAAATCAACCCGCGCGTTTTTAGTAGTCTAGCCATACCCTTGGCTGATCGACACGAGCGCGTCACTTCCCGACGCGTATCGAGCGCGGCGCACGTCCACGACGCACGCGATGGGGAAATCGAGCACGGATGAAATGATAGCCACGCGCGAAGAGATGAAGGCGGCAAAGTTAGACATTGGTTATCGCGATTTTTGCGCACACTTGCTCATTCCGCTGAACGCGTGTCGGCGGAAATCCTTCTACTTGCCGTGGAAGTGCGAGCACGAGCGACACGTGTATGAAAAGTGTCAATATAAAGAGTACGTGATGTATCGATTGCGCCGTGTGCGAGGGCGATGGCGGGCGTCAGCGCGCGTCGGCGCGCGTGGATTGCGTTAGCCGTGGCGATCGATCGAGCGGCGAGAAGAAGCGAGCGGCGAGAGGCGCGTGTATCGCACGATCGAGAGGGTAATGACTGACGTTGCGTGCGCGTATTGTTTACATCGACCATTGTAGGTATATGAAGCGCGTAGCGTCGATGAAAGACTCTAAGCATTAACGACGAGAGTCGAGACGACGGCTGTGTCTTTAGAAGGTGTATTTTTATCGAAACAACAAAACGAACATGATGACTGTGATACTCGCGTGCAAAGAGCGATGGTGAATTAAAATGCAATTTGAGTGCTGCTACTGTGATGTATGGTCGCGCGTGCCTATCGCGATTGAGGTGAGAAGAGTTGAATGGAAATCGACGACGTCGGGGAGCGCGCCAAAGCGTCTCGTCCTTGACCGACGTCGCGTCACGAATGTCTCAACGTTCACACCTCGATCGCGCCACACGCCGCCAACGCGCATGCGAAATGTGCTATGGCGTTGTGTTTGATTCGTTGTACAAATTTACGCCATGGTGACGGCGCCGGCTGCTTTCAAAATGTCTTCCACTGGGGCGTGCGCTCCGGTCGACACGTCGTACCACTTGTACACGGCCTGCTCACCCTTGAACACAATCGTCCCGCCTTGTTGAAAACCTTGTTCTTGCTTGGGTGGCAACCACGGTTTCCAACGTTTCAATACACCGAGCAAGGTTTTGGCACCATCCTTTTGAATGCGCTTGGCGATGCTTTCCGGCGTCGCTTTTTCACCAAACGTCTGCTTCACGCCTCGACGAAACATGAGCGCGTCATACGTCGCATTCGTTTCGTCGCCGTACACAATCTCAACAGGGATATTATTCTCTCTCGAAAAATCTCTCGACCGCTCGAGCGTGCCGATTGAGACGACAATCCACTTCGCGCCGACGCGCTCGAGCGCCGGCGTCGCGTCGCGCGCCATCTCAACCGCGCGCTCGCTCGCGAAAAATCACCCAAACGACCGTAAAAACGTCACCACCACGGTGTCGTTCGCGGACCACATCTCCGTCAAGTCTTGCATGTCCCCAGTCGCCGCCGATCGCACGGGCACGCCGCGAAGCGCCGCGAACGCATCGACCGGCGCATCCTCTGGGACATTAAACTCCACCGCGCTCGCCCGCGCGCCGACGCGCCCGCGCGTCGTCGTCGACAACGCCATCGGGCATCGTCCGTGCGCGATGCGCGCCGCCGGCATCGCCATCGCGCGCATCGTCGCTCGAAAAGACGGGCGAATGCGCGCGTCAGACGATGACGTCTGCGCCACTCTCTCGCGCGGGCTACGCCTCACCGTCGACGCCCGAACGCCCGAATCCGTCGCGCACGCGCGCGGAACGATAGAACCACTCGCATCACACGCACGCGCGCCATGAGCTTGCGCGGCGTCACGCAACTGCGCGCGCTGCGGTTGATTTATTGCGACCACACCGGGAGCTCGCGCGGGGTGCAACACTTTGTCGCGAGCGGTGGTTTCGACACCCTGCGCGCGAAACTCGCGTCGTCGCCGTCGACGGAGGTGCGCGCGGAAATCAGACGAGGAGGAGATCCCCACGTCATCGCCACCTATGCGTGCGGGACGACGAAGAGCGTGGGGTTGAAGAATGCAACGGCGGAGGCGACGGCGACCCAGTGCGAATGGTTGCGCACGGAGAAGGGGAAACCCGGTTCGAAACCGGTCAAGAGTCGGCATTTTACGAAACACCCGAGCGTACAAGGGCGATGGACGCCGTTTACGTTCGGTGACGGTGCACCGTACGACGCCGATGCGGGGCAAGCGTGAAGGATGATGTTTTAATGTGTAGCGTATAGTTCTTAGGTTCACGGCTCGCGCGACGTCTGTCGCGTCCGAACACACACCCTTCGTCGCGCACACCTTCCCGTCGCGCGTCGCCTTTTATGCATTCGCGGTGTGTGCGTTCGTCTCGCGCCTTCTGGCGATCGATCGCTCGCGGTCGCGGCGCTTGTCCCGCCGCGCCCGACGCGCGCCGCGCTTCAATTCGCGCCTCGCGTCATCCATGCGTCGACGGCGCGCGTTCGTCGCCTCCGTGGTGCTCGCCGCGCTCGCGCGCGGCGCACACGCGCGCGTGTACGTCGATGTCCGCGCACCGCGCGCGCCGCACCCGTCGGCGACGTTCACCGTGACGCCGCGCGTCGTCGAGACGACGACGGTTGATGCGTCGCGTCACGCACCCATTCACGACGCCGTCAGCGCCGCAGACGGTAACGACCCCGCGGCCGATCGCGCCGTGGCGCTGCGACTGTGCCACTGCGAGTTTTCCACGGCCGCGAGCGGGCTCGAGTGCACGCGAGAGGGGGCAATCGTGGCGGGTTTCGAGGCGAGCGGCGAGTACGCGGGACGCGCGAGCGGCGACGAGGGTCTCGTGCCGCTCTCTCGCGCGATCTGCTGCGTGCCGTGTTTAGACGGCGTCGTGGATGGTGGTGCGAAGATTGGAGACGTGTTCGCGCGCGTGACGGAGGATGTGGACGCGGACGCGCCGATTGGGGCGTTGAGAGCGATGAGCGTCGACTGCGTGGGCACGCGGTCTACGACTCGGACCGGTGGAGACGTCTCGTGCCCTGCTGGGACGTTTTTACAAGGATTCAAGCGCGTGAATAAGGCGAGCAGCGGAAGTGCGGCGTTCTATTATCCTCGCGACGTGGGTGAGTGCTGTAAGGTGAAGTTTGTGTTGCCGAGCGGGGAGGCGTTGGGCGCCGAGGCGTGCTCGTGCGCGCCCGAACAAGGCGTCGATGTCTCGTGTGGGGGCTTGAACACCGCGCGAGGGACGGCGGAGAACGGCGCGGTGATCACGGGGTTTGCAAATGCTATTAATGCCATGGGTGCGCTCGGGACACCGATGCGGGTGCCGTCTACGCCTTTGACGTGCTGCAAGACGTGCGTCAGCAAGGACGCGGCGCCGCAACCGTTGAGCGATGGGTGTTCGCAGTTAAATTTCTGTAGCGCACACGGTGATTGCGTGATTGATGGACATTGTGAATGTCACGCGGGTTGGATGGGGGATGATTGTGGATCAGTGGACAGCAGCGCGGGTGGCTTGTACGGCGACGTCTGGCAGTACGGAGTCATGCTGAGCGGCGTCATTCTCGGATGCTGCATCAGAGCCATGCTGTGCCGGCACATTGAACAAGTAAACATGATGCGCGCGCAGCGCTTCATGATGCAAGAACCCTTGCTTCGGCGTGCCGCAGCGGCGAATGCGACGGTTATGGATGAGTGGGAAGAGGCGAGTGATTTGAGTACGTCGGACGACGACGACGATGCCGATGACAATCATCATCGCGATGACGACGATGTCGAGCTGGCGGATGCCGTCGCGGCAAACGCTACTCGCGCCGGCGACGACAGCGATGCGAGTGAAATTGTGGACAATGGTGAAATCCCGGCTTCGTCTTCAGTCGAAGTCTCTGAAGATGAAGAAGGCGAACCCGTGCTGTCAAAGAAATCTAAAGAGCACAGCGGCGTCCCCGATAGCGAGTGCGTCGTCTGCATGGCAAATCCAGTGCAGTGCGTGCTCATTCCTTGTGGTCACGCGTGCATGTGCCGTAAGTGCTCAAGGCGCATGCGCCGTTGCCCAGTGTGCCGCGTCATCGTCACTCGTCGACAAAAGCTTTACATGCACAACGGCTAGCGATTTCGTCAGCAAATGCCCGACATATTCTTACCACCATCATTTGTGCGTCGTGTAATCCATGTGTAATACAACTCAAGATTTTTGTACAAGCGTTACGACGGACGCTCGGGGACAAACGGCGTTCTCAACTAAAGCGTGAATTATTACAATAAAATGCCCTTCGCGATCGTTTACATACCACCCTTGGAATATGCCTGTAAGACAACCTGCGAGATCATCTTCGTCGCTTCTACGTACCGCTCCGTACACTTCGCCAAGCACGCTTGCTCGCTCGAGCTCATCGACCCCGACGGTTTCGTCACGCACAACTTAAAGCATCGATCGCGCGTCGTCGTAAAAAACTCCTACACGCACGCGCGCACAGACACACCGAACACACAGCGTCAGTATCCACGCGTCTGGTATCCTCACGCACGCGAGAGAGCGCGCGAATACGCCGAACAGCGCCAGGTAAACGTCAGCGCGCACTCGACCACCGAACGCGACACACGAGAATCGCGTCACCGCGTCGCACCTGCGCGTACGCGTTCGCCAACTCCGCCTTGACTTGATGCATCACCATCTCTGGACTCTGTTGCGAGCCGTCCATGGCGACCGTGGCGCTCGACCGAGACGTCGCGCAATGCGGCTGCGCGCCGCGTCAGTCTCGCGCACTTCACACGCCGACGCCGTCGACTGGAAACATGCCTCGTCGATCGCGCGCCGACGCCGACGCCGCGCTCGACGACGCCCTGGCGTCACTCACGGCGTCCACGGCGGCGATCGAACGCGCGTCTGGGCTCCCATCGACGACGACGAACGGGAATGGTGTCGAAGATGTCGATTTCGGCGGCGGCGCGACGAAAAAACGCGCCGCGGCGCAGCTCACCGCCAAGGCGCGCGAGCGCGCGATCGAACGCGACATGCGCGAGCGTACGAAAAAGTATAAAGTTTCGGGTGATCGCGTGCCGACGAAGGGCATCGCGGATAAGAAGACCAAGGCGGCGCTCAAGGAGACGCAAAACTTGGCGGAGGAGGCGGCGCGGGCGGCGGCGACGCGAGAGAAATGGATGGCGATCGACGAACCCGGCGTGCTCGAAGCGGATGAGGGTGAGAAGACGTTTCAATTTCAACAGCGCGACATCGTGAAGAATGTGGATTTGAATGCGGCGAAGAAGGTGTTTGATTTGGATGTCCCGAATACGGGGTCGTATTACGTCGATTATTCGCACAACGGCCGCGAGTTGTTGCTCGGGTCGAGCGAAGGGGCGTTGAGTATGATGGAATGGAATAGGCATCGCATGATCGGAGAAACGGATGTGAAGGAACGAATAAAGTGCGTGACTTTTTTGCATAACGAACAGTTTTATGCGGCGGCGCAAGATCGATACACGTACATTTATGACAAACGCGGGTTGGAAGTGCATTGTTTGGAGGATCACGCGTATGTGAATAAATTGACGTTTTTACCCAGACATTTTTTGCTCGCCTCTATTGGCACGCAAGGAATTCTGAGGTATCAAGACACGACGTATGGGAAAATCGTAGCACAGTTTCGTACCAAGCTCGGGGAGTGCGATGCAATGACGCATAGCAATTACAACGCCGTGGTGCACTGTGGGCATAAAAATGGTACGGTGACGCTGTGGAGCCCGAATCAAGGCTCGCCGTTGGTGAAAATGCTCACTCATCGAGGGTGCGTGAAGGGCATTGCGATTGACAGGTCAGGAAAATACATGGTCACGAGTGGTGTCGATGCACAAGTCAAGGTTTGGGACTTGCGCATGTATAAACCCGTGCACGCGTATTACTCGGCGCAGCCGGCGTCAAATATCGAAATTTCCCAGCGCGGCATGCTTGCCATTGGATGGGGAAGTACCGTGCAAGTGTGGAAAGATGCCCTCGCCACGAAACAGAATTCGCCATACATGCGTCATCAGTTTGCACTCGGGCAAAAGATAAACTCCATCAAGTTTTGCCCGTACGAAGACATCATGGGTGTCGGGCACTCGCGAGGCTTTACGAGCTTGCTCGTGCCTGGCGCTGGTGAGCCTAATTTCGATACGTTTGTATCTAACCCGTTCGAAACCAAAGGACAACGTCGTGAGAACGAAGTGGCCAAGCTTTTGGATAAGCTGCCGTCAGAAACAATTCAGCTCGACCCCGACGCGATTGGCAAGTTGCGTGCCGTACCCAAGGAGGTACAAGCCGAACGGCGTCAAGCTGCTATTACAGCCGAGCTTTCGAGTCGTAAGGCGCAACGCGAGAAGAATGAGGAGAAGACAAAGATGAAGGGCAAGAATAGAACATCCAAGCGCTATCGCAAAAAGCAACTTAACGTTATTGATGATAAGGCGCTGGCAAAGATGGAGGCAAAAAAAGCGCGCGAGGCGGGCGTGACCGAAAAGCGGGGAGGCGTTGCGGCGCCGGGCGCAACGGCTGGTGCGGCATCGACGGCGCCCCACGCGCCTTCGGACGTCTCAGCCGCGCTACGCCGGTTTTACAAATAATTAGCACACACGATGATGGTTTCTTGTCATAATGAATGTAATAGATGTTACTGATGGGAAAAGTCTGTTTTACGATTTCTCATCGTAAACTTTTCACACAAAATACCAAGACTTTTCTCTCTTACTCTAAATTTCTACGCTACTAGACGACATCGTCCCATTCATCAAAGTCCATTTCGTCTACGGCTGCGGCGACTTCCGGCGCGATGGTATCGATATCAGTTTTCACCGTTGCTTCCTCCGCGGGTTGTTCTTCTTGCTGCTTTTGCAACGCCGACAGCAGAGCCTGGAGGTATTGTTCTTGCACAGCCGCATCCGCCGGCGCGGCCGTTGCCTTTGTTTCTTCCTTCTTTCGTCCTTCTTGTGCTTCGTCTTCCTTTTCAAATTGATTGCGCGTGACCCATTCTGGCTGAACTTTAATGGCTTCTAATTCTGCTTGCTTTTGTTGCTCTTCAGCGGTTGAGCCGAGTTCGACGACGAATTTGGTTTCTTCCAAGTGCACGTCGAGCGCTGCGCCGCCTCGCTTACCGCCGCCTCCACCGCCACCCTTATTCGCCGCATATCGCTTACGTGCCACCGCCCATTCCGTAAGTGTGCCGTACAGTGGCGCTGGAGTTTTCATCGCTTTCGCTAATTGCATCTCGAGCGGCTTAAATTGTCGCTCGAGTTCGTCAAAGCGCCGTTGTAAACTCTCCTTGGTTTCGCGCGCCGCGCCTTCAGGTTCGGGTGCGCCATCCTTACCCGCCTGCTTCACCTCGCACCCACAGTTAGAGCACTTAAAAATCATCTCCATCGGGTCGAGAAGCATCGCTGCATCCAGACTCGAGTAGGTCTTTCCGCACTCTTCGCGAGGCCCGACGCATACGTACACTTCATGAATCTTCCCCTTGTCTACGCGTTGCCTCGCCTGCTTCTTCATCACGTGTAACCTATACCGCACCACATCCAACATACGTCCATAGTTCAAAGACGCCCACGATACAGTTTTCTTCACATCCGGCGCCCCGACGATGCCGCGTTCCGCCAACGCCTGCGCGCGCGCGCGATCCTTCTCCTTGACGTGCGCGCGCGTGACAAGTTTCTCCCTCTCAAGATACGTCAACAACTTTCGCGTCTGCTTGAATGACAACTTCAGATCACTCGCTAAATCATCCTCTCGCGTCCACGTGCGTCGCGTCAACGCATCGACGACGACTTCGACGATTCTCGGGTCATCCAACTTTGTCTTCCGGTCGACCTTGACCGCGCCGTCGAGCGTAATCTTCCGGTCCTGCGCGTTTAATCGTTCTTTCGCGTACGACGTGGCGTAGAACGCGCGCGCAGTCATGCGCATGAGCTTCTTGTGTTCGCTCATCGTCGCTCGCAAGCGCGGGCGCGTCGCACTCTGGCGTTGAGGCTGTCGGTTGTTGTTGTTTGCTCGAGCGCTTTGCGGAGACAATTCACCGCATTCGCCGCCGCAACGCCGCGATGGCCGCGCCTTCGGCCCCGTCGGCGCCGGTAACGAATGAGCCGCCGTACAGTGCGTTTTCTCAGCAGTACTTGCGCGCGCACCGCCCGACGTTGACGCCCGGAAACGCGGCGAAGATCACCGCGGTGATCGCCTTGGTGTTCATTCCGATCGGAAGTTGGACGTTAAGCACCATTAATTCGTTGGAGGAGGTGGTGATTCGTTACGATAATCTCCAAGAGTGCCGCGATGGTTTCTTTCCGACTGATGCGGAGGCGGCGGCGAAGTATTCGTACGCCGGAGCGGGAACATCGTGCACGGCGACGGCGAGGACAAAGCGGGCGTTAAAGGCGCCGGTGTACGTGCACTACGAGCTGAGCAACTTTTTCCAAAACCATCGCGCGTACGCGCGGGATTTGGATTACTTCAAGATGATGGGCAACTTTAATGCCGGTTGGGATTTGTGTACGACGCATAAGCAGACTGCGGCTGGGGATACAATTTCTCCGTGCGGCGTGCAAGCGTGGAGTTACTTTAATGACACGTTCGCATTGCAGGTCGATAACGTCGCGACGGCGATTGATGAGACAAACATTGCATGGCCGAGCGATAAGAAGTTTAAATTTGGCGACTTTGCACCGGAGAATATGAACACGGATGCGGCCACGCGTGGTGGGTCGGCCATACAAGGCAACGTGGATGACGACGAGCACTTCATCACATGGATGCGCATGGCGGCGAAGAGCAACTTTCGTAAATTGTGGGGGCGTATTGATGTCGATATTCCAGCCAATACAGAAGTAAAGTTTACGATCACCAACCGATATAACACGTACATGTTTGACGGTCGTAAGTCAATCGTGCTGTCGGAGAATTCGTTTATGGGTGGGAAGAATTACTTTCTTCCAGCGCTGTACTTGTTTATCGGCGTCGTATGCGCGGCATGGTCAGTGATATGCGTGTTCATGTCCATAGCTCGTCGCCGACGTCCGGAGCAGACAACTGTAGGATAGGAAGTATGTATGGGCTCAGCGGTTTTTGAGTGTTTCATTTGTAAAGTATTGAAAAAAGAGCGTTAAGCGTTATGTTCCTATTCTAGTTCGTTGCGTATCGTACATACATTTGTTTTAAAGTACCATCATCGACGACGTCGTCGTCGCGCGCCTTCATCTGGATCGACGCCGACGTCGACTTCAGCGTTCATGTCGACGTCTGACATGGCAGGTTTTTCAGTTTTGCGTTGCTTGCGCTTCGGGCTCCCCACATCGTTGTTCTCCGTCATAGGCGAAGGAGAACGCTGCGGCGACGAAACAACAACGAGCGCCCCGCTTGGTTCATCCACCGTATCATAATCCTCTTCACTTTCGTAATCATCAAATTCTTCTTCAATGTCCATGTTGTTAACGTCGACGATTGCGTCGCGACGAGCGGCGCGGTCGGGCATCTCACGCCCACGCGGGCGCGCTTCGAACGAGAGCTTGGTTTGCTTGAGATTTTTGCCATTCTTTGCAGTTGACTTGTCTGATGTGGACGCCTTGGCTCGCGCGCGCTTCGCCGGCTTCGCCGCCGCAGCAGAGTTTGTCGAGGCGATTGGCACTGAACGCACAATGACGTACCCGCGGGGCAAGTGACTGTAATCTCCAAGTCCTGGTTGTGCGCCTTCCTTCACCGGCGGGCCACTCGCCATAAACTGCGTCGTTTTGAAGAGTTGTGTCGGATACACGACATGACCTGGAAATTTGCTCGTATCCCAGCCCTTTGCTCCAGCGTGATCGACGACGACAAACAACGCCAAGTCACTCAAGGAGTAAATCAAATCCGACATGTCCGGGTTTACTTTGTCCATAGTTGTCTTCAAGCGACGGAGAATCTTACACGTGGCCGGAATACCATCGCCGTTCGTGCCGTGCGTCAACGTGGACACGGCAGTGGAAAAAATCAACTGAATTTGTCGCCACAACGACCCTCGATCAGCCATCCCTTCCTCTGCTGTTTTCGGCGCGAGTGGATGACGAATGAGCAAGAAAACCATGTACACCAATACGTACTCGGGCATGTGCACGAGCAAGAACTTTGCAGACGACCCATCGCTATTCGTTTTAGCTGCCTCTTGCGCGGCGAAAGATTGCGAACGGCTACGCTGCGTGATTACCCAGTTGGTAAATGCGTCATTTGCGGCGTCGCGGACGGCTTTGTCCTTGTCAACGAGAGACATTGCGAGCGTGGCGGCCCACATCATCGGCAACCCTTGTTCGCTCGAGCGCACAACGAGTCCTTTCTTTAACTTTCCAACAAATTCGCGCTTCATCGCCGGAGAATCGCAATGGTGTAAAAACATGGACGCCGTAATCCAAGCGCTTGGCTTGATCATTCCGAGTGGCGTGTTACGTGCGATGATAACAATCGACTTGCAAGCGGTGAAGCACAAGTGCATGCCATCAGCGGGAGAATATTCTTCGAACAAACCGCCTCGCTTATAGTTTTGCAGGTCGGCATATGTGTGCAACAACTCGATGACTCGAGCGGTGAACGCGCGCGCCGGAGTGTCGGCGGCAGATTTGTGCGCCGCGGCCTTGGCGAGTGTCTTCAAACCATACGCTTGTAACAACGCAACATCGCTCACGACACCGACGGCGATGCGACCCTTGGATGGGACGCGCGTCAATAACGTATGTGTCACGTACTGTTCTACTTCATCGAGTTGTAAATCGAACGTGTCGCGGTACCGAGCACCGATTGTCGACACAGATCCGAGCACTGCCGGCAAATCGGAATCCAAGCACGCATCCTCCGCGAGCAATTCTGCGAGATGCAAGTACACCGCACTGAGCTGACCAGCGGTGGCACCAGCCAGCGCATCGACCGCGTCGACGTGCTCTTCAAGGTCCATTTGCAATAATCCAAGCGCCTTGGTCGCCAACTTTGCTTGCTTGCGGTCTCCAGTAGAGCACTTCTCCTTGAGCTTTTCCCATATGGAACCACGACGCGGCGTGAGCTTGAGCGCCATCGCCGCTTCAGAGACGATTTTGCACGTACGCGTCACAGTTCGTTCATCAGTAGAGTCTAACAATTCATCGATTTCATCACCACATCCAGAAAAAAGTTTGGGAAACGTCTCCGCAAGAATGCACAGGTGTTCGAGAGCAACTACAACGCTGTTGAGCGTCGACTCTGGGTTCGCATTTTTCGAAGACGCGCGAGTTGCCTTACACGCCGCTTTCAGTGTTCCGCGCACGTGCTCACGTCCGAAAGGCGCAGACTGGATCTTCAAAAGCAATAGCTTAACAAAGTCGTGATCCACGGCTTGCGAGCTGGATTTCGTGCGCTTCAAGCAGTCTTCCTCAGCCTTCATGGCGTCGCTAAACGACGTCTCAGGGTTCAAAACATGCTGAATGCATCTGAAAATGTTACCATCCTTTTGTTCGTGCAACGCCATCATCGACTTTCTCGCCTTCGCCGGTTCTGCGAAGTGCACCGCAATAGAGTCAACGATTTTCGCCAACTGCGCTTCGGCCTCCTTCTTGTTCATCTTGCTTGACTTTGCGCGGAACAAAAAATACTCGCGAATGTCAGCCTGAATTCGCGACTTGGCGTGAAGCAAATGCTTCAGGCACCGAATAGTGAAGTCATCAGCTAATATTAACGCACGCAACCAAAACGTGCTTCTCAGTTCCGCAGACATTTTTGACGGGAAAATTTCAGCCAATACGGGTTCGACAGTGTGCAAACGAACGTCGGGAATCGTAATCGCACGTAAGAACGCGCACGGAATCCAATCGAATCGCTTTGCCTCCCATGTTGGAGCATCCTCGGCGCATCGTTGGGCATAAGCACGGTAAGCGATGCACAGACGCTTCAGCGCAGTCTTGCGCACGCCCGACTTCTTGTCCTTGATACGTTCGCCAATTTCACGCATGACTTCAATGCTGAGCAACTCGGATGAGCTCGGTTTGTCAACAATATCGCACAAAGTGTGAATAGCCGCACTACGCACGTGATCGTCGAAATCATGCAAACGTTCGCGCACTTGCTTGATGACAGTCGCCGCTGGCACAGAAGATAACGCAGCGTCGGGCGACACGCGCGTCTTCAAGAATGACGCACTCCACTTCACCATTTCAACGCGAACTTCCACGGCTTTATCGTTGAAACGACGAACAAAGTCATGAAGCAAGTGAGGGTAGTCTTCGGCAATCTCTGACGCGTCGAACGCCAAAACGCGGCCCAAAAGCTTGACTGCGCGCAGGCGCATACTCAAATCATCCGCTTGTAAATCATCCGTAACCGACGGCCAAACCGTCACAAGTGCCGTGGGATCGCACACCGCAATCTCTTCAATGATATCGACATGTCGCTTACTCAACGGGCTCAGTTCGTCGTCTTCATCAACCGTTCCGTGCATCGCACGCGTCAAGAAAGTTTGAATCGGCGCGTGGAGCTGGTGTTCACATTTGCGCACGAGTTCGCACGAAATCTTGAAAGCGGCCGGGTTCGATGTCCGCACCGGATCAATCAAACGAGACAACACTTCGTACAAGACATCGGACGGTACTGACACGTCTTCATCCGCGCTCTCTTCAATCATCGTCGACAACACCTTGATGACTTCTTCAGAGACAGTCGTCGCGTTTGCCGAGTTTGTAGCATCCAACAACACCTTGAACAAGTCACGAACTAAGTCGTCCGCCCCTTCGCAGTCTAAATCCAACATCGGTACGCACAATCCAATGTTTGCAATATTCAACAACAAACTCTTCGCAATCTCAAATTCCTCGCTCTCTATGGATTTCAAATTCGACAACGCATCCAAGAACAACTCGTACACGTCTCGCATTGCAGCATCACCCTCAATCGGCGCCTCGGGCGCAAAAATACGCATTAAATCACTTACACACAACCCAACGAGCGCGCGAACCTTCTTACTATCATGCGTCATCAACGCTCGAGTGGTGAGACGTTTCGCCAACGCGCCCAACGCCGCGCCTTCGCCTTGCCCGACGCGACTCAACGCACTCGCAAGTTCCTACATTCACACGCACGCCGCACGCAATCAGTCTCACACCACCATTGTCAACACCGCGCGCGCACACGAACGAACACACGCACACACACACACGAACGCATCACAATCTCATATCCCATCCATCCACGCACCTCCAACGCATCCTCCACACCTTTCTGCGCGCTCGCGCCAGACTTCCCTTTCGCCGACGCAAGCTTCGTCACGCGCTCGCCCAACGCTATGATCCGCGCATCGTCCGCGTCCGACATCGTCGTCGTCGTCGTCGTCGTCGTCGCGCACTGACGCATGAAATCCGAGCGACAGTTCAAAAATTCAAAAAGAAAACGCCGGAAACGCCACCAATGTATCGCACACTCGGATGACCACGCTTACGGGTGCGCGCGCGCGCTCGGCACCGCGCGACGCGCGCCGAGACGCCCCGCACGCGCGCCCCGATCGATGTCCGCGGACGACCAAAAAGCCGTGGACACGTCCACGCGCGATGCGCTCTTCCAAGCGCTCTTGCGCAAGTCTGGCAACCGCTCGTGTTTCGATTGCGACAGCCCGAATCCCAAGTGGACGTCGAAAAACTTTGGGGTGTTCGTGTGCTTGGATTGCTCGGGCGTGCACCGCTCGCTCGGGGTGCACATCACCGCGGTGAAGAGTGCGAATATGGATCGATGGACGGAGCGCGAGTTGGATGTGTTTCGGGCGACGAAAGGGAACGATAAGGCGAGGGCGTTTTTTAGTAAGCACGGGTGGAGCGCGAGCGAGCGGGGAAGGATCGGGCAAAAGTATACGTCTAGGGCGGCGACGATGTATGCGAAGCAAATTGCGAGAGAGGTTGAAGTGTTGCGTGCGGCGTCGGCGGAGGGTTTAGAAGACGATGGGGCTATGAGTCCGCGTTCGCCCAGAGGCGGAGCGGATACGGGGGATGACTTTTTCGCATTGGAAACTCGCGGAACGGCAGCGAATAATGCGCCGCAATTGAACGCACGTGCTGCCACTCCTGCGGCTCCGATCGCGAGCAAGCCTGTGACGGCGGCGGTGGCCAAGCCGGCCGTGATTGAGGTGAAAAAGCCTTTGCCGTCAAAGCCGCGAAGCGCGATTTTTGGACGCAGACCGACGATGACATTGCCAAAGTCAAAGCCGTCACAAACGTCATCGTCGATTTCTCCGGGCTACATGAGGTCACCAGTGATGGCACCACCTGCGGCACCTGCGCCTGAGCCAGAAGTTGAAGGAAAAGAAGAGGTGGAGTCGCCTAAGGCATCGCCCGTCGTCGCGAGAGCCGCCGCATCCGTCGCGGTTCGCAGCGCCCCTTCGCCTCCCGTGCCCTCCACTTTGCCAGTGAATACAACAAACATCACTCGTTCGACGGATGGTCATGTTATGCTCGTCAATCCGAAGCTCACGAGCTCGAAATCGAGCACGAACGCGAGCGCGAGCACGGGTAGCGGATATCGAGGCGCGTCGTACGGCGGCCATGCGGATCCGCGATACGGCTTGCACAACGCCCATGGTGCGGCAACTGCGCCACCACCCTCGATGAACGCCAGTAGATACTCCGTGGGTGGGGCTACGGGTATGAGCACGTCGTCATATTCGTCGAACTCGTCCAACCAATACGGTGGACGTAACGACTACGGCGGATATGATAATTACGTCGATGCCGAAGACGATTTTGATTTGAGTGCGAGCGATTTGATGGCAAAAGTATCGTTTCAAGCCAAGCAGGATTTAAGCGCTATCAGGGACGTAGCATCACGCGGGGCATCTGTGTTCAAATCAATGGCGAGTTCATTGTACGATGAATTGCAGAAGTAGACTATTTCTTTTGACAATATCAGCACGTCCTAGTAGTTCAACTTCATGCTCAGCATGGTAATATCCTCTAAAGGTCTATCCCGCTTGTCCGTTTTCGCGTTTTCAATCGCTTGAACGACGTCGGAGCCACGCGTGACGCGGCCAAACACGGTATGTTTGCCATCAAGCCACGGCGTCGCTACAGTCGTAATGAAAAACTGTGAGCCATTCGTATTCGGACCAGCGTTCGCCATCGACACCGTGAAAGGACGGTCGTGTCTCAAATCTCGCACGATTTCATCTGCGAATTCCCCACCCCAGATAGATTGACCACCCGTACCATCTCCAAGCGGGTCGCCCGTCTGAATCATGAAATTTTTAATCACGCGGTGAATGACTATGCCGTCATAGTAACCGTTTCTGGCGTGCGTGCTAAAGTTCTCGCACGTTTTCGGGCATTCATTTGGAAACAATTGAATGTGAATGTCACCAAGCGTGGTATGAATCACCACACTCTTGGCAATGCCAGTGCTTGCGGACGGGAGCGACGATGCAGCGAGGATTTCTTCGGCGCGAGGCTTTTCGTTGAACACATCGCGTCCACTCGCGGCGTCATCACCTTCCATCGGTTCGCGACTCGAAAACACATACATGCGAACCTTATTAAATGCGCACGCAACAATCGTAGGGTCTTTTTCAGCGACTTTCACATCTTTACCACTGCCTCTCGCGCGCTTATCTTTGTGCGGCACGCCTTGGAAAAGCGCCAAGCGCGTGAAACGTTCAGTGTTTTCAACCTTACCAATAATGCGCGAGCACTGATTCGTCACCAGGTTCACAACTTTGATACCCAACAACGTCGAATAGATGATAAAGTTGCCGCTCTCGTCAAAAATTGCGTTGGGCCAAGCGTATTCGTCTAGCGTCTTGGACATTTCACGATCGACAGCGAGTCTTCGCCCAAAATCAATATCCTCAATGACATACTTTTCGTTACCGCTGCGTTGTATATGCTCAGCGCCTTCCAACGATTCGTCGATGTCCTTTCTTAATTTACCCGTGGACCATCTAAACACCCGGACACGTCTATCTGGGCCAGTCGTGCTAAACTGTTCGCCGTCGGCGCTCACCTCGATTGTCAACGCCTTGGTCTTCGCCTTAGCCATGGCGTACAAATCCGTATCTAACTTATAACTAAAACCTACTTGCGCATGATTTGTGCTCGTCAACGCCGTATACTCATCTTCTTGCTTGGAAGACCAGTATTCGAGCGCGCCTTTGCCTTCTGCTGAAATCACGCACATTTTCGCCGCGTTGTATCGCATCGCCGTAATCGCCGAACGATGCAATTTCTCCATCGTCTTCACCGGTGCCGCCGACGACGACATTGCATCGTACACACGAATCACACCGTCACCGTCACCGATCGCAATCGCATGCACAGCGTCGCCTTTTTTATAAATAAATTCGCACGCCGTCGGCGTATACTCGAGCGTCATCATCGCCATCATATCAAAGTTCACCACATCGTAAATCTTCGCCGTTTTATCCTCACCAATCGTCGCACACAACGCTCCATCGGCGCTCACGCACAGCCCAACGATCGCCGATGCGTGCGCGCGGAAATGCTTGACGAACTCCACGCCTTCGTGTCTCTTCTTCCAAAACTTCAAATGCCCATCCGCGCTCGCAGTGATGAAGAAATCATGCACGGGCGCGAACGCCACGTGCGTCACCGTATCGCGGTGCATAAATGATTTCTCATACATTGACGCCGACGGCAAGGCGTCGAGGTACACGGACTCGTGCGCGAGCGTTTTGCGCTTTTTCGTCGGTTTCGTTCCTGCGGCGGCCGCGAGAAGCCAGTCGCCCGGTGCCGCGCCGTCAGCGACACCGGCGTCACCGTCGGCGGTAACATCGGTGTGCGCGGCGCGCTCATTATCGTTGGACGGCGGGGCATCGCGCGCGTCGTCAGCCATCGCGCCCGTCTCGACTGGATGCACGCGAGAGAGAGCCTGACAATGGGGACGCCGTTTCGCGCTGCGGGTTGTACAATGTGCATTTAAATCAACTACTTACGAAGAGGATGGGACGTCGCCGCTATGCTGGTTTAGCCGTGGCTACTCTTTTGGCGTTGCGGAGCGCTATGGAGGCGCGATCGCACGGCGCGTTGGTCAAGAATTTGCCGAGTTCAAGCGCGGCGGCGGCTTGGTCGACCTCGCCGCCGACAATAAACGCGCGTACGAGACGAGCCACGGTATCTTCATCGGCCAAGCGTTCGCCGATACCGACATTATCGAGCACGTCGTCGCTAAGTACACGTAAGGCGTCTTGCCACATGCCGCCTCGGGCTAGAGCATCAAAGAGCTCATTGATGAGACGCGTGACAGGCGGAATGGAGTATTCGTCGCGCGCTGCTTTGTAAAACATCAACGCACCTTGACCATCGGCGAGCGCCTTACACGCAGAGACGCATTGAATGAATATTCCAGCGTTGAGTTCGACGCCGAGTGCAGCTCCAGTTCGAATCAGCTCCATAGCTTCTTTCACTGCACCGCGAACGGCGTACGCCTGGGCCAAAATAGCTACCGACGTACTTGATGCGGGTATTCCGCGTTCACGCGCTTTTATGAATTCGACTCTGCCTCGATCTAGATCATCCGCGGCAACGCAAATGCGTAATAGTGCATTTAGCGTCGCCGTTGAGGGCTCGAGGTTTAAAAATTCACCCATGTTCATCACTTCGATGGCGGACTGAAGTTGGCCAGGTTGTGCCGCAGATTCGGTAAAAGACGCCAACAGGAAAGTAATTGTTGACGAGTCGATTGGAACTTGCTTTTCAATGGCATCCATGAATACTCCAAGTCCATCGGTATGCGTCGACTTTGCACACGCATCGAGCAGTGTGTTAATCATAATAGTATCGCAATCGATGCCGGCGGCGCGACCACGTTTGAAGTACTCCATCGCAATAGCACCCTTGCCAGCTCGACCGCAGGTGAGTATCACCGCCGTTAACGACGCTTTGTCTGGCCTGGGCTCGCGCCCTTCGAGCATGGCGTCGAATAATTGCGTGGCGAGCGACACGTTGCCTTCTCGACTGCACGCCGTCAAAACAACGTTAACGTCTGGCGTCGAGAGCTCTTCTAGCAAGTTTTCATTCTTTGCCCGATTATACATTTTATTCGCGCTCTTCGCATCATTGACTTCCGCGCAGCACGATAGCCCGATGGCGAGCGCCGACGCGTCGATGGCGACTCGTTTTGCGGCGTCGCATTCCTCCCACACCACAGAGTCAAAAATCTCAAGCGCCTTACCCACTTGCCCGCAACCACGCAACACCTGCATCACGCTTGTGAGCGTGTATGCGTTATGATAACTCTGTCCGACAGTCCACACCTCGAGCGCGGCGTCAACGATGGCGCGCTCGTCGATACCATCCTTCTCGCCTCCTCGCCGGCCGCGTTTGTCCCGCAACGCCTTTGCGTCCCGCACGCACGCCAATAATAATATATTCAACACATACGCATCCATATCCCCTCCGAGCATCACGCCCTGTCGCAAACGCGCCAAAGTCGACCGCACGTCCGCGTGACCACGACACAGCCCGCGCGCTAACGCGCTCATCGTCACGCGGTTCGGCCGCGCCTTCGCGTCGCACATGCGCTCCCAAATTTCCAACACACGCCCCGCGCGCACGTCCGCCTTGGAATACCCAACCGCGCTCAACGCAAAGTTCCACTCTTTCGTGGTCAACGCCACCGCGCCGCCGTCGGCGCGAACGCGATTTAAAAGCGCCCACGCGTCCTCCGCCGCCTCGGCGTCTCTCGCGCGCTGCAACTTGTACAACACCTTCCCCACGCTCGCCCCGCCGCCGTCGTCGTCCCCGTGCGTCATCGCGCCTTTGGACACCTTGGTAAATAAATCCCGCGCCCGCGCGCGTCGCGCATCGTCGCGCGCGCCCGATGCCGCGGCGTCGTGCGGCGTCGAAGACGTCGACGAGGAGGCCTCGCCATCGTCATCCGCCGCCCGCGCGCGCGCGCTGCGTCGCGCGACGACGCGCGCGTCGCGGCGATGAACGCGTGCGATGCGTCCGCGCGCCGTCGTCGGCGTCGTCCGCGCGTCGCGCGCGCGGGCGATGGCGCACGGCCCGGGCATGATGGCGTCAGTCACTGACGCGTTGTCGTAACAGAATGCAAATCTTCGCTCGCACCCGTACGTGCTTTGATCGCGCGACGCGAACGACGCCAGGGACGAACGGCACGATGGATCGAATGGCGCGCGCGCGACGACGACGACGCGCGAGCGATCGCGGCGATGCGCGTCGATTGTTTGACGCGATTGATTCATGATGATTCGCGCATTGACTCACCCTTTGTCGTGTTTTGTCTTTTTATTCGTTTCGCACGCAGTTTCCGGGCGCACCGTGACCGTGGATGTCGGTGAACGCGATACCATCCGCGCGGTGCGCGCCAAGCTTCGCGAAAAGTCTGTGCCGCATGAGTACGTGACTACGTCGCGCGGACGCCGAGTGTCCGACGACGCGACGGCGGCTGAAACCGTCGGACGCGACGGCACGTTAATCGCGCGCGCGCGATTGATCGGTGGGCACTGCCAAGTACCGTGTGGTATTTTCGATGATCCAGCCACCGTGGCGTCGCTTCGTGAGATGAGCGCGACGGTGCGAAAGGCGATGACGCAGATTCAAGAACTTTCCAAGGATGCGGCTGGCGACGCGTTGAAGATTAATCAAATGACGCGATGGGTGATGACCAAGGAAGAGCACTGCGATAAAATCATCTCAACCATCGCGTCGTACTGCCTTTGCCAACGCGTCAAGGCAGAAGTGTTCGCGAATGATACGGAGTACGTGCAAGCGCTCAAGGCTCACCACGCCGTGATGCAATGGGCGATGAAGTGCAAGCAGAACATTGACACGGATTTCTGCTGCCACATGGACCACGCGTTGGATGACATGTCGAAAATGTACCTTCCGCACTGAATGATTGCGGCAAAGATGTGACCGTCCGACTTTGGTGGTTGCGCCTACGCGTCAAAACGCTCGCGACGGATGACTCGACGCATCGAGACGTCGGCGCTTTTAATACCAGAACTTCAAAGCGTTTATATTTTCTGCACAGACCCACTAACGCCCCCGAGATAAAATGTGATCCACAGCATATGTCCGCACGCGAACGACAGCGCTCGCGACGCTCGATACCAACCGCACCCCACGGCGGCGCTTGGGTAACCTCACTTTTCGCCGCGGCGGGACATGCTCGCACGCCTCGCAACGACCCCGACCGTCGCACCCTCGCGCGTCCGAACCACGCGAACGACAACGTCGACGCGAACGCGCGTGCAACCCGACGGGTCTGGGTGCGCCGAAACCGCCGGTGCCGCCATGAACGTCGGTCGACCAATCTACAATAGAATAAGCCAGAAGCTCACGGCCGCACTCGCGCCGGTGACGCTCAACGTCATCGACGAAAGCGCCATGCACGCTGGACATGTTGGAAATCCCGGTAAGGGCGATCCGAGCGCCGAGACGCACTTCAAGGTGGAGATCGTCAGCGACGCGTTCAAGGGGATGCGTCAAGTCGCTAGGCACCGCATGGTGTACGAAATCATCGACGAAGAGATGAAGGGCATCGCGGGCTTGCACATCGGCGTGCACGCGTTGCAGCTCAAGACGAAAACACCCGAAGAGGTGTAAACTCGCGCTTTGCGCGCTCGACGTCGTGTAATTTCAATATCTTGTCAGTATTTCGTGCGGATGCCAATAAAGCACAAAGCACAAGAGGCTCCCACGCGCGCGCGTCATCACACGTCGACGCCGCAGTCGCGATGTGCGCCGCCTCCATCGCCCTCCGCTCGCTCATGCGCGCTCCTGTGGTCGCGCACAACGCGCACGCGCACGCTCGCACGCTCGCACGACACGTCACGCACGCTGCGCGCGCCATGAGCACTGCGAGCGCATCGGTGACGTCGCACACTCACGCGTCGCTCATTCAAGGTGCCTCGCGCGGTATCGGCCTCGAACTCACCCGGCAGCTCCTGGAGCGCGACGACAAATTATTTTCTGGCCGCGCCGCGGGCGGCGTCGTCATCGCAACGTGCAGAGATCCGGAAAACGCCGTTGAGCTCAACGCGTTGCGGGCGGCGCACGGCGACAGACTGCGCGTGCTCCGCGTGGACGTCACGGATCTCACCTCCATCGAAGCCGCCGCCAAGGTTGTCGAAAATGACATCGGACGACTTGATTTCTTGGCCAATGTTTCCGCCGTGCTCACGGGCCCGAACGGCATGCGTCCAGAGACGTCGATTTTGAGAACAGAAGCCGAGCACATGATGTTGGCGTACCAAACCAACGCCGTCGGACCGACGATGATGATGCGGTATTGCGCGCCGTTAATGTTGAAAACTGCGACGGCGAACGCGAACGAGGGTGGTAACGGCGGCGTACCAGTGATTGCGAATTGGTCGGCGCGCGTGAGCTCGATAGGAGATAATGCTTTGGGGGGATGGCACTCTTATCGCGCGTCCAAGACGGCGTTGAATCAATTGACGAGAAATGCCGCTATCGAGTTCGCGAGAAAGAAACAACCTATTATTGCGATGTGCGTGCATCCGGGGACCGTGGACACGAAACTTTCAGAACCATTTAAGAAGAATGTTCCGGCGGATAAGTTGTTCACGACGGAATATGCGGCGAGAAAGTTACTCGAAGTCATCGGCGCGGCCACCATGGAGAAGTCCTCGGGCAACTTGTTTGACTACGCTGGAGAACAGATTTCTTGGTAACCAATCCATACCTTTACTAGATATTAATTATTCGATTCATCATTTATAATTTACATGTATTGCTGCTAGAGCTTCTAAAAAATAAGCGCGTGATTGAGAGTGCTGCGTTGCGTACAAAACAAATAGCCGTCAGCGTTTGATGTCTAAAAAGTGCACTCGGTTGACGACGACGAGTATGTGTCTCCTCAGACATCCAAGGAAGGAAGGGCCTGCACAAGTTCTCAAGCTAGGCATCCGACGAATCGGTAGCGAAAACTCTAGGGTTCGGGCACTGCGAATGGTTTCTTTGAGAAACGCCCTTGCTATCTTCATCACTGGAGACTCGTCGTCGTCGTCGCCGACGCAAAGAACGAAGAAAAAAAAGAAAAGCATCGACAGGAAAACGTGTCAGGTCGTTACATGCTCGATCACAGCCGAAGCTCTGAGGGAATCCGAATATGTAGAGTGTCATCCTCCACGCTCCTGACACGCCATCAAGCCAAGAAAGTTGCCTTGGCGGTGTAACAGTGTCTTGAATTTCCTCACGAAAAATCAGAGAAATCCGCTAAGATAAGATTTGTTCCTCATCGGCAACGATATCGCAAAAGAAAAAAACACCAAGGTTCACTGGTTCAACGCATGTGGCTCGGTCACGACGTCCATGCGTCAGCTAGAGCTAATAACTTTATAATCAGAATGCACTGGCCACAGTACTTCATACAGGGATAACTAAAGTTTGATCGTCATCCGCATCGAATCGAAGCCACTTGATGCCACATGTGCTGAACCGTTTGAACGAAAGTGCTTGAAGAAGAAAAAATAACTGGCGCGCGAGTCGCTCGAATACGCACCTATATCACCGCAATCCATTCTACTTGTGTTACAAACGCCCGCGCCGCGTTCAAGACCTCTTCCGCCCTTCGTAACTCTGCATCGAGTTCGGATTTCTCGGGTCGCTCGCCTTAAAGTCATTCAAACGCCTCAACGCAGGCTTCTTCGTGATCAGCCAACGCAACACGCGTTCGTCGATGCGTAACTGGTGCTCCGCGTCCGCGATCAGGCTCGGCGGCGCGTTGAACGAAATCTTCACAAACTGCGCCTGCAACACGCGCGAAAACACACACCACGCGCGTCAGTACGCGCACAACATGACACACATCGTACTTCACGGTCACATGCGCGCGCGCACATTGATGTGCGCATAGCATACCAGAACCGCGGTCGCGCCCGCGCGCGCGCGAAAACCCCCGTCTCGATCACCCTAAAACCCGCGCCGCCTCCACCGCCCGCCGCCCGCGCCGCCTCCCTCCACCGCCCGCGCGCGCATCACGTACCTCAAAATGCTTCTCACCAGGCTTCCGAAACTCATACGCCAGCGTACGCGCGCCGTACGACACCACATCCGTCACCACGCCGCCGCGATCCATGACCTGCGTCCCGAGTCTTCGAAGCACGTCCGCGCACGCGCTCTTCGGCACCTTGGCGCTGAGCAACACCATGGCGTCGTACAACACCATCGCTTGCGTCTCGCCGCGCGCGCGTCGTCGTCGCGCCCGTGTGCGCGTGCCCGCGGTACAGTCGACGAGGGCGATGCGTGCGTCGAGGTGTGGCGCCACCAGCGGCGCCCGCGGCGCGTCGAGGCGCCGCCAGCGCGCGCGCGCGAACGACGAGATGCGGACGCGAATGAAGTGTGTACGCGCGTCATCGGTCGCGCGTCGCGCGCGCGTCGGTCGCGCATGGCGCGCGCGTCGGTCGGGTCGCGGAGATGGGATCCGACGCCGACGGCACACATCGCCGCACGCGCCCGCGACACGCCGAGCGCGCGCGCGGACGGGAACGGGAGTTGGCGCCCCGCACGCACGCGCGATTGCACGCCGCGACGTGCCGCCGTCGCAGCGCCGGTGCGGGCGAGAGTCGACGCCATGAGCGTGTCCAACACGTCGTCGCGCGCAACGTTCGGTGCGGACTCCGCGTGCGTGGATGAGACGCAGTACCGCCGTAACGATGACGTTCGCAGCGCGTCGCGGCTGGTGAGCATCACGAAGAGATATTTTACCAATACCGACGCGGCGTTGGCGTGGACGGCGGCGTTGGCGTTCGTGAGCATGCTGTGCGGAGCGCCGTTCGCGTGGGGCGGATTGGACGCCTCGCAACGCTTCTTCAACACGAAGGAGCCGGCGACGAGGGAGTACTTATCGATGTCCATGTGGTGCATGGTGATGTACTTTCAAGAGATGCTGGAGACGTTGTTGGTACTCGTATCCGGAACGCCGCTTGTGAAGGCGCGATGGGTGTATCGGTGCTCGGTGGTGAATTACATGCGATTGGGCTTGTTTTTATTTGAAGGCAGCCAAGGAAATGGATACGGGCGGAGAAACTCGGTGCTCGTGAACACGCATCGGCGAAGTGGCATGACGATTGCGATTGCGTTCGCTTGGATGTACTCGCACACGATTGCTGCGGGAATTCCAAGGGGTAGAAACTTTCTAAAGCCGCGAAGCATCCCGCACTGGGTGATGCTGTTTCACTGGTTGTTGCTCTTCGTGTATGGGTTGACGTTTGCGTACACGGATGCCATACAGTTGTACTATTTCAAAGTGGGTACGTCTGCGGAGTACGCGGTCGTGAACTGGCTCGCACACGGTGTTTGGCAGTGCATCATAAGCGGCGCGGTCGCCATGGGGAGCTTTCCTCGCGAGCTTCAAGCGCAATATTGCGCCGTGCACATCGTTGTCGAATTTCTCGCCATGGCGGTGATGGTCTGGCAAGAACACAAACTCACGCTATTTGCAGACGGGATTGTTCAACAGCAGTGGGCAAACCATCTCGCAATGAAGCTTGCGCTCCTCATGACTTGGGGCTACGGAGTGTACGGAGGACTGGCGGTTGGCAGCAAGACAAGAAGTCGCAAGTCGCGTTAACATCCGTACGATGATTAAACTCATTCGGTCATTTTCCCCGAACATGCAGCACGATCGAATGGATAACGGGCTCATTGCACGACTCTCTTAATATGATTGGCGATCCAAAAGAAATTTTGGATCTATCGCACGCAAAGCGAGCAAAAACAACAACAAGAAAGTAAAATAACAAACGGTCACATGTAATAATATTCGCAAAGATAACGTCAGGGACGACTGCCTGGCTGATTTAAGCCTCTACGGCTTCATCAACGATTTTGACACGCGCCGCGTTAGATTTCGCCTTGCCCGCTTTAGGCGCTGCGTTACCCGAGCGAATAAGCTTCGCGCCAGGGACGCCGCGACGCGCCAATCCAGCTATGGCACTTTCTTCGTCGATGACGACGTCCGTTACTGAAGGGTCGTCAGGAACTTCGTACATCGCATCCATGAGTAAACGCTCTAAAAGCGTGCGAAGCCCACGCGCACCGGTGCCGCGCTTGACAGCGGCGCGCGCGATTTGAGACAAGGCGCCGTCAGTGAACGTTAAATTTGTGCCGTGCATGTCGAGAAGTCGTTGATACTGTCGCCCGACTGCATCGCGAGGGGCCATTAAAATTTCAACCAACTCTTTCTCGCCCAAAGCGTTCAACGGAACGCAGACCGGAAAGCGCCCGACAAATTCGGGAATTAGCCCGTACGATACGATGTCGCCAGTTTCGACTTCTTGCAAGGCTTTATCAGCCTTTGCGCGCGCGGCGACGCTGTGCGCATCATCACCAGACGCGACCGGTTTGCCAAACCCAATAGAACTCTTCGACAGTCGTTGTGAAATAACATTTTCAAGCCCAGTAAATGCGCCGCCGCAGATGAACAAGATGTTTGTTGTATCCACTGGCGTGTATTCGCCTCGAGGATTTTTGCGCCCACCCTTCTCGGGAACGTTTACGACTGTACCTTCAACCATTTTAAGCAACGCTTGCTGTACACCCTCGCCAGAAACATCGCGCGTGATGCTCACGTTGTCGCTCTTTCGCGACAACTTGTCGATTTCATCAATATACACGACGCCGCGTTGAGCGGCGTCGACGTCGAAATTCGCGTTTTGTAACAACTTGTACAAAATCGATTCCACGTCCTCGCCTACGTACCCGGCCTGCGTGAGCGTCGTCGCATCCGCAATCGCAAACGGTACATTTGCAAATTTCGCCAACGTTTTCGCGAGCAGGGTCTTCCCAGAACCCGTCGGTCCGCATAACAAAATGTTTGATTTTTCCAACTGCACGTCGCGCAGCCGCGCGGCGCGGTCGCCGCTGGCGTTCGTCTCACGACCCGATCGAATCTTCTCACGTACGGCGTCCCACGCATTAGGCGCATCTCGCGGCATCGTTGACGGATGTCTCCCATCTCCTTCATCCTCCTCGTTCTCGTCCTCCTCTTCGTCCTCTCCGACGTCGGCTCCAGCGACGGAGACGTCCTCCTCCTCGTCAAACGCGCCGGCTAAAATATCACGACGCTCACGTTCAGCTCCAATCCTCTTATAATGATTATACACCGCCACTGACAGCACCTTCTTTGCATGCGCCTGTCCGACTATATACTCATCCAATACGCGCACCATCTCCTTAGGCGTCGGTAACTCATCAATCGTATACGCGTAGCGCGCCCCGTCGACGTCCCCGCGGCTTCCTCGATTCGTTCCACCCGTGCTCGGCACATCCATCGGCGCGAACACCGTGGTATCCGCGAGCAAGCCGTGATGGGCGAATGACAAGTTCTCGCGATCGGCCGACGTGCTCAAGGCGCGATGCGCGCACGCGAGCGAGGATGGAATCGGCGTAACCGTCGCGCGACGATTGGTGGTTGAGATTATGGATTCGAGCGCGTGCGTCGCCGGTACGCGCGTGACAGCGCGCGCTCGCGCGATGCGTGCGACGAGCATGGTTCGCGTGGCCGTGTTCACGAGCGCGATCGCGCGGCGGTGCTCGCGCGGCGAGGTGTGACGCGCGATTGAGTGATTGAATCGACGATGCTGACTGTGTCGTGAGTGAATGAATGAATGAATGAATGCGTGGTTTTTAAAAGTCTGACACGCGACCTGCGCGTTCCCAATCGCCGTAACGCGTGGGTTCTAGTCCCCTCGGGCCGTCTATTTCGTCTACGTCGATGCCGCGCGCGGCGTGGAAGGCTTTGCGCTTCGCGGCGTCGGAACGCGCGCGAGAGAGAGACTCCGCGAGCGCCTCCGCGTCGTCTTCATCGTCGTCTAAATGACCGACGACGTCGTCGTCTTGCCCGACACTCGCGCGTGCGCGCATGATATCACGAACATCGACGCGCGCGCGGCGCGGTGGGGTCGGCGCGCGCGGATCGGCGGCGTCGGGTGGCGATGACGATGACGTCGATGGCGATGTCGATGACGCTCGAGATGACGTCGTGGACGACGACGCCTCGCGCGTGCGCGTCGCGATCGCGGTCACGGACGACGCTGACGCCGCGAGCCCAACCGCGCGCGCGTTCGCATCGAACGCGCGCGCGATCACGGGCGCGAGCGCGCGAAACATACCGGCGTGGATGCGCGGAGTGGCGTCACACGTTGACTCGCGGCGTCGCTTTGGCCCGCTCGCGCGCCCGCAATCGTCGCGCTTCAACCTCACGCGCGATGTCCATCATGAGCTACAACGGCGCCGCCGTCATCGGTGCGTGCATTCGCCCGCGCGCGCGCGCACGGCGTCGGGGTCGGCGTCGGCGGCGACGCGAGGATCGATGGCGCAACGACTCCCGGCGCGATCGAACGTGCTCGGATGCGCGCGCGAACGGCGCGGGATGCGCGCGTTCGACGCATGCACGCGTGCGTCACATCGTTTTGCACCGTACTGACGCGTTTTTGTGTGACTCGACAGCGATGACGGGGAAGGATTGCGTGGCGATCGCGTCCGATCTCAGGCTCGGCATCAACCAAAACCAAACCACCGCGGTGGATTACTCCAAGCTGCATAAAATTCACGATAAGCTGTACTTGGGGTTGACGGGGTTGATTTCCGATCAGCTGACGTTCATACAGAAGATGCGGTTCAAGCACGAGATGTATGAACTTAGAGAAAACCGGGTGATGTCGCCCAAGGTGTTTGGCGCCGTCGTGAGCGCGGCGTTGTATGAGAAGAGATTTTCACCGTATTACACCGAGCCCGTGATCGCGGGGTTGGATAAGGATGGGAAACCGTACATAACGAGTATGGATTTGATCGGTGCCGATGCGTCGACGGATGATTTCGTCGTGGCGGGGGATAACGTAGAGTCTTTACTCGGTGGGTGTGAGACGTTTTACCGAGCCAATTTAGAACCAGAGGAGTTGTTTACGGTTATTTCAAACTGTTTAATGTCCGGGGTAAACCGCGACTGCTTGAGTGGTTGGGGTGGAGTCGTTACGGTGATTCACAAGGACGGGTCGTTCACGCGCACGTTGAAGGGGCGTATGGATTAGTGTGGTTTTCGCGCGCTTCACCGCAACACATTTAGAACTTGGTATTTTAGTCACAGCAGAAACGTTTGAATTCACGCGCACTGCCGCTCGAGCTCGGCATGGCGGCGCAGAACATCCATGTATGCCGCGACATCGAACTGCGCATCGTGCGAACGATCGTTATTTATCGCGGTCGCGGCATCTCGCCGTCCCGACGGTTCGCGTTCCGCCGACGCGGCGACCACCGCTCGCCGTAATTTCTCCTCCTCTTCAACGCGCTGCGCCTTGGCGCTTCGCACCTGCGCCCGAATCGTCGTTACCTCGCGCATCAACGCACACAACTGACTCTTCGCCGCGTACACATCGTCATGCAGCGCCTCGCTTTCCATTCTATTTTGAGCCAACCGAATGGCTATTTCACGATAGTCCAAGTCCGCGTTCGATCGACCACGCGTCGACATTTCGAATATCGAAAATGCGACGACCCACGCACACCGGCGCGCTCGCGTCGTCGTCGCCGCCGCCGTCGATGCACACGAAATGCGGCGCCAAATAACGAAAGCAGCGCCACAAAAAGTGCACGTCAGAATATGCCTCTCGCAGTCGCTCGCATCGCCGCGACGACGTCCACGCCCGCGGTCGACGCCCGCGCTCGGCTGTCCCGTTCGCCGCACTCGGCGTCGGTCGCTCCGTCGCGACGCTCCGTCGCGCACCGTCATCGTACGGCGCACCGCGTCGCCATGACAACCAACGCGACGACGTCATCGTCAGGCATGACGATTGAAGAAAAGTTTGCGTTCGACCTGCGCGGGTTCATCGTGGTGAAAAATGTGTTCGACGCGAGCGAAGTGGCGGCGATGAATGCCGCGATCGATGCGCGGGCGAGCGAGATTGTTGAGCGTAAGGGACGGTTGCGTCTCGGAGGCGAGGCGGGCGACCCGTTGGCGGGCGACGGGTCCACGGGACGCGCCGACTTGGGTGGCATGCTGACGTGGAACACGAACGGTGATGCGGATGTGTTTCGATCAGTGTTGGCGCATGATAGGCTGGTGCCGTATTATCACGAACTCGTGGGCGTGGGGTATCGCATGGACCACTTGCCGTTGATGATTCAGCAAAAGACGGGCGCCGACGGTTTCGTGTTTCACGGTGGCAAGATGAATCCTGATGGATCTTGGTGTCAAGAGCTTGCGTATACGTACGAACAGGGCAAGATGTACAATCAGCTTCTCGCCGTGAGCGTGGCGTTGAGTGACACGGCACCTGGTGATGGGGGATTCGCCATCGTGCCTGGTTCGCACAAGTCCAATTTCGCATGCCCGCAAGCGATTTTAGAGTACAAGTCTAATCAAGATCTCGTGGTGAATCCAGAAATCAAGGCTGGGGACGTGTTGTTATTCACTGAAGCCGCAACACACGGGACGATGGCGTGGACGGCGAAACACACGCGTCGGGCGGTGTTGTATCGATTCGCGCCGTCGACGTACGCGTACGGTCGATCGTACTACCCGACGTGGCCAGAGGGCACCGAAGAAGGCATGACGGACGCACAAAAGGCGGTGCTACAACCTCCCCATCACGTGCGTTTAGATCGAACGACGCTTACGGACTCGGGTGCGGTCGCTGGTACGCAAACGCGCGATGATTTCAAAAAGGAACACGACGCAAAGGTGTTTGGCAACAAGTACTTTTAATCGCGCGCGAGCCGATTATTCGCATTCGCCACTCGCATTATTACCATTATTTAGCTCAAAGGCATGTACACAACCACTGAAGAGAAACAGGATTCATGATGACCACTACCATTCCATGTGCACACCACCACGCATCGTCGCGAGAGTTGATCCATCGGCACCCGTCTCTCGCCGATGTCGTCGCGCGCGCGTTGTCAATGTCAATGTCACATGTCACGCCTCACATCGCCCCACGCCATGCCCAAGCGCACACTCAAAGCACTTAAAGCATCGCGACGCAACGCCCGTCAACGGCGTACGTCTACCCCACGGTTCATCATCAACCTCGTCTACCCCGAGCGCGCGCGCCCGGATGATTTGGGCATCGTCTACACCTCGTGTCGATGGCAACGCCACGGCGAGCCAGACATTCTGTGCCGCAACGTGCCGCATCGCATGGCGAACACGCTCATGGATGTCATCAACGACATGCACGTGCGTGATGCGTTCTGTCCGCGCGAATTCCACGATGACGTCGAGCGACGGATGACGACGCACGCGCGCGAGGTGTGGCCGAACCAAGGATGGGTGCGCGTGCAGCCGATTCGCGACGCCGACGAACGCGCGCGATTGCTTCGTCAGTGTATGCGCATGAATCAACGACATTTGGGGGAGGGTGGTGCGCCGTCGCCGGTGACGGAGATTGTACCGATTAAAGCGACGGCGGATGGGAGTTCACCGATGTGGACGGGGACAAATGCGCTCGTTCCGGGCGCGTGGACGCTGCACGATTGGCCGACGATGCGCGAGGCGATTCGTATGCGGGAGAGTGATATCGAGGCGGATGAGCGGTTCCGTTCGCGGTCGAAGTATGTGGTGTATTCTTTGCAAGAATAAGACGGCTTTGTGCGTCATGACGCGCGCTTTCACGAATGACTTTGACTTGACGAAATGAACGAATGAAAGTTGCAATAGTAAATGAACAGCGCAAATCTCACGATGAAAATATTGAATTTAAACAGAGAGCGTGGTCGTCGCCGTCCACTTGCCACCCGCCGGGACAACAACCGGGGTCACCGCGGCGCTTTCAACGCACGCGAACTCCTTGTAGCACGCTTCCATGTCAGTCCACGGGGTCCAGACGACGGCTTCGGTCCACGCCTTGCTCGAGTTGATCTTCACCGTGCGCTTGCCGGTGGCGAGCGTGAGCGTCTCCGGAACGCCATAGTAGACGCTGTCGATCGGACCTTGGAACTTGACTTCGCCCGCGACGGTGGACTCCTTCTCCGCCAATCGGTCGAACGTCTTGCAGCCGTTCAAGCCACCGACAGCGGCGGCGTTGATGTCCGCGGCCAAGTACGTGTGGAAAGAACCGGTGAAATCAAATGCCTCCTTGCCGTTGTTTTCAACGACGAGCGTCGCCTCGAGAGCGCCGTTCGCCTTCAACGTCACCGTTTCCGTAACCTTAAATTCTTTATCCCACATAGCCTTGGAGTACTCGCTCGGGGTCAATTCCATCGTCATCGACGGTTCGTCCCCATCTTGCGTGCCGACGAGCGTCCAGTCGACGTTTCTCGCGAACCCGTGCGTTTGAATCGCACCCGGGCCAAATTGCGGCCAGCAGTGCGGCAAGCCCCCACTAATCTACGCATCATCGAACAATTAAAATTGTTAGTACACGAGCGATACGAGACGCGAGACGCGGCGCCGCTTCGCCAAGGCGCTTCAACGAAACGCTCACCGGCTTGGACTTGTCAAACTTCGCGTCGGGTCTGATGTACAACACATCGTCCCCGCCCTTGGGCTTGAACGACGTCACGACGCCACCGAACAAGTAGACTTGCGCGGACGTGCCGTCGGCGCGGGAAAGCGTGACGGAATCGAGACCGCCCGTGCCCGGGCCGGTGGACACCGCCGCGCGCGGGGCTGCAATGGTGCTGCGCACCGATCGGCGGAGTTGCGCGGTCGTCGCGCGCGCGGGAAGGGTCACCGAGGCGAATTGCGTGGACATGGCGTGCGTAAGGGTTTCGTTCGAGACGTGCGCGTGCGCGTGGACGTGAACGGCGACGGTGGGCGTCGAAGAGTGGGGATATATGTGCGAAAAAGGTGCGAGGCTCTTATCTACATGGACGCCGAGCGCGACGCGTCGGTTGGTTGAAATGTCACCGTGTGATTGTACCGGTTACACAACTATGCGCGGCTAGTCACGCAATCTAAAGAAAAGCTATGGTGATGTGGTTTAGAGACCCGGGGGAAGGCCGGGGGGCGGGGCGCGGGGTTTTCGCGCGGGCGGCGGGCCGACGCCGGGCGGAGGAGCGGCGCGGCGCGGCGCGCCCGCGGGAGGCGCCGGAGGTGGAGGACCCGTGGCATTTCGTGGACGGCCAGGGGGCGGGCCTGGAGGTGGTGCGCTACGACTGGGTGCGCCCGCTGGGGGCGCTGGGGGTGGTGGACGCGCGCCCGTGGCGGCGCGGCGCGGCGCGCTGGCGGCCAATCCAGGCGGTAATCCGGGCGGCGCCATCGGTTTGGGCACCGTCGTGGGAATGACCGCCTCGACTTGCCCACCAGCGGGCATGCGACCTGCGGCTGTGTCGCGCGCGACTTCTCCTGGGCGGTTGCGACACCAGAACTTTGTGGTGTTGTCCAACGAACCGCTCACTAAAATGTGCCCAGCCGGGTGCCACGCCAAGCTTAGAATAGAGCCTTCGTGCCCACCCTTGATTTCCGCCTGCGGCGCCTCACCCGCGCCGACGAGCCAGTAATTGATAGAGCCATCGAATGCACCCGACGTGAACATGGCCTCGTGCGTCGGATGCCACACCACTGTGGTGACGTCTTTGCCATGACCGCGATACGTACCCATTTCCTTCAACATGCGCAAGTCCCACACCTTGAGCGTTTGATCCTTCGATCCAGTGACGAGCCAGTTGCCGTTTTGGTTCCACTTCGCGCACGTCACCGCGTTCTTGTGCGAGTGCAATGTCGTGGCGCAATGACCGGATTTGGGATCCCACAACTTCACCGCCGCGTCCTTGCCTCCAGACGCAACGAGACCGAGGTACGGGTGCCAGTCTACGCAATGCACATTACCCGAGTGCCCTGACAGCGTGTGCTCGGCCTCGGCGCGAGCGAAATCAATAATTTTCACAGATGTGTCATCGCTCCCAGTGGCGAACTTCAAATCTGATCTAGCAAACGAAATGGCCGTCACCGGCTCTTTGTGCGCCTGAAACGAGCGCAAATTATTAAAATTCGTCTGAAAATACTTGATGTTCCCTTCGTCGTCACCGGTGAGCAACCAATTGTCGTTATTACTAAACGTTGCACACTTAATAGGTCCGTTGTGTGCTTGTAAGATTGTCTCAAAGTTAAACGTCATCCCATTCCAAAGCGTAAACTCGCCGTTTTGCGAGCACGTCAGCAACCGTCGACCGTCCGGCATAAACATCACGCAGTTCACGCTCGTTCGGATCTTATTGCTCGACACGTGCACGAACTTGGTCGCAAATGACGTCGCCGGCAAGTGTGGGTACGCCACCGGGGGCATGAAATCGAGCAACGCCCCCGGAAGTGGTCGCGGATGCGGGGAATTCCATGGATCTTTCGCGTACACGCGCTCCTCGACGTAACGCACGGTTGTCGCGGTGTAATCCACCGTACGACGTTGCACGGCTTTACGATCACCACTCGCGCCGTCGGCGTCGACGTACACGTACGTGGACATCGCGCGCGCCAAAGTCTGAGGTGTTCATGGGGCGACGCGAGCGTGGTATTTAGGTTGAACGCAAACGCGATGACGGTTTCGCGACGCTCACAGGTGCGCGCAGGGGATGCGAGCGGCGTATAAAAGTGCGCATCAATCCATGCGATGTTTTAATATAACACAAGGGTGAATATGAATGTGATCGAGGCGTGACTGGCTAGGGCTTTGATCGACGCGACGGACGCGAGCGGGTCTCTCTTCTCTCTATCGGCTGACGACTTCAGCGTCGACGTACGTGCCGCTCTTAGCGACGTATTCAACCATGCGGTTCAACGCAATGACGTATGCGCGCGCGGAAGAAACGACGATGTCGGTATCGGCACCAGTCGCAGTGAACGTGCGCAGGCCCTTTTCGCCCGTTTGCAGATTGGTCTTGAACACGCTCGTGCCAACCTTTTGCTCCGTGCCCTCCTTGGGCTTGATCGCAACTGTGGTTTCAGCTAAGGCGTTGATGCCCGCCGTCACGGCAGTGACTCTATACTCGGTTAAGACGACTTCTAATCGAACCAAGGCATCGATAGCCTTAAATACGGCATCGACAGGACCAGTGCCGACGACGCAAGAAATGTGCGCGGTGCCATCCTTGGCAATCATCTTCACCGTGGCGGTGGGTAAACCCATCGTGCCGCACACGACTTGCACGGACTCTAATGCCCACGCGGGATCAGACACGGACTCGCCATCCCGAACGATAGCTAACAGTTCGTCGTCGTTCACACCACCAAGCTTGGTCTCCGCCACGAGCTTGAAGCGAGTGAACATCGCGTCGAGCTCGGCGCCCTCCATCGGCACACCGAGTTGCTTCAATTTGCTCGACAACGCGTGACGGCCAGAATGCTTACCCATAACCACACCAACGTCGTTGTCGCCGCGGAAATAACCAATAGTTTCCGGAGCGATGATTTCGTACGTGAGCTTGTTCTTCAACATGCCATCTTGGTGAATGCCAGATTCGTGCGCGAAGGCGTTGGCGCCGACGATAGCCTTGTGAGGCTGGATCGCCATTCCACTGAAGTTCTTCACCATTTGCGAGCTAGGGTAGATGTAAACAGGGTTAATGCCAGTGTACGCGCCCATCAATCGCGCTTGGCCACGCATATAAATAGCCATGGCGACTTCTTCCAGCGACGCGTTACCCGCGCGCTCACCGATGCCGTTAATGGTACACTCAACCTGTCTCGCGCCGTTCGCCACACCCGCCAACGAGTTCGCCGTGGACAAACCTAAGTCGTTTTGGCAGTGCGTGGAAATAACCGCGCCTTCGATACCCTTGACGTTCGCCTTGATACCGGCGATGAGCGTCCCGAACTCATCCGGCAAGCAAAAGCCCACGGTGTCCGGGATATTCAACGTCGTCGCACCCGCTTCGACGACCGCGCTCAAGATGCGATACAAAAATTCAGGTTCGGAACGACCGGCGTCTTCGGGCGAAAACTCTACATCGACACATCCTAAAGAGCGTGCGTACTTGACGGCGTTGACGGCGATTTCTACAACCTCGTCTGGGGTTTTACGCAACTTGCTCTCCATGTGAATTGGCGACGTCGCAATAAACGTATGAATGCGCGGTCTCAACGCATGACGCACGCCTTCCCACGCCGCATCAATATCCTTCTTATTCGCACGAGACAACCCACAAATCACCGGCACGTATCCATCGGGATACACTTCGTTGCCAACCTTCTTCGCGATGTTACGCACCGCCTCCAAATCATCCGGGCTCGCAATCGGAAACCCCGCCTCGATGATATCCACCCCAAGCTTCGCCAAAGAAGTCGCAATATCAAGCTTTTCCTTCGACGTCAACGTCGCCCCTGGGCTTTGCTCGCCATCTCTCAACGTCGTATCGAACACGCGCACGTAATTCGGGTCCGAGATAACCCCTGGCACGTACGCCGGCCGCGGCGCGCGCACCACGCTCGCGTCATCCGCCCCGAACGCCGACGCCGACGCCGCAGACGACGACCGCACGATCACCGTCGTCGTCGCCCCGGGCGCGGCGCGCGCCACGCGACGCGCGTGCGGTCGAGACCACGCGCTCGCGCGCGCCGTGGCTCGCGCGAGCGATCCGTGCGCCGCGCCGCTGCCGCCGTTCGCGCGCTTTCGCGACGTCGACGGCGCGTGCGTCGATCGCGCGGAGGCGGCGACGGTGGACGGCATCATGGGCGTCGTGTCGTCTGCGAGTTCGAGCTCGCGCGGCGGCGCACTGTGCGGCGGCGACGGCGACGGCGACGCGACGGCGACGGCGACGGGGCGGGACGCTGAAACCCTATCGTCTAAACCCTATGCCTAGGGTTTAGACGCCGCCAATGTATCAGCACCGCGGCTGCGTCACACCAACGCGCGCGCGACCGTGACGTCGCGGCGGCACTCACGCGCACGCACGCAGGACGCGAGTGCGAGGCGATGCGCGAGGCGATGCGCGAAGGCGAGATTACAAACGCCGTGAGCTTTCTCACGCACGCCAACGTCGCGGCGAGCTCGGATGTGGGCGCGAAACGCGCGTTTTTAACGTCGAAAGGATTGCGCGAGGATGAGATCGACGAGGCGTTTCGGCGGTGTGGAGGGGCGAGCGCGGTCGGTGAGGGGGCGTTTGCGGGTTCGCAGGTGACGCCTACGGTGTTGGTGCCGGCGCGGACGTTTACGGGGACGGTGACGCGCGCGGCGGCGATGGTTGGGTTGGCGTATTTGGCGTGGCCAAAGGCGCGCGAGGCGACGGAGCGGGCGAGAGCGGCGTTGGCGCGGGCGAGTGCGGAGGATGCGCGCGCGAGAGCGAATGCTGGGGCAAGTGATGATGGCAATGAAGGTGGCGTGAGCGTGTCTCGCGCGGTGGAGGCGGTAGAGGCGCGAGAGTTGGCGAATAAAGTGGCGAGCGCGGCGGAGGCGGCGGAGCGCGCCGCGAGAGAGACGAAACAGTTACGCGATGAAATCACGAGCGAGGTGAGCGATGCGTTGAGGCAAAGCGTGAGCGATGTCAAGGCGTTCTTGGCCGAAGCGCGGCAGGCTGCGGAGGAGGAGAAGACAAAGGTGAATACGATGAGCGTCGAGGTTGAGGCGTCGTTTAAACGCGCCATCGACGACGTCAAGAAGGAGTTGAGAGACGAATTACAAGGCATTGTCGCTCAGTCTCCGACGATGGCGACGACGTCGGCGTCGGTGGATGACAGATTAGCGAACGAATTACGTGCAGAGATTTCACAGTTGAAGGAAATCATGATGGCTACACCGTCGTCGCGCGGCGCAGGCGCCTCACCCGCGACGGCCACCGTCGGCAAATCATCCGCCGCGCGGGATTGGCCATTCGAGGCGAGCCCGCAAGGGAGCGAGTCTGGAGAAAGCCCAGTGTATACTCCAGTTCAAATGCTTCGCCCCAGTGAAGACGAGTTTACGAGTCATTTATTACGCCGCGAAGAGGCAAGCGGGAGTCGATCGGCGACGCCGAAGGGCTCCGCCGCCGAAGCACCACACCCGCAGAACTTTATGGACATTTTAGAAATGCTCGAAGCCGGAAAGACCCCTCCAGGGATTAGAGACATTGATGACTCGCCGCCAAATCCAATGGCCGCGATCCCGCGCACGAGTCGAACGCCTCCGGGTAAGCCTTGGGACGCTCGAACGCCGACATCCGCATTGGCTGACGACGACGCCGAAGACGAAAACGTTCCAATCAAACGCATCGTTGCGAACGCCGTGGAATCCCCGTGGCGCCCGCCCGCGGCACCGACGTTATCGCGCGTGATGAGTCAATCGCCACGGTCACCGCGTCGAAGCGTCGAACGATCGGTGAGTCCGACGAACGAAGCGTCCTCGGCGCTCTCCGCGTCAAAGACTGTCATTTAGAGCCCACATTAGAAAGCGCGAGCCTGCAATAGCGAGCACCATTTCACCACGCGCACCTCGTGCCCACCGCACCGATGCCACTCCTCCCACGAACCACAACGACTGCCGCCGGAAATTCCGTGATTCGAATCTTTCTCGCCGGTGATTTCGAACCGGCACGCGGGATTGACAACGTCATGCCAAAGCCGACGCTCGGCACGCTTCGCGAGGGTGCCTGCTCGCACGCCGCTGAATACGTCGTGCTGGCGGAGCGTCGTGCCGGCGCGCACATCGATCGTACACACGTCACTGCACGATCGCTTATTGGTGATTTGCCCAAAATCATGCGTGATCGTCGTCCTATTGCGCACGGAATTATCAATCTTGAGACAGCCATTACGCGTTGTGATGATTTCTTACCGAAAGCAGTCAACTACCGTGCCAGCGAAGAAAACGTTTCCATGTTGCTCGATGAGTTATCCATGGAATGCATCAATGTTGCATGCATCGCAAATAATCATGTGTTTGATTTCGGCGCGCGCGGATTCGTGGATACGCTCAACGCGTCTCGACGAATGACGGAAGAAAGTGGGGGACGATTTCTCTTTGTTGGAGGCGGCCGTACGCACGCAGACGCATCGGCGCCCGTGCTTGTCGGAGAGTACAACACGCGCACAGCAGTATTTGCGCTGGCGTTTCAAAATTCTGGGACGCCTTTGTCGTGGAGCGCGGATAAAACGAGCAGCGGGATGGGTATCGCCATGGGCGATTTCCGCGACTGCGTCCCGACGAGGACGCTTCTGGAAATTACACGGGCGAAAGCGAGTGGCGCGCTTGTCATCGTGAGCATTCATTTTGGTTCGAACTGGGGATGGGATATCGACCCCGAAAACATCACAGCTGCGCACGCGCTCATTGACGCCGGTGCGGACATCGTGCACGGGCATTCCTCTCATCACCCGCGCGTTTCGGAACTGTATAAAAACAAGCTCATCTTATACGGGTGCGGGGAAATGTTCAACGATTACGAAGGCATTGGCGATCATCCTGGGTTTCCTGCGTCGCACTTTTTGGGTGATTTGCGATTCACATACTTTGTAGACGTCGATTGGCGCACTGGCGACTTTTTGCGCATGTTTGTGCACCCGATGGAGCAAAAGTTGTTTCGATTGTGCGAAGGTGAAGCGTCGCACGCGAAACGATTTAAAGACGCTCTGGCTTCGCAGTACGCGCGACGCGGCTTGCGCGTCGAAATTGACGCCAACGACGATACGGCACTCGAAGTGACACCGATTGAGTGAGAAAATAAATGTGTTGTACATTCGCTTTACACGCTGACTTACTGTAAATTTCTTGTTCTTCTTCTTCTTTCTACCACCACGGACACCAGCCCACGTACGCGAGACTCAGATTTTCGCTCGACGTCGCTTCGCAAATTAGTCGCTCCACTTGCGCTTCGATGGAATCAACTGGTACGGTATTTTCGAGCGACGTTGCGTCGCTCCCAGGAGGCGCACCATCGCGACCTGTGAGTTTAGCGCTCATGCGTTGCATGACACTCACGGCTCGTTCATTCAACGCTTCGTTTGCGCCGTCGCCGTACGCCTCAATGGCGTTGATAAATTCTGTGCGACGCAACAATTGCGGCGGTTCCGAAGAGTTCGCGCCTGCAACACTACCGTACATAGTCATGGCGTGCGTCGCCTCCAGGCCGACGACGGATGAACTCGCTGGAACTGGACCAGACGGCGTCTCGACGAGACCGCCAGCGGCAGCCATGGTCATGCTCGGTCGCGGTGTAGTGTCACGTGATCGTGGCGGCTTGCCGGGCGTCGGCACATTCTCGACGCTTTGACTACTGAGACGCCCACTTGCTGGGCGACTGCGCGGTCCATCACCGCCATCACTCGCGACTTGTGACGCGTTCAAATTTTCAGTATCTGGCGCCGGCGCGTGGTTCGTGAGCAAACGCCAGTTGATTAAAGGGTCATGCACGAACGCCTCCAACATTGCCATGACGGAGTCCTTGTTGAGACGAAGCACTGATATCACACTCTCACACGTGCTTCTGAAGTTTCCTTCGATGCCACTCACTTCCATGGCTCTGACGAGCATGCGCGTCAATCGGAACGGGACTTTTTCAGGAAACTTTTCGCGATACATCGACGCCTCAAAGCAATCGCCAAAGTCGATGTGAAGCACTTTACCGCTGTATCGATCCACCATCAAGTTGGACGGGTGACGATCACCGAGGCCGAGCAAGTAACCTACCATGGACATGACTGCTAACGAGCGTGTGTACGTCGTGCGTCGTTCGAGCCACTGCTCGCTACTGCGACTCTTGAGCCATAAAACGCGCGCTAAATCGCTTCCAGATGTGTTCTCTAAGGCGTGCTGGAAAATTTCAACCTTGTTCACCAATGGCAAGTGATCGTAGTCTGGAGCCATGGCAAGCATCATGCGATGCTCCAAGTTAAGCGGAACTTTGTGTGCGTCTCTGTACTCTCTAATCAATGCATGAAGCGTGTCGCAATTCGGCACCCAACCGATTAAGCCGCTATTGGGCGAAAGAGGTACGACGGCGTACCGCGCGATGCCTAAATCGCGCTGCGCCGTCATCGGTGAGCTATTCAACAACGTGTTAACAAGGCCAAATAATTGCATCACGCGCTCGTCTTGCCGCAAATCTTCGTGACCCTTGAGCAAGTATCCGTAGTCCTTCCCGTCAGAGCCGTGGATTTGCAATCGTCGCGGTCTTTGCTTTGACGTGATGACGTGCATGGTCGGCGCAAAGGCCCGGATACAAGGCTGCTCGGCTTGACCTGGAATGTAGTTACCAGGCACGCACAGTTCCAAGTCGCGCGCGTTGAGTAATCGAGGTGACACGTACTGAAGCTCCAGCGTTGTCATCGTCGGCAACTGCTTGTTGATGCGTTTGAACACGTGATAGTACAAATCCCACGCTTGATTGAGCTCTTCTTCGCGGCCGCTTTGATGATACTTTTGACACAAATCGCGCGCTTCCTGAAGCTCGCGACCGTAGTTTTGCACGAATCCCATCTCTTGCAATGTTTCTGCGCCTTGCCTTTCCAATATGTGATGCAGCGGCGTGAGCACCGCCATCATGCCCTCGACATTCTGTTCACCAAAGTACAAGCGCGACGCCTCCTCCAACGCCTCATGCCACGCCTCGTGCCAGACAATGGCAACGCGGATGAGCTCAAGAGACACCACTTGCGCTTGCTCTACGAGCAACGCACTGTGCTGCCGAACGTTGTCCAAGATTGCGATGGCCGCCGCGCGACGAGACGTACTCTGGCTTTTGCACGCCACGAGCAACGGATACAGTACCGCTTGTGGATGCTGTCGACCGACGCGCACGAGAAGCTGGTAAATCAAGTTGCGTACAGGTACGACGTGTGTGTGGATTCTTGCGACAATTTGAGGAATCACTGCCAACCAAGTGTCGATGTTCACGTGACCAAAACCTTCGATCAACGCGGCTTCGACTTCTGGATTGGCGCCGTGGTTGAACCACAGCGTGAGAAGGCGCAAAATGTCTTGCAAAGAGCCGCTCTTGCCCGATGACGGGCCACCAAGAGCGATTGATCGGAAGAACCCACTAATCGCGGGTGCCACGTGACGCGCGGCATCTTGCGTCGATTGCTGCTTGTTATAATGCTCCATGGCCGTCGCGTTGAAGAGCGCCCAATTATGCCACGCCTTTGCCCACTGCTGATTCGCCGACGTCGCTGTTCTGAATGCCATCAGCACATCCGTCAAAGTCTCATCATTCATGCTTTCTGCTAGTGCCCAGCGCCACTTGCCAAGTTTTAGGAACGCACGCGATACGACTCTACTCAAATCTTCGCTAAGTGGTTGTCCGGCGGCGCGAACTTGCTCTGACTGCTCTCGCAACTCGTGCGCGAGTGATTGCAGTCGCATGAATGCTTGCTTCTTCTGTCCAATGTGCCAGAGATGCTTGACGAATGCGAACATCACCTTTGGTCGGCCAGAACCAGCACCGTACCCAGCTTTGCCTTCAGGGCACACGATTGGATCATATTCAAGCAATCGCAAGAGCGTGCGGCGCGACTGACGTTCTCGTCCAAATCTTCGATTTAACGACGCAAACTTGAGCCAAATGTCCGTCTCTTCGCTCATCGGGAGCACGAGCGAGCGCACCTGCAAAATCGCTTGCCATACTTCTACGTCACGCTTGACCAAGTAGATTCTATCGCGCCACATTTTTCTGATAATTTCTTGTCGGCGTGCGGCGGCTAAATCTGAAGGAGCGATGACGTTGAGTTCGGCGTATTCAATGACTTCTTCAAGCTCTGCCAACTGCTGCGCGCGAATGAGCGCGCCGTATGAACGTTCATAAGACTCGCTCACGAGTGCCGCGAGTTCAGTGCCTAACGCATCTCGTGCGGCACTGAGGTATTCTCGGGCCTCGTCTTGCGCGCCGCGGCGAACGGCGAGAATTGAACGATAGAAGTCACAATCCGTGCTGAGAGCGGCGTTGGACTTGTACTTGAGCACAATATCAGCGCGATCAGCATTTGGTAAACGGCGCTGCGTACGCTGCTCAATGGCAAGAATGTTCGTACAACGCTCCATGTGTCCCCAATCGCCGAGATGCCAGGCGGCTTTCGCAGCGATGCCCGTGACGTCGTTCAAGTGGTCGTCCCAATCAACATTTGCTTGTGCCCCAGCATCGTAGATGGCTTGAATTTCCTCCCATTCAGCGAGCGCGTTCAAGCACCGCAATTGACCAACCATGGCGTCACGGCGCTCTTCAGCGGCCTGAGGAGTGTCTATATTCACGAGTTCGTCGAGTTTTCGCTTGTACGCCTCCAGCGCGTCGTCCCATTGCTCGAGCTTTTCATACCATCCTTCTTTGATTTCAACCGAAAGGTTCGCTTGCGCATACACCAACACACCACGCGCCGCATCGGGAAGTTGCAACTGGTTATTCACAGCGATGATAGCTGCGACGCAGTCACCAGGATTTGACATGAACTCAAGTTCCTTGTAGTGCAACGCCTTTGCATACGCGCGCGAACGCTGAGCAATCATACCCAGAGTTCGAACGTCAACTGGGATGGGCTTCTCATCGTGCTCCATGAACTCGCAAAGATTCAGAAGAATCGAAACAATCTCGGGAGGAATGGTTGGGCTGCCTAAAGCAGCTTCGAGCGAACGCACTAGAACTTCACGATGACTTTCATTGAGTTCAGCCCAACATGACACGAAAGACGCGCAAAACAAATCTCGCGCTAAAGTCGGTTGAACGGACGCTAATTCACTGCAGGCACGCAACGATGGTAGTGGCGAGCTACGCAACATATCAACCGACAACTTGCGCATCCACTCCAACCAATCTTCCTTCGTTGAACGCTGGCTACTTTCCCATGCGCGTCGCACAGCGAGCTGGTTCACTGACAAATGCTTCTCAATTTGTGGCTTCTTTTCCATTGATGCATGGCGCTCCGATATGGAAATCACATCGTCGGGCAAGAAAAGCAACGGTCGACCACTTTCAATGCGTTCAACCATTCTATCGAATGAAGGATCCGCGATGGCATTTTTGGTGACGACGCGCTTGATTACAGGAAGGAAAAGCGCATACTCAACCCCCAAAGGCACTTCCAATGCAACTAAAAGCTGCATGGCGTCGTCACGTAGATCTGCAAACTCGCTATCTAAAACTCTAGTCAATGGGTGTATCACCACGCTTGCTTGTCCCGCGAGAGACAGTGACGGCAGAATACGTCGCAGAGACTGGAGTGCGCTGCGCCTGATTTCAAGAGGCACAGATATCACGCTTGGTTTGAAAAGTCGGACGATAGTTGGCAAAATCAAGTGTAAGTGCTCGTCAATCCCGACGCCAAACATTTCCAATGCATGAAGAATGTGCGGCACAGAACTGTATCTACCAGAACGTTCGGCGTCGTGAAGGGCAGAGACAATGCGCGGAACAATAGCCGGCAGGTACTTCCTAAACTCATCGTTCAGCGCCAACGAAAGCTCTTCACAGAGACGCAAAGTATTCTTGGACATGTAGTTACTGTCCCAAAACGCGTGCACGATGTCGAAGATATCCGTCAAGTAACGTCTAATGTGTGTCTTGATAACGCTCACAAGAACGGCGAATTCACCAAACATAGCTTCTCTCAACGTATCATCGCACGTGCGCATGACGTTGAGCAATACAGGAATCATGTTTGGCAAATATTGCACGCATCCAGTGCCTAAAACTTGAAAGATGTACACAATGCTTCTGACAACCATCTGCCGATGACTCGCGCGTGAAGGATCTCTCAACACTCGGAATAGCGAATTTAACGCAATCGTTGGGTAGTAGTCTTCCGACAACGATGTCAAATGAAGCGTAGGGAGTAAATCCAAATCTTCATCATCTTCATCATCGTGATTATCATCCAAGTAGCCGTTATCGGTCGAACGCTCATCGAGTTTCAACAGCTGTGCCTGACGCACGCCTCGCACGCCCTCTTCGCTGAGTACGCCTTGGCCGTGCAATCTAATTTCATTGCCCTTATGTGCGTGCGGGTCGAGCGCACCCAAGACTCCGAGCGTTCGAAGAAGTTCGCTACGGGCCGCGCCACGCTCATTTGCTAGTATGCGCAATAGTTGCGGTAGAAGCTGAGGATGTGTCATGAAAGGCTCAGCTACGTACCCAGAGCTCTCAATGAGTTTGCCAAGCGTCACGACTGCGTGATCCCGAGTGCTCGTGGATTTGAGCGCCGCTAGGAGCAAGACAAGTAGTTCTTGCACGAATGGCTTAATCGAGTACCCGCTGACTTTTGCCAACTCGCCAATTGTACCGAGCGCCGCCGCCTTTTCGCGACCAGAGATGTCGTGCTTCTTCATCAGGGCGAGCGCCGGTTGCTTGCCCATACCGTTCACTCCAGACGAGGTTGCAGCCGCCAATTTTGAAGCGTTCACAAGCGCCGCAAGATTTGCAGTTGAAGATGAACCTGCTGAATTCATAGACTTCAATGTCTGTCCATCTTTCTTCGGTTTACCTGCGGCCTTTACCAGCGTCGCACCTTCTTCGGCTTTCAACGTGGACATCAAACATTTGAGAATCGGTGAGAGATAAGGGGTGACGAGTCGCGGACAACTTCGAATGAGCGCTGCCATGACACGCGCCGACTCTTCTCTATGAAGTGACTCACTGCTATATTCGAGTTCCGCTAAAAGCTGCAGCATATGCGCACGCAAAGCTGGAAGTACATACGCTGGATTTCTCGTCGCCAAACGACCAAGCAAGTCGACGCCGAGAATTCGTATGCTAACGTTTTCGTCGTTCAACGTCACGAAAAGCGCTCGAAGCACGCGAGCTTGTGAGAGATATGAATCGATCGCCGCACTAGGTCGACAAAACTCTGTGAGCAACGCTGTGCGTATCGAGCTATCGCTGTCGCCAACCGCGACGGGAATAAGCGCCTCCATGATTTGCTCAACGGCGCTCGACGTGCTCTTGCTAGATCTCACACGCAATCGCAACGCGCCACAACAAGTCAACGCCGCCTCGAGTCTGGATTCTGCCGATGAATCGTTCAAGTACACGACGACGTTCTTTTTGATAGAGCGCAATAGCACAGCGGATTCAAACGGAAACGTTCGCATCGTACGCAACGCAATTTGCACAATCTTCTTCTTGGGCTGCATCGAACAACTCAACTCCGTCGACGGTTCGTATCGAATCGCCTGCGCAATCGACTCGGCCAACTTTTGCTGAATGACTGGCATCAGATCTGGCGCCGCCTTGGCAACGGACTCTAGACCGAGCACGAGCGCCTCAGACAATCCTCCAGTGAACATCGCTGGAAGCAAGTTCATCAAGTGCGGTTTCCACGTGTCGCCCAATGAGTCCATGAGCGCACCAGCGCAGCGAAGCGCTTCGGGACACAAATTTTTGCTCTGAGTTCTAGAAGTGAACAAATCATACATCACTGCCGAAACCTCTGGAAGATATCGCAACAAAGAACTTCCTACACCCATCTTGCTGGGATCGCCGTCGACATCAATCACTGGGGACATCGCGGCGGCTAATTTACTCAGCGCCTTGAAACCGGCCGAACGATCGCTCGGCGAACGTATGGTGGTCAAAATCAACGCGCACGACTCAACGAGATAAGAATCTGCGAATCTCTGCGGGCTAAACGTTGCGAGTTTGGGAATCAAACTCACAATCGTTCGTCGGATAATAGACTCCTTCGCGCTTTGCAATCGCAAAACAGTCTCTGCGACTTCACGATATCTACTCAACATGAATTCACCCGTGCGTCGTAAAAGTTCTCCAAACACAAGTAATGAGCCATGCATTTCTTCTACTTTAGACTTTTGCTTCAAACCCGCGCGACACGCTTCGTAAAGTTCATAATACCACTGCACGCGATATCTCGTCTCACGCTGTTCGGTGACGACGAGGCACTCTCGAAGCGCACCCACAGCCATTTCACGCACCATCAACGACGGGTCACGTAAAGCGCTCCAAATCGACGATACGAATACTGGAACGTGTACGTTGAAGATTGTTGGCGCATTTCGCGCGAGTTCCATGAGCGTCAGCGATGCAGCGTATCGTTTCATACTGAGCACAACTTGACTCTCATCCTTCGTGCCTAACAACTGAATCGCGCGTTGGACTTGAGAGTCGACAATTTCCGTCGTCAGAGCGCCGCTATGAAGGACTAGTCGACCAAGAACAGCGCTTGTCAACTCTACGAGCTCTGCCGTGCGCTCGCCAATCCATACCGGATCATCGGACAAGGACGCGTCGGCGCTCGTAATTCCAGATTCATCCATCGACTCGAGTGGTTGTTGAAAGCTAGAAGTCATGATGTTCAGCAAATAGTCTGCAAACATCTTCACCTTTTCAACATCTTCACCAAACTCGATTTCTATCAACTGATCAATCGCACGCAAGCCACCAAGCTTTTTATCCACATCGTCGCTCGTCATCAACGCTTGCACTCGCGCGTGAACGTCCCTACTAAACTTTGCAAACACCGTCGGGTTAGCCCCTCGAGACTCCGTCTCGACGTGATCCCTCAGCGCGCTGTCATCACGCATCGCCTTCTCTCCGTCATCAAGTACGGTCAAGCACATGTTCTCCAGTAATTGCCCGAGCGTATCTTGCTTTGTCTTTGCCTCGCGAGGAAACGCCGCCGCGCCTCGTCGCGCCGACGTCCCTAGATACCCCGCTTGGTCATGGCTATTCGCTCGTTCTAACAGCGCATTCGAGCTTTCAACGTTTACATCACTTCCTATACGAGTGCGTCGACGCGTCACCGAGCTCGCAGGCTCGCCATCGCCCCGCGCCTCACGCGAACCGACGGCGAACGCCTCCTCGCGGTCGCGCGGCGAAAACATCCTCCTCTCGCACGTCTACCGCGCAGTGTCCACCGCGCGCGCGATCGCTCGAACGAACACGCGAGCGATGCGCGTAAAGCACTTCCGCCGAAGCCCGCACTCGCGTGCCCGCGACGACGGCGCGCGGCGTGGAACCCACACGCAAATCGATGCCAACGTCCAACGTCCGATGCGCCGCTCACTACCGCGAGCTCAAGCACACGTCGCGCGTGCGCGTCTTCGTGCGACGCGCGCGCGCGTCCAACGCAATCTCGCGCGCACGCCCACGCGCTCACGGATGTGATCTCGCGCGCGTGCGACGCCGCGTCGAGGTTTGACGCCCGACGGCCACCAATGCGAAGAGGCACACCCTGGCGCACGAGGGGCGTCACAATCGCGCGCGAACGACGCGTCGACGACGGCACTGTCGGGATAGGCGCGCGTGAGCGACGCGTGTTCGACGTTCACCGCGTGCGACGCGCGCGCGCGAGCGGTGCGAGACGCGCACGAAGGGTGATTGCGGTTGGTGACTTCGTGGCGGCTGAGGCGCCTGAGCTCGCGCGCGTGACGTTGACTTTATCGACGCTCACCGCGCGCCAGGGCGGAGGCGATGAGTGTAAACGTTGGTGATGATGTTGAAATCGCCGTGAGTTTCGTCACGCGCTTGCCAGAGGCGTTTCGTGTGTCGGAATCGCCGATTACGGTACCAGGGAAGCTCACGCGCTACGGCTTGAGCGAAGTCGTGAATCACTTACTCGGCACTGAGACGCCGACGCCGTTTGATTTTTTGGTTGATGGTGTGTTGCTGCGTACATCATTGGCGAAGTTGGCGTTGAAGGTTCGTGCGAGCGCGGAGGCGACGTTAGTTGTGGAATACGTGCCAGCGCTCGGGCCGCCGACGGCGGCGGAGACGGCGCCGCACGACGACTGGGTGAGTTCGGTCGATGGCAGTTGGGCCACCGCAGTGGTGAGTGGAGGATACGACAATAAGGCTCGATTGTGGTCGCCGAAAGGTAAACTCTTGGCCGAGCTCGATGGGCACAATGCTCACGTGTGCGCGGTGAGTTTGGCGCCACCGAGCGACGGCTCCGCCGGAAGCGAATCCGCCGTGGTATTGACAGCCTCTGCCGACGGCACCGCGCGCTCGTACGCGGTGACGGTGAAGGGAAAGAAGTGCGATGTTGGTGACATTCGCGTGTTCAAAGGCCACACGGGTACAGTGACGGATATCGCCGCGGCTTTCGGTGTGGCGGTGTTCGCAACCGCTTCGGTCGACGGCTCGGCTCGCGTGTGGAAGCTCGACGGCGGCGAATTCGCTGAGGAGAAAAAGGTGAAGAAACGTAAGAAGTCGAAAGAGGTCGATGATGATGATGATGATGATATGAATGTCGATGAACCGCAAATAGGCCTCGGGGAGGAGCTTGTGCTGAGTGGCCATACGGATCAAGTGCGCGCAGTGTCGTGGGCATCGTCAGAGGTTCTCTGGACGGGGTCGTTCGACCATACCATTCGATCGTGGAACATTGAAACCGGAGAAGAAATAGAGTCGCACAGCACACATCACGGCGTACATTGTTTGTCTGTAACGGCTGGAGGGAATAAGATTGCATTCGGTGGCGTTGATGCCGTGGTAAATGTGTGGGATGCGCGCGAAGGCGCGACAGCGAAAGGATGTCTCAAGCTCAAATCTCATGAGGTACGTCGTCGTCCACAACGTGTTCGCTCGCGCAAATATCTCAAACAAGTCAAGGATGTGAACCTAATCGATTCCAGACACTCGTGTGTGAGGGCTAAATCAAACACTCTAATTTTTTACTGAGACTTGTGTTTCGCTTGTTGCGAATCGCGCGCAATAAATCCAACTCAATGACTGACTGTACACTTTTCACACATCGCAGGGATGGATATCGAGTATAAGATGGAGCCCAACGAACGAATATCATCTAGTAAGTAGTTCGTATGACGGCCACATCAAGTTGTGGGACATCAGAGGGCGATTACCTTTGCATAGCGTCCAAACGCACGAAGGAAAAGTTTTCGCCGTCGATTACCACGGCGGCGAGAGACTTTGCTGTGGCGGTGACGACAGCAAGGTCAGGTTCTATGACGTCCAAACGTCAAAGTCGCTACTAGGGTAATATCGTTGTTGCGACAGAGAAATCTAATACTTGTAATACACACACTACTAATAATTTAATCTGTGTTTGAGTACATGCTCGCCCGGAGAGCAGATCCGTCATATCCATACGACAACGCGTGCGCAGGAGAGTTGTATGCGCAACTCTCGACGTGGCCTATTTCGTGTCCAACGTATTGGAAGCGCCTAGAGCGCATCAAATTGAGTACGCCGGGACCCGGGCAGCATAGCCCGTCGTGATTCATCCATCTTTGAAGTGAAATCCCGAGTTTCCCCCCACTCGCCCGTGCCCAATTCTTGCGTACCTCCACATCCACCATATCTGGATAGTGTTTGTCCACATATGACGCGTATGAGCCGTACTCAGAGAAACCCAAGTGCAAATTCTCGTCATCGAGCGACTGCAAGATGGCAATAGCCCACGGCGGCAGCGTTGTGTCTTCTGGTTTGGCGACTTCAGCAAACGTTGCGAGCATTTCATCCATTATATCTGCATCAACAACCATTTGGTGAGTGACGTATGACGTACCGTCCACGGCGTAGGCCATTTTCTCGCGCCCCTGCATCAACTTTTCGTAACTGCCGTCGTACGAACGAATGACGTTGCCTCCTATCTGGCGTACTGCCCGCTTAACGTTCGTGTTCGGGTCGACCTCAAACAACTGTTGACGGCGTAAAGGAATCATATCCAAATCCCAAAGCAAAAATTTTCGACTTAAAGGCGGACTCTTAACCGCCGTCGATTTTGCGGCGCCAAGTTTCAACAACTGTTGCAAGTACCATCCACCGAGTTGACGGCCGACGAACTGGCTATCCGCACCTCCGTTCGCCACTATAGAAGGATACAATCGTTCCAATATTTTACTCGTCTCACCCTTTGTGACGCCGTCCAAGAAATCGTCCTCTACGTGACACTCAACGTTTGACGCCATCTTTCGAAACAACTCACACTGTTGCGCGCCTGGGGCCACGATGACAATCCGTCTAGGACCAATGTACTGATTCAACGCCGCAACCGCCACGGCATTCACACACGATGGCTTCACCGCCACGCTTACGACATCCAACTCTGAATACGAGCGCTCGCTCGGACAATCCCACGCGCGCTTCCCAAAAGCCATCCCACCGACACCGCATCGCACACCCCCATCCGCAACCTCGCGATCAGTATACGACGTCGGATCACCGAGCTTAATATCCCCAGTCGTGGACTCGATTCCACCCGCGACGTCGGTGCCTCGAACCGCGCGCGTAAAGTCCCGCGCGTAATACTGGTCATCGTCCGAAAACTGCGCATACAACGTCACGAGCGCGACCGCACCGACGCAAATCCCACCCACGCGCACGAGCGCTTTGGCGAGACGACGCTGACGACGCTTCTGGTGCGGAAGCACGCGCGGTGCGGCCATGCCGTCGAGCGGCGCGCGAGTGGCGTCGCGTCGCGTCGCGCTCGCGCGTTGGGCGCCATCCGCGTCATTGGTACACATAAATACCACACAGTGATTCTTCAGTACACACTTAATGTACTTTAAATTCAAAACGCGTGTTCACAATCGCCCGTTTGTTCTATATAGCCCATGTATGACTACAGTATACACTTTCAATATTGTGGCGTGTTTACATAGCGATGCGTGACGTGGCGGCTCTCCACGAAACCCTGAGCGCAGAGGGCTTGGGTGTGGCGCATGATCGACGCCGGCGTCACACGACGACGCGCGCGCGCGACGCCGAACGCGACGCATCCTCGCACACCGTTCACCTCTTCGACCATGAAGCACGCCGGCGCGATCGCGGACCCCGACGACGCGGTATTTTTCTCGCGCGCGGTGGAGCTCAAGGAGGAAGGCAACGTGGCGTACAAGAACCGCGAGTATAAAAAGGCGTTGGCGTTCTACGATCAAGCGCTTGGATTGCTCGGGGAAAAGGATGAAATGCGAGCGCAAGTGTATTCGAACAAGGCGGCGTGCTATTACCAGATGCGGTTTTATGCGGATGTCGTGGCTGAGGCGTCCAAGGCGTTGCGCGTGGATTCCAAGTCGCACAAGGCGCTGTTCCACCGGGCGAACGCGTATGCGTCGCTCGGGAACGCGGGTAAGGCGAAGAAGGATTATGCCAATGTCCTTGTGCTCGATTCTTCTAACGTTGATGCGAAGAAGGCGCTTGATCGCTTGAATGGCGTGACCACCAAGGACGCCCCCGCGGGGTTGGGCGGCATGAACCTCGAGCCGGCGAAAAAATCCAAGGAGGGTGGTAAGAAGGCTGTCGCGGCTGCGACTCCGGATCCGAGCCCTGAGCAAGCGGCGCAACAAGAAGCCGCGATTCAGGCAGCGCAGCAGCAACAGCAGCAACAACCGCCGGCTATTACGTTGAAGTGTGTATTTGGCGAAGACGTGCGCATGTTCAACGTGTACAGCACGCTCTCCCACCGAGACTTGGTGACGAGCATCGCGAACAAGTATCCAACGGCTGGACAGTTCTCGATCAAATATGAAGATGCGAACGGCAACATGCAGACGATTCAGTCCACGAAGGACTTCCAAGCGGCTATTTACTCCACGTCTCAGCGCTTGAGCGAAATGGAAAAGCCGCCCCTCATCCCGTACGTCAAGCTTTTCGTGCAAGACTTGCCAAAGATCGAGGACATTGCGCTCGTTGATGAAAACGGCAATCCTGCAGGTTTAGCGCCGAATGAAGTTGTTGAGATTGATGAATGGATCTTGGATTTCGCAGCTTTGTTCCGTGAGCATCTCGGCATCGACGCTGAAGGGCACTTGGAAGCTCACCAAGAGGTACGTTTTGTTTTTCCGCTCCCCCTATTGATCTCGCTCGTCATGCGTTCAAACTCTCCAAACGAAGCAATGACGAAACAAAAAACTTTACTACTCATGATTTCCGTGATTAATGTTTTGCAAATGTCTTTCGCTCCTATCGTGAGCTTCAATTTGGAGAGGTCCTTGAGTTGACTCGCGTTTTCGCTCGCTCTCGTTTGGTTGACTGACCTTTTGATAATTTGTTTTGCAAACGCAGGGTATGAACTTGTGCAGCGAAGGCGTGAGCCCGAGCGTGTCTAACGATCAGGCGCAAGAGATGTTTACCACCGCGGTTAGTAAGTTCCAAGAAGCGGCGGCGGTGGCGATGTTCAACTGGGGTAACGTGCACATGTGTGAAGCGCGCAAAAAGATGGATGGTGGTCGTGAACCACCTGTGGAAGAAGGCGGTCCGCCAGGTGCAGCGATCGCAACCGCTGAAGCGTTCGATGATGTCGAAACGCTCCTTAACGCGGCGAAGGAACGCTTCACGTCCTCGCTTGCGATCAAGGCGGATTTCCACGACGCGACCATTGCTCTCGCGCAGCGACGCTATGAGCGCGCGCGCTTGCTTTGCGCCGCCGCCGGTTTGAGTGGTAATGAAGGTAAGGTGCCGAAGGGACACGACGCGAAGGCGCGTACTGCGGAAGCTGAAGCCGAATTCGTCGGCGCGGCCGCAGACTACGAGGCGGTCCTCAAGACCTTGCCCGAAGAGAAACCAAAGGAGAAAACAGAGGAAGAAAAGGCTGAGTACGCGAAGCTTGTAGAAGAAGCTAAGGCGAAGGGTGAGGAGCCGCCGGCGGAAGATGACCCGTCTCTCAAGGCGCAAGTCACCGTGATGCTCGGAAACACGTTATTCGAGCATTCGCAAATGCTAGCGCGCTTAGGTAAAGATTGGCAGCCACTTTTGGACGCGGCTTTGGAGCACTTCAGAGCTGCGGGCTGCGCGCAAGGAGATATTGATGGTGCGCTTAAAATGCACTATGGTAATCGAAGCAAGAAGTAAGTAGATTTTTAAAGGCATGGTTGGTTTCTCAGCATTGCAATACAAGCGAGCGCTCAACATTCTCAATTTCTTCATACATCGTCATCGTCGTAAATTCCAAGCGAAAACGCTAACTAAAACGGAGGATCGTCGGGATTGAACTCTTGCGCCGGCGTGTATCCGCCCTCTTGCAACGGTTGATACCCAGCGTATTGCGCTTGTTGTCCGTACGGCTGATTGTAGTCGGGTTCGTAAGCACCCGGGTTTGAGGCTCCGTAGTAACCGTCGTTTGCCGGTTGTTGCCGCTGCTGTTGCGCCTGTTGACCACCGCCTTCGGACAACGTTTCCAACACCCAAGCCGGCGTATCGCGGCTTTCGATCCATAACGCCTCGCCAGACTCTTTGTGCTTGAAATCCGGCGAACGAGGGTTCGCACCAGGTTGGGCCTTGCGGTCGCGGTTATCCCACCACGTATCCGGCTCTTCGGCGAGAGAGCGCCAGAGCGCCTCCTTCGGGGACGTACCAGCAGGCATGCCCATTTGCTGCGATGCTTGTGGTTGTCTAGCTTGTTGTTGACGAGACGCCGCCTGAGCAGGTTGAGCAGCGGGAGTATAGCTGTTTTCGTAACCGCCTCCAGCGCCGTCGCCGCGTTGTTCATCCGACTTGGAGCTCTGCACAAAGGAAAAGTTTTTGGCGACAATCTTCACTCGCGATCGCGGCGCGCCCGTATCTTTGTCCGTCCACGTATCAGTCTTTAACAGACCTTGCACGCAAATCGTACGCCCCTTACGAACGTGTTCTGCCATGCGGAGTCCCTCTTCACCCCAAACGTCCACCGCGAACCAGTTTGTCTTGTCCTCCTCGACGACGCCATCTTGCATCTCGGATTTTCGTCCCCCATTCACCGCAATGCGCACGTTTGCCACGCATGTACCCGATTGAAAGTGTCGAATCTCCGGATCCGCACCGACGTTCCCGATGATGGTCACGCTGTTCGCCAATTCCGGCGTCCACGTAACCGTGCTCGGAGGCGCCGTTTGCTCATGCTGGTCACCAGCGTACGCACGCGCTCGTGTCGCGCGCGGCCCAGCCGGCGTGTACGAGTTTCGTCCATAGCTCATTTGCGCCTGCGCCGCGAACGATCGTCGTCCCTCGCCACGAATCGTCGGTACCATTGGCTTTGTATTTGTACTCTTCAAACTCGCAAGCATCCGACCACCATTCCCGCGCTGCAACACGCGCGACGCCGCGTGTGAGGCCACAGAACCGCTCGACATGCACGTACGCATTATCGTATACCCTCGTGCGATGATTGAGGCGAACGACGTCGCGTCACGGACCATCCACGCGCGTGATTGTGTCGAGATCGCGTCGCCTTGTAAACACGTGACTTTCTCGACGAAATGGCGCCAAAACGCCATTGACGCGCGCCTCGCGTTCGTCACGCGCGCCTCGGTCACCGAGCGCGATGTCAGACGTACTGATGAAAGAAATGGCGCGCATGCGCGCCGAGCGTGCGGCGAAAGCTGTGGCGTCGACGGCGAAATACGTACCGAAAGGCGCGAATAAGCGCGCGGTGAGTGATGCAGAAGGCGAGGGAATGTCGGGAAAGCGTGCGAGAGAGAGCGAGGACGAGGCGCACGGGCGTAATGCACCCGCGGGAACGTCTCGCGAGAGCGCTCGCACGGCGTCTGCGGCGCATGTGCGGGTCTTGGAGGATGAAGAGGAGGATGCAAAGATGGACGCGTTGAGCGTCGAGGAGACGATTCGACGGCTGAGGACGCTCGGGCAACCGGCGACGATGTTTGGGGAGATGAGAGAGGATAGAATTTTGCGGTTGAAAGTGGCAACTAAGAATATTACTGTCGCAGATGAGACGACGCTCACGGCGACGCAGGTGAATGAAAAGTTGCAGGACGCGGAGCGCGTGCAAGCGTTTGCGCAAAAGAAAAAGGACAAAGCCAAAGAGTCGGATAATAAGGGCAAGGCAAAGGATGGCGGCGGCGCGGGCGCGGGCGATGCGGACGGCGCACCTGAGATGAGCGCAGAGGAAAAGGCATTGATGGATTCGTTCGCAGCGGCGGCGGCTAAGGTGAAGAAGCAGCGCGAGCAAGAGGCACTAGAACCCATCGACCAAGTCGCGGCGTACTTGAAATCTCTCGTAAAAGAGTGGGAAGCTGAATTAGATCACAAGTCCGAAGAGTGGTGCTATACGCACGAAGGACGTCAAATGATTTCGACGTTCAAAACGACGCAACAGCACTTGAAACCGTTGTTCAAACGCATCAAGCGCCGGTCGCTGCCTGGCGACGTTGAACGCGTGTTGTACTTGATTATGCAAGCCATGAAGGCGAGAAACTACAAAAAGGCGGCGGATGCATACATTGGCATCGCCATCGGTAACGCCGCGTGGCCTATTGGTGTCACCATGGTTGGTATTCACGCGCGTAGCGCGCGAGAGAAAATTGGAGCGCAGTCGCAGGCGCACGCCATGCACGACGAAGAGACGCGGAAATACTTGCAAAGTATCAAGCGTTTAATGACGTACGCTCAACGCGCATACCCAACAACCCCGTCGTTGTCTTTGAATTTCAACTCGGGTGTTAATGGTAGCGACAAGGTTGAGTTACTCAAAGCCGAATCCCGTCTCTCCATCGACAAACAAGTCCCGGCGCTCATGCTCGGCGACGGCAAAGAGCACCAATCTGACGGCTGGCGCGCGCAAGATTCCGATACGCGCACGTGGAAATCCATGCTCACGCACGCGTACGGCGAAAGCGGTCGATCCGCCACCATTACCACCGCCAAAGACGCCGTCGTCAATCGAGACACCAGTCTCTTTTCCACCCGCGCCGGCTACATCAAAGCCAACGCGCCGGCGCCGACGACTAAAAAAAATCCCACCACCGACGGCGACCACTGACGTCGTCGCCTCACGCAACCCATAGCGCTCACATTTGTCTTACTATTCACGCTCATTCATTCGCGAGTCGTGTGTGCGCCATGATCACGCATGCATTTGACGCCGCCGAGCCCGAACCGCGCGCTGGATGATGATGACGTCACGCCGCACGCTCCAAACCACGACGCACGACACGGCGCCCATGTCTCACGCGTGCGCCGCCGCGCGGGCGTCCACGACGACACCGACGCGTGCGAACGCACGCGCATCGCAACGCCACCGCGCGGCGCGCAACCCGACGCGCGGTGCGCGTGCGTCAGCCTCGGCGGCGCGTCGCGCGCACTTTATCGCCGCTCGCAGCTCCAGCTCGAATGCGCCGCCGCCGCCGCCATCGGCGACGCCCGAGGACATCGACGCGGGGGATTTTTTAAGCGCGCTCGAAAGTTTCCACGAGGACGAAGTGCAGCGCTTCGAGGTGGCGCTCAAGGCGGAAGACCCGGGGGTGTTTAAAGGCACCATGGACGAGGGCGACGGCGGCGCGACGACGGGCGCGAGTCGCGTGGATAAGTTGCGCGCGGAACGAAGGGAGAAGCGCACAGCGGTGCGACGCGCGCAAGGAGATGCGCGACGAGCGAGTATTAAAGCGAACGGTGGCGGGGCGAAGAGCGAGAAGCTGGGTTTTCTGTATGAGGAGGGCGTGGACGTGGCGAGCGAGGACACGGTGACCAAGTGCAACGACGCCGTGCGACTGTGTACGAGCATGGAGGAGGTATTGATGCTGGTGAAGGAGATGCGCGATTGCGGAGTGGAACCGGTGGAGAGCACGTATGTTGCGGTGATGCTGGTGTGCCGGAACGTTGGGGCGCCAGAACGCGCGGTGCAGGTGTACGACGCGCTCGCGGATGCAGGCGTGAGCGTGAGCTCGAGAACGTTTTACCTCGCCATCGAGTTGGCATTGAAGGCGGGCATGGTACGAGATGCGCTACGCGTCAAAGATGACATGCAGTATAAAATGGTGCCTATTGGCTCGCGCTTGTATGTCACGCTTTTGCGTGCAGTTGCGGATAACGACATCGGCAAGAGGAAAGGTCCACAAGAGCGCCTCGTGCGCACGTGCCGATTATTCGAAGAGATGTTGGCCGATGGCGTCACGCCGCCTCCGGCGGCGTACCATATTCTGATTCTTGCCGCCTATCGCGCCAAACAATACGATCTTGCCGTGCGAACATTTGAAGAATTCGTCGACACGGGCGTGACGCCATCTAGACAGACGTACGAAACTGTCATCGACGCCATGTCGAAGAGCGGACTTGTCCCCCAAGCGTTGGAGGTATTCGTGTCGATGAAAAAGGCGGGATTAGCACCGCGAAAACAATCGTATAACGCTCTTCTCGCGGCATGTGTTAATGCACCGCAGCCGCGCGTCGAGGCGGCGTTTGAAATTTTCAATGAATTGCGCGAGAGTGGCGACGTTGAGCCTGACAAAAACACGTTTGCTTTGCTCATTGACGCCGCGTCCAAGGCTGGCAGGCCCGAACTTGCATTTGACGCGTTTACGCAAATGCGAGAGTCTGGTCTTCAAGTCGAACTCAGCACGCTTAATCGATTGATTCACGCCACTGGGCTCAACGCCAAGGAGGACGAAACGGCGGTGCAAGCGGGTCTTGAATTGTACAATGCGATGGGCAAATTGGGCGTCCAACCTGACGTCATTACGTACGGCAGCCTTATTTCAACGTGCGCTAAGTCTCGCGATGGGAAGACGGCGATTCGACTATTCAACGAGATGGAATCGAACGGCATAGAGCCGAACACCATTGTTTTCAATGTTTTGATCAACGCCCTGGGGCGTGCCGACTGCGGGGACAAGGCTATGGAGTACTTCAAAATGATGCAAGAGCGCTCGATGTCAAACCGTGATCTCATACCGAATAGAGAGACATACACGACGATTTTTGACGCCGTCCTTGGACCTGGCGGCGCCGAGTCTGCGGTGGCCAAGCACGCTCTTGAGTCTGGCGATGGCGAATCCTTCGTACACAGCTCAAAAGTATCGATGCTGCGCGAAATTTACGCCAACGGTGTAGAATCGGGCGTCTATGAAGATTTGTCAACTTCGTTTTCGCTCAGAGATCCCGAAGCTGGGGCGTGCACAATCAACATGAACCAGTTGTCCCGAACTGAAGCCGTAGTCGCCACCTTTGTCTTCTTACAGCGTTTGTCTGAACTCAAAGTTGAGGACTTGCCTTCGGCGCTATTCATTTATGCTGGTAAGGCGAGCCGAAAGGGCGGTGCGCAACGACGACTTTTAGCGATCGAAACTGTCCTTCGTGCGGCCGCCATTAAATTCCAAACTGGGGATGTCGGCGCGGCAAACATCGTCGCCATCAAAGGAAAGCACGCGACGCGCTGGGTTGAGAGAAACGCCGGAACATTTTAGAAACTAGACTTCTTGTATTGAATACTGCTACATTTTAACCATGATGAGAAATTATCATATATCAGTTCGTTTTCGTGCTCACGGGTAAGCCAGAAATGTTTTGCTTTTTCATGACCGTCGGCGTTGACGGCAAACCATCAGCGGTGCGCTTGGTTCCCACCACTGCCGCTGGCGCCTCTATAGCGGACGTTACTCCACGATGTCGCAGACTTGGTGGTGATTGCGCTTTGTCTTCTTGCCCAGCTTCTTTTGGCGGCCCATATCCAACTTTGTGACGCACAGGCTGCAGTAAAGGACGTTGGTACACGCTCGCGAGCGTACCGATGTGGCTATAAAGCGCCCCGAGCCATCGCTGCACGCTTTGCTTTGCTAAGTCAGAAATCGTTTCATTGGGGTGCTTTTGAAGGCTAAGAACGACGTCTTTGATTTCTAAACAGTCCAACGTGTGCAAAGACACGTAGACAGAATTGAGCATTCGAAACGCCGTGACGGCTTCGACGACGTTTTTTGAAGACTTTTTATTCTCCGTTTTCACAGTCTTCAATGTCGATGTGATTTCCTCCAAGTCTGCCACGTGATCGGGATGTGTGGGTTCGCGCACGTATGCCAGAGCCGCACGGCGCGCAATCGCCCACTTTGCTTCGCGCTCCTCGACTTTGGTTTGTACCGCGACTGCTGGGTCGATTAAGCTCACGCCGTCTGCAATATCCCCACGTTTTTTGCGCATCAACGCTGCAGCACTCGACACCGTGGATTTATCCTTCATGGATGAGTTCGCATTGGTGTATGGGAAATTCACCCCAACAAGCTGTCCACCCGCGATGTGGTCCTTTAACCACTTGTGCACGCCGCTCAAGTTACCGCAACGCAACGGCGCGCCGGCGGTGAACGAATCCACACGTTTATACTGATAATGTCCATCACGCGTTTCGCGCTCCTCGCCTTCCACTGCGAGCGTGGCAACGCCAGCTTCGTCCACGACGTAAAATCGCACGCCACGACGTCCATCCGGAAACGTAAACTTTTCTTGCGAATAACTCACGAAACGCGCGCTCCCATCCGCCTTCGCCGTGGACACCGTCACGCCTCCTTGTGTGTGCGCGTGCGCCTGCGCCGCCGCGTACGCCTGCCGCCGCGCCGCATTTTGCGCGCGTTTATCATCCCTTTTCGAATTCATTTTCACATTCTGCGCCGTTATCGGCCCATCCACCACGCGCCCGCTCGTCACTCGCACAATCTCATTCAACCACTCATGCAACGCCTTTCGATTATGACACAGCATCGCTCCATGCGCGGTAAACCCCGGCGCATTCTTATACGTGTAATGCGAATCCCCGGGTGTGCTCTCATCCGCGTACGCCGCGAATACTTCCTCCCCGGCGTCGTCGATGAGGTGGTACTTCACCGATCGACCTCGGCCAGTCTTCCCGGGCGTGAACACGCTGCGGTAGGCGACGAAAGCGCGCACGGACGACGACGAGGGCGGCATGATGTTTGCCGCGTGCGGTTTCGCGCGTTTCGCTCGCACGCGCGCGCCGCGGTGGCGTGTGGCGACGGGAGAATGGCTGTATTGACAATTTAAACCGAGGGTATAGCGAGCCCCGTGCTGACCAAAATGCACAGAGAGATGAAACGTCACTTGACGCCGCACGCCGCGACACGCGCATTTCTCGCCGCCACGCGCGCGCGCCGCGACGCGGGACTTTTCCGTTCGCGTGCTCTCCGCGCGCACACGTCGATTATCGCGCGCGCGCGCGCGTGAGGCAGCCGCGAACAGGCGTGGTCAACTGCTTTCGCGCAGTCAACTGTGCGCTCGAGCGCGCGCTTCGCGGCGTCGACGCGCGCGCATTCATCGACGCGGACGCGTGATTTCGCATCCGTGACTTCGCGTGGTGTGGCATGCGCGCGACGCGTGAGGTTGCATCGCACGTACGCGCGCAGACATGGGTCGGAAGAAGATTAAGATTGAGCGCATCGTCGACGAGCGCAACCGTCAAGTCACGTTTACCAAGCGCAAGAATGGTTTAATGAAGAAAGCTATGGAGTTGAGCGTGTTGTGCGATTGTGACATTGCGTTGGTGATTTATAACTCGCATGATAAGCTATATCAGTATTCTTCGGCGAGCGATATTGATGAGGTGTTGGCGAGGTTCGCGCGCGAGCGGCGCGGAGCGGCGCACGAGGCGAGGAATAACCATGACTTGTTTGAGCAACATTTTTCTGGAAAGCCTTTGGCGACGACGACGACGAACGCATCGGCTTTGGCGAAGAAAAGGTATGCCGGTGGGATTATATCACGTGGTCGGATAACGGGCGGGGGAGGGAAGCGCGCGGGGTCGTATAGCGACGACGACGAGGACGACGACGAGCTCGGGGACGAAGCCGACATGGATGAAGACGACGAAGACGAAGACGACGTGGATGACGATGATATAGACGACGAGGAAGACGATGGCGGCGGACGCAGAAACGTTGGTAAAAATATAGCGATAAAACGAAAACCCATGCCTTCGCGCGGCGGGCTTCGATGGATGCAGACCACGGATTCAGCGGCGCTCGACGACGACCGCGAGCCGACGTCGACATCGAAATCAGCCATGTTTCGCTCTCGCGCGCGCGCGAAACGCGACGCAGCATTGACAAGTGGCCTGCCCGCGCAAACGGTTAGCGTGCGTGCATCAACTAGTACGCGTCGTCGCGCGTCTGGTAAATCACGCTCGCGTCGCACAAGAGCGACGAAGACGACGCGAACGCTTCGAGTCGGGCGCTACGTCGACGACGACGGTCAACCTTCTGCGTCCGAAGATTACGACGACATCGCCGCCGCTGAAGAGTTTCTCATGACTAGCGACAGAGTACATGGCGGTACTTGCACTGATGACGATATGGACGACGATCAGGCGTTGATTCTACCACCAGGAGGTATGGAGCTGTTATCACCGAGTTTCGCCTGGCTCGGGTCGCCGACGGCTCGAGACGACGCGTTCGCTCGCGCGTCCAATTCATCCTATGAAACCACGCGCTCCAGCGAGTTCGCTCGCGAAAACAACCTCACCATTACTATTCCTGACGCACACGCGGCTGGTGTCGGGATTCATCAGATCGATGCCAATGGTTTCGCCATCGATCCCGCGCGAGAGACGACGGTTGCAGACACGTCGCCCGGACCGCTCACCGCGTTGCTCAATTCGCACATCTCCGGCGCACAGGTTGCATTTGTGAGCGACCGCGTCGGTGTCGGCGCCAATAATCATGAACGTGCGTATGGCGCCTTCGTCGCTCCCGTGAGAGTGCATGCGCATGATTCGCCTCGCGCGCTGTGAGCGAGCGAAAAAGCGCGCTCGGGTCGAGGCGAGGCACGTCACTGTTCTGCGCGCGATGGCATCCGCCACCGTCGATTCAACGTGGTCTGCCGCGCGCACGTGCGCACGTAGGCAACGGCGCAGTCGTCGACGCACGACGTGCGCGTCGTCGTCGTCGTCGTCGTCGTATAATCCGCAGTGCGTTCGCCTGCGCGAGCTCTTGGCGTCGGGTAAAATTATCCAAACACCTTGCGCGCACGACGCGCTGAGCGCTCGGTTGATCGAGCGCGCGTCGTTTCCCGCGGCATTCATGTCTGGGTTTTGCGTTTCCGCCAGCCGTTTGGCGTTACCGGACACGGGGTTGATTTCGTACGGAGAAATGGTGGACGTCGGGCGGACCATCACGTCGGCGACGAGCGCGAGCTTTCCAGTCATAGGCGACGGTGATGACGGCTACGGTAACGCCATGAACGTCAAACGCACAGTCAAGGGTTACGCCAATGCGGGTTTTGCCGGGATACTATTAGAAGACCAAGTCGCGCCCAAGGCGTGCGGACACACGAAGAATAGACGCGTGGTGTCCCGCGAAGACGCCGTAACGCGCGTCCGAGCCGCGTGCGACGCCAGAGACGAAAGTGGCAGCGGCATCGTCATCATCGCCAGAAGCGATTCGCGGAGTGCCGTGGATTTAGACGAAGCCCTGTGGCGCGTCGCCGCGTTTGCGGACCAAGGCGCAGACGCCCTATTTATCGACGCGTTACGAAGCAAGGAGGAGCTCAGAGCGTTTTGCGCCGTCGCTCCGGGCGTCCCCAAAATGGCCAACATGCTCGAAGGCGGCGGCGCCACGCCCATTTGCACGCCCGAAGAATTACAAGACATGGGATTCAGCATCGTTGCTTATCCTTTGAGTTTGCTCGCCGTGAGTGTCAAGGCTATGGAAAAGGCGTTGCGCGAGATATCGTCGGAATCGAGCGGGTACTTTCCTTCAAACGATTCGTTACCGACGTTCGCCGAGCTCCAACAATCGGTGGGGTTCCCAGAATACTACGCCGACGATGAGCGATACAAAAACAACTAGTAGAAAGACAGAACGCGTGCGCGCGAGAGAGAGGAGAGAGACACACGGGTAGCAATAATACTAATTTACACGTTCAATGCGTCGACGCGGCTCCGTCATCAATCTTCGCCCTAATCTTCGCAAACCCCGCCTGCGCGCGCGCGCCAATCTCGCGAACACCCTCCACTTCTCGCCCAGCCCAATCCATTTCATTCAACAACGTCGCCACCGCCTCGCGAAGCGCGTGCAAGCGTTCCAACGCGCACTCAAACGTCTCCGTCGTGCCATCATCCAATCGCAACGCCAACACCACGCTCGGTCGCAGCACCTTGTGCGCGCTGGACGTGCTCAGGGTGACATCCACGCGCCACGATACGTCCGTCACGCGCGCGGCGCCGGCGCGGAGCGGCGCGGCGGACATCGCGCGGCGGCGAATGCGGTTCGATTGATGATGCTGTTGATTCAGTTTCAAACCACCACACTTCGCGCCTCGCCGTCGTCGCCGTCGCTCGCGGACGACGCCTCAGGCGCACGACATCGCGCACGTCACCACCGCGCGCGCACACGCAGGCATGTTCGGCGCGCCATCGTCCGCGGCGGCGACCGCGGCGCCGTTTTCATTCGGGGGCACACCGGCTGCACCATCATCAACAACAACGTCGACCGCGCCGTCGCTGTTCGGCACGCCCGCGGCTTCGAGCGCCGGGTTCTCGTTCGGGGCGACGCCCGCGACGGTGGCGCCAAGCGGCGGGTTGTTTGGCGGATCGACGCCGGGCGTCGCGGCGGCGTCGAGCGGCGGAGGATTGTTTGGCGCGCCCGCGTCCGCGGCGTCGACGCCTGGGTTTGGTTTGGCGAGCGCGGCGCCCGCGAATGGGGGCGGGTTGTTCGGTGCGGCGTCGAGCGCGGGGGCGGGGGCGTCGACGAGCGGCGGTTTGTTTGGAGCGGCGACGCCGAGCGCGGCGGCTCCTAGCGGTGGATTGTTCGGAGCCGCGCCCGCGCTGACGCCGAGCGCGGCTCCGGGTGGTGGGTTGTTTGGGGCGTCGGTGTCTACGCCGGGGGCGGCGTCGACGGCGGCACCGGCGCCGGGTGGAGGGTTGTTTGGAGCTGCGCCCGCGTTGACGCCGGGCGCGACGACGAGCGGCGGTTTATTTGGTTCTGCAACGCCCGCGGCGTCGAGCGCGAGCGGAGGGTTGTTTGGCGCCGCGCCATCGGTGGCGGCAAGTAGCGCGGGCGGTGGTCTCTTCGGCGCGGCGCCTGCGGCGTCGAGTGGCGGAGGATTATTTGGCGCGGCTACGCCCGCGGCGTCGAGCGCGAGTGGAGGGTTGTTCGGCGCGTCGCCCGCGGCAGCAGCGAGCACGAGCGGTGGGTTGTTTGGTAGTCCCGCGCCCGCGGCGTCGAGCGCGGGAGGTGGATTATTTGGCGCTGCACCGGCGACGACGAGCGGAGGATTGTTTGGCGCGGCGGCGCCGGCGGCGACGACGAGTGGCGGTTTATTCGGCGCCGCAGCTCCGGCATCGAGCGGCGGTGGTGGGTTGTTTGGAGCCTCACCAGCGGCGGCAACGACGAGTGGCGGTTTGTTTGGTGCCGCGACGCCAGCGGCAACTACTAGCGGCGGTGGATTGTTTGGCGCGGCGGCACCAGCGACGACGGGAGGTGGTTTGTTTGGTGCGCCAACGCCAGCATCGACGAGTGGAGGCTTATTCGGCGGCGCGAGCGCGCCCACGACGACGAGCGGGGGCTTGTTCGGAGCCAGCGCTCCCGCGACGCCGGGCGCTGGTTTGTTTGGCGCCAGCGCGCCCGCTGGGACGTTGGCGTCGACTTCGGTGTCTAATCCGTTTGGCGCACCTGCGCCATCAAGCGCTTTAGCGCTGGCGCCCGCGAGTTCGTCCGGTGGGTTGTTTGGTCAACCGAGCTCGGCGTTGGCGACGCAAATCGCGCCCGGGTTCCCACAAATGGCGCAGGCGCAGTTACAACCTCAGCATCCTTCGTCGCTTGATCCGATGCGCGAAGTTCAAGAAATCATCAACGCGTACAACCCACATCATCCGGACTATAGATTCCGCACGTACTTTTACAACGTCATCAAAGATCCAAGATATCGCGTCAAGCCGCAGAACGTGAGCGAGCGCAAATGGCGAGACTTACTCGAAGCCGTCGGCGGCGAGAACAACCCGCAGTGTTTGTGGCCCGTGCAGTACGACGGGTTCGAGGGGTTACTTCGACGTAAGGCGGAAGCCGAGGCCGAAGATAAGGCACAGTCGCAGTTCTTAGAAGCCGCACAGTCGTCGATTCGGCAAATCATTCAGTGGAGCGAAACTGAATGTCGCAAACGCATGGAGGACATCAAGAATAGAAGTTTAGAGCATCAGCATCGGTTGATTAAAATCTTCCGTCATCTCAACCGCGCACAGTTGAAAATGTACGCCGACGCAAATGGTGGGGCAGTTCCTCCCATGAGCGCTCAAGAGATTGATTTGTTGAACAAGTTTAAGACGTTGAGCTCACGAGTGAACCGTTCGGCGGCGTCGCTCCCGCGTCGCGCCGAAGCGCTCGCCGCCGCGTCCCGGCTTCAGCACTCGGTCGCCCCAGCGGATGAGATCATCCTTAGCGATGACGACAAAGCTCGATTCATGGACATCATCGAACGTCAAGGCAAAGATATTGAGGAGCTTGAACGCAAAATTGACGAACGTTACAAACATGTCCTCGACGCCAAAAAAAGCGCGTCGGCGCGTCTTCCCACCGCGCCCGCCTTTGTTAGCGCCGCCGCCGCGGTCACCACCGCATCGTCTGCGCCGTCTTCAAAGTCACTCTTATTCGACCAGAGCGTGTTATCGCGGTATTAACACGCACATCTTGTAATTGAAAAAAATATTCACAGCCAAAGCTCCGCGTCGCGACGTCTTCACACCGCGCCTCGCAGCGCACACCTTTTCGATGCCGCTCGACGACGAAACCAAGGCGCGCATCGCCTCCGACGCCGCGGACGATCTCACTCCGAGCGCTCGCGCGCATAAGCGCAAATTCGGTAACGGTCCGAGCGCGCACGCCCAAGGAGCCCGCGACGGGGACGGCGGCGACCCCAGCCGCCGCAGCGCCAAGTCCTCGCGCGCTGGGAACAAGCCCGACCCGTTCAGCGCCGCCTCGCGCGTGCGCCGCGCGATCGATAACGCGTGTCAACGCGACGAGTTCGATGCCGCCATGGAGGCATTCGGCGAGGCAGCCGCACCCGGGTCGACCGTTGTGTTGAGCGCGCACTCGTGCAACGTGTTGCTGCACCTGTGCGCCGGCGGGACGGGCGCGTGGACGACGGGCTTAGCGCCGGCGGAGTGCGTGCGCGGCGAACGAGCGGATGAAATAGTGGAGTACATGACAAAACATGACATTGAGAAGAGTGAGATGACGTACACGGCGATGGTGCGAGTGAAGGCGGCGAACGGGGATGTGAAGGGCGCGCTGGACGTCATCGCGAGCGTCAAGGCGGCGCGTTTGGTGACAAAGGTGCGGACGTACGCTCCAGCGATACACGCCTGTGCGGCGAGTGGGGATTTAGATGGAATGGAGGCTATTGAGGGTGATTTACGCGCCGATGGGTTGTTGCCGACGGAGTTGGAATTTATGGCGATGTTGCGAGCATACAGAGCGGCGGAGGCGTACGACCGTGGGTTCTCAATGTTACGGAAAATGCGGACGGAGATTCGCGCGCCGAGCGACGAGATGAGCGAAGAGTTACGCGCATGGTTCTCTTCCGTACCCGGGTGGGGCATCGCTGACGAAGTGAGCGTGGGAGAAAGCGGCGAAGTCGAAGCGGTGCTCGTCATGGATGAAAAGCGAGCAAAGTTTCAGCTCAAGGCGATTAGCGTCACCGAGGACGAACGCAAAGGCTTGCTCGAAGCCATCGCGAAATTAGCGTGCGAACGCGAAGCCGTGGAAGAGTTTGATAACTTCATGAAATGGTTGGATAAGAAGGAGGGTGGTATGAACGCCATCGTAGACGGCGCCAACGTGGGCATGTATAATCAAAACTTTTCTACGTCTGGCATGAGCTTTATGCAGTTGGAAAAGGTGCTTCAGGCGTTGCGAGAAAAACGCGTCGAGGGCGAAGCGCCGCCGATTGCGTTCTTGCACCAGCGCCGCGTCGAGAACGGGCCGGCGCGCAAGCCACAAAATCAAAAACTCCTCGAAAAATGGGACAGCGCGCAAGAATTGTTCACCACTGCGCACGGCTCCAATGACGATTGGTATTGGTTGTACGCCGCTGTGCACGCTGGCGACGGCGCGTATCTCGTGAGTAACGACGAATGCCGCGACCACGTGTTCCAGGCGCTCCCATCACCAAAGTTGTTCTATCGCTGGAAAGAGCGTCACCAAGTGCGGTTCTCCATCACCGCCGGAGTTGTCGAATTGATGTACCCACCAGTGTTTACGACGTGCATGCAAGAAGCCGACGATTCGTCGTGGTGGATGTTTCCGCAAGAAGACGATACGTGGTTATGTGCAATGAAATTGGACAACTAATAATTACAACTTTAGAGAGATTTGAATAAGTACAGTTAAAAACGTCAACGTCGGTTAACGTTAAACGTCAGTTACACAAACGTCAAGAAGGCGTGTTTCATCGCTGTCAATCTGACAGGCGTTTCGACCGTTACTTCGCCATCAATCCCAACCCGTTCGGGCTCGCGCGTGCTCAGCGATAACCTCTTAGCCTTCACGTAGGCCACATTTGGGTCTTCGACGTGTCCGCCGCCCGATTTCGTGGCGTCGAAGAGTCCCTTGGTGTGAAACGGCGACGTCTTCAGACAAGTCATGACGTCGAATTCCCCGTCGTCCAATTGCGCGAGCGGCGTAAACGTGAACCCCCGACCAGAGCAACGAGTGTTCTGCGCAAACATCATTAAATACTCGTTACTTTCTTCGCTCATGGCACCACTGAGCTCGTTGCTTACGCCAATCGTCGCAAAGTTCTTCTTGTTCATCAAAATGTGAAACAAACCGGCGACGTCGTACCGAAATGGGCCGAGCCAACGCATACCTTCCGCCGTCTCCGCCGCGTCGCGAGCCATGCCCCAGGTCACAACATTAATGCTAATCGTTTCGTTTGCGAAATCTACGCCGTGCGACACTTTCACGGCGTCCACGGGCGCCACGCGACCCGCCATGACCTTTTTAACCATATCCTCCACCGTGCTCACCCCCAAATCGCGCGCATAGTTGTTCCCCGTGCCGCACGGAAACACAAACAGCGGCGTCGAATCTTTCGTCGAATCACCGCGCGACAACAGCCCCTCTGCGGCTTCTCGAAACGTCCCGTCGCCCCCCATCACGCCGACGGCGTCGTAGCCCGACAAGTCTCGCTCGCGCGCGATGCGCGTCGCATCCCCCGCGCACGTCGTCTCCACGAACTCCGTCGACACCCCACACTCGCCAAACATCATTTTTACGTCCCGCATGTCCTTCACGAACGCGCGCGACGCCCCTTTCTTCCCCCCGTGCGCGATCACGAGAATGCTTTTCGCCGACAATGCTCGCGCGCGCGACGCATCCACGCAACGCTCGGGCGCTGCCGCCGCCGTCCGCGCCGCCGCGTCGGGACGCAGCGTGGGCACGCCACACAGGTGCTTGATCTTGGGCGCTTTGCCGCGGCCGGGCGCGCACGCCATGGCGACCGGGCGCGCGCGTGGATGAATGGCGCGCCCTCAAAAGCCGCGGGCGACAACGTCGCGCGCCGCACACGCCGCCGCGCTCGCGCCGACGACCGCACCGCGCATCGCCGCGACATGGATGCGTGCGTCGTCTGATACCGCGCGTGGCGCGCGAGGAGGGTCGGTTCGGCGGCGGCGGCGACGCGCACGTGTCGTCATGCCGCTGCGGCAAGTGTCGGTTGGTGACGCGCTCGTCGATGCCGCGCGGCGCGTGGGGCGTCGCGCGCGCGCGCGCGTGAGGATGATGACGGGCGCGGTGATGATGGCGTGCGTTGTGCTGTGCGTGTGCGCGGGGGCGGTGCGTGCGGCGGTGCCGACGGTGCCGTCGGGGACGACGACGACGGTTGCGGAGGGCTCGCGAACGACGGTGACGTTCCCGGGCGCGGATGTCGACGGACACGACATGGAGGTGTTGATTGTCACGATTGCGAGTTTAGGCGCGACGTACGTTGATGCTTTGGATACGGAGTTACCATCGGCGACGACGGAGGCGTGTAGTCCCGACGTCACCGCGCGCGTGCTCGCGGGACAGACGACGATGTCGTACGCGGCGCCGTGCGTAGACTCACCGACGGAAACGTCGTATTCGACCATCGTGACGTACATTTTGCGAGATTCGAACGGGTTGTGTAGCGCAGAGAGTACGCTGACGATTACGATCAATGTGTACGATTCGACGGTGTCGCGCTTTCTTCGCGCGTGTTCGGCAAAGTGGACGACGCGCACGGGTGTCAGCACCGTCGACGCCGTGGATTGGTGGTCGAATCCTACGTTACCGCTCAGTGATGCGGACGCGGTTGCGAATGGACAATTCCCTAAAGTTGTAGGTTCGAGTGCGGTGGTGTATGGGTGGGGAGATAATAGCGTTGCGCAGCTCGCGCTCGGGCACACGAATCCCACCGTGGTACCAGAGACGAATGCGCACTTTGAAGAAGTGAAACAGTTTACTTACATTGCTGCCGCGGAAAAGATGGTTTTTGGCATCGAGCATACCACGGGTTACGTATGGGGCTGGGGCTACGACGTCAGTGGCGCTCTCGGATTGCAGACGACCGGTTCTGGGGCGAAGACGGTGTCCAAAACTCCAGCGCGCATTGGAGATTTGACAAACGTCGTCAAAATTGCCGTGGGCACGAAACATGCAGCCGCGTTAAGTAAGGATGGGTACGTGTACACTTGGGGCAGTGATAGCGAAGGGCAACTTGGACGAGGATGGACGCCTGGGGCGCTGCAGTACGTGCATTCTGAAGCGTTCGCGAAAAACAAGTCGCTTCCGGCGCGCGTCGTGAACAACGGATTTCGAACGTTGGTGATCAGCGACATCGCCGCTGGCTCTTCGCACACACTCGCACTTACATCAGCGGGTGATATATGGGCATGGGGTAGTAATTTAGATGGGCAGCTCGGTCTGGAGCCGTGCGAAGTTAGCAAATACGGAGATGGTTCGGGTGGATGCAGTTCCTTTCCAAATGCGCCAGAAATGGCATACACAGATTCGCCAATGTATCTGCCGTTTGCGTACGACAGCTCTGGAACGAATCTGATTGGTGGGATCAAGTTCAAATCGATATCGGCGAGTGCGCGATATTCGATGGCAATCACAGACGATGATCAAACCGGTGCGGCGGGCGGGCAGTTGTACACTTGGGGGCTGGGCGAAACCGGCCAACTCGGTCACGGGAGTATTGGTTCAACAATACATCTAGACCCGCGTCGTGTGGTGGCTCCGCGTCCGGTTGAAACACTTAATGGTGTTGAAATCATATTCGCTGCCGCCGGCGAGTTTCATGCAGCAGCTGTGGCCTCAGATGGTAATCTCTACACGTGGGGATTGAATACGTATGGTCAGCTCGGGCACAATGACCGAGTGAACAGATACTCCCCAGTTCTTGTTAGTGCGCTCGCTGATGCCAACGTAAACATTTCGTGGGTTTCATGCGGTCGCTCGCACACAATTGCCGTGAGCGATTTTGGCGAGGTGTTTACTTGGGGCTCAAATGAATTCGGTCAACTCGGACTCCAAGCGCGTCCCGCCGAAAACGCGGTGTACGACCTGTCGCTAACACTTCGAGGATGGAAGCAAACGGACGCCACAGCCCGGCGACGTTTACTTGCAACCGATACGAGTACGTACAGTGTGCTGTTCAATGACTTTGTTGAAACGCCCGATCTAAGCGGTGGCGTTGGTGCCATGCATGCGTCGTTTCAAGCTGTCGTCATGGGCGCCGCTCGCCCCTACTCTGAAGGGTATCTTGCCATAGCTGACATTGGCATGTATGGCGAGGTGGAGTACGTCGCGTCACCTGTAATTGTGGAGGGCGTGCAACAAGTTTCCATGGCCGTGGCTATCGGAGGGTCATCACTTGCACTAAGAATATCGTGTAACGTTGGATCCGAACGCGACACAAACTCCGGTTTGTGCGTGGAGTGTTCGGCGGGATACTTTACCAATGATTTTACCTCATTCGATTGCACGGCATGCCCAAAAGGGCAGTATCAAAACTCAACCGGTAGTTCATCGTGTGTTCTGTGTGAGAAAGGGACGTATGCTGAGATTGTTGGACGCGACGCGTGTACGGGGTGCTCGCCAGGTACTTTCATACCATTCTCAGGCGCTACGAGTGAATCACAGTGTGAAAACTGTCCTGAAGGGAGCTACAGTGCATCTTCGGGAAGCTCCGAGTGTACGCCATGTGGAGCGGGAACCTATCAAGTCATTTCGGGGCAAAGTTCGTGTACGAACTGCGACGAAGGATCCTTCAACCCAACGACTGGCGCACGACGAGCTACAGCGTGCCTAAAATGCCCCGCCGGCAAATTTGCAGAAAACACCAGAACGTCAGAGTGTTCGTCTTGTCCAGCTGGCTTTTATTCTGCCGCACCTGGCGCGAGTTCATGCGACAAGTGTCCTTTGGGGACGTACTCTCCCGGTGGGTTGTCGGAGTGCATTGCCTGTCCCCGCGGCACGATTGGCAATGCTAGCGCCGTTATGGCATCCGTAGACAATTGTATATCGTGTCAACCCGGATTTCATATGCCGGCGAGTGGTCAATCGGAGTGTTTAGAGTGCCCTGATGGTACGTACAGCGATGTCGAAGGGGCGTCTTCCTGCACCCAGTGCCCTGCAGGATACGTAGGAAACGGTGTCATTGTCGCGGCGCGAGCAAGTCTCGATGCCGCGTGCCAAGAATGTCAAATCGGAACATATACCGCTACTCTTGGTTCGGTTGCACTGAATGCACAGTTCTGTACATTGTGCGAATCTGGCACGTATCAAGACGAAATCGCACAGACGTCTTGTAAACCATGTCCCGCTGGAACGTTTGGTGTAAACGTTGGAAGTTCCTCAGTTGCAGATTGCAACGCCTGTGGCGCAGGAAAGTACGCCGAATTCACAGGTATGAGCGCGTGCATTGACTGTGCGCCCGGTACATATGGACCAGCCGATCGCACGGATACATCCGCATGTATTGGGTGTGGTGCTGGAACGTACTCGATTGCCTACGGCGCGGCGATTGCAGATGACTGCGACGAATGTCAACCGGGGTATTTTGCATTGGCTGGACAAGCTTGTCAGCAGTGCGAACCCGGAACGTACCAGGATGAAACACGAGCAGAACAATGTAAGCTTTGCCCAGCGGGTACATATCTTACAGCGTACGGTGCGATTGCTGAAACCGAATGTGAGCAGTGCCCGGTTGGAACATTTTCTTCAGTGGCGGGAAGTACTGAATGCACGCCGTGCGCTGCTGGTTCATACAGTGACACGCCCGGAGCAGCTACGTGTTCATTGTGCCCGGTTGGCACTGAACTCACTCTCACTGGAAGCATTTCTGCGGACGCTTGTCAAGACTGTCCGGTCGGTTCGGTGTCCACCGCCGAGGGGACGGCAAGCTGTACATTGTGCGCAACAGGCACATACTCCGCTGTCACGAGAGCAAGCGTTTGTGTTAACTGCCCAGAAGGTTCATATAACGCCCTCGAGGGCTCAATATCGAGTGACGCTTGTATTCTTTGCGACTTGGGCAGTTTCGCCGACGTTGCAGGCAGCGCCGCGTGTACTCTTTGTTTGGAAGGTACGTATGCCGACGAGCTCGGCATGACTGAGTGCAAGCCAGCTCCAGCCGGTTACTTTCTAGCAGGGACGGGATCGACGTCGGCAGATAGCGTAGAAGCATGCGCACTTGGTACATTTTCTGATGTTGAAGGATCTGCAGCGTGTACGAATTGTGCGGCGGGTACTTACGGTAACGACACTGCTCTCACGGAGTGTACGGATTGCCCGTCTGGTACATTTTCGGCTGCAGAAGGAAATACTAGTCCTGATAATTGCATCGATTGTCAAATCGGGACGTATTCAATTTCGGGTTCGGTTGCTTGCACACAATGTCCTGCCGGGACATATGGTAACGTTATAGGTTTAGAGCAATGTATTGGATGCCCGGTGGGCAAATACGGCACAGCCATCGGCGCGACGAGTGAGACGTCTTGCCTTAATTGTGCACCTGGTACGTATTCTGCTACAGAAGGCGCGCAGCAGTGCACACAATGTCCCGCTGGTAAATATGCTGATGAACCAGGATTGGTGGTATGTAAAGACTGCAAGCCTGGCACGTACGGTTCCGTCGTCGGAGCGACAGTCGGCGACGACACCATTTGCCTGCCGTGTCCTCTCGGCACGGCTTCGATTGGCGGTCTCAGCGCCTGCCCGGCGTGTTTGCCTGGCACATACGCCGCCGAGCAGGGCTTGCAAAACTGCACTTTGTGCCCAGCGGGTACGTATGGCGTGGACACTGGTGCTAAAGCAGTCACGCGTTGCGACAGATGTCCATTGTATCATTTCAACAGTACGCCGGGCTCCAACACCATCGAGGCGTGCGTGTACTTTCACAGCGCTACGGGACGTGCGTTCACCACCTCAGCCTTCATCATCGCATTTATTCTCACGTTCATTCTCGGTTGTTGAGGCGATGCATTAGATGCGATAGATTAGCCGCGTCCCGCGACGTTGTCACGAAGACTCATACGCGCGCGACGACGCCTTCGTAGCCCACTCGAATGGATAAAATCAAACGTCACAACGAGCCTCGCACGTTCACGTTCGGATGTTCTCCACGCGCGCAGTCCAACTCACGCACGTGAACACTCGCGCGTCGACTCGTTGCACGACCCAAAACCGTATCGCGTCGTCGTCCACCGTCTCCCGCAGCAGCGCATCGCGACGCTCCGCGATCGTCGTCATGGCGTCGTCTGACGAGCTCGTCAACGTCACGCGCGTGGATAAGCCCGACAGCGAGTGGGCCAAGTCTTTGGACAAAATGGAGTTCCAAGTGTTGCGTAAGAAGGGCACGGAACCCGCGCGTACGGGTGTGTACGACAAGTTTTATCCGAAAGAAGGGCACTTTGTGTGCGCCGGGTGCGGAACGCCGCTGTACAGCGCGCAAGCCAAATTCGATTCCGGATGTGGCTGGCCAGCCTTCGATAAGTGTTACGAAGGAACGGTGAAGACAGAAATCGACAACGCATTTGGCATGCGTCGCGTGGAGATTTTGTGCGCCGCGTGTGACGGGCACCTCGGGCACGTCTTTGAGAACGAAGGCCTCACGCCCACAATGGAGCGTCACTGCGTCAACAGCGTATCCGTTAAATACGTCCCAGAAAACTTAGCCGCAAAAGAATCCAAGGTAGTTGACGGTGGCATCGCATCGGGCGCACTCGGCGCGCTATCCCCGTTTGTCTTTTTATTCGGCGTTTACATTTTGAGCGACGTTTTGGGCCGCTCGATCAACGCCTTCACCGCCGCCGGCGTTGCGCAATAGCCTCGCATCCGCCATTTATTCCCCCGATTCTTCATCACATAGCCCGCTCTTTTAGTGTCCACAGCAACACCCTTTGTGTTTCTCACCGATTCTATGCGTTACTCGTTCGCCGCGCAGGTTGTCTGAGCGCGACATGTGATAGCGCGCTCGGCGCGTTGATTTTTAATACCATGCCAGAGTGTCACATGCCGAGCCGAACGCCACGCGTCACTCTCGCACGCACCGCGCGTCGCGTCTCCGCGCACACGTCGCTCGCCGCGCGCGAAATTAATCCGTTCGTTGTGTCGAGCTCGGTGTCCCTCGCGCGCGCGTGGCTCGACGCGCGACGTGGAGCTGGGCGCGGCACGGCTCGGTGCCAGCGCAACGTCTCGACCGGGACAGTCGTGTATTATTGACGCGACTCGACGAGCGCGAGGGACGACGGCGCGGCGAGATGTTTACGAATGTCGTATCTGTGGGGTTGACGCCGCGCATTCGCGCGCGAAGGCACGGAACGGCGGTTAAGGCGGGGCGATGGGTGCAATGGGCGACGGGTGGTGGTTACGCTGGCGTCCCGAGTCGCCGACGGGAACGGTTTTTCGTCAGACGTACGAGTGATTCGTCGTCGCCAGATGTTGATAGTAAAGAAGATGGGCTCGATATGGATGAAATATGGGAGCAAGAGGCGGTGGCGGATGTGGAAGCGACGGAAGAGAAGCCAAAGGAGCTCAGTGGCGACGCGAGAAATCGAGCGCTCGCCGGGTTGTTGGACCAGGCGTTGATGGATCGAAAACAGCTCGAGCGCGCGTTGACAGCCACGATTGAAGCGACGCGAGCGGAGAATATGGCACTGCGGGTTGAAATTGAACGCGTCAAGGCGAGTGCAGAACTTGCAAAGACAAACGAAAAGGAAAGGATTGAAATGTACACAACGGTGGAACGAGAAATTGAGAAGCGCGTGCGACGCGCCGTCGAAGAGGAGTTGCATGCAAAGTTTGCCAAATTCAAGAGACGAGCCGAAGCTGCGCAGGGTGAAGCAACCGAGCGCGCGACGAAGGCGAATGATCTGATGAAGAAACTTGAGTCAAAGTACGACGCAGATATGGCTGAGAACTTGAAGATACTCAAGTGGTCTTACGAAGAAGACGTTGACTCCGAGCGAGCAAAAGTCGCCGAGATGGAGACGCGTAAGAATACGTTGGAAGAGCAAATCCGCATGCAAGGTGAAATTCTGGAGAATTACAATCACGTTCTGAGTGAAAACGCTGCTCAACAACGAGAACTTGCGGAGAAGAATGAACTCGTGAGCACGTTTACGCAGTCAGAGAAACAGATGAAGAAACGCATGCAAGACGCGTTGACTCGCGCCGCAAAAGCAGAGTCTAAGTTGATCGATGTGGAAAAGACCATTGAAAGCAAGGTCAAGTTGACCATTGAAAATGCCGAAATGTGTATCGAAAACGCCGAGCGAATCAAGAACGAGGCTGAACGCATAGCTGCGGAACAGAAGATTGTCAGCGATCAATTAGTTGCCGCAGCCATGGTTCGTGCAGAAAATGCTGAAGCGCAACTCGTTCGCCAGAAAGATCTGCTCGATGAATTCGGAATGCTCACTGCCGCCAAGGCGAGCGCGAGCGCAAAGCTCGTCGAATTTCAACAACAGATCGACGCGCAGAATTCCGAACTTGAATCTCTCCGCGCTCTTGCATCTAAAGCCGAAGCGCAAGCGATTTCTTGGAAGGCAAAAGCCGAAAGTCTTGAGGAACATAGCGATATCAAGTTGAAGCAAACGATTGAAAGTGCCAAGGATATCACTCAAGGATACAAGAAACAAAATGATTTGGCTCAAGTCACGGCGAATGATAATATCGCCGTCTTGAACAAATCTTTGGAAGCAGCCGCGGCAGAAATCGCATCATTGAAGGCGCAAATAGAAGCGATGGGATTGGCGCACGAGCGTGAGAATGACAGATTTCAACGTGAATATCACGCGCAAGAGTTGCTCGTTGAAAATTGGCGCCATCGCGCCAAGCTTCTCGAACAAGAGAAGGAATACTACGAATCTAACGAAGCACGAGACTCGCATGCGCTCCATCACTACCCTAAAGGGCGCCTGACGACGAACTTTAGTGGGCCAGTACTTCGAGCGTTCATTGCGAATGGTTGGAAGCTTCCAGAGGGAAGTGTGCCAGCTATGGAACACGGAGCTTTTGTAGCCCAGGTGCAGCCGAACGAAGTCACCGAATCGCCTGATCCTTTAGAAGAGCAGGCGAATGTCGAAAAGCTCGGTACCGTTGGGTTGCGTTCGGCACGTCTACTAGACGATGTCGATATGAATGAAAACTAGACTGCAAAACTATGCGCGCGCGAAACAAATTGTAAAGAAACGAGGTGAAATGTGAAATATTGTTATTACGCAAATTTGGCGAAATATCCCTTCGTTTGGTTGTAAACATCTTCCGGCGACTGGTCGCTGTTTACCGTGCAGACTTTGTTCAAGGCGTCGTAGTAGTTGATCACCGGCATTGAGCTGTCCCGAAACGTCGTGAATCGTTTCTTGATGGTTTCAATGTTATCATCCGTGCGCCCTTCATTGCGCCCCAACAAACGCTTCGTCATGACGTCTTCTGGACAATCAAAGAACAATACAAAGTCGCAATCGTATCCCGCCGTGCTTTCCCACGCATCACGGTTCTCCTTATTTCTCGGAAAACCGTCGATTAAAAATCGACTCTTCCCGCTCGCCTTCATCGCGTCCAATAATAAATTCACCGTAACTTCACTCGGGACGATTTGACCATTTTTAATCATCTCCGCCACCATGTTACCATCCTTGCTACCACTTTTCATGTGCGCGCGTAGCAAATCACCGGCAGAAAGATGCACAAATTCATAGTCGCGCACGATGTTCGCGCACTGCGTTCCCTTCCCCGCGCCGGGACCGCCGAGAACAAAAACCACCACCGTCTTGCCAGCTGTCGCCGCCGCACTTGAGCCCTCACCACTAGCAGCAGTAGCTGACTTACTTTCCTTGGCGCCCATGCACGCCGCCGCGGGCACAGACGCCGCAAACGTCGCCGCGGTCGCGCCGAACGCGCGCGCAAAGCTCGCGCCCGCGCGCGTCTTGGACACCTCACGCACCACCTCCGATGCCCGCCCGAACGCGCTCTACGCCGCAGTAAAACGAAAACAGCACGCGTCAGTTTCCACTCCACGCACGCGAGGCGCGCCTCGCGGCGTCGCGCGTGACCACGACACCGCGACAACCACAACGTTCCGAGTGATCCACTCGAGACAGTTTCAATCACAATCCATTCGCGCGCCGCGTCTCGCCGCACGCACCTCAGCGCTCGCGCTCGCAGCGAAAGATCGCGTCGAAATATCTCGCACGCGTTTCGCACACGCTTCGGCGCATCGCAGCGCCTGGCGTCGGCAAAGGCTCACGAGCGCCATCAGTGCGCCACAAAGTGACGCGGCGCTGATGCGCGCGACGTCGACGATGCCGGCGGCGGCGACGACGACGAGGTGGTGCGCACGGCGAGGGGCGGTGGCGACGCCGTCGTCCACGATGACGACGGCGTCGTTGTCCAAGGCGCCGGTCGCGGCGGCGGCGGCGCGCGCACGCGCGCGCGCGCACGCGAGGAAAAGTGGTGACGGCACGCGCGGTGACGAAGGCGCTTCGGTGAACGACGGCGGTGGCGGTGGCGACGGCGACACGTCGCAAGCGTGGATGAAGCCACTGGAAGGGTTGATGCGGCAGGCGGCGAGGGTGGTGACGGTGTATCAAGCGCCGGCGCCGCCACCGGCGGCACCCGGGGCGAAGATGGACGCGTTGGAGGCGGTGCTCCGGTGGCATCTCGGGAGCGATACATCGACGACGTTGGTTTTGAAAGAAGTGACGGATGTGATTATTAGTGAGGTGACGTCGTTTCCGGCGAGTAAACTCGTGGTGGGTGAGACGCCGTCGGTGGCGATGCACGTTCCGGTGCCGTCCCTTCGAGCGACGACGTCGTTTCCAGCCACCGTGCGCGAGCTCGTGGGTGGCCGGTCGGTGGAGAACCCTGGGAGTGAAAGTAATCTCATGCCGGTGGATTTACCCGTGTGGACGCGGTGGAGTCAGCCGACGACGGCGCTGACACTGCGCACGGTGCTGATGGTGACGAGCGCGCTCGCGGCGGCGGCGGGAATGCAACGAAGCGTCGCGGACATTGTTGACGACCCAAAGAATAGAATATATGTCCTCGTTCCGGACGGTGCACTAGGCGATTTGCAGCGTTTATTCAACCGATTCTGGCCAAATGCACCATATGTGTTTGCGTCGTATTCTCGAAATGGATTGAGTGACGAGGACGCGGACAACGTGTGCGAGACGAGGCGCAAGGGGCATCGTAAGCTCGTCATTTTAGTGAATATATCCGCACCCGGGGACGAAGACGCGGCAGAGAGCGACGGCGAAGCTATGGTAAATACCGTGGAGTTGTTACTAGAGAAAGAGGTACCGTTCGTACAGCTAACGCTGTGGTTGGACAACTCTCTAGCAAACTCGGTGGTGTCCCGCAAACCTCGGAACACCGAAAAGGATAGGATTAAAGTTCTCATGGAGAACCGCACGCGAATTTTACTCGGTCGTTCGGTGAAGCGAGTGCAAGCCCGTAAGCGTGTGTTGCTTGCGTTTGAAGCCGCGCAAGCGAACCCGCAAGGTCGCGCGCTTATTGATCTCGAGGAACGTCTGGCTGAAGCGCGAGCGCTCGGCGCCATGTCTGACGACGGTGAAAAGATGATGCGCGACATTCGTGGAAAAGCGAGTGCGGCTGAGGAATTAGCACTCGCAAATGCACTACGTGCGGCCTGTATTCAAGTTCCAATGGATGTTCCAGCGCTGAAATCCACATACGCTCGAGCAGAGCAGTATTTGAAGCAACAAGAAATCGTAGAAGACGTCGCCGACGTGCGCGCGAGCATGGACGACATGGATAGTACAGATGAGACCGCCGCTTCAACATCGTACGATCCAGATCCATTCGCGGCCGTTGTGGAGTCGCTATCTGGAGATGGTGAGAACAAAAAGAATGCGAGAAGTGCGCTCATGTCCGCCGTCATCTCCGCAGAACGCGGTTTGCAAGCTGCTGAACTTGAAGCCAATTTGCGAACGGCTTTGGCTGATGATTCCAGCCGTACGGTGGAATCCGTGCCGCGATTAGAAGAATTACTAGTGCGCGCAGCGAAGCTCGCGGTGAATGGTCCGCCTTTAACCCAAGAAGGAGCTGCGAAACTGAATACGCTCGTCAGCCGCGTGCAAAGTCGCGCAACGGCATTGCAGGATATGGAAAGTGCACGTGCGGCACTCATAGAAGCCATGTCGCCATCGACAACTGGTAATGATCAAGTCGTCGGCGGTATCACCTCCGAAGACGTGAAAATGCTTGAAGCTGCCGTCGCGCGTGCGCGTTCGTCGGCGTGGCCGTGGCAGCTCGATGAACCGATTGAAAAGGCTGAACGTTTACTCGTGCGATGGCGCCGACTTGATCGTTTAGAAACTGCTATTTTGAGCCGCAGCAAAACAGAACTCCGTTTGGCTCTCGCGGAAGCCCAGCAAGATCCTGATTCGTTGGACTTGGATACACGCCGCGCAAAAAAGGTGTTGAGCGAGCTCGACGCCGAATCGGCGCTCGAAGGCGGAGATCAAAGACTACGCGCGTACTTTGCTGCAAGTAAAGTGGCGTGGTCATCTGGTTCCGTGACTCCAGAAAGTGCGCAGATGTTGTTGACGTTAAGAGAAAGCTTGGATATCACGCAAGCAGAACATGAACAGATTCAACGCATGGCCAACGCCGCGAGCGGCTTGATCAAGCCGACGGAACCCGCAAAACGACCAGAGGCAAAGAGAACATCGAAAAAGCCGGTGCGCTTTGCGGCAGCAGACGCCGGAGTTCGCGGTCCAATGTTTGAGTCGGATGAGATGGAAGAGCTAGATCTCGAACAAGGCGAAAATAGTGACGTGCTCGATGAAGTTCAAGTGGCGTGGGCGAATGCGATTCCCGACGAAGACGGCGTGGGCGTTGCAACCGGCGCGTCAGACGAAGAAACGAGCGGTAACTGGCGACGTGTGGGTGATAGTATTATCTACAATGAAGAAGAAGTCATTGGTGTCGGTAGTGCGGGTACTTACGTGTTCCGAGGATATGTCAAACATACTTCTCGAGCGCGTCACGCGGTTGCGGTGAAGCGAATCGCGCGTCCGCCCGGTGAGAAGGGCCGCGACTTGGTGCAACTCGTCGAACGTGAAGTTGAGTTAATGACGGCATTAAATCAGTCACCGCTGGTACCTTTCTTTCATTGCTGGGGCATCACAAGCTCGAATGTATTTATTGCGCAAGAACTGTGCCCCGAATCGTTGCGCGAGCACATCGCGCGTCAGCCATCGTTATCGGCAAGCAAACGCATTAAGCTCCTAAGAGGAATCGCGGAGGGCATCTCGTGGCTTCATGATGATTCAAAAACTCAAGGGTGTATCACGCACAACGATTTGAAGCCCGAGAATCTACTCGTTACCTCGAACGGACAGGTGAAAATTGCCGACGTGGGTCTCGGCGTGCGACTTCGCAACGCCGAGGGCGAAAACAATCAATATTCGCTCAGCACGTTCAACAAATACGGCGTCTCGATTATTTTAGCCGGCCGCGCACCAGAGATTCTGGCACGCCGCCCGTTAACTCCAGCTGCTGATATTTGGGCCATGGGCGTTGTGTTTTTTTACGTCTTGACGGGATTGAATTCGCCATACGGCGACGATCCGTCAATCAAACCAAGTGACGACGAAATCTTGCAAGGACGCTATAATTTGCAGCGACTGATGAGCGCGCATGAAATGACACCACGTCGAGCGATCGAGGCGAGGCACTTGCTGTCGTCAATGCTGTCCCCGGACCCGACGAATCGCCCAAAGGCTGGTGGCGTTTTAACCCATCCGTTATTGTGGGATGACGACACGGCTTTGGAGAACTTGAGCAATCTTCATCGTCGCGCGCCTAGCTTGCAAACGAACTTGACAAGTGTTCTTCAAAGCGCGAGCACGCGTGCGCTGTTATCGGGTGGTGATAACGAGCGCGGCGCGTTGCTCGCCGCGGCGTCGATGGATTTGCAAGACTGGCAGCGCCAAATAGATCCCGCCATTCTGTCTCGCGTCCTTTCGCACACACAGCGCGGTGGCGAACATAAAAACGCGAAGAGCGGACGAGGATCAGGCGAACAGAGCACAAAACCATATGGCTTTGGTTTTGCCGATTTATTACGCTTCTGTCGAAATGCGTACGAGCACCCGCCGGTGGAGCGAGAAATTGCGCCCATCGTGCAAACGCTCATTGATGCCGCCGGCGGTGAGTCGACACTGCTCCCAGATGGGGTCAAGCCCGACATGCCATTCCGACGCATGTCGAGACGACAACGTCAGTCACTCTTCGCGTCATATGTCATGCACTTGTTCCCTGGTCTATCGCTCGCCGTGTATGAGTGCGCGCTCGCCACGGAAACGCCAGCGGCGAGAGTTAGTTAGCATATACTAGTATTTCGATAAAATCGAATTGTTTTGTGTCAGCGTCGTGTCACGTTGTGTTACATCATAATCATCATAATCATCATCATTTCGATCGAACTAAAAATAAAGCCGCCATGCGCTGGATGGATGTCTTCATCGAAGGCTGTGGCAATTTACAGCGCATCCGCTGCTGAAGTAGCAATTCGACAATCCACAGCACGTTCGCGCTGAGGAACAACCACGCAGGAAAAGACTGTGGAATGGCGTCCACGCACGCCGCAAATGATTCGTCCACGGCGCCGTGTGATGCTTCGAATTTATCCCCCAGCGCCGTGGCGAGGCACGCGGCGCTCGCGACGCCGTTCATGGGCGCCTGAAATGAACGAAGCGCTCGAATAACGCGAACAAACTGACGCTGATCACGAATCGTTTCCGCTTCGCATGTAGATAAGTACTCATCGCAAGAACTAGAAGCGTAGTGGTTCTCCACCACACACGGCGCGGTTTCAAAGAGCGTTCCATCTTGTTCGGCGGTGAAATCTGGTTGTTCTTCGGTGGCGAACGCTTCGCCTTCGTCGGCGATGAACGACAACGCGCTCGTCATCGTCCCGAGCGCAGCGACAACGATCCCAGGTATGTACACTAGAAATCTATGCGCAATCACCTTTGACGTTAATTCACCACCCTGCGCGTCTTCCACGACGCGACCGATAAACTCCAAGTCAAACGCCACCGCCGCCGCCGCCGAAAGAAACGCCGAAAGAAAAAACCCATCCCCAGCTCGCGCGAGCTGCACCACCACCCGCCACTTTGCATGCCCATCACCCGTCGCCAATTCTTCCAGACCACGCCGCTCAATCTCGTCAAACGCCACGCGAGAAACCCACAGCGCGGTCGCCGCCGAGTACAACCCGCACTCCGCGAGCGCGGCGCCAGAGTCGTCGTCCTCGCCGCCCCGCGCGAGCACCACGCACGTACCCACCAAGTACGCACACGCCACATCCAACCGCGCCGTGCGTCGAAAAGGAAACACAACAACCACACTACTCTCGCGGCGCTCGCCATCACTCGCGTCGCGCGTCTCCCCGCCCGTCTTCACCGCGTCTCGCGCCCCGTCTTCACCACCGCGCGTCGCCCCGCGCGCGTCGCCCCGCGCGCGTCGCCCCGCGCGCGTCGCCCACAAACGCCCCACGCGCGCGCGCACATGCGCGCGCCGCGCGTTCGCCATCGCCACGCGCCATCCTCCATCGCCACGCGCGCGCGCCATCGCCACACGCCACACGTCACACGCCGCCGACGGCGTTCTGACGTTGGCACCAGCGGATACGAACCGTCACACACACCCACCCACACACACACACACGCGCGC